>JABAOD010011205.1_pt1 | contig 21404 bp, 20 predicted proteins | sample 7062151 | NCBI WGS metagenome assembly JABAOD01 (sample SAMN14538626, study PRJNA623070) | marine sediment metagenome | biome: marine biome [ENVO:00000428]; feature: marine pelagic biome [ENVO:01000023]; material: deep marine sediment [ENVO:00002113] | place: India: Gulf of Khambhat ... | reverse complement strand
TGGAGAAACGATAGTAGCGATGCACCCAGCGAGCGAAGCTCCCGCCATCCGTTAGTATCACGGCGTCGTCCGGCAAAAGGTGCTGCAACTCGGCCGTCACCGCGGCCATGTCAACCGCACCATGAATGGGGGCGATGTCAGGCGAAGAGAACTCGAGATACTCCCGATGCAGTTCATCACGCCAAGGCAGGCGCTCTTCCGCAATGGGTGGTAGATCTTTCGTCAGTGCATCCAAGGTCAAGCCGACATCGGCAACAATGCGCGCATCGGCATTACTGCGGCTGGCCGATGCAGCATGCGGATAGATGTGGATCAGACGTTTCTTCGGATCGAGCCACGTGTAGTCTTCCGTCGTGATGCCGTCGAGACGCGCACCGGCCGCGATCACGAGATCGCTGCGCGCAAATGCCTCACGCTGGAAGGGCGCACGATTGATCTCGAGATGCCCGGCATAGGCAGGATGCATATTGGGGAACACGTCCAGCTGACGATACGCGCTCACGACTGGCACACCGCTCGCCTCGGCGAAAGCGACAAGGGTGGTGTGTGCGTTTTCGAATGAGACCATCTCCCCGGCAACGATCAATGGATGACGTGCCTGCACCAGCAATGCTCTCGCTGCTGTCAGGTCCTCGGGCTTGGGAGCAATGCTTGCACGAACGTGGGGACTATTGACGTTTACCGGCTCGACTGCCGATTCGGTCAGGTCGCGTGGCAGTACTACCACGACGGGCCCCGGTCGCCCGGCTGTCGCGAGCACGCATGCTCGCGCAGTGATCCCGGCGATCTCTTCGGCGCTGGCCGGTTCCAGCACTGCCTTCGCCAGCGGCGCGAACATCTGTTGATGGTCGATCTCCTGGAACGCCTCGCGTCCCTTGGAGCGCCGCCGTACATGACCAACGAACAACAGCAATGGCGTTGAGCCCTGCATGGCCGTGTGGATGCCGATTGCCGCGTTGCTGGCGCCGGGACCCCGGCTCACGAACACCGCGGCGGGACGAGCCGTGAGCCTGCCGAAAGCTTCAGCGGCAAACGCAGCTCCGCTTTCATGGCGCGTGCTGATCAGCCGGATCGCGTCTCGCTGCTGGCGTAAGGCCTCGATGATGTTGAGGAAGCTTTCGCCTGGAACCGTGAATGCAACATCGACCCCATGCGCCACGAGCACATCGACCACTACCTGACCGCCGTTCATGTTCGGATACCTTTCACGTTCGCGCGCGCGAGATCAGGCCTAGCGACTACGCGCGTGACATATGAATCAGCTCTCAGCGTGACCCCGTTTCCTCGATCGCACGTGCGACCGTATCCCCAAACTGATCGGTAGTCGCATGACCGCCCAAATCCGGTGTGTGATGGGATGGGTCTGCCAACACCGCGTCGACGGCCGACTCCAGACGCATGGCCCCTTTGACCAGCGCGTCGCGCTTGTGACGGGCGCCCAGCCAGTCGAGCAACATAGCGGTGGACAACATTAGGGCCGTCGGGTTGGCAATGCCCCGGCCGGCGATATCGGGGGCGGACCCGTGCGCCGCCTGTGCGACTGCATGCTTGTCGCCGGCATTCAGTGCGGCCGCGAGCCCCAGTCCACCGGCCAGCTCGGCGGCTTCGTCCGATAGGATGTCGCCATACATGTTCGTCGTGACGAGCACGTCGAACGCCCCCGGCTTGCGGATCAGCATCGCCGCCATGGCGTCTATCAGCATTTCATCGAGCTTGACGTCCGCAAAGCGCTCGGCGACCTGCTGCACCTCGCGCCGGAACAAGCCATCGCTGACCTTGAGCACATTCGCCTTGTGCACCATCGTGACCGACTTGCGCCGTCGTTGGGCAAGCTCAAAGGCGGTGGTGGCGATGCGCCGGCAACCGTGAACTGAGATCTTTCGCATAGCGATGGCGATGTCTGCGCTCGGTTGGAACTCGCCGGAGCCCAGGTACATGTTGCGGTCGGCATAGAAGCCCTCGGTGTTCTCGCGCACGACTACGAGGTCGATATCCGTCGCCTTGGCCGGCACACCGGTGCGAGCGCGACTCGGACGGATATTGGCATAGAGGTCCAATCGCTTGCGGATCTCCGCCGAGGGGTTCAGTCCACCTTGCTCACGCGGCGGGTACTCGAAGGTCGACACCGGGCCGAGAATGACGCCGTCGGCCTCTTGCGCACGGGTCACCACCTCGACGGGCAGGGTCGTGCCTTCGGTGGCCAATGTGGCCAAGCCGATGCTGGCCTCGATCAGCTCGAGGCCGAGTCCTAGGTGGCGATTGAGTGTATCGAGCGCGAGTCGGGTCGCCCGGGTAATTTCCGGTCCGATTCCGTCTCCGGGTAAGATCAGGATACGAATGGTCTGAGCTCCTTTAAAACTCTTATACTACGCATTGTACGCGGAAATGAGTAACCCCAACCTACACCTTATCCGCGTGACCGTGTCAGGCTGGCAGAATTTCGGCATAGAACATGGGCACGCGATGGGGCGCCGAGCGTAACCGATGTCGGCGGCACCATGTCGGATGGTAAGATTCTCGCCGTCCGACTTCGAGGCACGCCCGGGTGGTAGGGAGTAAAGCGCACGCTGGCAGCTGCCTAAGCGGCGGCGCGGGCAGTCATACTTTCAGATAACACAAACAACGTTTCTCAGGTAGCCCATGGAAAAATACGGCATCGGTCAGGCCGTACGCCGGAAGGAGGATGTTCGTTTCCTCACCGGCCACGGCCGTTATATTGACGACATCGAACTGGACAACATGGCGCATGCGGTTGTGGTCAGATCGCCGCACGCGCACGCCCGCATTGCGAGTATCGACACCAGCGCGGCGACGGCTGTCCCCGGCGTGTTGGCTGTCTACACCGGCGCCGACTGGCAGGCTGCCGGCTTTGGTGGTCTGCCCACGCGCACGCGCGCGCAAAATCGTGACGGCTCGCCACTGACGGCGCCTCCGCGCCCGTCGCTGGTTGCCGATCGTGCACGTTTTGTGGGCGATGCCGTCGCCTTTATCGTCGCCGAGTCGGTAGAGATCGCGAAGGACGCTGCTGAGCTCATCGACATCGATTACGAACCGTTGCCAGCAGTGGTCGAGCCGCAAGCAGCGCTCTTGGCGGACGCACCCTTGGTGTGGGAGCACCTGCAGAGCAATCTTTGCGTGGATTTCGAGGCCGGCGACAAGGCCGCGGTAGACGCCGCCTTCGCGCGCGCTGAGCGGGTCGTCACTCTCGACCCGATCAATAATCGCGTCATTGCCGCGCCACTCGAGACTCGCGGTGCCATCGGTCAGTTCGATCCCCAGAAAGAGAAGTTCACGCTGATCTCGAATGCGCAAAATATTCACTCCAATCGCAATCAATTGGCTGACAAAGTCTTCAAGATCCCCGCAGCGCATTTGCGCCACGTGGCCTTTGACGTCGGCGGCGGTTTCGGCGGAAGAAACGGGCTTTACCCCGAATACGCGCTGGTGCTGTTCGCCGCACAACGCTTGGGACGTCCGGTGAAATGGATCAGTGAGCGCAGCGAGGGCTTCGCCGCAGACAACCACGGGCGCGCTCAGACGAGCCACGTGGAGCTGGCGCTCGATGCCGAAGGTCGGTTCCTGGCACTACGGGTGTCGACGGTCGGCAACATCGGCGCCTATATGGCGTCGGTCGGCCCCTTTACACCCACCGCCGGTACCGTCCGAACACAGGGTGGGCTCTATCGCATTCCCGCGATTCATTTCGAGGCGAAAGCGGTCTACACCCATACCTCGCCGATCGATCCATATCGCGGCGCCGGGCGGCCCGAGGCTACGTATCAAATCGAACGCGCAATCGATCTCGCAGCCATAGAGCTCGGAATAGATCCAGCCGAGCTGCGCAAACGCAACCTAATTCGATGCACAGAACTGCCCTACAAAACGGGTGTGGGGCTGGAGATCGATTCCGGTGACTTCGAGTACTTATTGGATCGGGCGCTCGAGCTGGCTCGTTGGCGCTCCTTTCCCGAGCGCGCAGCGGCGGCCCGTGCCGCCGGGCGTCGCCGCGGTATCGGCGTGGCCACCTATCTCGGACTCACCGGTGGCATGCGTCAGGAATATGCAGCACTGCGGTTCGAACGCGACGGTAACGTCACCGTCGCCGTCGGGGGCGAGTCCGTCGGCACTGGTCACGAGACGACAATGCCACAAATCGTCGCCGATCGCCTTGGGCTCACGCTCGAGCGTATCCATCACCGTCAAGCCGACACCGATGTCACGCCGCTCGGAAGCGGTCACGGTGGTTCCCACGGGCTCGAGCTGATCGGCTCGGCCGTCGCGGCGGCAGCTGATAAGGTTATCGAGAAGGGCAAACAGATCGCGAGTCACTTGCTGGAGGCGGCCGCCGCTGATATCAGCTTTGCGAACGGCGTCTTCAGCATTGCCGGCACCGACCGCCGGCTTTCGATCGGCGAAGTCATCACCGCCTCGTTTGATCGCTCGCGCTTGCCAAACGACATGGAAGCAGGCTTGGACGCGGACGTAACCTACGAAAACCAGCCACTGAGCTGCCCCACCGGTTGCCACGTTGCCGAGGTCGAGGTCGATCCCGACACGGGTGCAGTCAAGGTCGTCGATTACACGGTGGTCAACGACTTCGGCACGATCATCAATCCCATGATCACCGAGGGACAGGTCATGGGTGCGACCGCGCAGGGTATCGGCCAGGCACTGTTGGAGGACATCTACTATGAAGAAGACAGCGGTCAACTCCTCACCGCTTCGCTCATGGACTATTGCCTGCCGCGGGCGGATGATTTGCCCGACTTCCGCACCGATTATTACGAGGGCGCCGTGACCGGCCGAAACCCGCTGGGCGTCAAGGGCGCTGGCGAGGCCGGCTGCGGCGGTGCACCACCGGCGATCGTCAGCGCAGTCGTGGATGCGTTGAAAGAGTACGGCGTGCGTCACATCGACATGCCGTTGACGCCGCTTCGCGTTTGGCAAGCGATGGCGCAGCGAAGCGGGGCCAAGGAATAGCACGTGACGCAAGACCGCGACGATTCAGCCACGCTGGCCAAAGAGGCACGCGATTTCTTGGCGCAGTTCAAGACTTTGGTGATGGCGACGGTCGGTCGTTCCGGGATGCCCGAGGCAAGCTATGCGCCGTTCGTGCGCGCACAGGACGATTGTTTCTACATCTACGTGAGCGGGCTTTCCCGACACACCGGCAATCTCGCAAGCAGTGGTGTGGTTAGCGTGCTCTTGATTGAAGACGAGAGCAGCGTGAAACAGCCTTTTGCCCGCAGGCGTCTCACTTTCCACTGTCGTGCGGAGCGGATCGCGCGCGACAGCGAACCGTGGCACGCCATCATAGGGCTGTTCGATGAGAAATTCGCTAACGTTATGGATTTGATCCGCCCACTCAAGGACTTCGAGCTGTTTCGGTTGTGCCCGCAAAGCGGTATCTATGTGAAAGGCTTCGCCCAAGCATATCGAATCAGCGATGCGGCGCTGAAGGCCGTCGAGCACATCCGCGACGCGACCGGCAACACCAAACCGGCCTGAATGTGGCACCACGTAGACGCACACAGGCTATACAAGAAGGAAGTCTGATGCCACAACCGCCGAGAACGCTGCTGTGAGGTTCCGTGCTGCCGTGATGCACAAGGTCGGCGCGCCGCTCGAGATCGAGCAGGTCGAAAGTACGCCGTTGCAGGCCGGTGACGTACTGGTACGTATTCGCGCCGCCAGCATTTGTCACACTGATCTCGACGTACTGGAAGGTGAGATCAGCTATCCCTTGCCAATGGTGCTGGGTCACGAGGCCGCTGGTGTCGTCGCCGAAGTGGGGTCAGGAGTAAAAGCGCCCGCAGTGGGCGACCACGTGGTGTTATCGTGGAACCCTCACTGCGGTCATTGCTTCTACTGCAAGCAGAATCAACCGATCCTGTGTGAGGCATACGTGCGAAACCGTGCGCGCGGCCTGCATTTCGACGGCAGCCACCGCCTACTGCTCGATAAGCATCCGCTGCATGTGCTGATGTATCTCGGGGCGTTTGCCGAGTACTGCATCGTTCCAGCACAGAGTGCAGTGCGTGTGCCACATGAGATCGCCCTGGATCGCGCGTGCCTGATCGGTTGCGGCGTTATGACCGGCTTCGGTGCCGCCACCCACATCGCGCCGGTCCGTTGGGGCTCGACGGTGGTGGTGGTCGGCTGTGGCGCCATCGGCCTAAGCGCGATCCAGGGCGCGCGTCTGGCGGGCGCAGCGTCAATTCTGGCCGTCGATCTCGATGATCGTAAGCTCAAGGTCGCGCACGCGGTCGGCGCCACACATCTGTGCAACGCCGAGCACGAAGATCTCGTGGCAGCGGCAAAGGCGATCAGCCAGGGGCGCGGTGCCGATTATGTCTTCGAAGCCGCCGGCAATGAGCGGGCGTTTCGCGCATCGGTGGAAAGCGTGCGACCGGGCGGTCAGGTGGTGTGGCTAGGGAAAGTCAACGTCGAACAGGAAGTAGCGTTTCGCTGGGGCACGCTCATGGGCGAACGCCGTATCGTACGCTCCAGCTATGGCGGCGCACGACCGCACCAGGACTTTCCCCACCTCGCCCGCGCTTACTTGCAGGGCGCGCTCAAGCTCGATGAGCTCATTACGCAGCACATCGGGCTCGAAAAGATCAATGAGGGCTTCGCCGCTTTGAAGCGCGGCGCGGCCATCCGCACGGTGATCGAGTTTCCGGACTGATCAGGGACCGGCGGGCCCGTCGATGTTGGTGTGCGCCGGCGTGCCCTGCACGCCTTTGTACAGCACACCCTGGCGCAGCTTCATGATACGCGCATGCTCGGCTAAGGCCGCCGGATCCATGTCGGCCTGCGGTGGCGTCTCATGCACAAAGTGACCGTAGCGGTCCTCGCCGCGTACCAGCCAGGCACTGTCGTGGTCGGCGTTGAGCTGTTGCACATGCGGGGCGATGTAACGAATGGCAACACCGATACGCCGCTCATTGGAACGATTGGGTTCGGATGCGTGGACCGTACGGATGTTATGTAGCGAAATTTCCCCGGGCGCGAGCACGAGATGTGCAGCCTGGCTTTCATCCACCTCGACGGCGATCTCCTGGCCACGGGTAAGCAGGTTTTCTTTGGCTAGGGTGTCGACATGAGGGAGTTGCTCGAGCTTGTGGCTGCCGGGGATCATCTTCATACAACCGCTTTCGTGCGTCGCCGATGACAACGCGACCCAGGCGGTGACCACATCGGGCTTATCGAGTCCCCAGTAGGTTGAGTCTTGATGCCAGGAGACGTAGCCCGAGCTGTGCGCATCCTTGATGAATAAGCTCAAGCCCCAAACGAGAATATCCGGACCGAGTACGTCCTCAACCGCATCCAGGATCTTATTATGGCTAGCCAGCTCGGCCGCCCAGGTCTGCAAGAGGTACAGCTTCTGTCCTTTAGAGAGCTCGTACCAGCCGTCGTGCGCTCTCTCGTAGGCCTCAAAGCGGCGGCGAAAATCAGCCGCTGTCGCCGGCGTGAGCACTCGCAGAGGCGCAATAAAACCGTCCCCCCGGTAATGGCGGATCTGGTCTTCCGTCAGCAGCTTCGTCATGATCTCCCTTGGGTCCGAACGGCAGATAACGATAACATGCGCCTTTCCGGCCACCAAACCTTAGCTTTGCACGTCGCGCGGTAGCAGCGCCGAAGGAGAACGCAATGGGCCTGACCGGCATCAACCATCTGGCATTTATCACCAACGACATGGAAAAGACCATCCGCTTTTATCGTGATCTGCTCGGCATGGAGCTGACCGCCGGGATCGGGCATGACGGCTACCGCCACTACTTTTTTCGCTTTGGCGACAACCAGGTGGCCTTTTTCGAATATGAAGAGGCACAGCCGATGGTGCGCAAATTTCACGGCGTCAGGACCAGCAAGCCGCTGGGGTTTGACCACGTCTCGTTCACCATCGGCAGCAAAGAAGCCTTGTTTGCGCTTAAAGACAAGCTCGAGGCCGCCGGCATCGAGGTCACCGGCGCGGTCGACCACGGCACCATCTGGTCGATCTACTTCTTCGATCCCAACAATATCCCGCTCGAGGTGTCGTGGGACTGCATGGAGTTGACGGGCACGCCTGCGATGGACGAAGACGACCCGCTCGATATTGTCGCCGAGGGTGCCGGGCCACAGCCCGGTATCTGGCCGGAACCCACCCAACGCACCGCGCCGAAGGACATGCGCGCCAAGCCCGGCAACGGCTACAGCATGCGCGAGACCTTTATCAAAGCAGGCCTGGGGCATCTCAAGGAAGAGTTGCCAGAACCACTGCCGAGAGAGGCGCCCGCATAAGTGCGCGTATTGGAGACAGGAACTATGAAAATCACAGTGTTTTTTTACTCTGCCTTGGTGTCGGCCTTTACGGCGACATTAGTCGGAGTTTCGACAAGCGTCTTTGCCAACACAAAAACGTACTATGGAGAGCCCGAAGTGATGGGCAATGGCACGGCACGCACGTATGTGAGACTTGACTCGAACGATGCGCCGATAGCCATCGGCGTTATCTTCCCGAAGATCTTGCTCGAAGGCTTGCCGACGAAACGCAACAACACCAGCCGCTGCTATGACTTCAATGGCAACGGCAAGATCGATGACCGCGACGAATGCGAGGGTGATGAGGAAATCAGATTGTCCATGCCGGTCAAGCTCGCTGGCAACGCAGACCTGGTAGTCCAGTGGGTGGGAGTGAACTGGAACGCTGAAGGACATGCTCCCCCGGGCGTGTGGACCCTGCCACACTTCGACTTTCATTTCTATCTTGTTGGCCGTGAGGTTATCGATCAGATCCGGCCGGGATCTTGCCTTTACTTCATCAACTGCGACGATCTAAAGCGTGCCACGCTGCCCGTAGCGGCGAAGTACGTGCACCCGGATCACGTTAACGTCAACGCAGCCGTATCCATGATGGGCAATCACTTGATCGACTCCAAGACACCGGAGCTGGGCAAACCACCGCAGAAATTTACGCACACCTGGATCTTCGGCGCCTACGATGGGTACATTACCTTCTATGAGCCAATGATTACACGCGAATTCCTGCTAAGCCGGCCGAACATATGTGCGCCTATCAAGCAACCGCAGGCATGGGAGAAGACGGGCTATCATCCAAGCAAGTACTGCATTCGTTATTGGCCGAATTCCGGTGAATACAGCGTTTCGCTGGAGGGTCTGGCGCATCGCAAGGCACAGTAGCTGCTGGCTGCCTTTCCAAGGCCGTGCTCGGCAAGGCCTTACTGTCCCGTCAGCCCCGCGTCGGCGTCTTGCCATGGGTTGTCGGCGCTATAAAAGCAACGGTATCAGGCCAAGCACGCCGACGATTATCAAATAGAGAGCGACGATTTGGCTTAGGAGGCGCGGATAGATGAATATGAGAATGCCGGCGATGATGGCGATGATAGACGGCAGTACCAGCGGGAACATGCTCTTCGCCCTATCGGTGACCCTAAGCAGTAAAGGCAAGTGAGTTTGTAGGCTATTGACAGCAAAGCACAACACGCTACAAGTATGGCTGTGAGGGGGCTGCCAAATGCCTTTTCTTGCCGTCACAGATCGTTTGGGGAGGAATAACTGATGGATCCATCGAGGCTCGGTGCGCGTGAGGCGGCAAGTTTGATCGCCGAAGGAGAGCTTACGGCGCTCGCCCTGACCGAAACCTGTCTGGCACGCATCGAGGCGCGTGAGCCCGACGTACATGCCTGGACCTACCTCGATCCTGACGCAGCCCTTGCACAGGCACGTGCCTGCGATGAGGCTGGACCACGAGCGCCGCTTTGCGGCGTGCCGGTGGGGATCAAGGACATCATAGATACTGCCGACATGCCCACCGAGTATGGCTCGCCGATTTACAAGAACAATCAGCCAAAGGCCGATGCCGAGTGCGTCGCGCGCGTTCGTGCTGCCGGAGGTGTCGTTCTCGGCAAGACCGTGACGACCGAGTTTGCCTTTCGACATCCCTTCGGGCAGACGAGCAATCCGCACAATCCCAGGCACACGCCGGGCGGCTCGTCCAGTGGTTCGGCCGCAGCCGTTGCCGACTTCATGGTGCCGCTCGCCTTCGGGACACAGACTGGCGGTTCCATCATCCGGCCGGCGTCGTATTGCGGCGTGTACGGCTACAAGCCGAGCTATGGCATCTTCAGCATCCGCGGAATCAAGGCGCTTGCCCCGGGGCTCGACACGTTAGGACACTTTGCGCGCAACCTCGACGACATCGCCTGGTTCGCGGCTGTGCTCTCGGCACGCGTTCCCGCCGATATCCCTGCTTGGTCCGATGAGGCACCGCGTGTCGGTCTTGCCCGCATTCCCGATTGGTCGAACGCCGATCCGGAGACCATCAACGCCGTCGAATCGGCCGCGGCACAGCTCGAGGCAGAGGGCGCGGAACTGAACGAGCTCAGGCCCCCCGACGCTTTTGTCGAGCTTAGCAAGGTGCACAAGACCATCATGCACGTTGAGGCTGCAGGTACGCTTGCGCGTGAATTGAAAGAGCACATGGACGAGCTCAGCGCAGAGCTGCGCGATATCCTGATCCGCGCGACGAAGATACCCTCCGCGAACCACACCAATGCCGTCGCAGTGGCACAGGACTGTCGCGGGCACATCGACGATTTATTCGCCGGCAACGATGTGCTGCTGGCGGCGAGCGCGCCGGGCGAGGCTCCGGAGGGCCTCGGGTTCACGGGCAATCTTGTCTTTAACGGGATGTGGACACTCCTTCACCTGCCTTGTCTGACGATTCCGTTCACGCAGGGCCCAAATGGATTGCCCGTTGGCGTCCAGCTAATCGGCCGCCCGCGCGAAGATACCCAACTGCTGTCCGCTGCCAAGTGGATCGCAGCGCGTCTCGAGCTTTGACGGGCTATTTAGAACGTGCGTCCACTCGCGCCAGCAGGGCCTCCAATCCGGGTTCGCTGACCCCGAGCGCCGCAAGCTGACGGATGGTTCTGGCAAGGTAATCGCGCGAGGGCCCATACGTTCCCGCCGCACCATGGATGATGGTGGCTTGCTCGTCCACGGACAGGTCGCCGGCATACTGCACATGTGTGCCATCAACGACAAATGCGATGGCTACGACCTCGCCCCGCGGGGTTTCCACGGGCAGCCAGTGCGGCTGATAAATACCGCTAGTCATCTCGCGATTCCAAAGCGCGGGCAGATCAGTCTCGAGGCAACTGCCGTCGAGCTGGTACACGACACCCCGGCACTCACCGTCTTCTCGCTGAAGGCCCAGGCCGAGACCGGGATTTTCGGGTGTACCGCGTGCGCGTGCGCTCAGTACACAAAAACGCCGTCGGTAACCGCGCACGGTACCTACGCGTCGGTCGACATGCGTGAATTCCGGATTCCACATTAGCGAGCCGTAACCAAACACCCAGACTGCGCCGCTATCGGGCGTGTTTGCTAAGGTATCCCGCAAGCTCTGTGCCCGCTCGGCATCGGTCAGCCGTGGAAAAGGTTCACGGACTCGCATGTCCAATCTTGCCCCTCGCGCCTTACTCTTCACGCCTCACGGAATTTCTTCTTCAGATGCGGCAACAGACCGCCGTCAGCGACCATGCCCAATAGATGGGCGGGCAGCGGCTCGCACATCAGTATTTCCCCCGTAGCAAGGTTTTCCACCGTTCCCGCCAGCGGATCCACACGCAAGGCATCTCCCTGGCTGATGCGCTCCGTCTGCGGACAGACGAGTGCCGGCAATCCCAAGTTTAGGGCATTGCGATAAAAAATGCGGGCAAAGGACTTCGCCAGCAGCACGCGGATACCGAGTAAGAGTAGGGCCTGAGGCGCCTGCTCGCGCGAGGAGCCGATGCCCAGATTCTCGCCCGCCACAAAGGCATCGCCGGGACGTACTGATGCTGCGAAGCCAGGATCTACCGCCTCTAGGCAATGTTTGGCAATCTCGTCTACCGATTTCATCATGTAGACGCTGGGGGCGAGCACATCGGTATCAATATTGTCGCCGAACACCCAGGCGCGTTTGCATTCGATCTTCATGTCCTAAGACATACTTGTCTACACCAGAGCACACAGAGAGCACAGAATAAATGTAATACAAGAATTGATTGTTATGTCTTCTCTGTGATCTCCGTGGTGAAATCTCTAAAGAAACTCACGCGGATCAGTGATTCGACCGGTGACGGCCGTGGCCGCCACCGTGTATGGGGAAGCCAGATAGGTTTGCGATGTCTGCGCGCCCATCCGACCGCGGAAATTGCGTGCGGTCGTCGAGATGCCTATTTCTCCCTCGCCAAGACGCGCCGGCCCAAGCCCGATGCAGGCACCGCAACTGCTCGGCAGCACCTTCGCACCGGCCATCTCGAGCGCCGGCAGCGTACCCTCCGTCCTTGCTTGCTCGGCCATGCGCACGGACGCAGGTGCCACAAAAAAGCGCACGCTGTCTGCTACCTTGCGCCCGCGCAAAATATGCGCTGCCATCCTTAGGTCTTCCAGCTTGGCGCCGGTGCAGGCGCCGATGTACGCTTGATGGATGCGTGCGCCGGCGTGTTCCCCGACCGGCGCGCTGTTTTCGGGACTGTGGGGCGCAGCGACCTGAGGTTCAAGTCGACTCGCATCGAACTCGATGACATCTCCATAGGTCGCATCGGCGTCGCTGCGCCAGCGATCGGCTTCATCGATCGCCATGCCCCACCGAGCAAGTGCCGCCAATGTCACTGCATCGGGCGCGATTATGCCCGTCTTGGCGCCGAGCTCGGCAGACATGTTGGTCAAGACCATGCGCTCTTCCATCGGCAACGCCGTCACCGCCGAACCGCCGAACTCGACCACTTTGTAGTTGGCACCGTTTATGCCTATGCGCCGACACAACATCAACATGATGTCTTTGGCGGCAACACCGTCCGCCAGTCGACCGTGGGCCCGGATCAAGATGGTGGATGGCACACGTACCCAGATGCTGCCGGTGGCGAGCACACCGGCCATATCCGTTGCACCGATACCGATCATGACGCAGCCGAATGCGCCAGCGGTGGTCGAATGCGAGTCGGCACCGACGACAAACATGCCGGGTTGCACATGGCCACGCTCAGGGAGCACGACATGGCAGATACCCTGCGCCTCGTGGAAGCGCGCGACGTCGTTCGCAGCCACCCACTCGCGCGCCAATGCCTGGATAGCCATGCTTTCGGGATCTCGTTCTGTAACAAAATGATCGGTAATAATTACGATCTTGTCAGGATCCCAAATACGAGCACCGATCTCTTCCAGCTTCGGCTTCATTCGCCGCGGTCCGCTCGAGTCGTGCATCATCGCCAGGTCAACCTGGCAGGTAACGATATCACCCGGGCGCACGGCATCCTGACCCGCCGCACGGGCAATGATCTTTTCGGCGACAGTCGACGGCTTCGTTTTCATTGTTTCCGCCATGTCTGCTACGGTACCGCTGCAAGTGTTAAGCTTGCAAGGGGTATCCGCTGGATGGTTCTCTGTTAATACCACGAGGGGAGGAATGATGAGCATCAAGCGCACCGGAATCGGTCCGATTATGAGTCGCACTGTGGAACACAACAGCGTCGTTTATCTGTGCGGACTAACCGCCGATGATCGCGCGGCCGACATCAAGGGACAGACGAAAGAAATCTTGGACAAGATCGATGCCCTTTTAGCGAGCGCGGGCAGCAGCAAAGCGAAGCTGCTGACAGCGACCGTTTACCTGTCAGACATGTCCATGAAGTCGGCGATGAATGAAGTCTGGCAAGCGTGGATCGACCCGGCCAACCCGCCAACACGTGCCTGTGTTGGGACCCTGCTAGGTACGCCTGACACGCTGGTCGAGATCGTCGTCAGCGCCGCCAAATAGCATCGCCGTTCAGGCGACAAAACGGCCACCCAGCTCGTCGTCGATGAAGGCCTGGACGATTTCGTCGATGTCGCGGTCGGCCTTGAAGCCGAGGCTTCGAGCACGTTTTGACGCAAAACGCGTCGGCCAACTGCAGATGATTTTTTCGATGTCGGGATCGCGTCGCCAACGTATTCGATCGACGACCGTATCGCCGGCCACACGGCGCAAACCCTCGACCATATCAGCGACAGACAACGTAAGACCGGCTAGCGCCACCGTACGGTAAGGATCCCAGGCCGAGGCCGGCAGCTCGGCGGCACGCACCAGGGCCTCGACCGCACGGCGTGGCGACATGATCCAGACCGGTGTCTCGGGCGGCACCGGGCATTCGGTCTCCTCCCCTTGCAGCGGCTCACGAATAATCGAGCTGGCAAAAGAGGATGCCGCCCGGTTCGGTTTGCCGGGGCGTACAGTGATCGTCGGTAGCCGCAGCCCGCGGCCATCGATATAGCCCTTGCGGCTGTAGTCATTGAGCAATAATTCACCCAACACTTTCTGCGTGCCATACGAGCTTTGCGGAGTTAGCGCGGTCATGTCTTCGACCACAGGCGGCATGTCGCCGCCATAAGCGGCGACGGAGCTGGTAAATATCACATGCGGTGCGTTCGCGCGCTTGCGGCATGCTTCCAATACATTAAGTGTGCCGTACACATTGACGCGCATGCCGAGATCGAAATCCGCCTCCGCTGCGGCACTGACCACCGCCGCCAGATGAAACACGACCCCGGTGTCGCCCGTGACCATCTCGTCGACGGCCTCGGCATCGGTGACATCGAGCTTTCTAACCGTCAGCCGCCGGTCCCGGGGCAATGAGGTCGGTTCGGACAGATCGCACAGGACGATCTCGTCGATCTCCGTCTCGCGCCCACCCGGGTCAGGAAGACTGCCTCTTGCCGACAAGGCTCTCGCCAGCCGAAGCCCGAGAAAACCGCAACCTCCGGTTATCAACACTCTCATCGCTCAACCTCTCGCGCGCGCCCGGAACGCGTCGCCAGTGGCAGCCCGGCCATCAAGGAGACACTGCCCGCGAGCGCAAGGGCCGCGAGCAGCAGGAACGCGATCGTGTAGTCATTCATCAGATTGACAAAGGCCCCGAACAAAGGCGGCACCACCACGATGCCGGCGAACATCACGAACTGCACGCCCCCGGTGGCCTCGCTGATCTGGCCTTCGGGGGCGCGCTCTGCGATCTCCGAGAGGTTGACGCCGTTCCAGCCCAGGCTGCTCGCCCCCAGTATCGCCGCCACCGCCATGATCAGGAGCAAAGGCCATTGCGGCGTGATCAGCGCCATCATCACCAGCCCGAAGGCGATGAGCAGGCCTAACATTATCAGAATCCAGTGCGCCGGCACGAGCCGGCCGGCGACCGCGCCCAGCAACACACGCCCACAGACACCGGCGAGCTGCAGCAAGGCGAACACCAGCCCGGCGCGCACCAGCGGCATGCCCACGGCATCCGTGAGATAGACAACAAAGAATCCGGCCGTGCTGAGCTGACACCCGGCATAGGCAAACGCGCTCAATGCGAGCGGCCGCAGACCGTGATGCGAGAACACGATACGCAGCGGCCGCATCACGCTGATACTGCTCAGCTGATGCCTCGGGTTGCGATCGGCATCGAACTTCCTCCGCAACGGCTGTAGCACAACCAGCACGACCAGTGCGAGCACGCCCACGGCGAGCGCCGCGCCCTTCCAGCCGACGAAGACCACCAGGGTCGGCGCGAGCGCCCCCGCGAGCACGCCGCCCACCGGCACGCCGCTTTGCTTGATCGAGAACACGAGCGGGCGCCATTCGGGCGTCGACACCTTCGTCAAGATGTGCGCGCTCGCCGGATTGAACGGGCCGTGAGCGAGACCGAGGAGGATTGCGCACACGATCGCCGCCGGGACCGTTGCCAACATCAGCACGCTCATGCCCAACGCGGCGGCGAGCATCGAGATTTGACAAACGCGCACGGCGCCGAAACGACCGACGAACGTCCCGGTGACGGCGCCCGAGAGCATGGCCGAGGTGAAGGTGATCGATACGAACGCGCCGATGTAGGCGGCCGGCACGCCGATGGCGGGCGCGGCCTCGGGCGCAAGCACGGAGACCGTGTGCGTCGACATCGCCGCCAGCGTCAGCACGGCGAGCATGCCGAGCGTGGGAAAGATGATCTGCGAACGCATGGATCCCTTATTCTTTTTGCCGGAAGGGGCAACCTGCAGCGTTTGCGTTGTATAGATCTCGCACGCTGCGCAAATGCCGATCCTGCTCGGTGGGATCGATCTTGTCGGCCTCGCAACTGGAGTTACTTGTCAAGAGATCTGACATCGTTTTTCACGGACGCTGAGTTGGTGATGGTCGGCTCACCAAGCGGTGGTCTTCTTGACGGTCGTTGCGAACCCAACAGGTAGATGCATGTGAGCGTTGCGAGTGCGGCGATGGTGACGAATGCCGCGACGTAACTGCCTGTCAGATTGACCAGGGCGCCGAAGCACGGTGGCACCGTCACCACACCCGCGAAGGAGACGAACTGCGTGCCACCGGTGGCATCCCCGACCTTGCCTTCGGGCGCCAGGTTGGCGATTTCGGACAGGTAGATACCCACCCAGCCGAAACTACTGGTACCGAGGACAAAACCCAAGGCCGCGATCAACGGCCGCGGCCATGTCGATGTCACGCTCGCCATGGCCATCAGGCCGGCCGCGGTGAGCAGACCCAGCCCGGCCAGCAGTACGCGCGTTGAAATTCCGCGTTGCAAGATCAACGCCCAAACGATACGTCCGAGTATGCCTCCCGCCTGGACAAAGACGAACAACACACCCGCTTCGACCAAAGACATGCCGACGGCTTCGGTCAAGTAGACCACAAAGAAGGCGCCGATGCTCACCTGCGTACCGGAGTAGGCAAAACCGACGGCGAGATAGCGGCGCAACATCGGATCCGTGAAGACCAGCCGTAAGGGCGTCATCACGCTCGCGCTCGCCAATGGCCAGTCGGGCTTGCGGTCCGCGTCAAACGTGGGTCGCAACGGTTGCACTACAAACATCACAACCAGCGCTATAACACCCACTGCCAGCGTCGCGCCTTTCCATCCGTAAGCCAGTACAAGCAGCGGGACCAATGCGCCAGCCAACGCGCCGCCAAGCGGCACACCCGTCTGCTTCAGGGAAAAGATCAGCGGACGCCACTGCGGCGTCGATAGGCCAATCAACACGTGAGCGCTCGCCGGGTTGAACGGCCCGTAGGCGAAGCCAAGGAAGATCGCGCTCAGCACGGCGAGCAGCGGTGAAGCAAGCGCGATCGACAGCATGCCGGTGGCAGCCATCAACATCGTAAACTGGCAGACACGGATCGCGCCGTAGCGCTGAATAAATGCGCCGGTGAGGGTGCCCGATACCATCGCCAGCACATAGACGATGGACGTGAACATGCCGATGTACGTCGCTGGCACGCCGATGTCGGGCGCGGCTTCGGGCGCGACCACGGCTACCGTGAAGTTGGCCATGCTGCCCATGGTCAGCACCGCCAACATGCCCAGTGTCGGATATATCACGCTCGCTCGCATCGTCTGTCACTTGCGACTAGGTCGGCACAGGGCCGAACCATACCCGAGTTTCGATCCCTATGTCACAAAAAAGGCGAGGGCGAGCGGTAGCGGCAGCGCGCCGGGATGCAATGCAGGACCGTCTGGGGGGTGGGGTCAGGTGCCACTTTACGCTCTGATCGCAGGAAGTATCACCAATTGCCGCTAGACAATCTTCGCTTTTCTGAGCGCATTGATTCGTTCACCGTCGTAACCCAGCTCGCGCAGCAGCGCGTCGGTGTCGGCACCCAGATCGGGGGCGGGTCGCGCCGGAGCCTCTTCGGCCGGGCAGCGTACCGGCGGTGCGACCATGCGATAGCTGCCACGTATGCGGTGCGGGAGCGTCTGCAACCGCCCCTGCTTGGTGACGAATGGGTTCTCCAGTGCCTGAGCGATATCGTAAATCGGCGCCGCCGGCACGGTTCCGGCAAAGACTTCGAGCCATTCCTCCGTTGAATGCTTCTGCAGCTCGGCATCCAACAACTCGGTCAGGAGCGCGCGATGCTGCAGGCGATCCTGGAAGCGGTGAAAACGCGCATCTTCAGCCCATTCCGGCTTGCCTATCTTGTCGCACAATGCCGGCCAAAACTTTTCCTTATTGCACATGATATAGATCCAGCCGTCTTCCGTGCGATAAAGCTGGCATGGTGTCAAAGACGGATGCGCCGAGCGCGGTAAACGGCCTTGCGTAAAGCCTTCGTTGAGGTACCAAGTGGCAAGGTAACTGACGTTGTGCAGCGCCATGTCGAACAGACTCACATCGATGTCACGGCCCACGCCCGTGCTCCGCGCCGATGTCAGCGCCGCCAACAATGCGTACGCGAGCCCCAGTCCTGACATGAGATCGACCACAGAAAGCCCGAAGCGCGCTGGCGGGGCCTCGGGTTCGCCAGTCACGGAGAAGTAACCCGCCTCGGCCTGCATCAGATAGTCAAACCCAGGCCAACTTGCGCGCGGTCCCGTGCGTCCGTATGCGCTCAAGTGCGCACACACGATCTTCGGGTTGTGGTCCTTGAGACTTTCGTAGACAAGACCGAGCTTGGCCGGCACATCACCGCGCAAGTTCGAAGCGACAGCGTCGGCCGTTTTCACCAAATCGTGGAACACGGTCTGACCTTGTTCGCGCTTGAGATCGAGCGTGAGACTCTTCTTGTTCCGGTTGAAGCTGTGAAAAAACTCGCTGTCGCTGACAGTGAAAAAGTAGGGCCCTACATCGCGCGACATGTCGCCACCGTCGTTCGGGTTTTCGATCTTGATGACTTCGGCGCCTTGATCGGCCAAAAACATGGTGCCGAAGGGGCCGGCCCCATACTGTTCGATAGCCAGCACGCGCACACCGTGTAAGGGCAACATGACAGGACCTCAGACGGGATTTCGTTTGATCAGCTGGCGCGCAATGATGATTCGTTGCAGCTCGTTCGTGCCTTCGCCGATGGCGAGCAGCGGCGCGTCGCGGTAGTAGCGCTCGATGTTGAACTCCTTGGAATAGCCGTAGGCGCCGTGGATGCGCATGGCCTCGATGCTGTTGCTCAACGCGGCCTCGGTGGCGAAGAGCTTGGCCATGCCCGCCTCCATGTCGCAACGCTCGCCGGTATCATAAGCCCGCGCCGCCGACTCAACCAGGAGGCGCGCTGCCTCTACACGCGTGGCCATGTCGGCGAGCTGGATCTGGATCGCCTGATGCTGACATATCGGTTTGCCGAACGTCTTGCGCACTTGCGAGTAAGCGACGGCTTCATCCAGACAGGCGCGCGCAATGCCAACGCCTCGGGCGGCGACGTTGATGCGACCGAGCTCGAGCCCGCTCAGGACCTGCTGCAACCCCCTACCTTCTTCGCCGCCAATGAGATTGTCAGCGGGCACGCGACAATCCTCGAACAGCAGCTCGGCAGTATCGATGCCACGATAACCGAGCTTGTCGAGCTTGCGCACGACCTTAAAACCGGGTCCTTTTTCGATCAACAACAGGCTGATGCCCTTGTGCGGAGGATCAGTCGTTGGATCGGTCTTCACCAACACGGCGAGGATGTTTCCTTCAGCGCTGTTGGTGATCCACATCTTGGCGCCGTTGACGACGTAGTCGCCGCCGTCGCGCCGCGCCTGCGTGCGGATCGCTTGCAGATCGGTGCCGCAATCGGGTTCCGTGAGGGCCACACCTCCCCGCAACTCGCCGGTGGCAAAGCGCGGCAAATACTGCTGCTTCTGCGCCTCGGTGCCAAAGCGCTGCACCGCCGCAGCCATAATGAGGTGCGCATTAAAGAAACCGGCGACTGACATCCACACCGCAGATATGCGTTCCACGATCTTGGTGTAAGTCGTTGCCGACAGCCCGAGCCCGCCATAGTCTGGAGTGATCGTGGCACCGAAGAGGCCGAGCCGCTTCAGCTTCTCGACGATCTCGGCGGGATAGGTGTCGTCCGCCTCGAGCTTGCGCACGTATGGCTTCACGTCACGCTCGAGAAAGCGGTCGACGCTGTCTAGTATCAGTACCTCTTGCTCATTGCTATCGTGGGGATTAGTTACCACGTCACGTTCGCTCGCAAACGAGGGCTCAGGACCGAGGACTCAAGACGGCGAAGAAACCTAAGACCTTGGCACTCAGCCCTCAGTCCTCATCAACGTCATCGGCCGCATGACCGCGCTTGGGCACGAGCACCGTGCGCTCGAACGTCATGAAGACGGTGCCATCGGCCTTTTTGCCGGTGGTCTTCACCGTGACGATGCCCTGGGTGGGGCGCGACCTGGACTCGCGCTTGTCCAGCACCTCGGTCTCGGAATAAATGGTATCGCCTACAAAGACGGGCGCCGTTAAGCGAATCTTGTCCCAACCAAGGTTAGCGATCGCCTTCTGGCTCACATCGCTCACACTCATGCCGGTTACAATCGCCAGGGTCAGCGCGCTGTTGACCAAGGGCTTGCCGAATTCCGTCTTGGCTGTGTATGCGGCATCGAAGTGCAGCGGGTGCTGATTCATCGTCAGCAGCGTGAACCAGGTATTGTCCGCCTCGCCGATGGTTCGGCCCGGCCGGTGCTCATAAACATCACCGGTCCGAAAGTCTTCGAAGTACCGACCGTAGGATTCGCGATAACGGTTAGGACCAACTTCTTTGCGCTCTACTGCCATGACCGCCGTGCTCAGTCGTCGCCAGCCACTGCCTTCTGCGATGTTTGCTGATCGGGGCGCGTCAGGCGTAAAACCGCGCCGATCTCATCGGCCTGTTCGAGCCGCAATAGCGCCGTCGCCACGGCTTCTCGGCGTGTCTTTGAAAGGTAAGGCTCCACCAGTCCATCGAACTTCGCACGCAACTCGTCGAGGCTGACAAAGTTCTCGGGCTCGCCTTTGGCGATCGCGATAAACTTCTCGTAGGCATCGTTCTTCGTGCGCACACGGACAACAGCACTCATGTGTCTCGGGAACTCGGCCTCGGCCTGTGCATCGACAATCACGTTTACTCGCCGACAAAGCCTGAGCGTTTCGCTGTCGTTGAGGTGGCGCGCGTAGTGGTCCCAGCCCATCGTTCCTTCGCGCAATGCTACCGCTGCCAGAAACGGCATCGAAAATTGTCCGTCGACGATGCTCTGCGGTCGCTGTTTGCTTTCCAGCGGATCGCCGATAATCTTCCAGCCGGTGCGCGGCAGGCCGACCTCAACCACGTCGATCTGTTTGGGATCAATGCCGTCCCTTGCGCGCAGGTCGGTCAAGCCGTCGATGGCGGCGTGACTATAACGGCATGCCGGATACGGCTTGACCGCAATGCCCATGGTCTCGTAATGCTCGCCGAGACCAGCCACTGCGTTTTCGTATACCGGATTCGGAGAATAGGCACGGAGAAACCCGGCCTTACCTTCGATGGCATCGACGGCCCCCCGGAAACCTTCGCGCGCGAGTGTTGCCGCGACGAGACCGCTCATGGCGGCGTAGCCCACCTGAAAGCGCTTGGTGTAGGCACCGTCGACCAAGTACTGCATGGAGCCGGCCGC
>JABAOD010007890.1_pt2 | contig 21428 bp, 16 predicted proteins | sample 7062151 | NCBI WGS metagenome assembly JABAOD01 (sample SAMN14538626, study PRJNA623070) | marine sediment metagenome | biome: marine biome [ENVO:00000428]; feature: marine pelagic biome [ENVO:01000023]; material: deep marine sediment [ENVO:00002113] | place: India: Gulf of Khambhat ... | reverse complement strand
CGAGACTGGGCCGCCAAGGGCACCGCCCTTCTCGGAGTGAAAGCGGTAATAGCCGAGTCCTACGAGCGCATCCACCGCTCCAACCTTGCGGGAATGGGTATCCTCCCGCTGCAATTCGTTTCCGGCGAGAACGTTCAGTCCCTGAACCTGACAGGCCGCGAAGAGTACTCAATATGGAATCTCGACGACCGGCTTGAGCCTGGTGCCCGGGTGGTGGTGCAGGCCAAATCAGCCGAGGGCGCTCACATCGAGTTTGAGGTGCTGGTTCGTCTCGACACGCCAATCGAGGTTGAGTACTACCGTAACGGCGGCATCCTGCAAACTGTTCTGCGGCAAATGCTCAACGAGTCAGGCACAAGTCGCTAGGCCCGGTTGGCGCAGGGGGCCGCCTCCACCAGGCAGCATCGGGAGCCGCGGTTCTCAGTTCTGGTGTGCTTGGGATCATCCGAACCCGCGCCTAGCCCTCCAGTGACGCCAGTTCAGCTTCAAGACGCGCAATCTCGACTCTTAGGTCGGCAGCCATCTCTCCCAACAGGTCACGCCCGCTGCGGCGAGCGATGCTCGCGTCCAGCATAAGCTTGACCGTCTGAGAGTTGACCAGCCGCCGAAGGGAGCTTTTCAGGCTTGCGATCAAGCCATCGAGACGCCGGATTTCAGTCTGAAGCTCGGCGACAACCTGCTCGCGCGCCTTGGGAGGAGAGACCCCAGGGTGGTCCGACGTCTCACCTAACGCCTGAAGAGCACCCAAATCGCCAGCAGCATAGGCCTCGTTGACCTTGGCCATCACTTTTTCCCGCCAGCGCTTCTGCTCGGCATCGGTCACGAGATCTGGATGGAAGCGCTTGGCAAGGTTTCGATAGAGCCCTTTGAGCTGTTCCTTGGTGGCTTCATCCTTCCTAGGAGGCGGCGCGGGTTCCTCAGGCCGCTCAGGCCGGGCCCAGGTCCTGTGGAACTGCTCAACGACGTCCACCGGGGGTTCATCTTCATCAAGTCGATCCCCCCACTGAGCACGGCGAGCTGCCCGATGCCGGGCCTCTGACAGGTGGTCTTCAAGTTCCTGCAAGCGCCGCTGAAAGGGTCCGAGCCGGGATTCAAGCTCACGTTCAAAGCGCGCCAGGTCCACCTGAGTATCGAATAACTCCAACTCAAGTTGGGCCACCCTCTCCTGGCGGATGGCAACCTCATCATACAGCCTGCTGAGTTCAGGATCGCTGGCTCGCTCAAAGGCCCTTCTGAGCGAGCTCTGCCTGCGTCGAAACATAGAATTGGCTGTTATCTCTAGACTGCTCGGCAGCGGCGTGACGCACACAACACCGCAAGCCTGTCTCTAGGCGACCTGTTCGATACTGCCTAGTCGCCAGGTTCGGGGATTAAACCATGATCGGGCGAGATCGAAAACCCATTGCCAGTAGCTCGTGGGCCGAAGTCAAAGGCAGGCACGCCTGGCACTGACCTTCCCATTGTAATGGTTTTCAGACACAGCCCCCTGATGGTCTTGACCCTTTTCCCAGATCACACGTTGGACAAAGGTGGAACAAGCCTTCAGACGAGGGTCATCAGCGCCCGATGAGGGACTCTAGCACAGGGGGCGCTTGTCAGCCAACCCCCGAACTCGTGTCGCGTTTTTTTCTTAGGGGGTCTGCTCACCCTCCGCCGGCCTTTGCCCTCCAACGGGAACGCATTCCTGGCCACCCAGGATTTGCCGGATAGACGTCGGGCCACTATAATCAATCTGTCGGCCTCAATCTCCTTCAGTCGGAACTCGAGTGTGCAATATGACCCAACCCTATACCGACCTCAACCCGTCTCCCCGCATCCTGCTGGGACCGGGACCAAGTACCGTTCATCCGCGCGTCCTTCGGGCCCTGGCAACCCCCCTGACGGGCTACATGGATCCCGACTTCTTGAGAATCATGCGTGAGGTCCGTCAGCTGCTCCAGTTTGTCTTTCAGACCCAAAACGAGCAGACCCTGGCAGTGCCGGGGACTGGCACCTCAGGGATGGAGGCCGCATTAAGCAACCTGATCGAGCCAGGAGATCAAGTGCTGGCTTGCACTCACGGATATTTCGGTGAGCGATTGGCTGAAATAGCCAGACGGCACGGCGCTGATGTGGATCGCCTTGAACGGCCCTGGGGAGAGGTTTTCGACCCGGACGAGATTTCCGCCGCCCTCCGGGAACGCCGAGCCAAAATTGTCACCCTGGTCCACGCGGAGACTTCGACTGGCGCTCTTCAGCCCAACATTGAAGCCATTGCCGCTGCCTGTTATGAAACCGGCGCTCTCCTGGTGCTCGACTGCGTCACCTCGCTGGGAGGGCTGCCCGTGCGGGCGGACGACTGGGGCGTCGACCTCGCCTACAGTGCCAGTCAAAAATCACTCTCAGCACCGCCTGGCCTGGCTCCCCTAACACTGAGCCCTCGAGCCCAGGAAGCCATCGCTGCACGCAAATCCCCGCCCCCTGTTTTCTACCTGGACCTTGATCTTCTCGCGCGGTACTGGAGCGACGAGCCAGCCTACCACCACACGGCCCCTATCAGCACCATGTACGCGCTGAGGGAGGCGCTGCGCCTGGTTCAAGAAGAGGGGCTGGAAGCGCGCTTTGCTCGTCATCAGGAAAACGCCGCCGCCCTCTGGAAGGGATTGGAGGAACTGGGCTTACGTCCGTTTGTGGCGCCGGACCACCGGTTGCCGACGCTTACAACCGTCTTGCTTGCGGAGGGTCTGGATGAGGCTGGCATCCGCAAGTCCCTGCTCGAAAAGTACAACATCGAGATAGCCAGCGGCTTCGGACCACTGGCCGGAAAGATTTGGCGCATCGGCTTAATGGGTCACTCGAGCCGAAAAGAGAATGTAGCCTTGCTGCTGGCGGCCCTGCGGGATCTTGTGGTCAAATAGGCGGGGATCACCAGCCGACAAGCTCGACGAGAGATATCCTTCGCGCCTCTATCCCAGGGATTGCAATCGCCAGCGCAGCGCCCAGTGGGCGGCAGCCTGCGACCGTTCGGTGCAGGTCCCTTCCCCCCTCTGCATGACTGCCGCTCGTCGCATCGCTATCCCAACGACATCGGCGAGCGACGCCGATTGTAGCGCGAGGCGTAGTAGCCCAACACAGCCGCCGCGCCGAGCAGCACAAACCCAAGCACTCCCAGCAGCGTGGAACTTGAACCATCCGACTCTCCGGAACCTCCAGCGATCGCTGCACTGGGTTGAGCTCCAAACTCAACAAACTTGATATCGCCAGCTTGAAGGCGGACGGGGATATTCAAAGCTGTTGTCGGGTTGTAATCCTCCGGTACAGCGGCGCTCACATTATAGTCACCGTTTTGCAGGTCCGTGAAGCAGTGACCCTCAGGGTCGTCTGAGGTGGTCTCCTCTCCCGCCACCCTGCCTGAGGCCTCGACCACACTGACGCGCCCGTTCGCCAGTGGAACCTCATCCTCATCGAGTCGCGCATCCCCGTTCTCATCGAGGAACAGCAGTACGCAAATCTCCCCTGTACCAAGAGCGGGCGTGGGCGTGAATGGAATGGGCGTCGGCGACGGCTCCACACCCGGAGCTGGGGTGGGTTCCGAGGAAACCCCCGTTCCTAGCAAGAGCTGCATGCCGGGCGTGATGAAATCGGTAGGTTGGAGGCCGTTGAGGGCGTATAGTTCTTCCAGGGATATGTCTGCCAAAGCAGCGATGCGCCATGCTGTATCGCCTTCTTGGACGGTATAGATGATCTCGCCGNNGGAACGGGGTTGGAGCTTGGGCCTGGGGCGCGTAAGAGCTGTCGGCGCTGGCTGGAAGGCGAAATGCTGGTGCAAGCGCCAGGAGACCCAGCAGTAAGAACTGGGTAACGAGTCTGCGCCTAAGCTTCATAATTCGATCCGATTATAGCTTTTCCTCACCGGAGCGTGTAGGGTCGGATCTGTTCGTGCTGCTAAACAGGTTGGCCAAACGCGCCATTCCTGACTCTTGGACTCTGGGATCGTGGAGCTGATGCCCCCCCTATTCCAGGCCAGGGTGCAGCGCAGCCCGGAAGCTCGCGGTTTCAAGGACGAATCGCGACCCCACGAAAGACGAGATGCCTCACCGCTCCCCGAGATGCCATAAGCCCCTCACACCCACCCGGCAAGGGCTCGAGCTCGAAGCTGCCGGCGACTGCCTCGGTGCCATCAACCGATCCAGACATTCGCCCGGCCTGCCTATCGCTTCTGCAGTTTCAAGAATCTAGAACCACATCCTTCGGCTTTGGGAGGGAAGGATCTTCAACTTGAAGAGGAATCGGTCCCTCAACGCGACGTCACTTTGAGGCGGCATCTATATGTACCTCGAGGCTTGGTAGAATCCGCTAGGCTTAAGCCCTGAAGTACGCCAGGTCGACCCACGATCAGGGGCTGCCTTTCGATCCTGCCATTGAGATCCCCAGGTCACGGCTAACCCTCAGGTGCAGGCTGCGGTCGGTCCGGCACCCAGGTTTGGGAGGATCGCGGGCTCGATCGTAGCGCGGTGAGTCGCCAAAAAGAATGGCCAGAGTTGCGAAGGCGAGGGGCAGTGATTCATCGAATGTCTGGCCGGGCTTCTCCCGATTGTGTGTGCGACCAGCTCTCACTCCAGCCTCCCTTTGAGAGAGCGTGCAGAATTCATCAAGGACCTGATCACACCAGCCTTCGAGGTGAAGCCTGATGCCAGAACTGCCGGAACTCGAAATCGTACGCCGTATACTGACAGACCGTCTGGTCGGCCGGCGCATTGAGGCTGTGACCGTCAGCCCTCTAGGAGGACCGCTCATAGTCCGCGACCTGACGGGTGTCGGCCTGGTCAATGCGCTGAGCCAAGCAACGATCGACGAGATCACGCGCAGAGGCAAGTTCATCCTGATCAATTTCACTTCGCATACCTACACCCTGGCGGTCAACCCGAAGCTTTCCGGCCGCCTCCAACTCTGCCCGCCCGCCGCAAAGAAGGCCGGGCCGGTGCATGTGACCTTGTCCTTTCACGGTCCAGAGCAGGAATTGCGCTACATCGATCGGAAGAAAATGGGACAGCTATATCTGACAGAGGATCTTGCACAAATCCCAAACTTCCAGAAAATGGGTCCAGAGGCCCTGGAGGTTTCTCTGGCGGAGTTCCGGCAGCGACTCTCCACCTTTCGAGGAGAGATCAAAGGCATCCTCGTGCGCGGGCGGTGCGTGGCGGGGATTGGCAATGCCTACGCCGATGAGATCCTTTGGCATGCGCGTCTGCACCCCTACCGAAAGCGACCTACCTTGACCGAGCCAGATATCGGGCGGCTCTACCACGCGATGCGGACGACATTGCAGGAGGCCACGGAGGCCGTAGGTGAGGCGATGGGTGAGAACATTCACCTGAAACCGCGCGACTTCTTCGCAGTCCATACGCGCGGCGGCCATCCCTGCCCAGCCTGCGGGACTGCCATCTCGGCCATCACCGCCAACCAGCGGATCACAAATTTCTGCCGCTCCTGCCAGCCAGGAGGCCTCTTCCCTGGGATGGAACCCACCCAAACTCAGGATGAGCCAGAGAGCGGAGCCAGATCCAATCCTGGGCAGTGGGATTAGCTGGCGATTCGTCTTCTAGCTGCTATGACTTCTCTTCCAACAGGCTCCAGCGCCCAGGTCAGACACCGGTCTCGCGAGGCGCACCCCCAGACTGCACTTGCTGAGCAAGTCATTGTGCCGGACTGCGAGCCAATCCTGCCTGCAGGAGCGGTCCCGGCCGCATGGTCCTGCTTCACCTCATGAAGACGTCTACCGGACGATCTCCTGGCGGCGCGTGATATACTCCGCGCCCGGAGGCCAATCCATCCTCACCATGACCTCAATCCCCTGGATCCAGCGTCTCAGCTCAGCCAGACTCCTCTTTCTCCTCCTTGCCGCACTGGGGTTTGCCCTCTATCTTTTCCCTTTCTGGGCACCGGTCCGACCGGAGACTTTTCAAGCGCGCGCGGTGCTACTGGCACTCAGCGCCTCGGTGGGGCTTATCCTGATGGCGCTCATCGGCGAGGCCCAACTCGGTCTCACCGCCCACTCCATCGCCATGGTTGGTACGCTCGTGGGCTTGAACACAGGACTGCGAGTCATTGAAACAGTGGTGCCCTTGCCTGGCGGTTTCTCGCCCGTGTTTTTGCTTATTATCCTGGTGGGTCATCTCTTCGGCGTACGGCTTGGTTTCCTCATGGGAGCACTCACTATGCTTGTCTCAGGGCCACTCACAGCTGGCGGACTCGGGCCATGGACACCGTACCAAATGCTAGCCGCTGGATGGGTGGGCATGGGCGCCGCCTGGGTTCCGGGCGGCCGGGTTTCACCCTTCCTTCTAGGCGCCTACGGGGCCATCTGGGGTTGGCTCTACGGGGCACTGACAAACCTTTCATTCTGGCCCTATGCCTTCAATGCACCCGATCTCGGCTGGCAACCCGGATTGGGCCTGATCGAGACGCTGGTGCGCTATGGCCGTTTCTACTTTGTGACTTCCTTTGCATGGGACTCGATGCGGGCGCTCGGCAATCTGGTCCTGTTGGCACTCCTGGGTAAGCCGGTTCTCACCGCACTGGAGCGATTCCGCCGGCGGGCACATGTTGAATGGGAACCTGTCTGATGCCGACCGGCTCAGGATTCCGGCCCTACGCCCAGCAAACTTAGGGCTTCGTCCAGGCACAAGGCGAACTCTCAGGGGGTCCATGCGCGGATGGCCAAACCCGGCCTCCCCGCATCGCCGGTTCTCCGGATCCTCCGGCAGTGCAGTCTGGATGTCAATGATGGATATCCATCGCCTTTCTCACAGGAGGCCGTCCGTTGCATTCTGGAAGCGGGCTTCGGTTATAATCTCGCCAATCATCCGAGCATAATTCACTACGCCGGCGCAGAAAGCTCCAATCTCAAGCCAAGGGTGTCCGGCGTGTTGATTCCGACTTGGAGGGCGCCCTTGAGGCCCAAAACCCGCTACTTCCAACCCATCCACCTCCTGCTTGGTGTCGGCGGTTTGGGAGGCCTTCTCCTTCTGGGGATCTTCAGCTACAACCTGCCTTTCGTTCAGGACCGCCTAGGTTGGCGGGTAGCCGAAATGCAGGCGCGCCTCAAGTACGCCATCTCGCCGCCCGAGGAGGCGGTCTTCACCCCCGATCCGACTCTGGTGGCGATGGTCGACGCAACGCTAACCGCCCACACACCTACCGCTGCTTCTTCACCGACCGCCGCTCCTACCGCGGCGCCAACCATCAGTCCCACGGCGACCCTGGAGCCAACACCCCTACCTGCGAACATCCAACTAGGTGGAATACGCCACGAATACCAGAAGTGGAACAACTGCGGCCCGGCCAACCTGGCGATGGCGCTTTCCTTCTGGGGCTGGCAGGGGGACCAGCGCCCGATAGCCGCATTCACCAAACCTAACCCTCGGGATAAGAACGTTATGCCGTATGAACTTGAGGCTTTTGTGGAGGAGCAAACCGGGCTCCAGGCACTTACGCGCACCGGAGGGGATCTCGAGCTGCTCAAGAGTTTCATCGCAGCTGGCCTGCCGGTTATTGTCGAGAAGGGTTTCGAGGGACCCGGTTTCGATGGTTGGATGGGCCATTACGAGGTGGTCTCCGGGTACGACGACGCCAACCAGCGCTTCACAGTTCAGGACTCCTATATTCAGGCCAATTTGCCGCTGCTCTACGAGGATATGCAGCGGTACTGGCGACACTTCAACTACNNCGAACGCGAGACGGAGGTCATGGCGATCCTTGGCCCCCATTCCGACCGGGAGGCCAATACCCGCCATTCTGCTCAACTGGCTTCAGATGAGATTTTCGCCACCACCGGTCGCGCCCGGTTCTTCGCCTGGTTCAACCGCGGAACCAACCTGGTGGCGCTTCAGGATTATGCGGGTGCGGCAGCGGCCTATGACGAAGCCTTTCAGATCTACGCCTCCCTCGACCCGCAAACGCGCCCCTGGCGCATGATGTGGTACCAAACTGGACCCTACTGGGCCTACTTCTACAGCGGTCGCTACTTCGATGTGACCAACTTGGCCACCCAAACGCTGAGCAACATGAGCGAGCCCAACTTGGAGGAGAGCTACTACTGGCGCGGTCTGGCGCGCGAAGCCCTTGGGGACATCGACGGCGCCCTGGCCGATTGGCGAGTCGCGCTGCAGAACCACCCCGATTGGGAACCGGCGCTGGGCCAACTAGCGCGGTATAACGCTGCTCCCTGAGCCAGACCGGAATCCTATGAGACTGGTCCGTGGCTGAATCAACAGCAGTTGCTCCACGGCGCACCGGCCGACTTTCACACGTCGCCCGATCGTCGCTCTTGATTGCCATTTTCTTCGGAATCGACAAGCTACTGGGACTCTTCCGGCAAGTGGTGATCGGCCGCCAGTTCGGCGTGAGCGCCGAGCTGGACGTCTTCAACGCCGCCAACAACCTGCCCGATCTGTTGTTTGCCCTGATCTCAGGCGGGGCACTCTCGGTCGCCTTTATCCCCGTTCTCTCCCAGGCCATGGAGGTCGAGGGGCGGGACGCGTTGTGGGCGATCTTCAGCCGTGTGGCCAACATCGCCTTCCTGGTGACCGGCGCATTTGCGGTCATCATCGCGCTCTTAGCCGAGCCGCTCGTGCGTGCCGAACTGGGCGTGGCTCCCGGCTTCCAACCCGAACAACAGGCTCTGGTGGCCGAGCTGATGAGACTGAATCTGATCGCCACCCTGATCTTCTCTCTCAGCGGGCTTATTGCCGCCGGATTACAAGCCAACCAGCATTTCCTGCTCCCGGCCCTGGCGCCGGTGGTCTACGACCTCGGTCAGATCTTCGGGGCTGTGGTACTGGCGCCTACCGAGGGCTACCGGCTTGGCGGGCTGAGCTTACCCGCCGTCGGGCTGGGGATCCATGGCCTCGTCTACGGGGTTATCCTTGGCGCAATGCTGCACCTGGCCGTGCAGCTCCCCGGGCTGGCCCGCTTCCGGTTCCGCTGGCGGCCCGAACTGGGCCTCGACGACCCTGGGGTACGTAAGGTTGCCCGCCTGATGGGCCCCCGCATCCTGACCATTGGCGCCTTTCAGCTTGTTTTCGTTGTGCAGGACAACCTTGCCTCTCGCCTGGATGTTGGGTCAGTAACGGCGCTGGCTTATGGCTGGCTGATCATGCAGGTCCCCGAGACAATCATCGGAACGGCAATCGGCATCGCCATCCTGCCGACTCTCTCGGAGCATTTCGCCCGCGGGGATGGGGCGGCCCTTGAATCCAGCCTCAGGCGGGCGCTCCGGTCCATGCTGGCGCTCACTCTGCCGGCCGCTTTTCTCCTCATGATTGGAATCCAACCCTTGGTACAGGCAGCCTTCAACTTCGACACCCGTGGCACCCTATTGGTGGTCTGGGCTGCCCGCGCCTACTTGCTAGGGCTTGTCGGGCATTCCCTGCTGGAGGTGTTGGCTCGCGCCTTCTACGCTCAGCAGGACGCCCGCACTCCGCTGTATGCAACGATACTCAATGCGGGTCTCTTCGTTGGGATGGGCCTGGTGCTCTTCCGCCAGGTGGGCGCATTCGGGATCGCGCTCAGCAACAGTCTGGCTTTCACCTTCGAAGCCTCGCTCTTGCTGGTCCTCCTGACGCGCACTTTCCCTAGTATGCTCAGGCCAAAGCGACCCGCGCTCCGCATCGGGCTTGGAACCGCACTGGGCTGTCTAATCGCCTATGGCGTTATGCAGGAGTTGCCGCTGCCACCCTTGTTTGCCAGCCTCACCGCCCTTGGACTAGGCAGCGCCGTGATCGCACCCTTCGTTTGGCCAGAACTGCGCGAGCTTGTGCGGCTCTGATCCGCGACAGCCGATGCTGCCTGCGCTCCCAGATCCTGGAGGGCGGCTGGCGAACCGCCGGCCCGGCGGCAGCCTGCATATTAGAAGAAAGTGCGGACNNACCGCGCCGATCACCGTCCGCGCAGAATCGACGACAAGCAGGATGCGCCACTTGTCGACGGAAGTACAGGGATGAGAAATCCCGCAGCCGACAAGGTCGCCGACGCGGAGATCCTCTTCGGCAGGCAGGCGAAGGAAGGCGTGCTGGTCGTTGCAGCCTGTAACGTTGTAACCAGCTCCCAGAGATGCAACCTCTCCATTTCTGGCGCTAAACTTCGGTATGGGTAGATCTGCATCGGTCGCCACGTCTCTCCGTCCCATTCCAAGGATTGCCAGCCCTGGTTCAGGCTTTGAAAGGACCGCTGACCAGATCTCAAGAGCCGGTCGCAGTCTGCCCTCGTTGATGTAGCGCATGGATTCTGGCCCCATGGGGGAGGAACGCTCATAGAGGCCATGATCGTGTGTGACATAACTGCCCGGTCTCAAGACTAGCTGCGCCGCAGGCAAAGCCCGCGCTCCAAGAAACCGGATCACACGGTCAAAATAGATACTGCCGCCAGCCGATACCAGGAAAGGCTTGCGCGCTGGTACGAGGGCCTGGATCTCGCCCGCAGCCCTNNTCCACTTCGGCCTCTCGCTCCATCTCGGTGGCACCAAACCGATAGGCGACGCCCTCATAGCCTTCCACCCCTGCAAGCCACAGGACCGGCTCCACCCGAAGGACCGCCTCCGCAATCCGCCTCAGCTCCGCTACCTCCCGGACACCGGTCCGCCCGCCCTTCAGGCCAAGTTCAGCCAAGACCCTAAGGGGACGCTTGGCTTCGGCCCTCCGAAGACCTTCCGTGAGTCTCCTAACACCTTCGAGACTGTCCACAAGCACATAAAGCTCAAATCCCGGGTCATTGCGAAGCTGTTCAGCAACGTAACGGATGGCGTAATCGGTTGCCAGCTCATTGGCCAAGAGAACCCTGTGCAAGCCGAAGGCCCGGCAGACTTGCAGTTGAGCAACGTTTGCGACCGTGATCGCCCACGCTCCCGCCTGGAGCTGTTGGGCGAAGAGTTGGGGGGCCATCGGCGTCTTACCGTGTGGCGCAAGCCAGGCTCCATGTCGGTCGCAGTAGGCCTGCATGGTGGCGATGTTGTGGTCGAGTTCCTCCCGTTTCAAGACCATGGCTGGCAGGGGAATGTCCCCGTTCAACAGCTTCCAACCCCGTTTCCGGATTTCGCCCAGCGGTAGCGTTTCATCAGGAAGTCCCTTCTCCACTCCGGAAACCAATTGGGCCCCCAGCTCCATCAAAGCCTCCTCAAAAAACCCCGGCAATGGGTTTCGAGCGCCGATACTCCGGCTCTTCTGGTCCATGGCGTTGACTCCGTTCACAGAGGGTTCGTGCCAATTCCTAGAGTCCGTCTCTGCCCGTTCGGCCCGCCGCAAGAGCGCCGCTGGCCCTGGCGGTGACCTCTGGCCAACCATTGTGCCATGCCAGGCAAGCTCGGCTCAACTAGGGCTATTCGAGACCTCAAGCAGGGCCTCCGTATGGATTTTGAGCATCACGTTGGGGTTTAGTAAGGCGAGGCCCGGCGAAAGGGAGGCCGCAACCGGAACTTCAATTGGTGCCTATCTCAGTCGCCTCCATCGGCGCTTTCGAGCAGTCGGCGGAGCACCGTCATTTGGTCCGGTGAGAGCTCCAGGCGCTCCTGCAAGTTGTCATCCCCTGAGAGCAGAATCTCCCCCAACTCCGAGTGCCGCCACATCTTCAGGTCCTCTTCAAGGGGCGAGCCGATCAAGTCCTCGCGAACAATCTTCCCGTCCGCCATAACCAGGACCCGATTGGTCCGGCGGGCAACGGCCGGATCGTGGGTCACCACCACGAAAGTGGTTCCCTGGCTCTCGTTCAGGCTCTTCAGCAGTCTCATAAGGTCCCGCCCGGCGGTGGTGTCAAGATTGCCGGTGGGCTCATCCGCTAGGACAAGCGGAGGGTTGTTGGCCAAGGCGCGGGCGACCGCCACCCGCTGGCGCTGTCCGCCAGATAGCTGATTGGGTAGATGATCCATGCGGTCGGCCAGACTAACCAGGGAGAGAATCTCTTCCGCCCGACGACGACGATCGCGCGAGATTCGATAGCCTACCATCGGCACCTCGACATTCTCGCGGGCCGTAAGCGTTGGAAGCAGATTGTGAAGCTGGAAGATGAAGCCTACCGTGTGAGCCCGAAAAGAATCCACGTTGGCCAGATGCGCCAGATTCTGGCCCCGGACAAAGACCTCACCGTCCGTGGGTTGGTCGAGGGCACCAATAAGGTTCAGAAGCGTGCTCTTGCCGCTCCCGCTGGGCCCCATTACGGAGACAAGTTCTCCCGGGGCCACCTTCATGCTCACGCCGTCCAGGGCTCGGATCTCGGCCCCGTCGCCTCCATACACCCGCGTCAGATTGCGGGCCTCGATAAGCCACGTCGATTCTTCTACCATCTGGCAAACCCGTTGCAAAATCCTCTCTTGGCAGCCAATCGAACGGTCAGACCCGGGCTTGGGTGCGCCGCGGAGGGGCTGTCCACAAAATCCACCTGCTTTGGGGCTGGAACACCTACACAGCCTTCATCGCCCTGCAAGAGGAAACAAGACATGCGAGTCATCTCTATCGCCCCCCAACCTCGATGTCCACAAATGCCGTCATGCCCCAGCGCAACTTCTCCGGGATCTCCTCCAATTCAATCAGGACCGTGAAGTTCACTCCAGAACCTTCGGCGGCTTTCGGCGAAATACTGGTAACCGTCCCCGGTACGACTACATCGGCCAGCGCATCGAAGCTGACGGTTACCCCATCGCCTAGTTCCACCTGCGCGGCGTCGATCTCATTCAAATCCGTCGTTTCAACGCGCAAGGTACTTAGATCCGCGAGCCGCACCGCCGGCTGCCCCGGCGCAATCCACTCGTTGGCGCGGATAAACACTTCGCTCACAGTGCCGGCGAAGGGAGCTCTAAGTTCCAGTTCGGCCAGGGCCCGCTGAGCAGCCTTCAATGCGGCCTCGCCGTTGGCCAATCGGGCCTCCGCGGCTTCCGACAGCCTCGGATCCGGTCCGTCCTGGAGGCGGCCCAGCGTCCGTTCCGCATCATCGACTCGGGCCTGGGCAATCGCCACATCAGCATCCAGCAAGGCCTGCTCCACTTCGGTCGGGCGACCCCGGTACCAGTTGAGGTTCCGCAGGATGGAATCTCGCTTCTGCCTGGCTGCAGACAGGTTCGATAGGGCCAAAGCCCGGGCCGGATCATCCTCAGCGCGACCAGATAACCTGTTGTACCGCTTCTGAGCCTGTTTTACCTCCTCCTCCGCCAGAATCAGGTTGGCCTCAGCAGCGTTTATCGTGTCTGAGTTGGCCCGCAAGCCTTCCTGTTTGACCCTCCATTGGTACTCCACATCCTCAAGTACATCGCGAGCGAGGGCTAGGCCTTGCTCCGCCTGTGCTCGAGCAAGGGATTCATTCTCCATAAGCTGATCGATCGCCTGGCTAGCGTTGACATACTCCAGCTGGGCGGCTGCCAGGGCGGCCTCCAATTGTTCACGCCCGCTCAACACCACCAGAAGCTCCCCCGCCTCTACCTGATCTCCCACTTCAATCGGCAAGCCTGTCACGATACCGGGAGATGAGAGGCTCAAGGTGGCCCAGCGGGCCGGCAAGACCTCTCCGGTGGCGCTGACGATGGGCACGAAAACCTCTTGCCTGCCGGCCTCCTCCTCCGGGGCAGTCTGCGGCGCATCTCCGCCGCAAGCGGTAATGAGCAGAGCCGCGCCCACTACCAAAAAGCCTATGCGCAATCCAAGATATCTCATCATCGTTCTAAACCGTATCTTCTCTCAACTTGTCGACCGGCCACAGCCGGCAGCCGGGCGTCTACTCGTAGCGCAGGGCCTCTACCGGCTCCAATTGGGTCGCCCGGAAGGCCGGGTACAACCCCCCCAGGAGCCCCAGGACCAAGGCCACGAGCATGGCTCGCAGAAACAAGTCCAAGCCCCAGACTGCCGCAAATGCTTCTCCTACCAGAGGCACTTGGCCAATCAAGTAGACGAGACCAAAGGCGATCCCGAGGCCAGCAATTCCGCCGATGAATCCCAGCAGAAGCGACTCCCGCAGTATCAAACCGAGGATGGCGCGCCTGCGCCATCCCAGCGTCCGCAAGACTCCAATTTCGCGCGTGCGCTCAAAAACGGCCATCAGCATCGTATTGAGGACCCCCAAACCTCCAACAAAGATAGCGAGGACTGAGATTCCGCCGAAAACGGCCTCGCTGGCCTGCATGTCAGGCATTTGTTCGACGAATTCGCCCGAAAGAGCAGCGTGAGCTTCCGGTATGCTCAAGTTGATCTTCTCTACCACAGCCGCCGCCTGAGAGGGGTCCATGACTTTGACAGCGTACATCGTCACCTTACGCGGTCTGCCGGACACGGATTGCCCATCGCGCAGAGTTGCGACTCCCCCTGTTTCCTCCCAGCCAATCCCTGTCTCGAAGATTCCGACGATGCGAAAGCGCGACCCACCCAGATCGAGGGTTTCGCCGACGCCCTTGTTGAGAGCATCGGCGATCATTCGGCCGATCATGATCTGCCGGTTGGTTTGCACCGGCTTTCCTTCAACGATGTTGAAACGACGAATAGCAGATTCGTTGGGAGCGTATCCCTGTAAGATGAAGAAGCCCCCCCCATCGGGCAGAGTGACGGCTGTCACCACCATCCCGCTCACATTGTCCACCTCGGGCATGGCCGCGATCTTATCGCCAATTCTTTCATCCAGCGCGCTCAGGCTCGTATCGGCAATGTCCGCCTGGCGGACCATGATTTCCGCGCCAGCCCCGAGAGCCAATTCAGTGAATGAATCCGAGGCCCCACGAACGATTCCCTCCAGCGCCATAATGCCGCCGACCGTGATGCCAATCGCACCGACCGTGAGCAAGGTCCGTCCCGTTCGCTGCCACAAGCTCTGCACCGCCATGCCGCCTCGCGGCAGGCGACGGACTTTACCGCTTGAAGTACCTCCTGCATAACGCAGCGCTTCCACCGGCTGCAGCTTGGAGGCTCTCCAAGCTGGGTACAACCCGCCGATCAATCCTAGGGTAGCCACCGTGCCGAAGGCCTGGATCAAGAGTGCAGGAGAGATGTCGGCCGCCGAGGCCCCAAAGATGGCAGCCGAACCGGAGACAGCGGTTAGAGCCAGCCACCCCAGAATGACGCCCAGCAGGCCCCCCAGAAGGCCCACGAGCACCGATTCCCCCAGGATCATCTGGATGACGCGTCGGCGACTCCAGCCAAGCGCTCTCAATACACCAATCTCGCTGGTCCGTTCGAAGACAGACATGAGCTGGGTGTTGGCCATTCCGACGCCGCCGATAACAATAGCCAGACCCGCAATTCCCCACACGTAACCCTTCAACANNGTCGGCGAAATCGTCTGTCGTGCTCAAGGATAAGTCGGGCCATAGGCGATTTACTCGCTGATACAGTCGCTCCTCTAGCTCAGGGTCTCGAAGTTTGATGTAGTACAGGCTTACCTGACGCGGCTTCCCCAGGAGTTCCTGAGCCTCCGAGAGGGCCAGCACAGCTCCGCCGTCCTCGAAGGGATCGCCGGTTTCATAGATGCCGACGATACGGTACAGACTTTCCAGCAGACGCAGCGTATCTCCGGGCGACTTATCCAAGGTCTCCGCAGCCGCAGAACCGAGAAGAATGGGCCTGCCGCGGATCCGGCCGGCTTCGGGCGCCTCCAGTCCTAGACCCTCAGTGATTTGGAAGCGACCCAGCACGAAGCTGTCCGGGGGATAGCCGAATACGAAGAAGTAGGGGATCCCTTCCGCCTGAACAAATCCTTGAAGCATGCCGCTGACGGCCTCAACTTCGGGCATTTCAACCAGCTGATGGCCGACATCATCCTCAACGGAGCTGTAGGTGATGTCGAGCGCGTTCGGCTGGCTTAGGACCAAATCGGACTTGCTGCCGGTCAGCATGGCGTTGTAGCCTGCCTCAAGTCCATTAGCCATCGTCCCCAGCCCGACGATGGCGGCCACCCCGATGCTGATCCCTATCACGGTCAGCAGGGTGCGTCCCTTGCGCCGGTAAAGATTCTTGAGGATCATTCTGCTTCCGGACTCCGATTTTGAATCCTATCAGCTTCGACGGCCACGAACTGAAACTGCCCGGCCAAAAAGCTGACGACTAATATGTCAGGGAACCGGCTCACCATTCCTGCCAACTACACATCCCAATCTGCGTTCCATGGGATACTCATAATAATTGATTCGTGCCTGAACTGATAGGTAGGGGGGTGAGCCCGGACAGGTTGATGGAAACCTCTAAAGGGGCTTGGAGCCCAGGAGTTGAGCTTCGAGCCCGCAGCCCTCTCGAAGGGAAAGACCGACGAGCAGAGTCTGACCTGCGACTCTGTCCGCTTACGCTTCTTTCGTCACCTCGGGGCCTGAAATCTCGGCCGCCAACCGTCGGCGGCGAGGCCAGTCCAGCGCCTTCTTTGCGGGAATAGAGAGCAAAAGGACGATCGTGTAAACGGTCAGGAGGTCCGATTGGCCTGCATTCCAGACAAGATAAGCTAGCACTCCAAGACCGGCGGCGGCGCTCAAATCAAAGCTGCGAGTGATCACATACGCAGCCCCAAAGACGACCAATCCCGCGATGGTTTCGGGTGGTGCCAGAACCAGGAGCGAACCCACAATAGTTGCCATGCCCTGTCCACCGCGGAAACCGGCCCATACCGGAAAGTCGTGACCGAGAACGGCTGCGGCCGCGGTTGCGATTCGCCAGCCTTCCGACAGCCCCGAAGCCGTGGCAAGCAGGACAGCCAGCCCACCTTTGCTGGAGTCGGTCACGGCGACGAGAATGCCGGGGCCCCAACCGAGCACATGGGCGACGTTGCGGGCGCCCATGTTGCCGTCGCCGACCTGGCGGATGTCTACCCCAGCCTTGAGACACGAAACGATCAGGGCGGTGGGAAACGAACCCAGGAGGTAGGCGGTCAGGACGAGAAGGGGCTCCCTCATCGTGATTCCAGCCTCACGGACATTAGGAACGCNNCAGCATGCCGAAGAAGCACCGCGGAAAATCTTGACCAGATCGATCCCAGTTACTATTAGCATAGTCTAGAATTAGATGGCCAACGAGACTCTCACAGATAGAATAAGGGCAAAATGACTATTCGGAGGATACCTGGCGTCCTAATCGCGGCCTTGTTTCTATCGGCGTGCGGCAGTGTTGATGGAGCCGATGTCGAGCCGACTGCGGCGACCCCCACCGTCAGCCCGACGCAGCTGGGTGTCGATGGATACGCTGAAGCTCGTCAGCGGATGGTTGCAGAGATCATGGCTTGGGGTATCGACGATCCCGCGGTACTCGAGACGATGGGCCGAGTTCCTCGCCATGAGTTTGTTCCGGCCGAGTTTCTGAGCCAAGCCTACGATAACCATCCTCTGCCCATCGGCTATGGCCAGACCATTTCCCAGCCATACATTGTGGCATTAATGACCCAAGTGCTCGATATTAGGCCGGGAGATCGAGTGCTCGAAATCGGGACAGGCTCTGGATACCAGGCTGCCATATTAGCTGATATGGGTGCTGAGGTCTACACGATTGAGATCATCGGTCCCCTGGCGGACACAGCCGCAGATCGATTGGCTCGCTTAGGGTACAAGAATGTGCAGGTCCGGCACACCGATGGTTATTTCGGCTGGCCCGATGCCGCGCCCTTTTTCAACATCATCGTGACGGCCGCACCGGATCACGTGCCGCAGCCTCTGCTTGATCAACTTGATGTGGGCGGCACCATGGTCATCCCCGTTGGGCCCCCGGGCGGTTTCCAGGAATTGTGGCGCCTCACACGCGAATCGGAGAAGAAGTTCCAGTCGGCCAGCCTTGGCGGCGTGCGGTTCGTGCCGTTTGTACGCGAAGAACCGAATACTCCCTGAGGCCTCGAGGGGGCACCGGATTCAGGGGCAGGCTTAGGATTCCAAGGTCCGCGCAGTCACAAGGGCCCCCAAGTAGGCAAGCCCGCCAATTGCGAGAACGACGCGGAACCCCCAGTCGAGCCCAACAATCGCCGCCAGCACGCCACTGACCCCCGATACGGCCCCGTTGACAGCCCACGCCCACGGTATCAGACCAGGGAGGGCGCGTTCCAGGCGGCGCAATCCCGCTGCGAATGGCACCCCCATAAGCAGACCAGGTGCCAGCAGAAGCCCAAGTGTCAGAGCTAGCCGGGCTGACATCCCCCAGGGAAGGGCGGCCTCGATCACAGCGGGAAGAAGGGCGACGAGCAGCCCAACGAAACCCACCAAGGCTATCAGCACCCGCGGAAGGCTCAGCCGGGGGGAGAGCAGGCTCCCAATGCCGGAGGTGAGGAGCAATGTGAAGAGAACCATTGCCAGGGCAATGGAGGGTTGATCAAGGAGGAGCGTCAAGCTCTGAATGAGCGGGATCTCAACCATGAGATAGCCAGCGCCCAACAGGGCAAAGTAGGCCATTGGCGCTTTTCCGGGGCGCAAATCCGCTCGAGCGCGTCGAGTCAGCACTAGCGGCAAGAACATAAGCGGGACCGCAAGTATGAGCATGAGCGCCATCAAGGCAAGCAGGACAAAGTATCCACTGCCCCCAAACGGCTGCCAGGTTAGCCCTAGTGTAGCCAGCACCTCCGGCGTCTGGCGCCAGCGAAAGAAGTGGAAGAAATAGGGCCGGTCATCGGTCGGGGGACGGAGGTTGAAATCAGAGGTATCGATCGTGCTTTCCGGATGCAGGAGCAAGGCCGTATAGAGGCGATGATAGACGGGTTCTGGGAGTCGATTGTGCTGGTTGAGTTCCTGCGGCTGAAGGTCCGGCAGGAAGATTGGATCGAAGCCATTCATCTCGAGGAATCGCCGGGTGGCTGCAAGTTCTTCTGGCGAAAAGGCCCGGCGGGAGGCGATGAAAGTAGAGGTGCGCATGCTGCGATAGGCGAGCAAGTGCGGACCGAGATCTTCCACACCCTGCCTGCTTAGAGCAGCGAGCATTGTAGCCCAGGCTCGAGCCGACTCGCTCGGGGGCGTACCCAGCCACCGGCTGACCACAACCAGACCCCTGTCCGAGAGCCTGGCGAAGGCATCGCCCATGGCTTCGACCGTCAGTGTGTAGTTCTCCGTTAGGCTGAAGGCTCCTGAAGTCACAGGGCGGAACGGTCCGCTCAAGGCAAATTCGATAACGTCGTAAGCCTCCGCGCCCGAACGTAGGGCGCCGCGCCCGGCTCGATCAGTAACCTCCACGCGTGGGTGATTGAGGAGTCCTGCGCTCATACCGGCATAGGGCCCTGAAAGGATGTCCAGAACAAGGGGCTCGTCCCTGGGAACGGAAACACGCGCCGCACCGTTGGTCAACGCGATCAAGACATTGAGACCGGCACCAGGATCGAGAATCAAAGTCCGCGCGTTCGGGCGCAGTTGATAGGCCAGAGAGGAGGGCATTCGGACCGCCAAGGCCATGGCGGATGGATCATCCGGCGATACGGAGGTGATGGGTAAGGGACCGTCTCCGTCCACGAACAGGCCGGCCTGCTCAGGTATCTGGAGGCTGGCGTTCAAGCTCAACCCAGGGAAGACGTGGATGGATGAACTCTCCACCACGTCCACCCGGGAGGCGGCGCTCCAACGCGAGACCACGTTCCGGGCACCTGGCGCCAGCCGGCTGAGAGCAAGCGGCTTGTAGGGGGAGAGGCGGAGATCAAGGCCGGCTGGGGCCGTCGCGCCAAGAACCAGAGACGCGGCCGCCAACCCGACGAGCACACTTCGGCTCAGCGCTCGGGTTGAAAAGACCGCTGCAGCCAACAGCCCTAGCGCAGTGGCGAGCGCAACTCCTCCGAGCTCTCCCCAAAGGGCATGCGACCCGAGCGCGATGGGGCATCCCAAAGCCGAGCCAATGAAGACTGCTGCATACGGAAGGTGCGCCTCCTGACCGGCCTCAGCCAGACTTGCGCCCGCCGTCCATCCTGCGAACAGGAAGGGGAGGCTGGCCGCAACGAAGTAGAGCATCAGAATCAAGACTTGCTTCGGATCCCAAGCGATGCTGTAGGAGTCGAAGGGCAGGAAGTTCATCGTCAGATAGCTCAACACCACCGCCGCTGCGTAGCCGGCTGCCAGACCAGAATGCGTGCGGCGGATGGCGCGGTCTGAGTGCGAGGAACACCCCGCTGGCCGAAATGCCCAACACCCCCAAGCTGACGACCATGAAGGCGAAATGGTGAAACTGCTGAACGGCGAACAACCGAGTAAGGTTGATCTCGAAACTCAGCATGCCAGCCGAAATCAGTATCAAACCAAGTTGACGTGAAGTGCGCAAACCCGATCGAATGGCGTCCATTCTGATCTGATTCTATTACTCCTTGCACTAAGCTATGATTGATTTATAAGCCAAATCGCCTGTTTGCACTCCGTACGGAAGCCAAGCCCGCGCCTAGCGAAAAGGGGAATTCGGGTTTGATGTCACTGCAGCAGCGTGTCACCCAGGGCTTCATCCATCGCTATGGCGCTGCCCCGGCCCATATCGTCCGTGCGCCGGGGCGTGTCAATCTGATCGGTGAGCATACCGATTACAACGAGGGATATGTCTTGCCGATGGCCATCGATCGAGAGGTGTGGATATCGCTTCGGCCACGCGCTGACCAGCAAGTCATGCTGTATTCACTCGACTTCGAGGAAACGACTCAATTCGACCTTGATCATCTCACGCATGAGGCTTCTGACTGGCCCGAGTACTTCAAGGGGGTGGCCTGGGCCCTTAAAGAGGCCGGTTACGGCTTGCAGGGCTTCGAAGGCGTGGTGTCGGGGAACGTGCCGATCGGCGCGGGCCTGGCTTCTTCAGCCGCGCTTGAATTGGCAGCGGCACGGGCTTTCCTGGCCATCTCAGGCTCATCCTGGAATGCAGAAGAAATGGCAATGGTTGGACAGCGGGCAGAGAATGACTGGGTAGAGGTGAAATGCGGCATCATGGATCAATTGGTGGCTGCCTCAGGTCGGGCGGGACATGCGCTCTTGATTGATTGTCGCTCGCTCGACATTAGGCCGGTGGCGTTGCCATCCGATTCCGCCGTGGTGGTACTGGACACGAACACACGCCGAGGGCTGGTTGAATCTCGCTACAATGAACGCCGGGTCCAGTGCGAGTTGGCCGCCAGCTTCTTTGGTGTCCCGGCACTGCGCGACGTCAGTGGCTCGCAAATCATGGCCAAAGCCCATGGCCTGGATCGCGTGGTATACCGCCGAGCCCGTCACGTTGTAACCGAAAACGAGCGCACATTGCAGGCAGTCAAGGCCATGCAGGAGAATGACCCGGTGACGTTCGGCGAACTGATGAACGCGAGCCATGCCAGCCTGCGAGACGATTTTGAGGTCTCCAGCGATGAGCTCAATGAGATAGTAGCTTGCGCTCGCCGGGACCCAGCCTGCTATGGGGCGCGTATGACAGGAGCTGGCTTCGCGGGCTGTGGAGTCGCTCTCGTTCGAGCCGAGGGGGTTGAAAGCTTTGTCATCAGAACCGTCGAGGATTACAGCCGCTCGACAGGGATCGAAC
>JABAOD010018879.1_pt2 | contig 21435 bp, 21 predicted proteins | sample 7062151 | NCBI WGS metagenome assembly JABAOD01 (sample SAMN14538626, study PRJNA623070) | marine sediment metagenome | biome: marine biome [ENVO:00000428]; feature: marine pelagic biome [ENVO:01000023]; material: deep marine sediment [ENVO:00002113] | place: India: Gulf of Khambhat ... | reverse complement strand
TCCCCCTGAGAGCCGTCGATGGTCACCGTCATACTCGCCCCACGAATCGCGGCGCGGGGAAATAGGTTTCCGGCCCGCCCCCGGAGGCCATAGCAACGCTTTTACTCCAATCGCTCAATGCGACGGCCGCCCATGGCGGTCGTCATCCATCCCACCGCGGAGGTCTCCACGGAGGCGGACATCGGCGACGGGACGTACATCTGGAACGAGGTGCAGGTCCGGGAGGGGGCGAAGATCGGCGCCAACTGCCGCCTGGGGAAGTGCGTCTACGTGGACAAGAATGTCGTCATCGGCGACGACTGCAAGATCCAGAACCGCGTCTCCCTCTACGACGGGGTGAGCGTGGGGAACCGGGTGTTCCTCGGACCCCACGTGGCCTTCGTGAACGACCTGTACCCGCGGGCGGGGACCGACGAGTTCGACCTCGTCCGCACCGTGGTGGAGGACGGGGCCTCCATCGGAGCAAACGCGACGATCCTGGGCGGCCTCACCATCGGGAAGTTCGCCCTGGTGGCGGCGGGCTCCGTGGTGACGAAGGACGTGCCGCCCCACGCCCTCGTGGCGGGCAACCCGGCGGTGCGCATCGGCACCGTCTGCGACTGCGGCCACCCGGCGGATGAGAAGGGGGGCTGCGACCGCTGCCAGAAGACCCTGGTCCTCGAGGGGTCGAAGTGATCCCCATCGCCCGGCCCCAGCTCGGGCGGGAAGAGCTGGACGCGGTGAAGGAGGTCCTGGAGTCGGGCATCCTCGCCCAGGGGCCCAAGGTCGCCGCCTTCGAGCACGCCTTCGCCGAGTACGTCGGGGTGGCCCACGGCGTCGCCACGAGCTCCGGGACCACGGCCCTCCACGCAGCCCTCCTGGCCCACGACATCGGCCCCGGAGACGAGGTCATCGTCCCGCCCATCACGTTCTTCGCCTCCGCGTCGACGGTGATGATGTGCGGGGCCGACCCCGTGTTCGCCGACGTGGACGAGGCGACGTACAACATCGACCCCGCGGCGGTGGAGGCCGCGGTGACGCACCGGACCCGGGCCCTCATGCCGGTCCACATGTACGGGCAGACGGCGGACATGGATCCCCTCCGGGAGATCGCGGAGGCCCACGACCTCCTCGTGGTGGAGGACGCCTGCGAGGCCCACGGGGCGCGGTACGGGAACCGGCGGGCGGGGGCGTTGGGCGACTCCGGCGCCTTCTCCTTCTACCCCACGAAGAACATGACAACGGGGGAGGGGGGGATGGTCCTCTCCGACGACCCGGCCTTTGCGGACCGCTGCCGCCGCCTCCGGAACCACGGCGGGCTGGAGAAGTACGTCCACGAGGACATGGGCTACAACTACCGCATGACGGAGATCGCGGCGGCCATCGGGCTGGAGCAGCTGAAGAAGCTGGACGCCTTCCTGGCGGCCCGACAGAAGAACGCGGCGATGCTCACGGAGGGGCTGCGGGATGTGACGGGAATCGTCCCGCCGGCGATCGGGGGGAACCGGACCCACACGTTCTACCAGTACGTGGTGCGCATCACCGAGGACCACGTCCGCACGCGAGACAAGTTCGTCGCGGCCCTGAACGAGGAGGGCGTGGGGTGCCGTCCGGCCTACCCGATTCCGTTGAACCGCCAGAAGGCCGTCGTGGACCGGGGGTTCGGCGCCCCCTGCCCCGTCGCGGAGCGCGTCCTCCCGGAGATGGCGGAGCTTCCCGTGCATCCGGGCGTCACGCCGCAGGACATCGAGGCGATCCTGAAGGTCATCCGGGGCGTATCGTCGGAAGCGCCCACTACCCCAAGAGGGCGGGCTCGGGGCAAGGGTTAAGTGAGGGGAGTCAATGCCGCTCGCACGGGGGAATGCACTTGGGAGAGCAGATCCTGCAGCTGAACTTCCGGCTGGGTGTGCCTGAGAACGAGTGGAAGGAGACCGCGATGGAGCTGGCGGAGACTTTCGCAGCCGTCCCCGGTCTCCGTTGGAAGGTGTGGTTCCTGAACCAGAGAGAACAATCCGCGGGCGGCATCTACCTGTTCGAAGATGAACCGTCGGTGGAAACCTTCCTCAACAGTGATCTGGCGGCCGCGGTGAAGAGCCATCCGGCGGTCAAGGACATGAGGGTGACGTACTCCGGGGTGCTCGGTGAGCCCACGCAGGTCACCCGCGGTCCCTTGTGAACATCCCTCCGCACCAGAGTCAATGGCACCCAGGCCCGTCGGGTTTAGGCCTCGGACGACCAGCTTCGACTCCGCGGCTTCGTGCATCCTCTGTCCCCAACGAGTGGTGCGGCCAAGTGGCGCCCTGCGGGACGTCGAGTTCCAATTTCCAGTCCATGGACGCGGGCAGGTTCGTGTGAGGAGGCGGCCCCCAAATTGCCCCGGGTGCCGGCTGGCTTTCGGCCTCGACGAGAACGGAGGCAAAGCCGCTAGCGATAAATTTCCTCACGAAGATACTTCAGGCCCGAGTCGACGATGACCGTGACGATGTGCTCCCCGGGCTCAAATCCCGCAGCAACCTCAAGGGTCGCCGCTACGTTCGCCCCCGAGGAAATCCCGCCGAAGATGCCCTCCTCCCGCGCGAGGCGGCGGGCGGTTTCCGCAGCGAGCTCGTCCGGGACGGAGAGGATCTCGTCCACCAGGTCCATTCGCATGATCTTCGGGATGAACCCCACGCCGATGCCCTCGATGCGGTGGCCGCCCAGAGGGCCCCCGGAGAGGTTCCGGGACGTGTCGGGCTCCACGGCCACGCATTTCACCTCGCCCAACCGCTCCTTGAGCACCTCGGCGTTCCCCGAGAAGCAAGCCCCCGTCCCCACAGAGGCCACGAAGCCGTCCACCGGCCCGGGCAGCGTGTCGAGGATCTCCTCCGCCATCCCGTGGTAGCCCGCGCGGTTGTCCGGGTTGTTGAATTGGCCCGTCCAGAACGTGTTCGGGGCCTCCGAGAGCTCCTGAGCCCGGTCGATGAGGGCCTGGATGAGCTCCGGGGTAATCTTCCGGTCCTCGCTGGGGATGATCTCCACCTCGGCGCCGAAGGCCCGCATCGTTTGGATCTTCTCCTCGGAGAAGGCGTCGGAGCAGACCATGTGAGCCCGATGGCCCTTCGCGGCGCAGACCATCGCCAGGGAGCTTCCCGTGCTCCCGCCCGTGTACTCCACGACGCGCCCGCCCGCGGACAGGTCGCCCCGCTTCTCGGCCCCCTCAATCATGCTGAGGGCCATCCGGTCCTTCATGCTGCCAGTCGGGTTCGCGCCCTCGAACTTCACCCACACTTCTGCGCCGTCCGGCTCCGGGAGGCTTCGGAGACGGATGAGGGGGGTGTGGCCGATGGCGTCCAGGAGGCGGTCCCCAGTTGCCATCCCCTCACCGTTCCCTTCTCCATGTTCCGGAGATCGTATGCCCCAGGGTACCGCCCACGTTCACCACCGTCTCCATGGCGACCTCGTCGCGGGAGGCCCAGCGAAATGTCGTCCTCTCCACGGCCTCCTGCCCCTCTTCCACGCCCCGCCACTCGAGCTCGAAGGTGTCCTCGTCCGTCCATCGCCCCGCATGGTCGTGGACCTCCCCCATGGAGGACACGGCAAACCAATGGACCTCCTGCCCCTCGGCGTCGAAGCCCCAAAGGGCGTGGGCCTCCCAGGGACCCAGCGCCGCCACCTCCCCGACGGCCTCCATGAGGACCCCCTGCCCCTTCGCCATCGGCGCCGCCTCCACGGCCATCGTGCCTGGATGCTCCGTGCCATCGGCCAGCTTCAGCGTGTAGTCCACGGCCCACCGACCGACCCACCGCTGCAGGGCCCGCCTTTCCTTAGGTTGCTCCTCGCCCATCTCTCCACCTCCACGCCCCGCCTCCAACGAGGTACGGACATCATCCGATGCCCCCTCCAAGTACCTTACGGGTGCCGGCTCGGGAGACCTTTTTGTATCGGCGCCCCTTCGAGCCCGGAGGTGAGCGGATGAAGCTGGAGTACTTCGGCATCCGCGTGCGGGACATGGACCGCGCCGTCGACTTCTACACGAACGTCCTCGGGCTGGAGTTCCAGGGGAGGAAAATCCTCGAGTGGACCGGGGGGGAGGTCGCTGGCTTCAAGGACCCCGAGTCGGGGCAGATCCTCGAGCTGAACTGGTACCCGGACCTGGAGTACCGCGCGGGGGACGAGCTAGACCATCTGGGCTTCCACGTGAAGGACGCGAAGGCCACCCTCGAGCGGCTCCAGGCGGCGGGGTGCGAGGTCGCGTACCCCCTCGAGGACCGGGGCGAGTACTGGTACGCCTGCGTCACGGACCCGGACGGCATCTGGCTCGAGATCTACTCGGTGAAGGATTGAGCGGGCCCCCCGGGACGAGGGGGCTCACTTCCACCGGACCAGGATCTCCTCCCGCTGGAACGTCTTCAGGCTGAGGAGGGTCACCCCCGCCGCGGCCCCGCCCACGAGGCCGGCGAACACCAACACGCTCAGGGCGCCGAACGGGAGGACGCCGCTGAGGGCCGCGATGAACAGCCCCAGGAGCGGGAGGATGACGACGACCCCCAGCTGCTGGGAGGCCCGGACGTCGGTCACCTTCGAGGAGACGAAGACGTTGAAGGAGATGCTCAGGGCGCAGAACAGCGGCGCTAGGAGCCCGAGGCCCAGGGCCCAGACGGGGGTGAAGATGGGGAAGTCCCCCACCTGCGGCACGACGAGCAAGGCGACGACGAGGGTCATGGGGAGGAAACTCACCCACGTCACCGCCATCGCGGGGAGGAAGATGGCCAAGGACTTCCCCGCCAAGAGCTCCGCGTCCGTCGCGGGGGTCGCCAGGAGGGGCTCCAGGCTCTTGTTCAGCTTCTCCCCCACGAAGCTGTAGGACGCGATGACGGTGGGGATGATGGCGGGCATCATGATGAAGAAAAGGAGGAGGGTGCTCGTCACCGTCTCCAGGTAGAACTGGAGGTTCTCGTCGCCGCCCTCCATGTAGGTGCCCTGCAGGGCCACCTGGTCCCCCTGGCGGAGGTCCGCGGCGTTGGAGTTGAGGATGATCGCGTGGTGGACGGTGACGTTGTGGAGGACGCTGTTGTTCACGACCCCGTAGGAGAGGGTGGCGTTCCCGATGTAGGAGCCGTAGATGGACACCTCCTGGAGGGTGACGTTGTTCAGGAGGGCGCCGTTCAGGGAGGCCCCGATGACCTCCTGGTTCTCGATGGTGTAGTTCAGCCGGAGGTTCAGGACGTTGGGCTCCTGGGGCACCCCCTCAAGGAAGAATCCTAGGGGGGCGAAGAAGGAGAGGGGCAGGATGATGGCGAAGATGATCGGGGGGCCCGCGAGGGTGAAGATGACGTACTTGTTCGTGCGGAACTCCGCCATGTCCTTCCGGGCGACGACCCAGGCCTTCCGCCACCTCATGCCGCGCCCTCCATGAGCTTCATGTAGATCTCCTCGAGGCCCACCTTCCGCTGGGTGATGTAGCGGACCTCCGCCCCCGCGTTCAAGGCGGCGGTGGCGATGAGGGGATTCACGACCTCGGGGTCGTCCACGTCCAGGTGGACTTGGCCGTCGGCGACGCGGACGTCCCGCACGCCGGGGATGGCCCGGAGGCGGTCGGGGAGGTCCTCGGGGATAGCCTTCACGTGGAGGACGGTGGTGCGACCGAAGTAGCGGGCCGCCAGGGCGTCGGGGGGGCCCTGGGCCAAGAGGCGGGTCTTCAACACCCCGATGCGGTCGCACACCCGCTCCGCCTCGCCCAGGTTGTGGGTGTTTAGGACGATGGTGCGCCCCTCGCCCTTGAGCTGGAGGATGAGGTCCCGCACGGTGGCGGAGGCCTGGGGGTCGAGGCCCGCGGTGGGCTCGTCGAGGAAGAGGTACTTCGGTTCGTGGACCACGGCCCGGGCAATGGCAATCTTCTGACGCATCCCCTTGGAGAAGGTGGCCACGGGCTCATCCCGGCGCTCCCAGAGGTTGAGCATCCTTAGGAGTTCCTCGATGCGTCGGGCGCGCTTCCGCGGGAGCACGTCATAGAGTTCGGCGTAGAATAGGAGGTTCTTCCAGGCGCTCAGGGCCTCATAGAGGCCGGGGGCCTCGGGGAGGACGCCCACGCGCTCCCGAATTTGCAGGGAGTCGGGATTGCGAGAAATCTCCAGGCCGTCGATGTAGGCCGTGCCGCGGGTCGGGCGGAGGAGGCAGGCGAGCATGCGGGTGGTCGTCGTCTTCCCCGCCCCGTTGGGGCCCAGGAGGCCGAAGATCTGGCCGTCCTCGATCTCCAGGGTGAGGTTGTGGACCGCGATGGTGCCGTTGAAGTGGCGGGTGAGGCCGTCGATGGTGATCATCAGGTTCCTCCTCGGGCGGGTAGCGGCGGGCGGCTGGCCGATACCGGGAGAGGTTCCTTTGCAGTTTAAGCCATGCGGTGGCCGTGGGACAAATCATTTATCCCCGCCTCTCATAGCGCGCCCCAATGCGCGTGGGCGTCATCGGGGTCGGCTCCATGGGACAGAACCACGCCCGCGTCTACTCGGAGATTGCGGAGCTCATCGGGGTCGCGGACCAAGATGCGGAGACCGCGAAGGCCATCGCGTCCCGCTTCCGGGCGGAGGCCTTCACGGACTACCACGACCTCCTCGCGGAGGGCCTCGACGCCGTGTCCATCGCGACGCCCACGGAGACCCACGGACCCATCGCCCGGGATGCGTTGGCCGCGGGGGTGCCGGCCCTCGTGGAGAAGCCCCTCACGAAGACCGCGACGGAAGGGCGGGACCTGGCGAAGGTTGCCGAGGACGCCGGCCTGGTTCTCGCGGTGGGTCTCATCGAGCGCCACAACCCCGCCATCGCCTACGCGCGGGACGCCTTGGCCGAGGGGCGGTTCGGCGACGTGATCACCGCCTCAGCCCGCCGGGTCAGCTCGTTCCCCGAGCGGGTCCGGGATGTGGGAGTCATCATGGACCTGGGCACCCACGAGGTGGACGTGATGCGGCACCTCCTCGGCGCGGAGGTCGTCAGCGTCTACGCCCAGGCGGGGCGGCAGGTCCACGCGGACTTCGAGGACTACGCGAACATCCTGCTGCGGTTCGCCAACGGGGTGGAGGGCTTCATCGAAGTGAACTGGCTCACCCCTATGAAGGTCCGGAAGCTCGCCCTCACGTGCACGGAGAGCTTCGTGGAGCTGGACTACACGAACCAGTCCCTCACCGTGTCCTCTTCGTCCTTGAAGGAGTTCCAGCCCTACGACATCTACCACTCCCCCCTGGAGTTCGACATCCGGACGGAGAACCTGAAGAAGCAGGAGCCTCTGAAGCGTGAGCTGGAGGACTTCCTCAAGGCGGTGGAAGGGGACGAGGCCCCCCTCGCGGATGCGTGGAACGCGGTGAAGACGATGGAGGCCGTCGAGGCGGCCGTCCGGTCCGCGGCGGACGGGGGCGTGGTGCGGCTCGACTAGGCCCTATCGACCCCCCTGGGCGCAACACCGTTAAGGGACCGACGGGATGGCGCCCGCGTGCCATGGACCTGCCCGAAGTGCGAGCGGACGTTCCGCAACAAGAACCAGTGGCACTCCTGCGGGCGGTTCGAGGTCCAGGACCACTTAGAGGGGAAGCCCGAGGTCGTCCGGGAGACCTTCGACCGCCTCGTCGCCGCCCTTCCCGTGGGGGCCAGCCTGGACGCGGTCAAGGGCAGCATCAACCTCGTCTCCGGGTCCCACTTCGGGTCGGTGGAGGTCCAGCGATCGGCCCTCGTCCTGGGCCTCGTGATGGACCGCCGCATCAAGGACGAGCGATTCCAGCCGGTCGGGGAGATCCCGCCGAGCACCTTCCTGTATCGTCTGCGGCTCACCTGCCCGGAGGATGTGGACGCGGAGGTGGCCGCCCGCCTGCGTCAGGCGTACGCCTCCAAGAAGTGAGATCCTAGGCGAGGGCCACTCTAGCGTCCCTTCCCGAGGCCGCGGTACTGGAGGCCCGCCTTCTTCGCGGCCTCCGCCTCCCAGACGTTGCGGCCGTCCACGAGGATGGGGGTCCGCAGAGCTTCCCGGAGTCGCTTCAGGTCCATGTCCCGATACGCCGAGTGGGCGGTGACGAGGACCGCGGCGTCCGCCCCCTCCAGGGTTCCCCACAAGTCGTCCTTCGCGCCCTCGACGCCGGAGCGCCCTGCCAGGGGATCGTGGAGGACCACGTCCGCCCCCGCTCCGCGCAGCGCCTCCGCCAAGGGCAGGGTGGGGGAGTTCCGGAAGTCCACCGTGTCCGGACGGTACGCGATGCCCAAGAGGACCACGCGGGCCCCCGCGACCTCGCGGCCGGCCTCCTGGAGCGACTCCGTGACGAGATGGGCCATGTGGTGAGGCATGCCGTCGTTCACCGCCCGGGCCGCGGGGATCACCCGCGCCCCCCGCCTCCCCGCGCCGTGGACGAGGAGCCACGGGTCCTTCGGGATGCAGTGGCCGCCCACGCCGGCCCCGGGCACGTGCATGTCCCGGAAGGGGGAGGTGTTCACCAGCTCCCGCACCTCGAACGCGTCCGCGCCCATGGCCTCGCTCAGCAGGGCGACCTCGTTGGCGAACCCGATCTGGACGTCGCGGTAGGCGTTCTCCGCGGTCTTCACGATTTCCGCCGTGAGGGCATCCGTCGGGTGGAGGGTGCCACTGCCAAGTCCATCGTAGAGGGCCAGGGCGCGGCGGGTGCTCTCCTCATCGATGCCGCCGATGACCCGGTCGTATTCCCGGATGGCCTTCAGTAGCACCCCCGCCTGGAGGCGCTCGGGGCAGTGGGCGAGGAAGAAGTCCGATCCCGCCTTCAGGCCGGATACCGCCTCCAGAGTCTCCTGGACCAGGCCCTGGGTCGTCCCCGGGGCGACGGTGGATTCGATGACTACGAGGGTGCCCTTGGAGAGGTTCTGCCCCACGCTCGTCGCAGCGGCCCGAAGGGCGTCGTAGGCGGGGCGGTGGTCCTCGTCGATGGGCGTCTGGACCCCGATGGTGATGGCCTCCGCGTCCCGGCAGGCCGCGAAATCGGTCGTCGCGGTGAGGCGGCCCGCCTCATGGACCTCCTTGAATAGCTCTGGCAGGCCCGGCTCGTTCCCTTCCAGGGGGAGGGTGCCCGCGTTCACCGCGCTCACCTTGGCGCGGTCAACCTCGACCCCCACCACGTCGTCACCGCGCTCGGCGAAGACGCAGGCCATGGGTAGCCCGACGTACCCGAGGCCAATGACCGCCACCCGCATGCGGCGAGCGATGGGACCGGGCTGTATAAAGGTTGAGCGGGCGACCGTTTGGGCGTGGAAGCCAGTACTACGCGCTCAGGAATAACCTCATATGGAATCGCGATTTGTAGAGGATGTGGCCGGGAGGAGGGTCTGGGCGATCGCGGTGGTCGTGACGCTCTTCGCCGCCGTGTTCATCACCGCGATGGCCGTGCCCCCCGAGCCGACGGACGTCATGATCTTGGCCACCACCACTAGCACGCAGGACTCCGGACTGTTGGACTACCTCCTCCCCGCCTACGAGTCCCAACGAAGGGTGGAAGTGCAGGTTCTCTCCGTGGGGACGGGGCAGGCGCTGGAGCTGGCGCGGCGGGGCGACGCGGATGTATTGCTGGTGCACGCCCCGGCCTTGGAAGAGGAGTTCGTTCGGCAGGGCCATGGGCTCCATCGCCGTCAGGTGATGTACAACGAGTTCATCGTCGCGGGTCCTGCCTCGGATCCTGCTGCAATCTCCGGTGCGGCGAACGGCTCCACGGCGTTCCTCCGAGTCTTCGCGACGGGATCGCCCTTCGTCTCGCGGGGAGACGGCAGCGGCACCCACGCCAAGGAGCTCGGCCTCTGGGCCGGGCTCGGCCTCGACCCCGCCGCCTTCGGGCCGTGGTATCTGCAAGCGGGCGGCGGGATGGCCCACACCCTGCGAGTGGCCAGCGAACGCTCCGCTTACACCCTGACCGACGACGCCACCTTCGCGAACCTCGAACCGTCCCTCTCCCTCGTCCCGCTCCTCTCGGACGATCCGAGTCTGCTGAACCAGTACAGCATCATCCCCGTGAGCGCCACGGCCCATCCGACGGTAGGAGAGGATCTAGGGCGGGACCTCGCCACGTGGCTGACCTGTCCCGTCGGGCAGAACCTCATCGGCACCTACGAGCGGGATGGGAGGCCGCTCTTCACCCCGAACGCGGACGTGGACCCCTCGACGTGCCCGACGGTGAATCCCGCCGTGGTGGTGGACGCTGCGGGGGATGGGAGCGACGTGCTGGAGATTACCCTCAGGTCCCTCTACGTGTCCGGAGTCTCGACCCTCCTCGCGGCGATCGTCGCCATCCCTCTGGGAACCCTCATCGGGTTCAAGACCTTCCGAGGACGCGGGTTGGTCCGGACCTTGATCTACACCCTGTACGGCTTCCCGCCCGTCCTCGCCGGGCTCCTCGTCTACGTGCTGCTCTCGAGTGAAGGCCTCCTGGGCCCCCTCGGGTGGCTGTACACCACGAATGGCATGATCCTCGCCCAGATGCTCCTCATCCTCCCCCTCATGACCGGAGTCACGATTGCGGCGGTCACCAGCGTCGATCGGGGCGTCTGGGAGACGGCGCGCACCCTGGGCGCCAATGAGTGGGACGTGGCGAGGACGGTGGTCTCCGATGCCCGACTGGGCGTCCTGACGGCGGTCATGGTGGGGTTCGGCAGGGCCATCTCTGAGGTGGGGGCCGTCATGATCGTGGGCGGGAATATCCGGGGCCACACCCGAGTCCTGACGACCTCCATCGTCCTCGACGTGGACCTGGGGAACTTCCAGGGGGCCCTCTTCTTGGGAGCGATTCTATTGACGGTGTCCGCGGCGATCTTCTATCTCCTTCACAGGGCTGGGGAGCGGGGGATTCTCCGATGAACCATGTCGAGCTCCGTGGGGTATGGAAGGGGTACAATGGAAGGGAGGTCCTCAGGGGTCTAGACCTTCACGTCATGCGGGGGGAAGTCTATGCTTTGGTCGGGCCCAGCGGCGTGGGGAAGACCACGACCCTCAGGATCGTGGACCTCCTCGAGGAGCCGGATGGCGGCGAGGTGCGGTTTGCGGGAGCGACCGCCCCACCGAGAGCCGCGGAGCGTCTGGAGATACGGCGCCGCATGGCCATGGTGATGCAGCAGCCCGCCCTCTTCAAGAGGACCGTCTTCGCGAACGCCGCCTACGGCCTGCGGGTGCGCGGGGTGGATGATGCAGAGGTGGAAAGCAGGGTCTTCCCGGCTCTGGAGGAGGTGGGGATTCAGGACTTGGCGTCCGAGGCGGCGGGGATTCTTTCAGGGGGCGAAGCCCAACGGCTGGCCTTCGTCCGTGCGACGGTGATCCGACCAGAACTGCTGCTCCTCGACGAGTTCACCGCGAACCTCGACCCGAGTAGCGTGGCCATTCTGGAGAGGGCGGTTCGTTCGTTCAATGACCGCACGGGGGGGACAGTTCTCATCGTGACCCACAATCTATTCCAGGCCAGACGCCTCGCCCACAGGGTGGGCCTGCTCCTCCGTGGCCGCATCGTGGAAGAGAGCCCCGTGGAGTCCTTCTTCGAGAACCCCTCGAAGCCGGAGACCCAAGCCTTCATCAGCGGAGAGATGGCCTACTGAGAGCTCCGTGGAATCCGCTGAGCCACCGATTAAATACGCTCCGGAGCTTCCCGACATCCGTGAGGATCGCCAGCGTCGTCGGCGCCCGCCCCCAGTTCATCAAGGCCGCGGAGGTCACCCGGGCCCTCCGCCGATCCCACGACCAGGTCCTCATCCACACGGGCCAGCACTACGACCACGGGATGAGCGCCGTCTTCTTCGAGGAGCTGGGCCTCCCGGAGCCCGACCACAACCTGGGGGTCGGCTCCGCCTCCCATGGGGTGCAGACCGCGGAGATGCTGCAACGCTCGGAGGCGGTGCTCCTCGAGGAGGCGCCCGATGCCGTCCTCGTGTACGGGGACACGAACTCCACCCTGGCGGGGGCCCTGGCGGCGGCGAAGCTCCTCCTCCCGGTCGGGCACGTGGAGGCGGGCCTGCGCTCCTTCGACCGCGCGATGCCGGAGGAGATCAACCGGGTGATGACGGACCACCTCTCTGACCTCCTGTTCTGCCCCACCCGCCAGTCGGTGGCGAACCTGGAGGTGGAGGACATCACGAAGGGCGTCCACCTCGTCGGGGACGTGATGTACGATGCGGCCCTGCGGAGCGAGGGACGGGCCCGGGAACGGGGGATGGCCGCGGAGCTGGGTCTCTCGCCGGGGCAATACGCGCTGGTGACGGTCCACCGACCCGCGACCGCGGACGACCCGGAGCGTCTGGGCGAAGTGGTGGCCGCTCTGGAGGGATACGACGGAGAGGCGGTCTTCCCCGTCCACCCGCGCACCGCGAAGAACCTGCGGGCCTTCGGCCTCTGGGACCGCTTGACCGCCGCCGTGAAGGTCGTCGAGCCCGTGAGCTACCTGGAGTTCCAGTCCCTCCTCCTGACCGCGGAGGTCGTCGCCACGGACAGCGGCGGAGTACAGAAGGAGGCCTACTTCTTCGGCGTGCCCTGCGTCACCCTGCGGGAGGAGACGGAGTGGGTGGAGACTGTGGAGGACGGGTGGAACCGCCTCGTGGGGACGGACCGGGAGGCCATCCTAGACGCGCTGCGGACCTTCCGGCCCACGGGCGAGCGGGGCGCCAGCTACGGCGGGGGGGACGCGGCCCTCCACATCGCAGACGTCCTCGACGCGTTCCAGCCCCCGCGCCGACCGGACTCATAGGGCCCGTTCGTGGCGCCGGAGCCGCGCCGCCTTCCAGGCCTCCACGACCACCAGCACGGTGGCGCCCACGGCGGCGATTTTCAGCCACTCCACGGCGCCGAGGGGAGCGGTCTCGAAGACCCCCTGCAGGGTGGGCACGTAGATGACGGCGGCCTGGAGCAGGAGGGACAGGAGCACCGCGATCCACAGGCTCCGGTTGGGCTTCGTCCGGGCCTTCCAGATGGGTCGGCGGGGCGACCGGACGGAGAACACGAAGTACAGCTCGAACGCGACGACGAGGGTGAAGGCCATGGTCCGGGCGACGGCCAGGTCCGTGCCGTTCAGGAAGTACTCCCAGTAGAACAGGCCCAGGGTCCCGATGAGGATGACGACCCCCACGAGGGCGATGAGGTAGAACATCTCCGCGGAGATGGGGCTCTCCTCCGGGTCCAGGGGCGGCCGCTCCATCACGTCCGGGGCGGGGGGGTCCACCCCTAGGGCGAGGGCGGGGAAGCCGTCCGTGACGAGGTTGATCCACAGCAGCTGGATGGCGGAGAAGAACGGCAACAGCTCGGCCTGGAAGAACAGGAGGGTCGCGGCGAACATGATGAGGACCTCCCCCGCGTTTGCGGAGAGGAGGTAGGCGACGAACTTCCGGATGTTGTCGTAGATCGCCCGGCCCTCCTCGATGGCCTTCACGATGGAGGCGAAGTTGTCGTCCGTGAGGACCATCTCCGCGCTCTCCTTCGCCACGTCAGTACCGGTGATGCCCATGGCGACCCCGATGTCGGAGCGCTTCAGCGCGGGGGCGTCGTTCACCCCGTCCCCCGTCATGGCGACGATGTGCCCCCGGGCCTTCAGCGCGTTCACGATCCGGACCTTGTGCTCCGGGGAGACCCGGGCGTAGACCTTCACCTGCTCCGCCCGCGCCGCGAGCTCCCGGTCCGTGAGGTGCTCCAGGTCCTGTCCGGTGAGGGCCTCGTCGCCCTCGTCCATGACTTTCATCTCCTGGGCGATGGCCCGGGCGGTGTCCACGTGGTCCCCCGTGATCATGACGACGCGGATGCCCGCCGCCTTGCTCTCGGCCACCGCCGCGATGGCGTCCGGGCGCGGCGCGTCGATCATCCCGGCGAGGCCCAAGAACACCAGGTCCCGCTCCGCCTCCTCCTCGGCGATCTCCGCGTCCGCCGCAGACAGCTCCTTGTAGGCCACCGCCAGGACCCGCAGGGCGCTGGCGGCCATGCTCCGATTGCGGTCGAGGATCGCCTGCCGGTCCTGGTCCTCGATGAGGTGCGCCTCGCCGTCCCGCAGGATGCGGGAGCAGCGCTCCAAGACGACCTCTGGCGCCCCCTTCATGTAGACCCGCGGGGGGGCGCCGCCGTGGATCGTCGTCATGCGCTTCCGCTCCGAGGTGAAGCCGTACTCCGCGATGCGGGGCTCCTCCTCGTTGATGCGCTCCGTCGAGAGGCCCGCGCGAAGGGCGGCCACGATGAGAGTGCCCTCCGTGGAGTCCCCCTGGACGACCCACTCCGCGCCGTCCCGCGTCAGGGTCGAGTCGTTGCAGAGAACCCCCGCCCGGAGGAACAGGAGAAGGTCCGGGTGATCCGCGGGGGCCACCTCCTCCGCCCCGAGGTAGAACTTCCCCTCCGGGGCGAACCCTTCCCCCCGGACCTCGTAAGTTGGGCTCCCGAGGACGATCTCCCGGATGTTCATCTTCCCCTCGGTGAGGGTCCCCGTCTTGTCGCTGCAGATGACCGTGGCGCTCCCCAGCGTCTCCACAGCGGGGAGGCGGCGGATGAGGGCGTTCCGTCGTACCATCCGCTGCAGGCCGAGGGCGAGGGAGATGGTGACGACGGCGGGCAGCCCCTCGGGGATGGCGGCGACGGCGAGGCTCACGGACGTTAGGAAGATCTTGATGAGGAGGTCCGGGTTCTGGAGGTAGCCCACGACGAAGATGGCGACGCAGATGCCCAGGACGCCCCCGCCGATCTGCTTCCCCATCCGCGCGAGCTTCTTCTGGAGGGGGGTGGGCTCCGGCTCCTCCTCCTGGACCATCCCGGCGATCTTCCCCAGTTCCGTCTTCATCCCGGTGGCCACGACGACGCCACTGCCGCGGCCCGTCTCCACGGCGGACCCCATGAAGGCCATGTTGCGGCGGTCGCCGAGGAGGACCTCCCCCCGCAGGGGGTCGACGGATTTCGAGATGGGGACGGACTCCCCCGTGAGGGAGGCCTCGTTGATGCGGAGGTTCGCGGACTCCATGAGGCGGCAGTCCGCGGGGATCTTCGAGCCGGCGCCGAGGACAATGAGGTCGCCGGGGACAACCTCCTTCGCGGGGACGGTCGTGGTCTCGCCCCCGCGGACGACGGTGGCCTGGGGGGCGGCCATGGCCTTCAGGGCCTCCAGGGCCTTCTCCGCCCGGTATTCCTGGACGAAGCCGAAGACCGCGTTGAAGATGACGATGATCATGATGACGGCGGCGTCGTAGTACTCCTCGACGCTGTGCTCGAAGAACCCAATGAGGGCCGAGATGGCGGCGGCGATGAGGAGGATGATGACCATGAGGTCGAGGAATTGGGAGAAGAAGATCCTCACCGGGGAGATCTTCCGGGTCTGCATGAGTTCGTTGGGCCCGTAGTGCTCGAGGCGTTGGGCCGCCTCTTTCGGGTGGAGCCCGAGGGGGGACGCGTCGAGTTCGTCCAGAGCTTCCTCTGGAGAAAGGTTGTACCACTCGGGCATCTTGCGTTTCAAAGCGAGGGGACTATAAAACCAATGCGGGGGGCTTCCAGGGGAGTTCTAACGAGCGGGGAGCAACGGAAGGACGGCGGCTCATCCCACGAACGAGTAGGGGTACCGCCGGTAGCCCCAGAGGACACTGACGGTAATCGTGTGTCGGGCCCCCGCGTCGCCCAGAACGATGAATTGGTCTCCAGTGGAAAACGTACCGCTGGCATCGACGTCGGCGAAGAGGAGGCTGCCGTTGTCGAAGGATGCGATGACGCCGTCACGGAGGGGCTCGTCGGAAAAGGCCTCGACGCCGTCATCATACAGGGAGACGGTAAGGGTACGGTTGAGCGCGAATTCCTCATGGGGGTTGGACACGTTCACCTCGACGACGGGGGGCGGTCCCCGGTTGGAGGAGAACGATACCCAAGGGAGTAATGGAGCGGGCCGCCCGTACCCCGGAATCCAATCGATGGTGGCGACCGTACAGCCTCCAAGCGAGATCCGCAGGTGCACCGTAGACTGATTCTGGATGCCCTGGAAAAGGAGTTGGTCGCCTGGGTCCACCCGCCCGTCACCATTCACATCGATGTAGGTCAGTGTCCCACCGCCTGAAAGCGGCCTCGGAACTTCCAGATGAGAGCCGCGTATGAGGTCGTCATCGCCGCCCTCGACCCGGAAACTGAGATTGTACGAGCTGATAGGGCCGGGCGTCTCGTGGTAGACGGCGCCTATCTCGATTGTGGAATCCACCTTGGCGTTGACGACATCCCCGACGTGACGGAGAGAGAAGTGCCCGCATCGTTGGCCGAAGCCTCTCAGCCACTCATAGGGTCCTTCGGGACCATTGATGATGTACTTCGTGGCCACGTTCACGGAGGTGTCGGGCACCCCGATGGAAAGGAGATAGGTGTCGAAGGCCGACTGTTCCGATGTCGGTCTCAGACGGACCCAGAGACTGTCTCCGTCGTCCAGCGCGCCATTGCCGTTCTGATCCTCATATCGGAGGAAACCGGCCGGAGAGAGAACGGCGGACTCCAAATCGAGGGTGTCCAAGAGGGGATCGTTCGCGTACATCCCCGTCACAGCGACGTACTCGATGGCCGCCATGGCGAGCCACGCGGCAGCGGAATCGATTCGTGTAAACCCCATGAGGGTCCCGTTCTCATCGAGTTTCGGCCGACCTGCCCGGAGGGTGACGTCGAGGTATTCGAGGGGGTATTGATCGCCCCCAGTGGTGACGATTTGATATTCCGTCCAGTATCCTCGGTCCATCCGGCGGTGCTTCAGCGTGATTCCCGAGGCGAAGGATACCGCCTCCATAACGATGGCTGTGCTTATGAAGACCATTGGAAACGGGCAGAAGAGTTCAGGAGCCCACACTCCCGGATCGCCGTTGAACGTGTACTCCTTGAAGTGGAGAGTGGTACGGAAGGTGTCACCTGCTTCGTAGTCCGCGGTCGCCACGCCAATGAGGTTCTCATCACAGATGCTGAGCTGGCTTTCGAGGTCCAAGAAGACCTGCGGACCGTAGGTCGTCTCAACGTGATGGATGCCGCGGATTCGCCCTTCCAGTATACGCGATTCCCCACGAGTGAGGCGTGGCGCGTCTAGAATTTCATCGAGCGAGAGCGGCCGAACATAGAGGTACCATCCCGCGGCGAGAGTGGCGGTCACCACCAATCCGGAGATCCCGACCGCGAGGAGAAGGCGGCGGGGATGCACCGCACTCGGCATCCAAGGACTTGAGGAGAGGGCCGCTATTTGACCGTTGCCTCCCTCCGAGCATTCCTAGGAATCGTGAGCGCACTCATCGTCCACAGTCAGTCGCGAAGAGGGGTGCAGAGCCAGCGGGAAAAGACTTTAGTAACCCTCGGGCATACCCCCCGCGGGATGGGATGCAACCAGTCAACCGCCCAACGAGAGGTATCTCTCTCAAGCCAACCCGGAGCTTCCAACACCCATCCCCCTCGGGGGGATTAAGCTGCTCGAGGTAGGCGACCTGATGTTCCAGGTCGGCCTCATTCTCCTCATCGCGTTCATCGGCGCCGCCCTCGCGATCCGGTTCCGTCAGAGCGTCATCCTCGGCTACATCCTCGCGGGCCTGCTCATCGGCCCCTTCATCCGCATCGACATCGCCGGCTTCCGTTACGAGGGCCTCATCCACGACTTGGAGTTCGTCCAGCAGCTCTCCTTCATCGGCCTCATCCTCCTCCTCTTCTTCATCGGGCTCGAGTTCTCCGTCGAGAAGCTCCGCCGGGCGAAGAGCCCCGCCTTCATCCTGGCGGTGACGAACCTGGGCATCAACATGTTCGCCGGGTTCGCCCTGGGGGCCTACCTGGGCTGGCCCCTGCTGGACACCCTGTTCCTCGCGGGCGTCGTCTCGATGACCTCCGCGGCGGTCATCGCGAAGACCCTCATCGACATGAAGCGCCTCAGCAACAAGGAGACCCAATTCCTCCTGGGGATGATCATCGTCCAGGACTTCCTGTCCATGCTCCTCCTCACGGTGGCGGGCGGGCTGATGACGAAGTCCAACGAGAGCGTCCTCACCCTCTCCTACCTCATCGGCGGCATCGTCGTCTTCATACTGTTCTTCATGTTCCTCGCGCTGTACGTCATCCCCCGCATCGCCCAGCACTTCGAGCGCATCAAGAACGAGGAGCTCTTCATACTGTTCGCCCTGGGCATGGTCTTCCTCTCCGCGGCCATGGCGGAGGTCTTCGGGGTGCCCGCCATCATCGGGGCCTTCTTCATCGGGATGGTCTTCGCCGACACGGACCTGGTGAAGCGGTTCACGACCAAGCTGGAGTCCTTCCGCGACGCCTTCGTGGCCATCTTCTTCGTCTCCTTCGGGATGATGATCGACCCCGCGATGTTCCCGATGGTGGTGAACATCGTCATCCTGGCCGTCCTCCTGGTGATCCTGAACGACCTCGTGCTCACCTCGATCCTGGCCTTCTCCATCGGGTTCTCCGGCAAGGCCTCCGTCTCCATGGGGAGCGCCCTCATGGGCCGCGGGGCGGAGTCCCTGATGTTCGCCTCCGTCGGGGCGAACGCGAAGGGCGCCACCCGGGGGGCCGAGCTGTACCCCTTCGCGGGGGCGTTCTGCTTCGTCATGTCCGTCATCACCCCGCCCTTCATGAAACGGGCCCACGCCCTCGCGGGCTGGTTCGCGCGGGTCCTCCCGGCGTCCCTCCAGTTCGGCGGGCGCGTCATCCGCCGCACCCTGAAGGCCATCGTGATGCCCGCGCGGCTGCCCCTCACCCGCCGGGAGGGGAGCTTCGTGGGGATCCTCGTCCTCTACTTCGTCGCCATCATCGGCGCCATCATCACTGCGGACCTCCTCCACTGGGTCTTCGTGGGCGTGAGCTTCCTCGCGGTGGGCTTCCTCTGGGGCCTGCTGGAGGCGAACTTCCACCACCCCACCCGGCATGCGAACTACGCGGGGCTGGAGCTGAACCTGGAGGATCGGCGGGCCATCCGGATCTTCGTCATGTGGATGGTCACGGGGACCTTCGCCTCGGCGGCCCTCGTCGCGGCGGTGTGGCAGTACTATTGGCCGGCGACGGTCGTCATCCTGGTGGGCTACCTCGTGATGGGGATCTGGGCGATGCGCCGGATCCACGGGCGGCTCGTCCTTGGGCGGCGGGGTCCCGTGCCCTTCATCGCGTCCGTGGCGGGGCGGTTCAAGCCGCCCCGACAGGACTCCTGGCGGGACCGCTCGCGGGTGTACAAGCGCAAGTGAGGGAGATGCGGCTGCCGGGATTCGAACCCGGGTTGGAAGCTTGGGAAGCTTCAGTCCTAACCCCTAGACCACAGCCGCGCGGGAGCGGGAAGCGAGGGCGGCGGTCTTAACGGTTGTGTCCCCCTCGGGAAGGGGGTCCTCCTGGCGACTCGCTGTCGACCGTGGCCCCGCCCGCCGGCCCATCCCACGAGGAACGGGGAGCCCTTAAGTAGCCCTCCCTCTCTGCTGCGACCGCCCAGGAGGCAAGCCCATGGGAACACAGCAGAATGTTCAGGTCGTGACGGACTTCATCGACGCGTTCAACTCGCGAGATTGGGACCGACTACGGGTCCTTTGCGGCGACTCCATCACCATCCACGATCCGTCCGCGCCCGAGGCGATCCGCGGAAAGGCGGCGGCCGTGGAGATGTTCCAGGCCTTCGTCGACTACTTCGCGGACGGGCGGATTGACATCGAAAGGAACTTCGGCCAGGGGGCCTGGGTGTGCTCCATGAACCGCGAGACGGGGACCGCGAAGGTGCCTCCGGAGGGGGCCCAGGGAGAGGGGGCGAAGCCCAAGAGCTACAGCATCCCCACGTGCTACGCGGCCAGGGTGGAGGAGGGGGCTGTTCAGGAGCTCCATTTCTTCTACGATGCCCAGGCGATGATGACCCAACTGGGGTCCTCAGAGGCCTCCGAGGGGTAGCGGGCCGTCCTCCCCTACTTCACCGTCTCCAGGGCGCTGATGATGTTCCAGATGAGCGTCCGCCCGTGTAACGGGATGTTCGGGTCGTTCGCCAGCTCGTCGAGGATGAAGATGGCGCTGGCCGCCCGGACGTCCAGGGCCTCGGCGTTGTTCAGGAGCAGTTCCTTCGACTCTACCGCACCCCTCCGGATGTTCCGAGGGACGGAGGTGTCGGAAGCCAACTGGTCCAGCACCTCCAAGACTTGACTGAGCTTCTCGTCTGTGCCCATGGACTCACCAATCGACTCCCATTGACCTGTGTCAGAGCTGCACCCTCACGCTTCGATTTTGACGTCTCCGCGCTCCTTGTACGTGGTGACGACCATCAGGGTCTTCGTGTCCTTGATCCCGTGGATGGGCGCCAGCGAATCCAAGACGAACTCCTTCAGGCCCCGGTAGTTCGGGAAGCGGGCCTTCACGATGATGTCCGTGTCCCCGGTCACAAGGAAGACGTCCTCGATGACGTCGAACTGGGCGATCTGGGTCGCGATGCGGTCGGCCTCTTTGGTGTCCACCTTCACGGTGATGATGGCGGCCACCTGGTCTTCGCCATAGTAGGTCGAGATGACCTCCTCCATTTCCGCACCCGGACCCATGGCGTCACCACGGCCGAGTTATGCCCGGTGGGCCTTAAACGTTTGTCGATTGCGTCCTCGAAGGGTTTGGCCCCTAGCCCAGGGACGCGCCGCACCCCCGGCAGAAGGCGTCGTCCGCCCGGGCCTCCTTCCCGCACTTCGGGCACGCTGCCGGCTGAGGCTTCCGGTAGCCGCACTTCCGGCAGAACTGGTCGCCCTCGCGAAGCGGGGCGCCGCACTCGGGGCAGGCGGGGGACGCCGCCTCGGCGGGCGCGGCCGTCGCCGACGCCTGCGGGGCCTTCCGCGCCAGCGTCAGCGCCCCCTCATAGTCCTCCCGCTCGAAGGCGCGCTCCGAGCGGTCCAGGAGGTCCCGGGCCTCGGAGGCGGGGTCCGCCCCCTTCAGACGCTCCCGGGCGGTGTTCAGGGAGAACTTCGCCTGGAGGTAGTGCTCAGGGAACTCCTCCACGAGGACCTCCTTCGTCGTCCGGAGCTCGCCGGGGGGGACCTCCTCCGGCGCTTCCTCCGGGAGGTCGTTGGATTCCATGGGAAGTCCCTCGGCGGCCTCCGACCCGGACGAGGACGCGCCCTCAGGCTCCTTGGGCAGCTTGCCCATCGAGGATCGGAGGGAGGACTTCGCCTTGTCAGCGAGCTGGATGCTCACCCGGTAGTTCCCCCGCTTGCGGGCCATGTCCGCCTCCTTGAGCAGGTCCCTGGCCTCCGAGACGTCGCCCCCCCGGCGGGACACGAGCTGGAGGATCGCCCGGGTCGTCGTGACGGCGTTGTGGGCCCGGTCCGGGAGGAGGCCCCGGGCCTCCTTGGCTTCCCTCCGGGACCGCAGGTAGCGGACCTCCAGGTAGAGGACCACACCCAGGATCACCAGGAGGACGGCGACGATGATCGTCGTGTGCTCCGCCATGCGCAAGGCATCCAACCTGGCGGGGGCCTAAAAAGCCTTCCCACCGAGTCTCAGCTGAGGATTTCCAGGAGCTGGTCCCGCTTCCGGGCGAGGCG
>JABAOD010001689.1_pt3 | contig 21517 bp, 15 predicted proteins | sample 7062151 | NCBI WGS metagenome assembly JABAOD01 (sample SAMN14538626, study PRJNA623070) | marine sediment metagenome | biome: marine biome [ENVO:00000428]; feature: marine pelagic biome [ENVO:01000023]; material: deep marine sediment [ENVO:00002113] | place: India: Gulf of Khambhat ... | reverse complement strand
GAGTCTCACCTGCTGCTCGAGAATCGGAGAAGGGCCCGGGGGCGGCGACGGCAAGTCAACTCTCGGCGTTGGCGAAGCCAGAAGCGCTGTGACTTCTTCTAAAACCGGCGGAGCTGGAATCTCATCCCTGTGGCGGCGAAATTCTATCGAGCCCATCACCCGTGGAATCATCAATACATCGCTGCCGTCTCCGATCTCTTCTTTTAAACTCGCGGTTCGTCCCGGTTGCCAGACATCCGGCAATTGGAAACGATGCCGTGTACCCCAGGAACTCAGATGAATCTACGTAACCGTCGTAGTCCTCGTCGTAGATCCATGCAGTCACGCCAAGTTCTGGCAGGCTGTCGCTATCGCGATCGATGTCGTTATCTACGACGATGTCGATACGTCCGTCCCCGTTGGAATCGATCCAGTGGTAGTTCATCCAATACATGGCCTTTCCGGTGGGTCGTTGCGATACCATGGGCCCACCATTAAACACGATGTAGTCAAACTGACCATTCTTGTCGAGATCAAACATGAAACCGAAATCCTCGACCTGTTTTTGCGGATCGGTCAAATACGCAAATTCATCCGCAGTGCCGTCTCGATCTCGATCGCTGATGATCAGAATTACCTGATTCTGCCCGCTTGGCGCCAATCCAACGTCCACGATGTGGCCGTGCGGGGAGACTCGTAGCCGATTCGCACGGTAGTCCATGGTTTCATAGATCCATAGTTGGCGCTCGGGACGGTATGCGGTTACTTGTCTTTTGTCGTATTCGCGCGTCCAGGGTCCTCGCATGGCATCTGGACCTAGTCGACCCATTAGCTGCTCCGCTTCCTCCTGCGTGAGTTTTATGCTCTGACGAGTTTCCTCATGTAGCGCGAGCGCATACGGTATCCAAAGCATGCTAACAATAAGAAAGGACAGCGCGAAAATACTCTGATACATGATTCCGAACGATCTAATAAACACGCACCTTAAACGTACTAGCTCTTGACGAGCGTCCGATTGACTTCGATCAAGTGCCCGGCATGCTCGTCATTCAAAAATTTGATTGCGCGTTATCCATCTACGTAACTCGGCCCTAACATGGCTTTAGTGCGAATGACCATCTTGGATCGATTGCCGCCTGTTGCTATCGATGCGCTCGATTGTCCGCCATCGGTACAAGGTCGGATATGGGCCGACACTGACTGTTAGATCGTATCCGAACTGTCACGATCGCCGATCATCGTTCGTGTGATTCCCTTCAGCGACGCAGCGCCGTGCTCACTCGGTACGATAGATCTCACGGGCTGCGTCGGCGCTCACCTTGCCGTTGCGAACGTCCTCCTCGAGCGCGCCGCGATCGCGCTCCGTGGGTGGACCGTAACCACCCCCGCCGGCGGTCTCCACCACCAGGCGATCGCCCTTGCCGACTCTCGTCAACAGCTTGGATTTTCTTCGTCTCGATGTGTACGGATCTCGAGCAGAAGTGGAAGCTCTAAAAGACGAATGGTCAAAGAATTGGAGTCTCAATCCGGCAATCCGGCTTTGCGCAGGCCGGCCATGAAACCATCGAGATTCTTGTACCCGGCGATCGGAAAAAGTTCCGGTAATCGGGTGATTGTCAGCTCGGGGTTGAGCTCCAACGCCCGCCCTATCGATACCTTCGCGTCGTCAAGCCGGCCGAGGTGCGCAAGGCTCGCCGCCAAAATCAGATGAGCTGGCACCATATAGTTGTTGAGCTGCAAGGCTTTCGTGGCAGCGTCCACCGCGTCTTCGTAGCACATGTCCTGCAAATCAGCTTCGGCGATATGCGTATAAGGGACCCAGTGCGTCGGACTACGCGGGCTGATTCGAATCGCATGCTGGGCATGTTCTCTCGCTAACTCACTGTTCCCCGCGAAACCATGAATCAGAGAGCTCGTATTCCATGCCCGGGGAGAATTGGGATCGATGGAAAGTGACCGCTCGATCAGAGCGAGCGCACCCTCGAAGTCACGCTCGAAGTAGACCTTCAACGAAGCCGCCTGCCAAAGCACGATGGGATCATACATATCGGTTTTCAGCCCTGCTTCCATCAAACGAGTGGCTTTGGCCTGGTCTTCTTTGCACAGAACCATCCCCATCGTCTGAACCTCCCGGCGGTAACACCAGAACGCATAAGCATAGGCGCGACCATAGCCCGGGTCCTTCTCGATCGCTTTGTAAAAGTATTGCAGGGCAGTTTGCGTATCCTCGGGTGTCAGCTTGTTCATAAAAGCCAGGCCGCGGAGCAGGTAGTCGTAGGCCTCCATGTTCTCGGGGCGCTTCTGACCCAGCCGTTCCGCTTCAGCACGCTGGAACATTCCCTCCACTGTGCCAACGATCGTCTCGGTGATTTGGTCCTGAAAATCGAAGATGTCGGAAAACGAACCGTCGTAGCGGTGACCCCAGATTTGTTTCCCGCCCGCGGTTTCGATCAGCTGAGCCGTGATACGGATTCTTTCGCCCATCCTCCGTACACTGCCTTCCAGGACGTACTGCACATCGAGCTCCCTTCCGACCTGGCGGACATCGATGGCTTTCCCTTTATAGTGGAAAGCAGAATTGCGGGCGGTCACGTGATACCAGCCGGTATTGGACAGTGCGGTCGTGATGTCCTCGGTGATTCCATCGGATAAGTACTCCTGCTCCGGATCGTCACTCATATTAAAGAAGGGCAGAACGGCCATAGAAGGCTTCGACGAAACCTCAGCGGATGGGCCGGGAGAAGAGACACTATCAACCTCGAAGCGCACTTTGTATGCGCGAACGGGTTCCTCGATGTTCTTCACCCGCTGTTCGCCCAGTGACTCGAAATCTAGCGGCAGCTTCTTGCCGATCGCCGTTCGCGCCGATTCCGAGATGCAGATACCGCCGGGCTCGGCAAGACTCTCCAGCCGCGCGGCCACATTGACACCATCACCGTAGATTTCATCCTGATCCACGATCACTTCGCCGAGATTGACTCCAATCCGGAACTGCACCTTGCGCTCATCGGGCAGGTCTCGATTCCGTGCCCTGAGGTCGCGCTGAACATCAACGGCACAGCCGAGAGCATCTGAGACCGTGCCGAACTCGGCCAGTACGGCATCGCCAGCGTAGTGCACCACGCGTCCGTTGCGCGCCTGGATATGAGAGGCGATGGCGTCGAGGTAGGTCCTCAGGGCACGGTGCGTGCCATTCTCATCAGCGCCGGTCAGGCGGCTATAACCGGCCACATCGGCGTAGAAGATCCCGGCGAGCTTGCGCTCGAACGGCTCGGTGCCCATGACGAGATTCCTGATCCGTCCGTTTGCAAAGAAATAATGCCACGCGGTGCCCCGGCGTTGTCAATCCACATCCCAATGAGACCGGGTTCGTGCTCACGCTGACAATGCGCGAGTGACTGCGAGAGCTGATCTGCTCCGGCTTGTATCGCTTTCTTGCCATGTCCTGACTCCTCGTTGCCGGTGAAAGCCTTTGTCACCACGTGGAGTCGTCCTAGGGGATCACGTCAGCATTAAAGATCGGGATTTCGCTCTTCCTTGAGAAACTCGAACAACGCATCCAGATCCTCTTCAGCAAACACTGGCAATTCCTCACAGAGTTGATACCAAGGCAGTTGTGTATTGACGAAAATATGACTGCTGGGTCTGGCTTCTGAGGGATTGTCCAAGCTGCCTACGTGAATATTGGTCAGCCAATCATCTTCCGCGCGTAACGCTTGCCACACAATCCGGCCCCCGCATTGTTCGCAAAAGCCCCGTTTGCCATCTTCGGAGGAGACGTAATACTTCGGTTCAGCCTCCAAATATTTCAGCGTGCCGGCTTTAATGGGCACGGTAATCTCCGATGGCTGACCCGTACTCCTCTGACATATCGTACAGTGGCAGATATAGCCGTTTTTAAGAAACACTTCTGCCTCATAGCGGATACGACCGCAAAGGCATCCGCCAGTCACTTTCGTAGTTTCATTATTCATTGATTTATCCTCCCAAACTCTCGCTGACGCGCGAGACGTCGCTGCCTGACGCTGGCGTGAACAGCGCCAGATGCACGCAATCGGCGCTGCCTGCAGATAAGGGGCACGCCCGGGTTCGGCTTATTCGCTATGTTTGACGTGCGTCGCGGCGCTCACGAGCTGCCGTAGATCTCACGGGCTGCGTCGGCGCTCACCTTGCCGTTGCGAACGTCCTCCTCGAGCGCGCCGCGATCGCGCTCCGTGGGTGGANNNNGACTCTCGTGAACAGCTTGGAGCGAATGATCTCCTCGCTGCCGTCGGCGCGCACGATTCGCGAAACCGCCTTGGCCCCCGGGAGCCCGCCCTGGGAACCTTGCGCGGCGTGGTGGTGGCGCTCGCCCCGGTGAGTCAGGGTGACCTCGCCTTCGAGAAACTCGAACTCGCGCACGCAGCCGAGACCGCCGCGCCAGGCGCCGGCGCCGCCGGAGTCCTCGCGAAGCGCCATGCGATGCACGCGGATCGGTGCCTCCAGCTCGAGCGCCTCCGCCGGCAGGTTCATGCAGTTGGTCACGTCGGTTTCGATGACGTCGACGCCGTCCTTGTGCGGGCCGCCACCGCTGCCACCGGAGTTGAACTCGCCCACCACGTAGCGGCGCCCGTCGTCCCGGGTGCCACCGAACATGAGCACCAGCAGCTCGCTGGCGCTGTCGGCGGGCACCTTGTCGGGGAGCGCATTCTTGAGCGCGCCGACGATCACGCTGGCGATTCGCTTCAGCGTCGCGGTGCGCGAATTCACCGGCGCCGGCTCCACGGGATTGACGAGGCTGCCCTCGGGAAGGCTCAGGGTCACCGGGCGGAAGCAGCCGCCGTTGGTGGGGATGGACGGATCGGTGAGGGCGCGCACCGCATAGTAGGCAGCCGCCTGTGAGCCGGAGGGCACGGCGTTGAACGGGCCGCGCGTCTGGGGCGCCGTGCCCTCGAAGTCGCAGTGCATGCTGTCGCCGTCGATGGTCACCGCCACCTGGATGCGCACTGGGGTCTCGAGATCGATGCCGTCGTTGTCCAGGTAGTCCGCGTACCGGTAGGTGCCGTCGGGGATCTCCCGGATGGCGCTGCGCGTCAGCGCCTCGGAACGGTCCAGCAGCTCGGCAAAGAGGGCGCGGGTGTGGTTGTGACCGTGGCGTGCCGCGACCTCGCCGATGCGCCGGGCGCCCACGGTGCAGGCCGCGATCTGCGCGCCCAGATCGCCGCGGAAGGTTTTCGGCACGCGCACGTTGAGCTCGAGCATCTTCATCAGGGTGTCGTTGAAGGTTCCCGCTTCGCGGAGCTTGAGCGGCGGGATGCGGATCCCTTCCTGGTAGATCTCCGTGGCCACCGGCGGCACCGACCCGGGCGACATGCCGCCTACGTCCTGGTGATGCGTCATGGCCGCGGAGTAGGCGATGGGCCGACCGTCGTGGAATACCGGCATCACCACCGCGATGTCGGGCAGATGCGTGCCGCCACGGTAGGGGTCGTTCATGATGAACAGATCCCCCTCGCGCACGGTGTCGACGGGAAACTCGCGGATGACGGTCTGCACCACGGGAATGAGCGTCGCCAGGTGAATGGGGATGGCCAGCGCCTGGGCCAGAGTCTCGCCCTCGGGCGTGAACAGGCTCGCCGAAGCATCCAGCCCTTCCTTCACCACCGTTGAGAAGGAGCTTCGCAGCAGCGTCGACTGCATCTCGTTGGCGATGCCGTCGAGCTTGTTGCGCACCACCTCCAGGGTGATCGGGTCCATGGCGGGCTTGTCGGCGGTCTTGCTCATGGCCTCGGCCTCACCGGCCTCGCCCGTTTCGGGTCAACAGCAGGTGGCCGCCGTCGTGCACCCGGGCGGACCAGCCGTCGTGAATGACGGTGGTGGTATCCGTCTGCTCGATGACCGCCGGCCCCTCCAGGCACTGCCCGGGAGCGAGTGCCGTGCGGTCCAGCACCGGCACCCGCTGCGGCGCCGCCGCATCGCGCAGCACCACGGAACGCTCGTGCGCGCCGCGCGGGCTGGCGCCGGCAGCGGCGGCGGGCGACGCGGCGGCGTTGCTGCCACCCGCCCGGTGCGCGCTTCGCAGGTTGACCAGACGCGCCGGTGACTCGGCGGCGTAGCCGAAGACCTGCTCGTGGGTGGCGATGAAGCGCCGGTAGAGATCCGCGATGGGGTCCGGCGCGTCCAGGTTCACCTCCACCTGAAGGTAATGCGATTGACCGACATAGCAGATGTCCGCGGCGTGGCTCACGTGCACCTCTCCCGCTGCCACCTCCTCGGCCTCCATCAGTCGCGTGCAGCGCACGTCCAGCTCCGTGAAGGCGCGGCGCAGAACATCGATGGTGGTGTCATTCAGATCGTTGGGAAAGCCCATGGCCACCTCGTGCTCGATGGGTGCCGACAGGAGGCCTGCGGCGGACAGCACGCCTGGATGACGGGGCACGACGATGGTCTCGATGGCGAGCTCCTCGGCCAGAGGCACCGCGTGCACGGGCCCGGCACCACCGAGAGCGACCAGCGCGAAGTTTCGCGGGTCGAAGCCCTGGCGGATGGACACGAGGCGCATGCCTTCGGCCATCTGGGCGTTCACCACCCGATGAATGCCGTGGGCGGCCTGCATCGTGCTGAGCCCCAGGGGCTCGGCTATCCGGGAGCGGATGGCATGCTCGGCGAGATCCGGATCGAGCGGCACGCTGCCGCCCGCGAAGTAGTCGGGATTCAGGAAGCCGAGCACCAGGGAGGCATCGGTCACGGTGGGCCGTCGGCCACCGCGCCCGTAGCTGGCGGGGCCGGGATCGGCGCCCGCAGAGTCCGGGCCCACCCGCAGTCCTCCGGCGGCGTCGATCCAGGCGATGCTGCCACCGCCCGAACCGATGGCGTTCACGTCCACCATGGGAACGCGCACCGGATAGCCGTCGATGCGTCCGTCCGGGCGCACCAGGGGCTTGCCGGCGCTCACCAGGGCGATGTCACAGCTGGTGCCGCCGATGTCGACGGTGATGACATCCTCCACGCCGGCCGCGCGCGCCGCCTCGCCGCCGCCGATGACGCCCGCGGCGGGGCCCGAGAGAAACAGGCGCACGGGACGGTTGGTGCTGGTTCCGGCGGCGCTCACGCCTCCCAGGGACTGCATCACCTGAAGCGGCGCACGCACGCGCGCCGCCGCCAGCTGCCCGGCCATGCGGCTCAGGTAGCTGGTCAGCACCGGCTTGATGTAGGCGTCGAAGGTGGTGACCGCCGTGCGTTCGTACTCGCGGAACGCCGGATCGACCTCGCTCGAGAGCGACAGCGTCACGTGGGGATGACGCGCCGCGACGATCTCGGCGGCGCGCCGCTCGTGCGCCGGATTCTGATAGGAGAACAGGAAACAGATGGCGATGGCCGTGCAACCCTGGGAGACCAGCGCGTCGGCGGCGTCGGCAACGTCCGCTTCCACCAGCGGCACCACCACTTCTCCGCTGGCGGCGACGCGCTCGCGCACCTCCATGCGCCGTGCCCGCGGCGCGAGAAATACCGGAGTCTCGGCGTCCAGCTCGAGATCGTAGATGGCGGTGCGGATCTGGCGGCCCAGTTCCAGGGTGTCGCGGAACCCCGCGGTGGTGATGAGGCCGGTGACCGCACCCTTTCGTTCCAGCACCGCATTGGTCGCCACGGTCGTGCCGTGCACGATGCGCTCGATGCGATCCGGGGCGAGCCCGGTGCGTTCCAGGGTCTCAGCGATCCCTTCCAGCACGGCGCGCGAGGGGTCGGCCGGCGTGCTCGGGATCTTGAACACGTGATCCGGCTGGTTGGGGACCCTGCACACGAAGTCGGTGAATGTGCCGCCGATATCGATACCGATTTCCATCGAGCTCCCCCGTTTCGACCCGGTCATTATCTCCGTTTTCCGGCCGGTGGACACTTCACCCGGGACAATCGCCCCCAGGTGGTCGCGCCCGGCGGGCGGCTCGAAGCGCTCTCGACCGGATCGTCGCCTGCGACAGGCGAAATCCGCACGGCTGGCCGCGCGGTGGCGAACACGACTATCATCACTGGCCCGGCCTGGCGCAACCGCGAAGCGCCACTCCGTTTATCCCTGACGAGGTTCGAAGCGATGATCGATTTTGCCCTCACCGATCGGATGCAGGATCTCAAAGCGCGCACCGAGACCTTCATCCGCGACGTCGTGATACCCCGCGAGGGCGACCACCGAGAGACACCCCACGGCCTCGAGGACAGCCTCCGCCGTGAGCTCATGGCCGAGGCGAGAAAGGCCGGGCTGCTCAGCCCGCACGTGGGCGAGGACTTCGGCGGGCTCGGCTGCGACATGCGCGAGATGGCCATCGTATTCGAGGCCGCCGGCTATTCGCTGCTCGGCCCCCACGCGCTCAACTGCAATGCGCCGGACGAAGGCAACATGCACTTGCTCGAGGTCGTCGCGAGCGCGGATCAGAAGGAGCAATGGCTGCGCCCGCTCGCGGCCGGCGAGATTCGTTCCTGCTTCTCCATGACCGAGCCGGGGGGCGCCGGGTCGGATCCCAACATGCTCGCCACCACCGCACGTCAGGACGGAAACGGCTGGGTCATCAACGGACACAAGTGGTTCATCACCGGATTCGAGGGCGCCAAGCTCAACATCGTCATGGCGCTCACCTCGGAGCGCATCGAGCGCGGACACGGCGCAACCATGTTTCTGGTCGACAACGACGACGCGGCCATCGAGCGCGTGCGCGTCCAGGACACCATGGAGAGCAGCTTCGTCGGTGGACACTGCGAGCTGCGCTTCAACGATCTCAGGGTGACCGCCGATCAGGTGCTGGGCGAGATTGGCGAGGGTTACAAGTACGCGCAGGTGCGCCTCGCACCGGCCCGACTCACGCATTGCATGCGCTGGCTCGGCGCGGCGCAGCGCGCCCACGACATCGCCAGGGAATACGCGGTGCGCCGGGAAGCTTTCGGCCGGCCGCTCGTCGAGCACGAGGGCGTGGGCTTCATGCTGGCCGAGAACGAGATGGACATGCACGTCGCGCGCCTTGCGATCTGGCAGGCCGCGTGGGTGATCGACGAGGGTGGACAGGCGCGTCAGGAGTCATCGATGGCAAAGGTCATCTGCTCGGAGGCCGAGTTCAGGGTGGCGGATCGCTGCATGCAGATCCTCGGCGGGATGGGCATTACCAGCGACACCCTGGTGGAGCGGATATGGCGCGAAATCCGGCCGTTTCGGATCTATGACGGACCGAACGAGGTGCACCGCTGGGCCATCGCCAATCGCATTGCCAGGGCCACACGCCAGGGAACCCGTGATGGTCCCAGCGGCGCCTGAGTTTCACGGATGCCGGTGCTGAAGGCCGCGCCAGGAGCACGGGCTTAGGTTTCGATACCGGGAGACGAGCGCTCTTGATCAACCTCAGCGCCATCTCCGCCTACCATGCCCGGTGCACGCCCGATGCGCCGGCCCTCATCTTCGAGGACGCCGTCATCACCTGGCGCGAGTTTCATCGCCGCGTGCTGCGGGTTGCCGCGCTGCTGCGCAGCCGGGGTGTGGGTGCGCAGGACGTCGTGGCGCTGCTGATGAAGAACAGCCCGGCGTTTCTGGAGCTCTCCTTCGCCGTCAGTCACCTCGGCGCCGTGCTGCTGCCCATCAACTTCCGCCTCGCAGCGGACGAGGTGCGCTACATCACCGGACACGCCGGTGCGAAGCTGGTTGCCGTCGACGACGAGCTCGATGGCGGCGGGGATCTTTGTACCGAGCATCTGGTCCTCGACGACGATGCGCGTCGCGATGCCAGCGTGCTGGCATCGCCGGATCTGGAGACCCCGCCGACGGCAGCGCGAACGCCGGACGATCTGTACCGCCTCATGTACACCTCCGGCACCACCGACCGGCCCAAGGGAGTGATGATCAGCTACGGCAACTTCTACTGGAAATGCATCGACCACGTGCTGGCGCTCGGCATTCGACGCGAGGACAGACTGCTCACCGTCGGTCCGCTCTATCACGTCGGCGCGCTGGACCTGCCGGGCCTCGCCGTGCTGTGGATGGGCGGATGCATGTGCGTGCACCGCGACTTCGACCCGGAAGCCGCGCTCGCCTCCATCGCCGCGCACCGGCTCACCTGTGGCTGGATGGCGCCGGTGATGACCAACGCCGTGCTCGGACTCGGCGACGCGAAAAGTCACGACCTCGACTCCTTCGAATGGCTCATCGGTGGCGGCGAGCGCACACCGGAGCAACGTATCCGCGAGTTCGCCGGCGTTTTCCCGCGAGCGCGATACATCGACGCGTACGGCATGACGGAAACGGTGAGCGGTGACACCCTGATGGAGGCGGGTCGGGAGATCGAGAAGATCGGCTCGACGGGCCGGGCACTCGCACACGTGGAGATCGCCATACTCGACGAGGAAGGAGGGTCACTGGCGCCGGAAACCGAGGGAGAGATCGCCATTCGCGGTCCGAAGGTGACGAAGGGGTACTGGCGCGATCCCGACAACACCAGAGCGAGCTTTCACGAGGACTGGCTGCGCTCGGGCGATGTCGGCTACCTCGATGCGGACGGCTTTCTCTACCTGACCGATCGCAAGAAGGACATGATCATCTCGGGCGGTGAAAACATCGCGTCGTCCGAGATCGAGCGGGTGATCTACGATATGCCGGAGGTGAGCGAAGCGGCGGTGGTAGGGGTGGCGGATCCGAAGTGGGGCGAACGCCCCGTCGCCGTGATTGTGCTGCGCCCGGGCACGCAGCTCGATTACCCGGCGCTGGAAGCGCATTGTCGCGGGCATCTTGCCGCTTTCAAGGTTCCCCGGGAGCTCATCCTGCGCAGCACCCTGCCACGAAACCCCTCGGGAAAGGTGCTCAAGCGTGTGCTACGCGACGAGCTCGCCGAACGCAGCGAAGATTGATCTACGGCCTGGCTGACGTGAATTCGCCGTTGCGGACATCGTAAGCAGCTTACCAAAGTAAAACGTGCAAGACGAAGCGCTCACGTGCTCCCACGGTACGAGTGAAACCTATTGTTCTAAACAGGGACGGCGCGCCATTCCCGATTGGAATGTGCTTTCCCGGGGCAGCGCAATAGAGCGAGCCCGGGCAAAGCCGTCGACCGCTTCAGTTCTCGTGCTGGCCGAGCATCCGCCATTCCCGAGTAATCGGCGGGGCCGTTGGATCTCCTATCCGCTCGATTTGAACAGCCCCCGGCCCCTGTGACCGGATTCGAACCGGCCGAAACGCCGAAATCTTCTCCGCGCGGCGGACAGAATCGAGCCTGCTTTGCCGAGCGATGGACGTCACATGTTCAGGGGATTACCCTGCATGACTTTCCAGACCTCGATGTTGGCATGACGGTCGGTGTCAACGTTCACCATCACGTAGCGTCCGCTTCGTTCACGCTTGTACCACTGGTAGCAGTGCTCGACACCGCCGAAGAAATCAATCCATTGATGACAGTACGTGTTGTCGCCTTTGATGAACCATTTACCGCTGTCGTCATCGGCTCTGCCTATGACCCCGGTGACGTTACCGTTGTTGGCATAATACCAGCGGTACTCCCTTCCACCCGCCGGGCCCTCGATGGTATTTCCACCGATGAGTCTCTTGACCTCGTCGCCAGTAAGGACGGAGCCGACTATCCTGTTCTCCCCGGGAGTGCCGCACGCACTTATCAGCGTCGCCAGCGAAATCATCAGCACCAATCTCGTTAAGTTCATCGATATTGACATGTGAGCACCCCTTATAATCTTAATAATCCTAATCGCCGGGCGACGCGGTCCGTCCGCACGACGTGTTATCCAGGGATGGTAACGATCGTCCCTCGTCTCCGCTTCTGCCGGTGCTGGTGTCCGCCTTTCGGCTCGGTCCACCCGCGGCAAAGCGATAACGGCGTCACCGTCCCCCTACGAAAGTCGGCGCCTCGTCGACCGGAAGGAGCTACCCCGCCCGGCGCTCATCGGCGCACCCCTTGACAACCAAGATCACACCTGTACCCTCGCACGGCGAGCAGCTCGGCGATGCTGCGCTCCTCGAAACTCGATGAGGGAGGTCCGAACGTGCGACCGGTTCCTATTACAGTGGCCACGGCCGTGACCGTACTGTGTCTGGTTTTCCCCTCGCCAACGCCGGCGGACTATGAGGGCTCTGGTTCTGCCGAGCACCGTGTCACCCGGCAAAAGTGGGAGGACCTTCAATGGGTCGGTGACAGTGTCGCGAGCGTGAAAGAAAACGCTTCGGTCTATGAACGCTTGCATCGTCCCATCGTGCTCCGCGGCCGTATCGTCGAGCAGCTGGGCCCTGACCGCTACCAGTTCGAGGATACATCCGGCTCCATCCGTATCGATGCCGACCCGGGTGTGTTTCCATCGGCCAAGGTCGATGAGAATACCCTCGTCGACGTTATCGGCAATGTCGACGTCGAGTACGTCGAGGGCATGGAACTCGACGTGGCGTACATCAGAGTGGTCAGCCGTCAATAACTGCCTGTCTCGCCGTCCGTTGTCGGGCTCGGGCGAAAGTCACTGCTGTTGGATGTGCTGGATCTGCTCCAGCATGCCGTTTTCGAACACCAACACCACCGTCACCTGCCCAGGCTGGTTTTTGTAGTACCACCGGTCGCCCTCGTCCACCGACGGTGGTCCGCCGGTTGCAAGAACCTGTTCCTTGGTGGTGCCTTCACCCGTCTGTACCATAGACTGGCCGCAGACGAAGGTCTGGGCGTGTGCGCCGAAAGCCACGAACAGCGAGAATGAAAACAACAGAGCCAGAAATGAACGTTTCATACGCATGTCCCCCAGCGTCGAGCTCTCACACGAATCATCACGCCCTCGCGTCGGGGTGATAGAGAGTTCTCGAAGTGGCGCCGGGAGTCCGTTACGCGCAGCTCCCAAACGGCCACCGGATCATCAATACCATGGTCCCCAGCCGCCCCAAGGTCTCCAGCTCATCTCGGCAGCTTCGCTCTGCATCTCTGCAATGTTTCTTTTGAGCGCGGGCTTCTGGTAGCGCTGATAAGCGGCCTCGGTGCCGACATAAACACGTTCGCAGACCATACAATCCGCATAGGCAAAGTGCAGCTTTCCGTCACGGCGTATGTGCGCGAGCTCTGTCTGTATCAGTTTCGCTGCGGACTTTCAAGTGGGCCCGGCGGCCGACGTGCAATTCGGTGGACCGATGATCCCTCCACTTTCTCAGCGGAAAGGTAAGGACGGCGCAGACCTGGACTCGCCTACGCCCTCTTACGATGGCGACAACGATGAACCCGTCACGGACGGAGAACGACCGTCAGTCGTGCGGTGTCAGCTCGCCGCTACCCGGCGTCTCGGGCGGACGATGGGGAAACTTGCTGATCGTGCCGATGTGCTGGCGAAGCAGCATTTGCACCGGAGTCACCGCAAACAGTCCGGGGTACATGGCGCCGTACTTCTCCCCCGGATCCCGCCTGATGTTGAAGAAGTCCATGCCGGGAAGCCCGCCATGAGAGGCCTTGATGTGAACCTTGAAATTCTCGTAGCGAATCGCCCCGAGCACCGAGCCGCCGTAGTGAAACATGTAGTTCCGCTTCGAGTTGCCTTCGCCGAGAAGGAACAACGCGGTCTGGTCGATGCCGTCCGTCACCCGGTCCGAGGGAATGTGTTTCGTGGCACCGGCGATGCGCGCCGCCGTCGTGTACAGGTCGGTCACATGCAGAAAATCATCCGGGTCCTGACCGGGTTCGATCATGCCGGGCCACCAGGCCATCGCCGGCACCCGCACGCCGCCCTCGAGCACGTCGCCCTTGGCGCCCTTCAGCCACGAGTAGCCGGCCGTCGGCCAGAAGGCGTACATGGGACCGTTATCGCTCAATCCATACAACCAGGGTGTTCTCGGCGATGCCCTCACCTCGCAGCGTGTCGAGCAGCATCTGGACGTGCTTGTTGTGCAATACCATGAACGACGCCTGGCGGTTGTTCTTGTCGACCCCGGGCGCGTCCAGGAACTCCTTCGAGGCGGACATCTGCAGGGCATAGCTGGCCCAATAAATGAAGAAGGGCTTGTCGGACTTTGCCTTGCCCTTGATCCAGTCCGTGATCTGGGCAATGGATTCGTTCTCGAACGCTTCCTGGCGGTCAGGACTCAGATTGCCGGCCAGGCCGGGGATCGGTTTGCGCTTCTTGCCTTTCTCGCCGATATAGCCGGCCACGGACAGGTCGATACCGGTGCGCGCCTTGTACTCCTCGTAGCCGGGGAAGTCGGCGAACGGAAAGGTGCCCGATTGATCATCGTGGCTTGCCTGCCAGTAATCCGGGGCGCCGTTGAAGAGGCCGTAGTAGGCGTAGTCGTAGCCCTGGTTCTCCGGCGCGTGCTCGGGCAGCTCGCCCAGGTGCCACTTGCCCCACATGGCCGTGTGGTAGCCGGCCGTGGAGAGCACCTCGGCCACCGTGACCTCCTCGGGTGACAGCCCGTCGTCCTGTCCCGGCCAGAGCACCGACAGCAGCCCCGTGCGCACGGGGTGGCGGCCGGTGTTGATGGCGATGCGCGTCGGCGTGCAGGAGGGCTCGGCGTAGGCGGACCAGAAACGCATGCCTTCGAAGGCCATCCTGTCGAGACTCGGAGTCGGGGCGCCACGATGCTTGCCCCCGCCCTGCCAGCCGAGCTCTCCCCAGCCGATGTCATCGGTGAGGATATAGACGATATTGGGCCGCTTGCCGAACTTCCCCCGCAGGGCGGCGAGCTTGGCATCGGCGGACTCGTCATTCTTTTTCCACTGCTCGCCGAAGCGCTCTTCAGCGGCCAGGTAGGGACCGTCGGGCTGGATCGCATTGACACCCATCGGCCACGCAACGATGGCTGCGGCCACCGCGATCTGAAATCGCTTACCAAGACCCTTCAAGGTACGTCCCTCCTACCGTCGGGCGATGCTGAGAATCATCTGCTCGACGGCAAACTCAGCGGCATAGACAACGTTATTATGATGGTTTGAACTAGCGGCTAGCCGGACCGGCACACAACTGTACGCTTCCGTCTAGCGCACTATATGATGCCATCGTGAAAGCGAAAAGCAAGCGACGCGGGGTATCCCGGCAGGAGTGGCTGGCGGCGGGCCTCGAGGCCCTGGCCCGCGACGGCATCGACAGCGTCACCGTGGAGGGATTGGCCCGGTCCCTGGGAATCGCCAAGAGCGGCTTCTACTGGCACTTCGAAAACCGCCAGGATCTGCTGCGCCAGATTCTCGACTACTGGGCCCATGAGCTGACGGAGGTGGTCACCAGGAATCCACGGGTGAGCGCTCTCGAGCCCAGGGACCGTTTGGCCCGCATCGCGGAAATGGTTCTCGAATACAATCTCGATCGCTACGAGGTCCCCGTTCGCCAGTGGGCCCGGCGCGATGCCGGAGCAGCACGCCACGTACGCAAAGTCGACCGAATGAGGCTCGATTTCGTGAGACGGGCCTTCCGCGAGCTCGGATTCACCGGCGACGACCTGGAAATGCGGTCCATGCTTTTCGTCTGCTACCAGACCTGGGAAGCCTCCATGTTCCGGGAGCTGACCCGCAAGCGACGCCGCCAGCTCATTAGCGTTCGCCTGGATCTTCTGACCCACTCATGAGCTCAGCGTTATCCTGATGATTCGCGCGAAGCTTACTTGCCTTGTTGCGATCCTGGGCGCGGCGACCCTTGCCGGCATCCCCGCTGAAACCGCTTGCGCAGCCTCGTTTGTCGGCAGCCGGGCATGTGCCACTTGCCACGAGCAGGCTTATCGAGACTGGTCCGGCTCCCATCACGACCTGGCAATGCAGAACGCGACCCGCGCCACGGTCCTCGGAGATTTCGACGATACCACCTTCACCGCCTACGGCGTAACGTCGCGTTTCTTCACGAAGGATGACGACTATTACGTCAATACCGAGGGACCGGACGGAGAGCTGCGGGACTACCGGATCGCTTTCACGTTCGGTGTTTATCCCCTGCAGCAGTATCTAATCGCCTTTCCCGATGGTCGCTACCAGGCCCTCGCCCTCGCCTGGGATACCCGGCCGACGGATGAGGGAGGCCAGCGCTGGTTTCACCTCTATGCGCACGAGCACATCACCCCCGGCGACCCGCTGCACTGGACCGGAATCAATCAGAACTGGAACTACATGTGCGCGGACTGCCATTCGACCAATCTGCGCCGCAACTTCGACCTGGAAAACGATCGCTACGAGACGACCTGGTCGGAGATGGACGTTTCCTGCGAGGCCTGTCACGGCCCCGGATCGGCCCACGTGACGTGGGCCGAGGCCGCGAAAACGGCCGGCACGCCGCCGCCACCAGCCACGGGCCTCGACACCCGACTCGACGAGCGAAGGAACATCCGATGGACGCTGAAGCCCGATGCCGTCACCGCCGCGCGTTCTGCGCCACCGGCGAGCTTTCGCGCAGAGGTCGAAACCTGTGGTCGCTGCCACGCCCGTCGCTCGCCCCTGGGCGATACCGTCCATCAGGGCAAGCCGCTTCTCGACAGCTATCGGGTAGCTCTGCTGACCGAACCGCTCTATCACGCCGACGGGCAGATCAGGGACGAGGTCTACGTCTATGGCTCGTTTCTGCAGAGCAAGATGTACCGGGCCGGAGTCACGTGCAGCGATTGTCACATGCCCCACAGCCTGAAGCTCAGGGCCGAGGGCAACGATCTGTGCACACGCTGTCACCTCCCCGAAGCCTTCGATACGCGAGCCCATCACTTTCACGCTGCCGGCGAAGCCGGCAGCCGCTGCGTCGATTGCCACGCTCCTGAAACCACCTACATGGTGGTGGACCCGCGCCGGGACCACAGCTTCCGGGTCCCACGGCCGGATCTTTCCGTGAAGCTCGGAGTGCCGAACGCGTGCACCGGCTGCCACGAGAAACGCAACGACGCCTGGGCGGCGGCGACCGTGGACCGATGGCACGGCGCGGACCGGCCGCCAGAGGCCCACTACGGCGAGGCCATCGCCGCCGCACGGGCCGGGGAGCCGGGTTCCCGGGCGCGCCTGATGGCCCTCGCCGGGGACCGATCCCGGCCCTCCATCGTCCGGGCCACTGCGCTGGAGATCCTCGGCGGCACGCTCGATGCCGAGAGCTTCCCCGTGGTGCGCGGCGGGCTCGCTGACGGCGAGGCGCTGGTGCGGCTCGCAGCGACGCAGGCGCTGGAGCCCCTCGGGGTCGCGGATCGCTACCAGGTCGCCTACCCGCTGCTCGACGACCCGATCCGGGCCGTGCGCCTGCAGGCGGCGCGACTGCTCGCGCCGGTTCCCCTGGACCGGGTGCCGCCCGAGCAAGCGGAACGGCTACAGGAGGCCTTCGCCCAATACGAGCGCACGCTCGTCTCCCTCGGGGACCGCCCCGAGTCCCTGACGGCGCTCGCCAACTTCCACCACGCCCGTGGCGCCACCGGTCGGGCGGAGGCGGAATATCGACGCGCAATCGCCCGTCACCCCTGGTTCACGCCGGCCTACGTGAACCTCGCGGATCTTCTGCGTGCCACGGGACGCGACGGCGAGGGGGAGAAGATCCTCCGACGCGCGCTCGCGACGGCACCGGCCGATGCCGCCACACATCACGCGCTGGGGCTTGCCCTGATCCGCGGGCGACGCTACGAGGACGCCGCGCATCATCTGGAGACGGCGGCGCGGCTCGCGCCGGAGAGCGCCCGTTATGCTTACGTGCACGGCCTGGCCGTGCAGCAGGTACGGGGACGGAGCGCGGCCATCGCAATCCTGACGCAAGCCCACACGATACATCCCCGGGATCGCGACATTCTGCTGGCGCTCGCCACCATGAGCCGGGATGTGGGCAGGGCCGACGAGGCGGTCGCCTGGGCGGAGAAGCTGGTGGAGATCGCGCCGGGCGACCCTAACGCGCGCCGGCTGCTCGAGGAGCTCGAGGCCACGGCGCGGTAGGGTGTTGCTCGGCGGCCCTTGCGATCCAGCACGGGCACGTCGAGCCAGGAGTGGTCGGGCCGGCAGAAAGAGAATTTCCGCTTCTATTTCTCCGTCACCCGGCGGTCCTCGTCAGCCTCGTCGTCACCCTGATCTTCTGGCTTTTCAGAAAATAGAGCCGCAACCATGCCGCCCGAGATCGAGAGACGCAGGCACGCTGCTCGAGCATCATGCCCTGGCGCCGCCTCCCGCTGCCTGTTTCGCCCCTGTGTATCAGCACCGCGGTGATGGGCGGGGATTGCAGACTTCGAAGATCTGCTTACGGAGAATCTATGCGCCGGCGTCACTCCCCGGCGACATTGAAGGCGATGCTGATGCGCTCGTCGTCGACGGTGTTCTCTGTCACCTCGTGGGGCAAGTAGGCGGGGAAGATGCATAGACGGCCCGCCTTCGCGGCGCATTGCTGCACGAAGCAGTTGCGGGGCGTGATCCGTGCATAGGGCGGACAATGACTTTCGCGGATGTTAGAAGGCTCATGAAACTGAATGTGACCGCAGCCTTCGTGGGTTTTCACGTAGTAGACACCGCCGAAGTAAACGCCTCCGTGAATATGGGTCGCGTTGTAGCTGCCCTTGCCGTTGATGTTTATCCAGGTATCCGTGATACGAAAACTGAAACGCGCATCGATATCGAGATAGACCCTCACTCTGGCGATGGTCTCTTCGACGAATCCCATCAAGGGCTGAAGCTCTGGGTGCGGGCGAAGGGGCTGGCTCTGCCAGCTGTTACGCCCGCTGACCGAGCGTCCCTCCGGATCGGCTGCCCGGGCACCGTAGCTGAACGCCGTGAGCTGCTGATTCATGGCTGACGGATCCGGATGATCGTGCACGAACAGGAAAGTCGGAAACATCGGCGTGACCGTGAACAACGGCGGGTCGGACTCATCACCTGGTCTCATCGACGGACGCTCAACCGATCAGGAAAAATTTGACCGGGACAGTATAGCGAACAACCAGACGGATGCGATTCGGCCGACCCGCCCCAGGGAGAATCCCGTCCGCGAGTACCACGATGCTCCCAATCGAGCCAATCCGATATGAGGGCTCTGGGCGGACCTGACGGGCGTGGGGCCAGCTCGTGACGCTGTTGCTCGCCTTACGGCTGAGTAGCGCTTTATATGGCATGAGTCGCGATCGTGCAGGCATCGCACGGTCATTGCTTGTTTGATGACCCACTATCATCGATCCTAGCGATTGGAGAGACACCGCTCCAGGACACGTTTCCGCAACTTGAATCGCGCAGGTGGCATTGCGAATATGTCGCCCGGAACTCGCTCGGAATAATCAAATGGCTCGACCCTGGCTGGGCCGTACTCAATAGAAGGAGCAACTACCATGTGCGGTCTTCAGCAGTATCCCGGCGCTGCAGTGCCCCGACTGCCCGCAACGATCGTTATCGCTTTGATTCTGATGCTGGCAGGGGCTCGGGCGGATGCCGTCGAAGCGGGCAGCCTGAGCCTCGCCGTCAGCGACGTCTTCCGGGTCACGCGCGCGGACCTCGATTTCAGCGAGGATCCAGAGGTTCTCGTTCTGGCTCAGGCTTCCGACCCGGCCGAAATCCGCAAGGCCTGGGAGTCGGCCTTGCCGCCCACCGACGAGTTCGATTGGATTCAGACCACCTCCGGCGAGTGGCTCAAGGGCGAGCTCAAGGTGATGTACGAGGGAAGCCTCGAATTCGACAGCGATGAGTTCGACCTGCAGACGCTCGACTGGGACGACGTAGCCCAGCTTCACGGCCACGGCACGAAGCGACTCAGCATCGAAACGCCGGAAGGGCTGGAGACGGTCGTCGGCAAGGTATCGGTGACGAGGGATACGGTCACTGTCGAAACCGAGGAAGGCGTACGGGAGTTCGAGCGCAGTCAATTGGTCGCGATTGCGCCGGGCGCGTCAACCGAATGGGACAACTGGTCTTTCAAGATCACTTTCGGGCTGGGTTTCCTGGAGGGCAACACCCAGCAGACCGACTTCACGGCCAAAGCAAATATCAAACGCCAGACACCGGAGAATCGCTTCGTCATCGATTACCTGGGTAATTACTCCACAGTGAGTGACGTGGAAACGGTGAACAATCACAGGCTGAATACATTCTTTGATCTGTTCGCATCCAGGAAGTATTTCTGGCGCCCGATTTTTGCAGAGTACTACCGGGACCCGTTTCAGAACCTCGACTACCGGATCACCTTGGGCGCCGGTGCCGGTTATCACATCATCGATACACCGGAGACCACCTGGGACGTATCGGGCGGCCCGTCGATTCGGGGAACCCGATACGAGAGTGTGCAACCCGGAGATTCTCAGAAGGTCGAGACGCCTGGCTTGGTTCTCGGCACGTTCTATGACACGGAGCTGACCAAGACGGTGGATTTCATCGGGCGATATGACTTGACTATCGTCAACTCGGAATCGGGCAGGTATACACATCATGCGATCGCGACGTTCGAAATCGAGATCACGGATATTTTCGATTTCGATGTCTCTTTCGTGTGGGATAGAACCGAGAGTCCTCAGCCCAGAGCCGACGGAACCGTTCCCAAGCAGGATGATTTTCAGCTGCTGCTGACTTTCGGCGTCGACATCTGAGCCGGCGATGGCTGAGCATTTGCCTGGGCATCGGCGCATAGGCGATCCAACGGCCCTGCCGGTTAATCGGGGATGTTGTCGGCTGCTCGGCCAGCATGAGAACTGAGGCGGCCGACGGCGCTGCGCCCGGTGCGGTGAGGGACATCCAGCGTGTCGGCAGTGATCGCGTTACGGCCGGACCCGCGTATGAAGAGTCCATACGGGAAATATTCAGTATAATATGGGGGTTCGACGCAGCGCACGGCGCAATGCGGTTCAAACAACGCACCTTGCTCAGCCAGAGACGGGAACGGTGGTAACGCTCACGTGAACTGCCCGATCTGCCAGGTCCCAAACCCTTCGCAGGCCCGGTTTTGTCTGGCCTGCGGCCATCTGCTGGTGCACGGCGTCGTCTGCGGCGCTTGTCACACCCTGTTGCCGCCCCAGGCAAGCTACTGCTCGCAGTGCGGCGGCTACGTGGCCTCCCCGGCCGCTGCCTGTGCACACTGCAATTTGCCGCTCGCGCCCGGACAGGCGTTCTGCGGCGGCTGCGGCCAGGCCGTCGGCCGGCCTGCGGCCGCGCGTTCCCGCCGTTCCCGCCGTTCCCGCCGTGGCCGCCGTTACGCCGGCGCCGGCGATGCCGCACGCGGCGGTTGCGGCGCGCGTGTCTCCCGAGCCGGCTGAGTCGACGGTACCCGAGTCCGCGCCGGCACTCGAAACGGCCGCTGGATCTGCCCTCGAGACCCTGCCGGCGCCAATCCCGATAAATCAGATGCTTGAGTCGCTGCGGCGCTATCTCCCGGATGCAATCTATGAGCCACTCGAGCGGCGACCGACGGAAAAGCACATCGAGAGCACACGCGATCACCTCACCTCGCTGCTGCGGATCACCAAGACCTACCTGCCCCTGCCGGTGGTGCTCTCGCCGCAGCCCGTCGGGGAGCCGGCCGGGGGGCTCAGTCGCGGGGTCTTCCTGTTCGGCGACGTCGCGGGGTTTACGCCGCTCTCCGAGCAGCTCAAGCAGCTCGGCCAGGCCGGCGCCGAGCGTATTGCGGAAATTGTCAACGAGCTGTTTTTCGACCTCGTCACGGT
>JABAOD010011297.1_pt4 | contig 21537 bp, 24 predicted proteins | sample 7062151 | NCBI WGS metagenome assembly JABAOD01 (sample SAMN14538626, study PRJNA623070) | marine sediment metagenome | biome: marine biome [ENVO:00000428]; feature: marine pelagic biome [ENVO:01000023]; material: deep marine sediment [ENVO:00002113] | place: India: Gulf of Khambhat ... | reverse complement strand
GTCGTCAGCACCGTCACCCCGAACCCCGTGGCCGGGGAGCGCTACAGCTTCCTCGGGTGGACGGGGGCGGGCGCCGGCTCCTACACGGGCACGGCGAACCCCGCGACGATCACCATGCTCGGCCCCATCACCCAGACGGCCCAGTGGGACCACGAGTACTTCCTCACCGTGACCTCGTTCACGGGGGCCCCCACGGGGCAGGGGTGGTACGACGCCGGCGCCGTGGCGACCTTCTCCGTGACCACCCCCGCCAGCGGCGGGACGGGGGTTCGCCACGCGTTCCTCGCGTGGACCGGGGACTCCACCTCGACGAACCCCTCGGACACCCTCGCCATGGACGCCCCCAAGAGCGTGGAGGCCACGTGGCAGACCCAGTACCTCCTCACCGTCGTCACCGCCCAGAGCACGGGGAGCTGCGACCTCACCGACTGCTGGTACGACGCGGGCGCGGCCGCCACGGCCTCCGTGGCATCCGCCCAGGAACCCGATCCCGTGGAGAGCGGGACCCGCTACGACTTCCGCGGGTGGGGCGGCGCCGCCACCGGCACGGGCACGACCTCGGACCCGATCGTGATGAACGGCCCGAGCACTGCCGTGGCCCAGTGGGTGACCCAGTACGAGCTGCGCGTCCACGCCCTGTTCCAGGGCGCGGAACTCCTGGGCGTCCCGGTCTCCGTGGACGGCATCGCGGGGCCCACCACCATCACCTCCATCTGGCTCGACGCGGGGACGACCCACCTCATCGAGGTGACCACCCCCTACGAGTCCGGCGGGCAGCGGCACGCCTTCAGCGCCTGGACCACGGGAGCCCAGACGCCCGCCATCGGCGTCTCCCTGACGGCGGCGACGGACCTGACGGCGCAATACGTCCCCGCCACCGGCGTCCTCACGGGGACCGTCCGGGCGGAGGGGGACGGCGCCCCCGTGCCGGGCGCCACNNCTACACCGTCACCGTGTCCCACGGGGACTACGAGACGGCCACCCGCGACGGGGTCGTCGTGGGCATCGGGGAGACCGTCGGCCTCGACTTCCTCCTCGAGCTCTCCGCCGACACGGACGCGGACGGCCTCCCGGACACCTGGGAGCGGTCCCACTTCGGCAATCTGAACCAGGAGGCGCAGGGCGACCCCGACGGGGACGGGTTCACGAACCTGGACGAGTGGCGCCGCGGGACGGACCCGAACGGCCGCGACTTCCTGCCGGAGTTCTGGTGGCTGTGGCTCGTCCTCTTCCTCCTCTTCCTCATCGCAGTCCTCATCCTTGTCGTCGCCGGACGGCGGCGCGGGCGGCCCGAGGCGGAAGTCTACGAGGAGCTCTACGGCGTGCCCCCGGCGGCCGAGGAGGTCGTCGTGAAGGAGCGCAAGGTGAAGAAGCCGAAGCTCCCGCCCCCGCCGGAGGAGGAAGCGGAAGAGGCGGCGGAGGAGGAGGCCCCGGCGAAGGCCGCCGCCCTCCCCGAGTGCCCGAACTGCGGGCTCATCAACGAGCCCGGGGCGACGGAGTGCGCCGTCTGCGGCGCCGCCATGGGGGCCGCCGCCCTGTCGACGGACGACCGGATGGCCCGCCTGGAGGATGCCCTGAAGGAGGGCCGGATCACCCAGGAGCAGTACGAGGCGAACCTGAAGAAGCTCCAGGGCGAGTGAGGCGAGAAAGCCTTATACTCGCCCCGCCGGATGGTTCGACGCCACCGTGATGACTATCTAATCCGCTGACCTTGATGAGTGATGGGCGGGCTGAGTGGCCGGGGATACGCCTTTATAGTCGGAATCGGATGGCCCGCCCGAAGGGATGGGCATGCTTACGGGATTCGATCTCCTCCTGCATAGCCGTGCGCTTCAGCTCTATTGGCTGCGTCGCTGGGTCGCGTTCGCCATCGACCTCGTCATCGTCCTCCTCCCTGTGTGGGCCGCCCTCGCCCTCCTGGGGGCCCCGGAGCTCATGATCCTGGCCGGACTCTACTCCGGCCTCTTCCTCTTCTCGTACTCCGCGGTGCTGGAGATGCACTGGGGGCGGACCCTTGGGAAGGCCGCCGTGGGCCTCCAGGTCGCCCGCCTCGACGGCCGCCTCACCCTCCGCACCGTCCTCGTCCGGAACGCCGCCCGGTTCTTCTGGTACGTCCTGCCCCTCATCGACTTCCTCCTGGGCTTGGCCACGGAGGGGGACGCCCGCCAACGCCTCACGGAGCGCGTCTTGGGGTCCGTCGTCCACCACGAGGGCGAGTCCCCCGTGGCGGCGGGCGTCGCCGTGACCCCGGCCGGCTTCGCCGCGGTCTCGGGCCTCCCCTCCCTGGAGTGCCGGGCCTGCGGCGGCACCCTCACCGAGGTCGGGGACGAGACCTACCAGTGCGCGAGGTGCGGGCAGATCCAATGAGCGGCTCCCGGGACGGGCCAAGGTAGAAATAGGCCTCCCCGGATGGAATCGGGAGGTGATCCCACGCTATTCGTGACGAGTCTCCGATTTCTGCCGGGGCAGTACGAAGAGGCCACGCGGCTGTGCAAGCACCCGAAGATCCCGGAAGGGGTGGAGATCAAGAACTTCTGGGGCCTCTTCGGGAAGCCGGACGCCCTCATCGTGTACGAGGCGGACGACCCCGGGATCGCCGCGGACTTCGCGGTGCAGTTCGGGCGGGTGGCGGAGTCCAGGACGGCCCTGGCCTTGCCCATCGAAGAATTCAGGTGGACATGGTAGGGTCGTCGGGAGGCTCCTCGTCCTCCTCCGGGGGTTGCGCCTTCCGCTGCTGGGCCCGCTTCCAGAGGAGATAGGTGAGGCCCGCGAGCCAGACGCCCTCGATGAGCATGACCACGATGAGGATGAGGACGACTTCCTCGACCTCGACGCCGGGGAGGAGTTCTATCGCCAACGCCTCGCCTCCGGGGGGCCTACGAGGTGAAGCGTATAAGACGGTTTGGTCGACGTTCTCCCAGGGGCGGGGCCGCCGCCCGCAGGGGAGGTCCTCAGCCGGTATTCCATTCGATCGACCCCGAGACGCCCTGGTCGCGGTACAGGATTGTCAGGGAGTAGCTTGTGTCCGGGACGATCTGGATGACGAAGGTGTCCCCGATGGTGAGCCGTCCCTCGCCGCTGAGGTCCGTGAAGGTCAACTTCCCGAACGTCCCCGCGCCGAGGGGTTCCGCCTTGCTGCTCGTGTCGACGGTCCCGTTGATGACGAGGACCGCCTGGTAGAGGGACAGGGCCTGGGTCTGGCCCGACGTCCCGTGGACGTTGATGGTGACCGTGGTCTGCGTCACCGAGCCCTTCGTAAGGCCGACCCACGGAGGGGGTGGCTGCACGTCCCCGACGAGGGCGGTGACGGTGATGTAGACCACCGCCGCCAGGATGACCGTGATGGCGACCAGCAGAATCACTGCGATGACGGGAGAAACGGCCGCTCTCCGCTGTCCCAGTCGCACTTGGGCCCTCTCCTGAAAGGAGAAAGAAGGGAAAAAAGGGAAAGGGGTTGGGCCTTACGTCGTGAAGGTGACGGTCTGGATCACGTCGTCGGTGGACGTCCAGATCAGGTTCATCGTGTAGTCTGTGTCCGGGTTCGTCCCTGTGAGGACGAAGAAGTCACCGCCGTTGAAGTTGTCGTTCCCCGTCAGGTCCGTGAAGGTCAGGACAAGACCCGAACCGCAACCCGTCTCGCAGGTCTCCAGCGAGGTCGAGCTGATGGCCGTCGTCCCGTTCGCCAGGAGCAGCGCCTCGAAGGACGCGAGGCTCTGGGATCGATCGATGTCCGCCACGGTCCACTTCCACGATCCATCCGGCTGGGCACTCGCTCCGGTGAACGTCACCACGGGCTTCACCGTGCCGCCGCCGCCGATCAGGCCGGTGACCATCACGTACAAGACGGCCGCCAGCACCACGGTGATGGCCACCATGAGAATGGTAGCAATCACCGGAGACACACCAGAGTCATCCCTTCGGATGACCCAGCTTCGCTTCATGGGTTTGTGTCCTCCTGCAGGTTTCCCTGCGGGGGGAACGTTAGACAGCCTAGGATATAAACGTGTCGGCGCCCCTATCGCTATCCGTCACTCCTAGGCGGCGGCGATGCCCGCCTCCGTGATTCGATAGGAGTAGATGCCCGTCCGCTCCGGGCGGTTCCGCACCTTCCGGATGATCAGTAACTGCTTGAAGCCGTCCTCCTCCATGCGGCGCTCCAGGTCGATGATGCAGTCCACGATCTCCCGCACCCCGCTCTCCGTGCGGGTGTTGTACACGTTGTTCAGCATCGTGATGAGGGCGATCCCCTCATAGTGCTGGGTGTGGGCCTTGATCGTCCGGAGGGCGGAGAGGACGTTGTGGTGGTCATAGTACTCCAGGAAGAAGTCCAGGGAGTCGATGATGATCCGGAAGGGGGGTTCGAGCTTGGAGACCTCGTAGGTGAGGGCGGTGAGAAAATTGACGGCCCTCCGGCGGTGCCGGATGGCGCCGTCCTCGTGGTACTTCCGGATGTCCTTCATGGTGATGCCCTCCTGGCGGTACTTGGAGACCTCCAGCTCCTTCGCCAGGACCTTCTCGTAGTACTGGCGGCCGATGTTCACCACGTTCATCTCGGCCTTCCACCCGAAGTGGTCCAGGGTCGCCTGGATGTCCTCGTCCCGCTCCGTCGTGGTGAAGTAGGTGACGTTCTCCCCCTTGGCGGTCCCGGAGGCGAACTGCTTCGCGAAGAGCTCCAGGCCCGCCCCGGGGCCCCCGCTCACCAGGAGGGTGAACCCCTTCGGGACGCCCTCCATGAGGGCCTTGTCCAGGCCGGCGATGCCGGTGCTCACGACCTCCATCTCACTCCTCCGCGGCGACGACGGTCTCGTCGCAGACCAGGTTGAGCATGTGCTCGATGTCCTCCGACTCGTACTCCTCCATGGAGAAGATGACGGTGTAGGCCTCCTTCGTGCGCAGGTTGTTGACGAGGATGTGGAGGAACTCGCTGAGGATCTTCGTGTTGTTGTGGATGGCGAGGGAGTTGATGGAGTCCAGGACGACGACGTTGCTCCGGTCCGCCGTCTTCCGGAGGAGGTATTCCACCTTCAGCATCACGTTCTCCAGCATCGTGGGGGACTCCACGTAGATCGTGTTCTCGTGCTTCGTCGTGACCCCCATCATGATCTGGGAGATGCAGTCGACGAAGTAGATGTTGTCCAAGTCGATCTCCAGGACCTGGAGGGCGTTGATGATGGAATGGGCGGGGATGGTGCTCGTCACGTACACCGCGTCGAGCCCCTTCCCGTGGGCGAAGTTGTCGAGGATCCCTCGGATGGCGTCGAAGTAGGACTCCGCCCGGATCCTCAGGGCGATGGCGGCGGACTCGGGGAGCTCCCCGAGGACGTTGGCGACATGGGTCGTGACGCTCATGTCAGCTCGCCCCCACGCTCCCGCCCTTCAGCAGCGGCACCAGGAGGACGCCGCAGTGGGTGAGGTCCAGGACGTACTTCGCCCGGGAGTGCTGCGTCCCCCGCATCTTGACGACCTGCAGGGTGCGGAGCAGGTCCCCCCGCCGCTCCAGGTTGCCCATGAAGATGATGCCGTCGGCGATGGCCTCCTCCACGCCGAAGAGGGAGTACCGCTGCTCCGCGGGGCTGATCTCGGAGATGAGCAGGGAGGTGCACCGCATGGCGGAGAGGGCCTCCCCGAGCTTCAGGATGAACTCCCGGATCTTCTCCTGGGTCCTCAGGCGGTAACAGACGGAGGTCACGGAGTCCACCACGAGGCGCCGGATCTCCAGCTCGTTGACGATGTCCCCCAGGGCCTCCACCAGGACCTCCACCTCTTCCAGGTCGAACTCCAGCTTGTCCAGGCCGAGCCGCTCGTAGACCACGGGGAGGTCCACGAAGACGAGCTTCCCCCGCTTGATGAGGTCCTTGGAGAAGAACTCGTACGGGATGATGTTGCTCATCAGCTTGTCCGCCGCCTCCGTGACGGAGATGAAGAGGCAGTTCTCCCCCTCGAGGGCGCCGTGGACCAGGAACTCCAGGGAGAGGGTGGTCTTGCCGGTGCCCACCGCCCCCGTCACGAGGACGGTGTTGCCGCGGGGGATGCCGCCATTGAGAACGTTATCCAGACCGTCGATGCCGGTGACGCAACGGTCCCGTGAACCGAGGGCCTCCAGGTCCCCGTCTGGCATGCGGCCCGTGCTATCTTGGGGCCGGTATAAGAGGTTTCGTTTCCCGTTTCTCCATGACGAATAGCTATTAAACCCGGCGCCGCGATGGCTGGGGCAATGGCCGAGGGACCCGTGTTGCAGGTCGCCCTGGACATGATGAACCTCCACAGGGCGCTGCAGATCGCGGAGGAAGCCGTGGAGGGCGGGGCGGACTGGATCGAGGCGGGGACGCCCCTCATCAAGAGCGANNCTGAAGACCATGGACACCGGGGCCTACGAGGTGGAGATCGCCTCCAAGGCCGGGGCGGACATCATCACGATCCTCGCGGTGGCGGACGACGCCACCATGGCGGAGGCGGCGAAGGCCGCCCGGCGCTACGGCTCGAAGGTCATGGCGGACCTCATGCGGTGCGAGGACAAGGTCGCCCGGGCGAAGGAGGTCCAGGCCCTTGGGGCGGAGTACCTCTGCGTCCACGTGAGCATCGACGAGCAGATGGTGGCGAAGAGCAGCCTCGAGGTGCTCCAAGCCGTCGCCGAGGTGGCGGAGGTCCCCGTCGCCGTGGCGGGCGGGCTGAACTCCGAGACGGTCGTCGAGGCCCTGGAGGCGGGCGCCTCCATCCTCATCGTGGGCGGGGCGATCATCAAGGCCCCGAAGGTCGCCGACGCCGCCCGGGCGGTGAAGAAGGCCATGACGGAGGGGGTGGCGGTGCGCACGGAGCTCTACAAGAAGTACCGGGAAGAGGAGCTCCTGGAGGCCCTCGCGAAGGTCTCCACCCCCAACCTCGCGGACGCCATGCAGAAGCGGGGGGTGATGCGGGGCATCCTCCCCCGCGTGAACCGCGGGACGAAGATGGTGGGCCGCGCCCTTACGGTGAAGACCGCGGACGGCGACTGGGCGAAGCCCGTGGAGGCCATCGATCGGGCCGGGCCGGGGGACGTCATCGTGATCGACGTGGGCGGCGGGAGGACCGCCATCTGGGGGGAGCTCGCCTCCCACTCCTGCAAGGTCAAGGGCGTGTCCGGGGTGGTCATCGACGGGGCCGCCCGGGACATCGACACGATCCTCGACATCGACTTCCCCTGCTTCGCCCGCCACGTGGTGCCCCACGCGGGGGAGCCCAAAGGCCACGGCGAGATCGGCCCGGAGATCGAGTGCGGCGGGCAGAAGGTCCGCACCGGGGACTGGATCGTGGGGGACGAGAACGGGGTCGTCGTCATCCCGCAGGAGAAAGCGGTGGAGATGGCGAACCGCGCCCTGGACGTCCTGGAGCGGGAGAACCGCCTGCGGGAGGAGATCAAGCGGGGCGGCACCCTCTCCAGCGTGCTGAACCTGGAGAAGTGGGAGAAGGTGGGGTAGCCCCGTGGACCGGGAGGCGGCTCGGGCCCTGCTGGAGGACGTGCGGTCCGGCCAGGTCACGGTGGGGGTGGCGCTGGAGCGGTTGAAGGCCCTGCCGTTCGAGGACCTGGGCTTCGCGCGGCCGGACACCCACCGGGCCCTGCGGAAGGGGTTCCCGGAGGTCGTGTACGCGCCCGGGAAGACCCCCGTGCAGATCGTGCAGATCGTGAAGAGCCTGCGGGCGGGGGCGCAGGGCGTCGTCGTCACGCGGACGGACGAGGAGCTGTCCGCCGCGCTGCAGGCCGCCTACCCCTCGGAGGCCACCGACTTCCCGGAGGCCCGGGTGGTGCTCGTGGGAGCCCCCGCGAAGCCCCACGGCGGGCAGGTGATGGTCGTCTCGGCCGGTACCTCCGACCTCCCGGTGGCGGAGGAGGCCGCGGTCACCGCCGAGGTGATCGGGAACGGCGTCGAACGGCTCTACGACGTCGGGGTGGCGGGGATCCACCGCCTCACGGAGGAACTGGAGAATCTGGCGGCGGCGGACGCCCTGGTCGTCGTGGCGGGGATGGAGGGGGCGCTGCCGAGCGTCGTCGCGGGGCTGGTGGACGTCCCCGTGATCGCGGTGCCCACGAGCGTCGGGTACGGCGCGAGCTTCGACGGGCTGGCGGCCCTCCTGGGGATGATGAGCTCCTGCGCCCCGGGGGTCGTCGTGGTGAACATCGACAACGGGTTCGGGGCCGGGTACTTCGCCTCCCTCGTCACCGCTCAGATGAAGCCCCAGCCGGCGTAGAAGATTGGGAAGACGAAGAGGGCGACCATCCCGGCGATGGCGCCGACCCAGAGGGCCGGGTTCCACCGGAAGACCTTCGACCCGTCCAAGGGCGGGAACGGGATCATGTTGAAGATCGCCAGGAACTGGTTCACGCGGGCGATGACCCGGAGGAAGAAGGCCACGTCGCCCAGGGCCGGGTCCCCCCCGAGGAGGAGCGCCCCGACCATGAAAGGGATGGAGATGGCGACATTGGTCAAGGGCCCCGCGAGGCTGATGCGGCCGTTCTGGCGGGCGTCCACGTAGCCCGCGATGTAGACGGCGCCGGGGGCGGCGAAGAGGAACCCCAGGGCCGCCGTGAGGAGCGCGATGAGGAGGCCCTGGGTGGAGGAGCGGAACTCCGCCCAGCACCCGTAGCGCTGCCCCACGACCTTGTGGGCCATCTCGTGGAGGAGAAAGGCCGTGATGACGGCGACGAAGGAGGCCGCCGCGAGGATGGCGAGGCCGAGGGGGGACCAGAGGGTGATGTACTGGATGCCCCCCGCGAAGGCCAGGGTGAAGGCCGCGGTCATGATGAGGACCGCGAAGCCGATGTGCCGCAACTCCTCGGGGCTGAAGCGGATCCCGGGTCGCGGTGCGGGGCCGTAGCCCGACTGGGACCGAAACACGCGCCGCCGATGCCCCCCTCGCTATTAAACCCTAGAGCTTCGCCCCGCAGGTGGGGCACACCCGGGCCCCCGCGGGGAGCTCCTCCTGGCAGAGGGGGCACTTCGCCACGGCCTCGTCCCGCTGGCGCTCGATCTGGGCCTTGATGATCTTGATGCTCTCCTCCTTGAAGAGGCGGATGTCCCAGTCCAGGAGCTTCTGGAGGGCGGTGACGTCGAAGCCCTTCTCCTCCCACGCGGCGATCTGCTCCCGGTACTCCTGGCGCAGCAGCTCGTCCTCGTCCACGGAGGAGAGGGCGTCCATCATCTCGTCCTGGAGCTCCGGGGGCATCCGGCGGAAGCCCGCGTCGTCCGAGAGGCGGCCGTAGACCTCCTGGATGGCCTCCCCGACCCGGTCCCCGATCTGCTTGATCTTCAACGCGGGGGGCGCGACGAGGGTCTCCCCGCAGACGTCGCACACCTCGCTGTCCATCGAGACGGGCCCGCCGCACCGGGGGCAGGGCACGTACTCCTCCGGCGCCTCCCGCTTCTTCAGCTCGGAGATGATGAGGCGGCGGGCGAGCATCTTGTGGATCCCTTTCTTGCGCTCCGACTCCGGGAGGGAGAGGGCGAGCACCTCGGCGAAGTCTCGGACCCCGTCCTGGTAGAGGGCCGCCGCCACCTTTTCGTCCACCCCGGGCGCCAGGGCCAGGCGGCGGATGATCTCGTCCCGGTCGCCCTCGTCCTCGGGTTCGGCCTCGTCGCGCGGCTTGCCGCAGTACGGGCAGGTCGCCGCGTAGGCCTGCATCACCTCCCCGCAGTGCCGGCAGCGCCGCACCTCCCGCGGCAGGAGGGTGCCGCAGTTGGGGCACTTCAGGGCGTCCTCGTCGACGGACGCGCCGCAGATGAGACATTCCTCGAGGGCGACGGTCATCACGGACTCCNNGAGGGCGACGGTCATCACGGTCTCCAGGGGCGCTTTACGCTTACCGGATTACTTAAGGATTGGTTCCTGGCCATCGATAAGCGGGGCGGGTCCAAGGGGGCGCCGGGGCCCACATTCACCCACCCCTCTCCCAAAGGCAGGTATAGCCACCCGGGCGTGGCGGGGCCGTGGCCGCCGCCGTCGTAGAAGACCTGTTCCCCTTCCCGAAGATCCGCCCCGGGCAGGACGCCTTCCTGCGGGACGCCCGGGCGGCGTTGCGGGCGGGGAAGCACCTCCTGGCCAACGCTCCCACGGGCATCGGCAAGACCGCCGTCGCCCTCACCGCGGCCCTGGAGGTCGCGGAGGCGGAGGGGAAGCTCGTGGTGTTCCTCACCTCCAAGCAGTCCCAGCACCACGTGGCCATCGAGACCCTCCGGAGGATGCGGCGGGCCCCCCCCATCCGCGTGGCGGACGTCATCTCGAAGCGGGCCATGTGCCCCCAGCCGGAGGCCCGGCGGCTCCGGAGCGGCGGGTTCTACGAGTTCTGCGGGGCCATGGTCCGGAACCACCGGTGCACGTACTACGAGGCGGAGTCCTCGGGGGTCGCAGGGCTCCTCCAGAAGGACATCCTCCACGTCTCGGACGCCGCCCGCCTGGGGAAGCGGATGGGGGTGTGCCCCCACAAGGTGGCCCTCGACGTGGCGGCCCAGGGCGATGTCCTCGTGTGCGACTACAACTACATCTTCTCCGAACTCCGGGAGGGCATCCTCTCCCGCCTGAAGCGGCGGCTCGGCGACCTCATCCTGATTGTGGACGAGGGCCACAACCTGCCCGACCGGATTCGGGCCCACCTCAACGTGGACCTGAGCCTGACGGACCTGCAACGGGCGGTCAAGGAGGTCAAGGGGCGGGACCGGGTCCTCCATGCGGTCCTCCGTGCGCTGATGGACCGGTTCCCCCGGCTCTTCCGGGACGTCCGAGGGGAGGAGGAGGCGGACCCCGCCGGATTCCTGCAGCTGGTGGACGAGGCCCTGGACGCCGCCGGGGCGGGGGGATGGACCCTGGCGGGCCTCGCCGAGGCAGTGCGGGCGACGGGCGGACGGCTGGCCGAGCGGGGCCGGGACACGACCCTGCCCCGGGTCGCCGAGTTCCTGGAGCGGTGGCCCACGGGCGGGCGCGCGGTCCTGCGGATCCTAGACGGCTCCCGGGTGCCGAAGCTCTCGTACCGCTCCCTGGACCCGGCGGTGCTCAGCCAGGAGGTCTTCGAGGGCGTGCACGGCGCCCTCCTTATGAGCGGCACCCTCCACCCGGGGGAGATGTACGCGGACCTGCTGGGGGTCCCCGAGGGGCGTCGGGTGGTCCGCTCCTACCTCTCCCCGTTCCCGAGGGAGAACCGCCCGGTCCTCGCGATGAAGGACCTGACGACCCGGTACACGGAGCGCGGCCCCCGGACCTACGCGGCGTACGCCCGCGCCCTCCGGCGCATCAGCGAGGCCGTCCGGGGCAACGCGGCGGCCTTCTTCCCCTCCTACGCGTTCCTCAACAAGGTCCACGAGCACCTGAAGCGGGAGCCGGTGCGGAAGCGCATCCTGCGGGAGGAGCAGTCCCTCTCGAAGGTGGAGAAGGAGGCCCTCGTCGACGCCCTGCGGGCCTCCGCGGACAACGGCGGCGCCCTCCTCTTGGCTGTCCAGGGCGGTTCCCTCTCGGAGGGCGTCGACTACTACGGCAACATCCTCTCCGCCGCGCTGATCGTGGGCCTCCCCCTGAGCCCGCCCTCCGTGGAGGCGGACGGGCTGCGCCGCTACTACGCGGAGAAGTTCGGCCCGGACCGGGGGTACGCCTACGCGTCCCTCTTCCCGGCGATCAACAAGGTCCTCCAGGCCGCGGGGCGCCCCATCCGGAGCGAGGCGGACCGGGCCGTTGTGGTCCTCATGGATTCCCGCTTCCTCCTGCCGACCTACGCCCAGTGCTTCCCCGAGGGCTTCCACCCCCGCCCGGTCCGGGACCCCGCCAGGGAGACGCGGGCGTTCTTCGCCCCGTCCGGGTAGGCTTTTTACCCGCCGCCCCGCATGCCCGCCCCATGCTCCTCCGGGTCGGGGCGGAGGCGGAGCTCACCCTCGCCGAGTGGCGGGGCCGGCAGGTCGTGGTGAAGCGCCGCCTGCCCAAGACCTACCGCGATGCCTCCCTCGACGCCGCCCTCCGGGTCCAGCGGATGCGGACCGAGCTGAAGCTCATGGCCGAGGCCCGCGGGTGCGGACTGTCCGTGCCCATCCTGTACGATGTGGACGTCGACGAGGTGACGTTCACCATGGAGTTCGTGGACGGGCCGCGGGTGAAGGACTTGCTGGAGACGTTGGAGGACCCTCGGGACCTCTGCGCCGAGGTGGGCCGCCTCGCGGGGGTCCTCCACGCCCACGACTTGGTCCACGGGGACCTCACCACCTCGAACATGCTCTGGCGAGACCCACGGGTGTACCTCATCGATTTCAGCCTGGGAGAGAAGACGGCCGAGGTGGAAGCCAAGGGTGTCGATCTCCACCTCCTCTGGGAGGCGTTCCGGAGCGCCCACGCCCGGGCGAAGGAGATGCTGGGGTGGGTGTGGGAGGGCTACGCCGAGGCCTACCCGGAGGCGGAGGCCGTCCGTCGGAAGATGATGGAGATCGAGGGGCGGGGGCGGTACACGTGATCCGCTTCGTCACGTCCAACGAGGGCAAGTTCCGGGAGATCGCCGCGGCCCTCGCGCCGACCGAGGTGCGGCAGGTGGCCGCCCACTACCCGGAGATCCAGGCGGGGACCCTGGAGGACGTCGTCGGGTTCGCCTTGGCGAGCCTCCGGGAGGTGGAGGGGGACCTCCTCGTGGACGACTCGGGCCTGTTCATCGACGCCTTGGACGGCTTCCCGGGGGTCTATTCGGCCTACGTGTACAAGACCCTGGGGTGTGAGGGGATCCTCGGGTTGCTGGCGGGCGCGACGCACCGGGACGCCACCTTCCGCACGTGCTTCGGGGTCCGCCTGGGCGGGAAGGAGCACCTGGTCCCGGGGGAGTGCGCGGGGCGCATCACCCGGGCCCCCCGCGGGAGCGGGGGATTCGGCTTCGACCCCATCTTCGTCCCCGCGGGCCACGACGCGACCTTCGCGGAGATGTCCCTCGAGGCGAAGAACGCCGTGAGCCACCGGGGGCGCGCCCTGGGCGCCCTGAAGCCCCTCCTGGAGGCGTCCTCGCGTGGATGAGGACCCGCGGAGCCTCGCGGAGCGCGTCCTCCTGTTCCTGGCGCCCTTCGCCCTCGCCGCCCTGTACATCCTCCTGATGATGGCCCTCCTCACCCCGGAGGTCTTCACCCCCGTCCTCGCCGCCATGTTCGTCTACCTCCTCTCCCCCCTCGGGGTGGAGATCGTCATCCCGAGCACCTACGTCCTCCTCGGGGGCGGCGCCGGGCTCCTCGCTGTGATCGTCCTGTCCATCATCCTGGTGGACGTGTTCACGGCGGTGTTCATGTTCTGGAACTTCGACCTGGCGGAGCGGGCCCCCGGCCTCGGCGGCCTCCTCCGGCGGACGGAGGCCGTGTGCCGTCGGAAGATCGAGGAGAAGCGCTGGGGGGAAGGGGTGACGCTCCTCGCCTTGGCCGCCTACGTCGCGCTGCCGTTCCAGATGAGCGGCGGGTTCGTGNNGGGCGGGTGCTGGGCATCGAGCCGCGGAAGGTGCTCTTGGCGGTGTCCGCCGGGTCCGCGGCGGGCGGCGTCCCCGTGGGGGTGGCCGCCTTTCTCCTCGGGGAGCCCCTGGTAGACCTCCTGGAGGCCGGTTGGCTCCAGGCTATTGGCAGCACCGTGGGAATCTTGATAGTGCTCGGGTTCATCGTGGGCGTGACCGTCGTCTATTGGCGGGCGTACGTGAGGCGTGGGGATGGAGATTCGCGGTAGGCGGGTCCTCGTGACGGGGGGCGCGGGGTTCATCGGGAGCCACCTCGTGGACCACCTCGTGGGGGAGGAGTGCCAGGTGACGGTTCTGGACGACCTCTCCTCGGGCCACATGACCTTCCTCGCGGACGCCATGGCCAGCCGCCGGGTGGACTTCGTGAAGGGGGACCTCCTCACCTTCGACCTCCCGCCTCTCCTGGAGGACGTGGACGCGGTGTGGCACGTGGCCGCGAACCCGGAGGTCCGAATCGGGGTGACGGACACCGCGGTGCACCTGGAGCAGAACGTCACCGCCACCCACCGAGTCCTAGAGGCGATGCGCGCCGCGGGCGTGGAGGACCTCCTCTTCACGTCTACCTCCACCGTCTACGGGGAGGCCGCCGTCGTGCCCACCCCCGAGGAGTACGGGCCCTGCAGTCCCATCTCCCTGTACGGCGCCTCGAAGCTCGCGGCGGAGGCCCTCATCTCCGCCTACTGCGGCACCTTCGGGATGCGCGCCGCCCTCATTCGGTTCGCCAACGTGGTGGGTCCCCGCTCCACCCACGGGGTGATTCACGACTTTATCACGAAGCTCCGGGCCGACCCGACCCGCCTGGAGATCCTGGGGAAGCCTCCGGGGACCCGGAAGTCGTACGTCCACATCGAGGACTGCGTCGAAGGGATCGTCGCCGCTTGGAGCGCGACGGAAGTCGGAGCGGAGGTCTACAACGTGGGGAGCGAGGACCTGATCGATGTGCAGACCATCGCGGACGTCGTTGTCGAGGCGATGGGCCTGGAGGGGGTCGCCCATGAGTGGACGGGCGGCGTCGACGGCGGACGGGGGTGGAAGGGGGACGTGCGGGTGATGCACCTCGCCATCGACAAGATGGAGGCGGCCGGATGGAGGCCACGCATGCGAAGCACTGAGGCCGTCCGAATGGCCGCGAACGACGTTCTGGAACAGTCAGCATGACCCATCGCGCTGGGGGAGAGCCAGGGCACCCCGCGAACGACATCGCCTGTTCGACCTTGACCTAGGGCGAACCTCTCGTAGGGCGACTCTTCGTCGAGCCGCGTGGAGAGCGTTTGGACTCAGAGACGCTCCGACGGTGGATTTCTATACCCCGCCCCTTCTATGACCGTCGCGGTGGGGCCGTAGGGTAGCTTGGCCCATCCTGCGGGCTTTGGGAGCCCGTGACTCCCGTTCAAATCGGGGCGGCCCCATCCATCGCGAAGGGCGTAGAATGGGGTGCCTTTTTCCGACACCACCGATTTGCCGGCCCCATGGACCACACGATCGTGCACTTCGAGATCCCTGCGAACGATGTCGCGAAGCTGACGAAGTTCTATGGGGAGCTCTTCGGCTGGAAGATTGAGAAGACGGAGGGCGAGGGGATGGACGACCTCGAGTACAACATGGTGACTACCGTCCCGACGGACGAACGCGGCAGGCCGACTCGGGCGGGCGTTAACGGCGGCATCTACAAGCGGCAGGACCCCAACACCCCCTTCACGTACTACGTCGAGGTGGAGTCCATCGACGACTACATGCAGAAGGTGGAGGCCCTCGGCGGGCGTATCCTGGGGGAGAAGATGGAAGTGCCCTCCATGGGCTGGACCGCCTTCGGCGCCGACCCCGAGGGGAACAACTTCGCCCTCTTCCAGCCCGCCCGTCCGGAGTGACGTCGGGATCCGCCATGGACCGCGACCGTGAACTTCAGGTAGTCCCAGCTCCTTCCCTGGAGGGAGGTCGGCCCGTGCCGTCGTTCAACGACGCCTATTCCGGCGCGCCCCCCTGGGACATCGGTCGCCCCCAACGGGAGTTCGTCCAGCTCGGGGAGCGGGGCGAGGTCACGGGGAACCTGTTGGACGTGGGGTGCGGCACGGGGGAGAACGCCCTCCACTTCGCGGGTCTGGGTCACGAGGTCGTGGGCATCGACGCCGCCCCCGCCGCCATCCAGCAGGCCCGGGCGAAGGCGGAGGAGCGGGGCCTCTCCGCCACCTTCCTCCTCCACGACGCCCTGGATCTGGGCAGCCTGGGGGGCTCCTTCGAGACCGTGATTGATTCCGGCCTGTTCCACACGTTCTCCGACGCCGACCGGGAGCGGTTCGTCGAGAGCCTGGAGGCGGTCCTCCCTCCCGGCGGGACCTACTTCATGCTGTGCTTCAGCGAGCGGGAGCCCCGGGAGTGGGGCGGGCCGCGTCGCATCCGCCAGGCGGAGGTCCAGAAGGCGTTCCGCGAGGGTTGGAAGATCAACTACATCCGCGCGGCGGTCTTCGAGAGTACCTTCCACCCGGACGGCGGGCACGCCTGGCTCGCGTCCATCACACGTCAGTAGGCCGCCGCTTCTTCGGCTCCGCGGGACGCAGTTCGTCGACCCGGAGCACCCCCCGGACCCCGTCCCATTCCTTCGTCGCCTCCCCCAGGGTCAGGGGCCACCGGAAGTTCGGGCCGTCCAGCACGAGGCTCTCGTACTCCCCGCCCTCCCCCGTCGGGCTCACCCCCAGGCGGGTCTCCAGGGCCTCCAGGTCCTCCGCCGCATCATCGTCGAGAAGCCGCCCCAACCACTCTGCGTCGAGCCCCTCCGCGAAGACCCCCACGACGCAGACCCGGAACCGGGCATCGAGGATGTCCCGGAGCAGGGCCCGCTGGTCCTTCCGCCAGAGCGGCGAGTAGGTCCGCAGCCCCAGGTCATGGCATACGCCGTGGATGCGGCTGTGCTGGTAGTCCGAGGCCACCGCCCCGGACACCACCCCGTCCACGGGCAGGTCCCTCAGGACGCGCTCCAGAGCGGCCAGCTCCTCGGCCTCCCCCTCCCCGCACTCGGCGGCGACGTGGCCCAGCTCGAGGGCCTCCGCCAGCAGAGGCGTCCACCGGACGTTCGGGTGGTGGAACATCATGGACGCCTCCCGCGGGTAGATCGTGACGAGCGGGTCCACCTCCCACCCCATCTGCTGCGCCACGTACACGGCGTAGGTGGAGTCCTTCCCGCCGGAGAACAAGGCCGCGACCCGCATCGCGGTGCGAAGGCCGGGGCGGCCTATAAGCGTGCTTCCGCCAGGAGGTAGGCGGCGGCGGTGAACACCTGTAGGACCGTCACGTACGCGAAGAGGACGAGGGCCCCGTTCCCCTCCGGGCGCTGCTGCCACCCGTACCACAGCAGCGGGACGCCCACCAGCAGCTCCAGGGCGCTCTCCGTCCACATGCCCCGCGCGATGAGGACGACGGCCACCAGGAGGAACGCCACCCCCAGGGCGTAGGGGAGCGCCGCCCGGAAGCGCAGGACGATGGCGTCTCGCAGGTCCGCGCGGGCGAACCGGGTCCGGGCCACATGGACGCCCAGGGTGGCCCACAGGGCCGCCGCCACGGCGTAGGTCGGGGAGAGGGTCTCCAGGTTGCGCACCGCCCACACGACGACGAAGGCCACCATGAACGCCCCCACGGAGAGGCACAGGGTCGTCCACACCGCCTCCTCCGGCCGGTGGAGCTCGTAGCCGACGAGCACGGAGGCGACCCCGAGGATCAGCAGGAACATGGCGAAGTCCTGCCCCCAGAGGAAGACGCCCGGGACGACGGCCACGAAGAACCCCAGGAGCCCTAGGAAGACCCCCGCGGCGATGGCAATCTCCGACCGGAGGGCCAACGGGAGGGGCGTCCCGAACAGGATGACGCCGAACACGGGCCCCGCGACCAGGGCGATGTCGACCAGCGTCGTCGTGAGGAAGGGCCCCGTCAGGAGCACCTTGAACAGCGTCGCGCCCAGCAGGGCCAGGAATACGGAGAGCACGAGGGTCAGCCGTCGGTGCCTCCCTTCCGCGTCTTCCATCGTCATCGCGCCGGCGGCCCCGAGGAGGGTGAAGACGAAGAGCGCCATGAGCCACAGCCCGCCGATGGCCCCGCGGACCGCGAAGGCGCTGAACAGGAACCCGAGGCCCAGCAGGATCCCGAGGATGGCCGGGGCGGGGCCCGTCTGCGAGGGAGGCGTCGCCACCAACCACCGGGACGGCGTGAGCTCGAACTGCGTCGCGCAGGCGGGGCAGACCGTGTACCCCGCCCCCTCCTGTTCCGGCTTCTGCACCATGAACCGCGCGGCGCACCGGGGGCAGCCCACGTTGAGCAGCGGGGCCGCGTAGAAGCGCTCCGCGGCTTCCTCCTTCCCCACGAGGGCGTCCAAGTCCAGGCTCCCGTCCTCCCGGATGCTGGCCAAGAGGTCGACGAGGTAGAAGTCCTGGCCGAGGCGGTCCCGGAGGTCCCCCAGGGCCACGGATTCCGCCTGCCCCCGGCTCCAGAGGGTGACGGTCTGCCGCAGGTAGGCGTCCTTCAGCTTGACCGCCTGGGCGTACCCCCGGGGGGTGAGGAAGTAGGCCTTCAGCCTCCGCGGTGCGCCCTCGACCCGCTTCCCCTGCTCCAGGACGTAACCGTCCTCGACGAGGGAGGAGAGGGTCATGGAGACGTGGCTACGCCGCGCCCCCACCACGTCGGCGATGCCCCGCTGGGTGAGCTCGGAGGGCACGAGGACCCGCTCCTCGTAGTCGGGGTAGTCCAGCAGGTGGACCAGAACCCGGTCCTTCACCGTGATGCGGACGGATCGCCCCTCCATGCCCGTCGCCTCGATGGGGTTTCCCCTCGGTTCAGGGCTTTGTCGTGTGCCCTATTTTAGTCGTTTGGTGCGGCCCGTTGTGGGAGAGGGTGAAGGGGGATCCGGGAGAGGGGGGATGCCCCGGACCCGCCCCTCACTCCGTCACCGTGACCTCCACCGGCCCCAGGGTCGTCTTCACCGTCGGGTCGTACATGTCGAAGGCGTTGACGCCCTGGAGGGTGGCTCGGATGGGGAACTGCGCGACGAGGCGGTATTGGAAAGTGACCAGCTCCCCGCGGGGAACGTCCGTGATGTACACCTTCGCCTCCCGGCATCCCAGGATCTCATACCAATCGACCGTGCCGGCCTCGACGACGCTCTCCAGTCCTTCGGCTTCGAAACAGAAGCCCACCGGCGACCGAAGGTCCACGAGGACCATCTTCAGCTCATCCCTCGACCCATCGTACCGCAACTGGACGGTCGCTGTGATGCGGTCGTCGACCCGCACGGTTGTGCTGTCGTAGGTCACCTGCAGGAAGAGTTCGGGGGTTGGCCCGGGGTCGACGGGCCACGGCATGGCTTGCTTCAGGGAGAGCTGGTAGAGAATCGTACCCGTCCCCCGACTCTCGAGGGTCACCACATTGGACTCCGCCAGGTCCTGCGTCAGGTTCACGAACCGCGTCAGGTCGCTCGTTTGGGGGGTGAACCTCACCGACTCCACGGAGACGCCGTTCAGGCGGACATCCACCGTGACGTCTTGAACGTTCAGGGTCCCCGCCGCCGCGAGGGCCTGGAAGGCGACGGCGGTGTCATGGGTGGAGCCCCACCGCCCCTGGTCCCGGTGGGTGAGAATGTACTGGACGCCCTTCGAGGCCAAAGGGAGATCGAGGCGGCTCAGAGACAGGCCGAGAACCGCATAGCCCGCCGTCTCGATTGCGTTTGTGTCGTAGTAGTAGCCGCCGCCGCCGTCCGACGCGTAACGCCAATGGGCCGTCCCATCGGCGTCCACGACGGCGGAGGCCGAAAGGGACGCGGCGAGCTCCGACTGGCGTGCCGTGCTCCCGCCCGCCTGGGAAAGCGCCGTCAAGGTGAGGGCGACGGTGAACGCATCATCCTCCGGCCCCACGTGCTTCTCCAGGTAAGCGACGGCCTTCTTGAGGGAACCGTCTGCGGGATAGCCGCTGTAGGAGAGGGCCCGCACGACGTAGGCCGTGGCCGCCTCCTTGAAGTTCTCCAACTTCGTGTTGATGGACCAATGGCCAACCGCGGGGAAGCTGAAGGATCCGTCGGAGGACTGGGTGCTGACGACGTACTCGTGGAGGTCCGAGATGAGATCCGCATCGATGACGAATCCCGCGTCTTGCAGGTCCTGGAAGGCGAAGAGGGCCCACGCCGTCAGCCAGAGATCCGGCTCTCTGCCGAACCAACTGATGGCCCTCCCCGCTTCGGCCTCCACGAGGAAGGTGAGCTCGTGCTGAATCCCTTGGACGATCTTCGTCTCGAAGGCGAAGAGCTGCTCGTCCGCCGCCCCCCCGTCCGCGAGGTGCTTGTACGCGGCGATGTTCACCGAGAGTTTCGAGGTGGACTGCTCCCCGCACCCGGAGACGAAGACGATGTAGTTCTCCGCTCCGTCCAGGAAGACGGCCTCCATCCCGCCCTGGAGCTTCACGTAGGCGACCTCCGTGCCGGGGATGCGGGCCGCGTTGAGGTCCAAGCCGATCGTCACCGTCTCGTCGTCCGTGACTTCCCCGCTGACCACCTGCTCCCGCCACGGTCCCGCCGGATCGATGGCGATGTCCCGCACCACGGCGTCGCTGATGAGCGCGTTCCCCGCGAGGAGGGAGACCTTGTGGGTCCCCCACTCCTTGGCCGTGATGAGGAACTCCACCCCCCGGACGGAACGGGCCGGGACGGTCAGGTTCTTCCACGCCTCGTCCTGGAGGACGAACCATGTGTCGTTGGCCAGGGTCACCCAGACGTCCATATCCTGATCGAGATAGTTGAAGACGGAGGCCCGGAGGGGGAACTGATCGCCCACCACGGCGCCAAGGGGGATGTCCGGCTCGACGAAGAAGTCCTGGAACACGGTGACGTTCCCGGAGCCCACGCCGATCTGGGCGTCCTTCGTGGAGGCGATAGCCTCGACGGCCCAGGAAGTGATGGAGTCGGGAGCGACCAGGTTGACGGTCGCGGTGCCGGAGGCGTCCGTGATCAGGCTGGGGTTCCAGTACCAGGTCTCGGGGAAGAAGACCCGCACCCGTGCGGGGGCCGCGATGGTGGCCGTGTCGACGGTGCCGGGGGCCACCTCCGGTGGGAGTCCTTCCAGGTCGAAGAACCAGGTGCCTCCCGTCTGCGCCGTGTCGACGTCGCCCGTCCCGCCCAGGAACTCCCCCGTCGTGCCGGTGTCCCGGGTGGTCCCGGAGCCAATGAGGCCCGTGGTCATCACGTACAGCGCCCCGGCGATGACCACGGTGATCGCGACCAGCAGGGCCACGGCGAGGAGAGCCCCCGACGCGCTCCCGTAGGGCGCCCGCGAGGCCCCCCTGACCGCGTACCTCAGGGAGAGAACGATGAGGCCGAAGTAGCCGATGATGCCCACGAGGACGAAGGACCAGCCGAGGCCCCCGATGCTAGCCTCCCGCATCTGGTTCGCCCGCTGGAGATGGAGGGGATAGGTGCTCACGAGGCCCGCCTCCCCCACGGGCTCGCGACTGACCTCCACGGGGAAGTCCACGGGCAGGGGGGCTCCGGTCCCGAAGAGGTAGTCCAGGATGAGGACCTCGGGCTGGACGAACTCCTCCTCGAGCCCCAGGTACACGGCCTCCAGCCCCCGGACCCGGGCGTCCACCTCGAACACCGCCTGGTCCACGATGGAGACCCCCAGGGCGGCGACCGCAGGCGCCCCGTCCCGGCTCACCTGGAAGCTCAGGCTCACGTCGCCCCCAGGTCGGTACGTGGCGTTGTCGGCCTGGACCCTGACGTCCAGCCCCGTCCCGTCCCCGACCCCGAGGATGACGGTGTCTCGGTAGACCTGCATGCCTGTGCCCGTCTTGTACACCCGGACCTCGGCCCGCGGCGCCATGTCCGCGGTGACGGGGAGGGTGAAGGTCCCCGTCCCGTACTCGAGGAGGGTCCTCCCCGTGGTGACCAGGAAGCCCCGGGCCATCACGTCGTAGTAGACCCAGTTCGAGTAGGCCTCCCCCATGAACGTGACCAGGAACTGGGCGGTGTCCCCGACGGCGTACTCCGCCCGGTCGGCGACCACCTTCACGCCCTCGGACCCGCCACGGAG
>JABAOD010012186.1_pt1 | contig 21618 bp, 23 predicted proteins | sample 7062151 | NCBI WGS metagenome assembly JABAOD01 (sample SAMN14538626, study PRJNA623070) | marine sediment metagenome | biome: marine biome [ENVO:00000428]; feature: marine pelagic biome [ENVO:01000023]; material: deep marine sediment [ENVO:00002113] | place: India: Gulf of Khambhat ... | reverse complement strand
ATGAACTTTCGCCCATTCTTTTGCCAATTCGACAAACTCGTCGACCTGGCTTTCGTGCACGAAAACGTAATCTACATTGGTGCATATTTGTCCGGCATTGAACTGCTTCACGAACAGTATGCGCTCGACCGCTTTCGCCATCGGGTAATCGGGTGCAACGACGGCGGGCGCCTTGCCGCCTAATTCCAGTGTTACCGGCGTCAGATTTGCCGCGGCAGCCGCCATCACTGCGCGCCCGGTCTGACCCGAACCCGTGAAGATCAGGTGATCGAACGGCAGTCTCGAGAACTCGATACCGACGCCGCCGGTTTCCTCGAAGAACATCAGTTTGTCTTCGCTGAAGTATTTCGGTGCCAGGGAGATTAGCAGACGCGAAAGCTCGATCGAGTTTTCCGACATCTTGACCATCGCCCGATTACCGGCGGCAAATACAGCGGTCAACTGCGAGAAGGTCAGGTTGATCGGAAAGTTCCATGGGATGATCAAGCCGACGACGCCCAGAGGTTGCGGTATGACACGCGCTTTGCCGCCCGGGTACATCGACTGGTCGACCTTGCGGCGTTGCACCTTCATCCAGCGCTTAAGATGTTTGATCGTGTCGATGATGCCGTCGTTTGCGCCGATGATTTCGGCAAACAACGTCTCGTGCCGCGACCGGTTACCGTAGTCCGTGCTGATCGCATCGATGATCGCCTCGCGATTCTCGGTGATCATCCGCTTGAGTGCGAGCAGGTGCTTCTTACGCGCCTCGCAGGTCTCCGTCTCGCTCTGCAGGAAGCTCTGCCTCTGCGACTCGAGACAACGGCGCAACTCGCTGGAATCCGCCAGCGGCATTACCCGTGATTCATCTGCCAGTGAATGCATGTTTACTCCTTATGGATCAACTGAAGCCTGTGTATAGCCTGCGCGGCCGATCGAGATCCAAGAGCCATTACCGGGCGGCCACGGTCAGGCGGCAACTTTGATCCATTCTAGACCAGGCGATCGACCCGGAAAAGGACACGCTCGATGAAAGACTCGCGTGCCTGCTCGATACGGTAGCGGACCAGTTCATGCAGCCCGATCCGGTGCAGCGCGTTCACCATCGTGCAGCGGGTTCGTACCGAAACCATCCGTTTAGTGTGTCGGACCCTCCAATAGCGCCTGCCGCGTGAGGCTGACGATGAGCTCGACTTCTTTTTCGCCGATGTTGAACACCGGCGTATACCGCAGTGACCGCTCACCGCCGTGGATGACGGCGAGACCGATGCGCCGCAGGTAATCCTCGGTGCTGTCGGACCCGTGGATCTTGTAACGCTCAGCAAGCTCACAGCTCAGCAGCAACCCGGTACCCTGNNCGCAGTTCGTGGCCCCGGGCACGAATATTTTCGCGCAGGCCGTCGCTCAATGATTCAAGCACCGCAACCCCGACATCCATCGCACGAGGGTTCGAGGTCATCGTATTGCCATACAGGCCGCGCTGGTAGGCTCGGGCACAGGCTCGCGAGAGTGCGAGCACGGACAGCGGATACTGTCCGGCGTTCAGTGCCTTCGAGTAGCTCTCCATGTCCGGCGGATCGAGGTCCTGGAAACCGGGATAGTCGACGACTGACAGCACGCCGTTCGCGCGCAGCCCCGCCTGGATGGAGTCGACGACGAACATCGTGCCGTGCTCGCGCGTCAGCTCGCGCGCACGCCGGTAAAACGCCGGCTCGATGGCGAGGCCGGGGTTGCCCTCGCCCATGACCGGCTCCATGAAGAAGGCCTCGATGAAGATGCCATCGTCATCGGCCTTGGCGAATATGGCCTCGAGCGATTCGACGTTATTCGGCTCGACGGTCAGCAGGTAATCGAAATCCCGGAACGTTGCGAGGTGTTTCTCGTAGGTCGCCAGCGTCGAATCGGAAAGACGGGCCGGTCGATCCGTGCGGCCGTGGAAGCTCCCCTTGAGCGAGAGCCCGCGGATTTTGCGACCTGCGTAACGACCACCCGGATCCGTCAGCTTCCGGGTGNNATCGCCTCCGAACCGCTGTTCATGCAGATGAACGTCTTGAACGGGAAACCGCCCGGCCTGGTGTGGCCGATCTCCCGCTTCAGGCGCTCGACGAAATCACGCTGGCTGATGCTCGGCGTCATGACGTTGGCCATAACGTGCGGCTTGTTCATCGCATCCAGCACGGCCGCCGGCGAATGACCAAAACCCAGCATGCCGTAGCCGCCGCAATCGTAGACGACCGCGCCCTTCAGCGTAACGATCCAGGGGCCCGCCGCCGCGATCGCGACATACGGATTCACGCCTTCCGTCGAATAGAAGTTCGTCAGGCCCTTCTGCGACAAGCGGACTTGCTCGCTCTCCTCGAGCGCCAGAAAATCCGCATGCGATTCTTTTAAGCCGAGGAACGCCTCGTAACCGCGGTCGATGGCCGTTGCGAGATCGGCGCGATCCCGCAGGAAGTCGAGGATGGTGTCATCGGTGAGGCCGCGAGTTATCGCGGCACCGCCGTGGTCCCGCATTTCCTGAAGGCGACTGATGGCGGACCGCCGATTCGCAAATTTGGAGACTTTTGACACCAAGACTGCACCTGAAACATTGATTCGCGACTATAGCAGCCTGCAATTACGCAAAGCCCGGTCGCTGCTCAACCCTTATTCTCGTTTCGATAATCCTGCACTCACGTTCCGACGGCCGCTTCAACAGCAGCTTCGAGTTCGACCCGCTTGCGGTCAACCCTCGCGTAATCGTACAGACCGGCCTCGTCGAAGATGACTCGATCCTCGTAATCGTCAAACCAGATGGCATCCGGGTTTCGGCCGACAATGCAGACCTTGCCCCGATCGGGAGCGTCCAGCGCGTTGCGCAGGATCTTGAAGATCAGCACGCCGTTCTCCGTTCCCGGCACCCCGGGGATCGGTTCATTGGTAACCGCCGCCACTTCCGTCTTGCCTTTGTAGTGGGTAATTGAAAGGCGCGCATGCGTTTCGACACCGGACAGTCCCTTCTGGGAGTCGTTGAGGATGTTCCACGCGGTCTCGATCGGCACGTTGAAGGCGCGGTAGGCCACGATATCCCTGCCGCAGAAGAAGTAGTGATTGCCGACACCGACCCGGTACAGCGCACGCTGCATTATTCTCAAGGCATCCGGATCATCGTTAATTCCCTTGATGATCGGCGCCTGGTTTTCGATGTGAATCCAGCCGCGAGCGGTGATGCCCTGCATCGCCCTGCGAGTGTCGTCATGCCATTTGAGCGAACCGTTGGGATTTGTCAGGTAGTCGCCGTCGTCGCCCTTGAGCAGGAACTCGTCCGGGTGGTTGAAGTGGATCATCAGCCGGAAGCCGACGTCCGGGTAGGTCTCGTGGAAGTTATCGATCATCGACAGGAAGGCTTCGTCGAAACGCTTCGGATGAAACGACATCTCCTTGGTGCCGAGGCGAATAGACTCGATGCCCGCCTCGGCAAGCGCGGACAGCCAGGCGCCGATCTTGCGGTTCGGCAGCACCATCGGGTCACCACCGGACAGCAGGATTTCGCGGAGCTTTTCGCGGCCGGTTTCCGGGTGCCGCCCGCCGTTCGCCGCAACGATCTTGTTGTGTTCCCGAATGTAGTCGGTGACGTGCTTGATCTTGGCCAGGCCCTTCTTGGCCACCGTGCCGTCCTGGCGCTCGACTTCCTTCTGGCCGATCAGCTCCTCGCGATAGCAGAAACGGCAGTGAGCCGAGCAGGTCGAGACCGCGTATAGCAGGCCCATTTCGTATTTGTGCAGCATCCCTTCTACCGGCGCGAAATCCATCTGGTAGCCGGGGTCTTCGGAGCCCTCGAGGTTCAGGGTCTCGGCCGGGTTGGCCTTGACGATTCTCTGCAGCGGCTCGCTGTTCCGGGCCAGCTCGAAAAAGTGACGGGTCATCTTGACCGGCATGCGCGCTTCGACATCGCGCTCCGTGCCTTTCAGCGCTGCCAGCGCCGAGAGTTCGTCGGCCGAATAGAACTTCTTGATGTCGTCGGGCGCCTTGTCTTTGAAGAACGGGGTCAGGCCGTTGATGATTTCCCGCTCGTATTTCTGATTGTCGATGGTGCTCTGGAAGGCCTTTTCCCTTTCCGTCGGCACGTACCGGTTTGCCGTCGCCACATCACACCCCTCAATTCGTGCTGCTGCCCGATAATGTAACACATTGAACGATGAATTTGTGATATTGTAACGATATGAACATAACGGGGCCGGAATCAACGACTTTGGACCTGGTCGCAGCCGTCAGCAGCGAACTCACGCCCACGGAACGGCGCATCGCAGAGGCTGTGCTTGCCGAGCCTACCCTGCTGGCATTTGGCACGGTTTCGGACCTGGCGGGCCGCGTCGGCACCAGCCGGCCCTCTATCGTGCGCTTTGCCACCAAGCTCGGATTCGAGGGCTACACGCAGCTGCAGCAGCACGTGCGCAGCGACCTGTCGCATCGCCTGTCGCGCCCGAGTGAGCGCATCAGGAGCGATGGTGAAAAGGCCGTGTCGGCGAAAGTGGCCATCAATGACGCGATTTCCTCCGTGTTCGATGCGCTCGAGGGCGATCGGCTGGCGCAAGCTGTTGCGCCACTCGTGCGGGCGGAGAAAGTCTGGATTCTGTCGGGAGAGACCTCGCAGGCGGGTGCTAATGCGCTGCAGAGCGGCCTGTCCATGGTGCGGCCGGGTGTGCGTCTGCTCGAGGAACACGCGTTCGGGACCGACCTGAGCGACGCCGGGCCACGCGACGCAGCCGTGGTGATCGACTTCATCCGCTATCGGCGCCAGGTTGCGACCGCCGCCCGGGTCTTCGCAGACGCCGGCATTACCGTCGTGGCGATTACCGACAGCCCGCTTTCTCCCCTGGTCGAGCTGGCCGATACCTGGTGTCAGATCCAGGTTCCGGCGATCGGCCCGTTTGACAGTTCGGTCCCCGTCGTGGCGATGTGCGAGCTGCTGGTTGCGCAGGTTGCCAAAGATCTGCACGACGACGCGACGAACCGTATCGATCGGATCGAGGCACTCTGGGAGGAAACGGAGGCTTTCCTGTAGTTCTTCGTCATTCGGGAGGGTTGGCAGGTGATTAACAAGCAGTTTGCAACGGTCGCGGAAGCGGTCGCCGATATTCCGGACGGAGCTACCGTGATGGTTGGAGGATTCGGCGCGTCGGGTAGCCCGATCGAGTTGATCCACGCGCTGATCGACCACGGCGCAGCAGACCTTACCGTGATCAATAACAACACCGGCAATGGTGAGGTGGGGCTGGCCGCCCTGATCGGCAACGGACAGGTCAGCAAGATGATCTGTTCCTTTCCCCGGTCCAGCCAGTCCAGGGTGTTCCCGAAGCTGTACAGGGAAGGCAGGATCGCGCTCGAAGTTGTTCCCCAGGGAACGCTGGCGGAGCGGATCCGGGCGGCGGGTGCGGGAATTCCGGCCTTTTACACACCGACGGCGGTGGGAACGGTACTGGCTGAAGGCAAGGAGCTGCGCGAGTTTGACGGGCGCACCTACGTCATGGAGCCGTGGCTCAAAGCCGATTTCGCACTGATCAAGAGCGAGGTCGCCGACCCCGTCGGCAACCTGACGTTCAACAAGACCGGGCGAAACTTCAGCCCGCTGATGTGCATGGCCGCGACAACCACCATCGTCCAGACGAAGAGACTCGTGGCGCGGGGTGACATTGATCCGGAACATGTCATCACGCCCGGCATCTTCGTGAATCGCATTGTCGAGGTTGCCCACCCTGTCCATGAGGACACCCTCATCGCCGAGGGAAGGAGATACCCATGAGCGCCGGCTGGACAAGAGAACAGATGGCGGCGAGGACGGCTAAGGACATACCCGACGGTTCCTACGTCAACTTAGGCATCGGAATTCCGGAACTGGTCGCGCAGTTCGTGCCCGAAGGCCGCGAGTTCATCTATCACACGGAGAACGGCATGCTCGGCATGGGCCCGCCGCCGGCCGAAGACGAGCGGGACCTCGACCTGATGAACGCCGGCAAGAAATACGTCACCGCGCTGCCCGGCGCGGCCTATTTCCATCATGCGGACAGCTTCAGCATGATTCGCGGCGGGCACATCGATGTCTGCGTGCTCGGCACCATGCAGGTGGCGGCAAACGGGGACATCGCCAACTGGTCCACGGGCGCGCCGGACGCGATTCCCGCGGTGGGCGGCGCCATGGACCTGGTGCAGGGTGTCAAGAACATCTTCGTGATCACGCAGCACACGACCAGGAACGGCGAGCCGAAACTGGTCGAGCGATGCAGCTATCCGCTGACCGGAGCCGGCGTCGTGTCTCGTATCTACACCGACCTTGCCGTGGTCGATGTCACGCCGGACGGGTTCCGGGTCGTCGAGCTGGCGCCGGGTGTCACGTTCGAACAAGTGCAACAAAAGACCGGCGCAGCGATACTGCCGCCGGAGTAAGACCCTGAAGCACAGGACATTAAGCAATGATTGACGTATTCATCTGTGATGGTATTCGAACGCCGGTTGGACGTTACGGCGGAGGCCTTTCCTCTGTTCGAACCGACGACCTGGCGGCAATTCCGATGGCGGCGCTAATAGAGCGAAACAGCGGCGTCGACTGGGCGGCTGTCGATGACGTGGTGCTCGGCTGCGCCAACCAGGCCGGCGAGGATAATCGCAACGTGGCACGCATGAGCAGCCTGCTCGCGGGCCTGCCTCAGGACGTGCCGGCCTGCACGGTCAATCGTCTGTGTGGCTCGGGGATGAACGCCGTGGGTAACTGTGCCAGCGCGATCAAATCCGGGGAAGGCGACCTGATGATCGCCGGCGGCGTGGAGAGCATGTCGCGCGCGCCGTTCGTCATCGGCAAAGCCGAAAGCGCTTTCGGGCGCACACCGAAGATGTACGACACCACGATGGGTTGGCGTTTCATCAACAAGAAACTGGATACTCAGTACGGCTCGGACGTCATGCCGCAGACGGCGGAGAACCTCGCCGATGAAATGTCGATCAGCCGTGAAGACCAGGACCGGTTCGCGCTATGGAGCCAGCAGAAAGCGGCCGCCGCACAGCAGGATGGCCGCCTGGGCCGCGAGATTACGCCGGTCAGCGTCCCGCAGCGCAAGAAGGATCCCGTGATCGTCGACACGGATGAGCATCCACGCGATTCGTCGTTGGACAAGCTCGCGCAACTGCGGCCGCTGTTTCCCGACGGCAGCGTGACCGCGGGCAATGCTTCCGGTATCAATGACGGCGCCGCCGCCCTGTTGCTGGCGTCGGACGCGGGCATCGCGCGACACAAGCTGGAGCCGAAGGCGCGCGTCCTGGGGATGGCCGTTGCCGGCGTTCCGCCGCGAATCATGGGCATCGGCCCGGTCCCGGCGACCCGTAAATTGCTGCAACGACTGGACATGACGCTGGACGACTTCGACGTCATCGAAATCAACGAGGCGTTTGCGGCCCAGGCGCTGGCCTGCACCCGGCAACTCGAGCTTGCGGATAACGACCCGCGGCTCAACACGCGCGGCGGCGCCATCGCGCTCGGCCATCCGCTCGGCATGAGCGGCGCACGCCTGGTGATCACGGCCCTGGACCAGCTTCAGACCGGTGGCGGCAAGCTGGCGCTCTGTACGATGTGTATCGGCGTCGGTCAGGGCATTGCCGTTGTCATCGAATCCCTTGCATAGGTGACACCCATGCTATCGCTCGAATCTGCCATCAAGGACGCCCGATCGCGGTATGTCTCTGCAAACCCGCTGAGCCAGGCCGCGGATGAGACGGCGACACGCTACCTGCCGGGCGGCAACACCCGCACTGTCCTTCACTTCGACCCGTTTCCGCTCACCATGGTTGGCGGCGACGGCGCAGAGCTGACCGACCTCGACGGCCATCGCTATATTGACTTCGTCGGTGAGTACTCCGCGGCCCTGTTCGGTCATTCGAACGCCATCATCAAGGCCGCGATACACGCGGCCCTCGACAGCGGCGTTGCCATGGGTGCGCCGACGCGATACGAACGCGAGTTGGCCGGCCTGCTGTGCGAACGATTCCCGTCACTGGAGCAGGTGCGGTTCTGCAACTCGGGAACCGAAGCCAATCTGATGGCGTTGAGCACGGCGCGAGTCGCAACGGGTCGCGACAAGCTGCTCGCTTTCAACGATGGTTATCACGGCGGCGTCATCAAGTTTCTGGGTGGAGTCTGCGCGCTCAACATGCCCTTCGACTTCGTGCTGGCGGACTACAACGACATCGACGGCACGGCAAACCTCATAGAGCAGGTGGGCGGCGAACTCGCCGCCGTCCTGATCGAGCCAATGCTGGGCGCTGGAGGGAATATTCAGGGCAACCGGAAATTCCTGGAGATGCTCAGGCAAAAGACCGCGGAGGTCGATGCGTTGTTGATCTTTGACGAGGTCAAGACGGCTCGGCTCGGTCCGGCGGGCATACAGGGAATGGTTGGGATCAAACCCGACCTGACCACGCTCGGCAAGTTCATCGGCGGCGGACTCCCGACCGGCGCCTTCGGCGGCAGCGCCGAGGTCATGGCGCGCTTCAACCCGAAACAAAAAGGCGCCCTGTCGCACGCCGGCACGTTCAACAATAATGTCTGTTCGATGGCGGCAGGCTGCGCGGCCCTCAGCAAGATCTACACGCCGGAACGCGCTGCCGAGTTTCTCGACAGATCCGAAGCTTTCCGGCAGTCACTCAACGACCTGTTCGCTGCGAAGGCAGTGCCCATGTATGCCAACGGCCTGGGCTCCATGATCGCGATCCATTTCTCGAAAGAAGCGACGAAGAGACCGGCCGATATCAGCGCCGGGTGCCGGTCCCTTCGGCCGTTGCTGCACATGGAGCTGCTGCTGGACGGTGTGCTGATCTGCGGCCGTGGCGATTTGTTCCTGTCACTCCCGATGGACGATAGACTCCTTTCACGAGCACGCGCAACCCTCGAGAAATTTGCAGATCGTCACAAGCCGCTGATCGATCAGGTACTGGCGGCGTAGGTCCCGAAGAGACGGACACCCGGTCAGTTATCGTCGCCGCTGGTCGGCCACGGCGATGAGATCCCGGCTTTTCAGGTAGTCTGGCGGTCTGATGACCGCTGATACTCGTTAGTCGAATGAAACAACAGCAACCCCGATATCACGCCATTGACAACCTGCGCGGGATGATGATTTCGATCGTCATGTTCGGGCACGCGTTACTTCCGTATCTCACGATTCCACGGTCGTTCAAGGATCCGGCAACCCACGTGGGTTTCGACGTTGTCGCCGTCTTCCTGTACGGCTTCGCGATGCCGGCGTTTTTCGTGACGGCCGGTTTTGCGACCGCTCTCATTCATCGACGGAAAGGCACGCGCACGCTGGCCCGGCAACGATTCCAGTTCGTGTTCCTGCCGCTGCTGGCCGCTTATCTCCTGATTTCGCCGCTGACGCGCGGCGCTTACGAATTCGCGAAGCACGCGGCGATTTCGGGCTCGCTGCAGCCGGGTCTGGACATACTGCTAAGCGGTGAATGGATCCGTCTCGGCAAGGCGTATCACCTTTGGTTCCTCGTGTCCCTGCTGCTTTACACCGCGATGGCAATCTGCCTGAGATGGGGTGTGCTGCGATTCGCCAGCGGCGGCGCAGCGCAAATCCTCTCGGCTTCACGGCGCCTGCTCGCCAGCCGCTGGCGCGCGACGTTTCTGTCACTTTTCGTTGCCTTAGGCATGGTTCCCGCCTACGTGATACACGGGGAAGGCGCGACGACGCTGCCCATGCAGCTCGCATTGTTCGGATTTTTCGTGCTCGGCTGGCTACTCTATCTGCACCGGGACCTTCTGCCGACCTTCGAGCACCAGCCGTGGCGGCCGATTGCTGTCGCACTTGTCACGCTGCCACTCGCGGCCTGGTCCACCCGTGAAAGACTCATGTCACCCGATGAATCACAGCTGGTAATCGGCGTGCTGGCGGGAGTCACGAACAGCATTCTTGGCGCGTTCATGACGTTCGGGCTGCTGGGCGTCTACCAGGCACGATTCAGCCACGCGTCCGCGCTCGGGCGCTACGTCAGCGACGCCTCGTACTGGATCTACCTGATCCACCTGCCGCTCCTGGTCGCCGTTTCCGGGACGCTGTCGGTGACACCGTTGCCTGCCGTGATCAAGTACCTGCTGACGGTTGCTATCGTCGTGCCGATCGTTGTGTCGAGCTATCACTTCGGGGTGCGGTCGACACGATTCGGGGCATTGTTGAAAAGCGGGAATCGACGAGCTACCCGCAGAGTCCCCTAGATTTCGACTCGAGTGGAAGTCGAGACGCGCCCACGTTCGGCGCGCCCGTCACCAGAGCTTGGTCGGGTAGTCGATAGGCTTTACAGGCGGCCAAGGAACTGCGGCCTCCTCGATGCGAGCCTTGAAATGCGGCACCGCTTCGAGATCGAACGGAGCACCGCAGAAACATGTGAATATGATCCCGCTGAATACGATCGCGCTGCCCGGACGGACATCGATTGCCGCCGCGAGTTCGTTCGCCCGATCGCGATCGCCTACCACCGCGGCGAGCCATACTGAAGCCCAGCTAAGCGCTTCCGGGCTGGACCAGTATTGTCTTGCCAGTCGCCGGGCGGTGTCGGGATCGCCGGCTAATGCGTCCCGAAGAATTCGCCGCGGAAACGGCATGCCGCTGCCCGGGGCCGCCGGGCCGTGGATCATCGGGTCATCGATCTGCCGCTTGGCGAGTAACGCCCAGTATCGAGCATCGTCGAGGCGCGGGTTGCGGAGCCCTCTTGCCTCGGCTGCGTCGACAGCGGTCAGCGCCGCATCGAATTCGCCGGCCCAAATAAGAAGTAACGGCAACTCATGATTGGCTGCGAGATTCAAGGGGTCACAGGCCAACGTTTCACGAGACTTGTCGACGAGTTGCCGGGACCAGCCGAGCGGAGCGACGAACTCGTTGGCCCAGTCCATCTGTGGGCATCTGCCTGGCTTCAACGCCCTCTCGACTCGCGCTTTTAGCGCTCGCCAATCGTCGCTGAACAAGATCCTCTCGAGATCCAGGATGTCCCGCTGGTTACCGCCCGGCGACAGCTGCCACGCGAGGTCGTACTGTTCGCGCAGTGCCGCAACGGCGTCGGCCGCTTCGCCCGGATATTTCTCTGAGCGGACGCCCGAGGCGATATCGCGCACGACATGCCCCGCATGATCAGCTTTCATCACACGCGCCATTACAAGCCCCGCTTCAATTCCGAGCGCCTGGTCGAAGTAATCGTTTGCAGCTGTCAGTCGCTCCGTAACCCCCACGACCTGCTCATGTGCCGCCTCAAACGCCTCGACACCTTTTTGGTACGCGACAAAAGCCTCGACGTTGTGAATACCGGCGTCACGCATCGCGCGGCGGATGTCATCATCGAGGACGAGGTCGAGCATCTGTGCGACGGTTTCGGCGATTTCCTGCTGTACTGCGAAAATGTCATTAATCTCGCGATCATAACGCTGCGCCCACAGGTGAAAATCGTCGGATGCACGAATGAGCTGTGCTGTTACGCGCACCCGATCGCCGTCACGTCGCACCGACCCCTCGAGAACGTGCGCTACACCAAGGCGGGCAGCGACCTCAGGAATTGGGATGTTCTTTCCCTTAAAGAAGAACGAAGAGGTGCGGGCCGTTACCTGCAGCTCGGGCAGTTGTGCCAAGGCGGTCAGGATTTCCTCGGTCAAGCCATCCGAGAAATACTCGTTCTCGGGTGATTCGCTCAAATTGACGAACGGCAAAACGGCAATGCTTTTCGGGGCGTCGTCTACTGCCAATTCGACACTCGGCGTGGGTGCCTCAACGCCACCCAAAAACCTGTCGTAGCCAAGGTAAGCCACGGCAACCAACAGCAGGAAGATGATGATGAAGTCGAGCTTGCGGCTGGCGATCTGACCGACGGCCTCGTCGTGCTCCGAACCGCTGTCCCTTTTCACGCCGGCTGGCGTCAACTCATAGGCCCATGCAAGAAAGAGCGCAACCGGAAACCCAACAATCAGCAACGCCGTCACCAGGGTGACCGACCATTCCGGCAACCGCAGTATCGGAAACGTCGTTGCCGCGACTTCGATCAACAGCCAGGCAACGATTGCATATGCGATCGTGACTTTGAAAACGTTGCGACGCTTCAGCTCGGCGACTGTGATCATAGTTAATGGCGTACGCTGTTGCCGTCGAAGAGGCAATCCGTATCGACCGCAGCGCACTGATGCATTTCGACGCGAAATGTGCGTTCAGACCAGATAACGACCCGTCCATCGCGGCAATCCTTTTTGGCAGCGGCCGACATAGACAGAGTCTCGCCTGTTGGCGTGCCCGTGAATGTGGGCTGGCGGACGCTGCCAGTCGCGTCAACTACGTATTGATGTCCGCCATATCGGGGGCGGATAGTTTGGTGTGTGTCATTCCGATGCACATAGACGATACGAGCGGTTGAGACATGAAAACTCTGATGCTGTTTTCCGGAAGCGGTCCGATCGTAATCCTCACGTCCCACAGTTCAGCAACCGATCCTGCATTGCTGGAAAAACTCAGGGCCAAGGGCATTGAACGGTTCCTGGCGTACGAGTTACCACTGGAACTCGCGCAGAAGCGCTATGGCGGCCACTTCAGGACCGTCGTCAATGACCTGCATGAGACCGACGATCTTCGCGTACTCGACTACAACGGCGAGCGCGCGTTCGGGCTGTTCAGGCTCGATGAACTAAGAAATCCGGTCGTCCACGATCCGAGGCCTGCCAAGGCGGCGTGAAGGGCGAATGCCGGACAGGACGCCGCGTTTCTGTCCCTCGAAACGCGGCACGCCGGCGTGCGTCCGGCATCCGTTCGCCGTCCCGCCTCCGCCAAACGCGTGAAGTTGCCGGCCAGGCTAGCTAGGATTCTGCGGTATGCCCACCAACGTCACGCCCGAATACAAGAAGGCCGAGGAAGCCTACCGCAAGGCGCGCGAGCCGAAAGAGCGGCTGGATTGCCTGCGGGAGATGTTTCGCACGATTCCGAAACATAAAGGCACGGAACACCTGCAGGCCGATATCAAGACCCGCATCAAGCAGTTAAGCGAGGAACTCGCAGGGCCGAAGAAAGGCGGCCGCCGCAGTGGGCCCTCGTACGTCGTGCGCCCCGAAGGCGCCGCGCAGCTTTGCCTGCTGGGACCGCCCAACGCCGGCAAATCCAGTCTGCACGCCGCGCTGACCGGGTCACGCAGCGACGTCGGCCCCTACCCGTACACGACGCACCTGCCGGTGCCGGGCATGCTGCCGTACGAAGACATTCACTTCCAGCTGGTGGACCTGCCGCCGGTGTCCGGCGACTTCATGGAGCCGTGGCTGGTCAACGCGCTGCAGCCCGCCGACGGCGCGCTGCTGATCATCGACGTCAACGATCCCGCGTGTCTCGAACAGGTACCGACGGTCCTTGAGCGGCTGGCAGCGAAGAAGGTTGTCCTCACGACAGCGTGGCCGGGTCTGGATACGGCGAAATCAACGGCATGGACAGAGACAGAGGATGTGTTTCGTCTCGATCTGCCTTCCGTGTTGATCGCCAACAAAAGTGATCTCGATCCCGATCCCGAGGAGGTCGAGATTCTCGAGGAGCTGCTGGGACTGCCGTTTCCCGCGCTGACAGTGTCGGCAAAGAGCGGGTCCGGCCTGGAAGAGCTCGGGCCCTTCCTTTTTCGAGCGCTCGAAATCGTCCGTGTCTACACCAAGACGCCGGGCAAGCCGGCCGATACCGACAAGCCGTTCACGGTGCGTCGTGGCGACACGGTACTCGACGTTGCCCGCCTGGTGCACAAGGACATCGCCCGGGACCTGAAGTTTGCGCGCATGTGGGGTACCGAGGTATTCGACGGCCAGCAGGTCGGTCCGGACCATCTCGTCTCTGATCGCGATACCGTCGAGCTGCATGTGTAGCCGCTAGCGGCTTGCCCGGCGTTTCCTTAAACTGGGTCGATGCAACGACGTCATCCCTGGCAGAACCCGAATGCGCTTTTAATACTGATGTCGATCGCAATGCCGATCGCGTTCAGTACCTGGACGGTACTGCTCAATAATTTCGTTGTTGAAAGGGCCGCATTTACCGGCGTCGAGATCGGCATTCTGCAAAGCCTTCGGGAAGTTCCCGGCTTTCTCGCGTTCACCACCGTGTTCGTCCTGCTGATTCTCAAGGAACAGACGTTTGCCGTCATTGCACTGGCGCTGCTGGGTATCGGCGTCGCCCTGACCGGCTTCTTCCCGAATGCGATTGGCCTCTACCTGACTACCGTATTGATGTCCACGGGGTTCCATTACTTCGAAGTTGTCAAGCAATCGCTGTCGTTGCAGTGGTACGAAAAAGCCGATGCTCCCCGGGCGCTGGGCAAGCTGATATCCGTCGGCTCGATTACGTCCCTGGTCGTATACGCGACTCTGTGGGTTCTGCTGGCGCCCCTCGGAATGGACTACCTCTGGCTGTTTCTGCTCGCCGGTGGAATCTGCTGCTGTCTCGCGGCATTCATGTCGCTTGGCTTTCCGAGCTTTGACGCGAAATACGAGCAAACCAGTTCGCTGGTCCTGAAAAAGCGCTACTGGCTGTTCTACGCGCTGCAGTTTTTCTCCGGCGCCAGGCGCCAGATCTTCATGGTCTTTGCGGCTTTCCTGATGGTCGAGAAATTCGGCTACTCGGCGGCACAGGTGACAACCCTCTTCCTCATCAACTACGTCTTCAACTGGCTGTTCGCCGAAAGAATCGGCGCCCTGATCGGCAGAATAGGCGAACGCGCGGCACTGTCGATCGAGTACGTCGGGCTGGTCATCGTGTTTACGGCGTATGCGTTCGTCCAGGATCCTTATGTCGCTGCGGGACTGTACGTGATCGACCATATGTTCTTTGCGCTGGCTATCGCGATCCAGACGTACTTTCAGAAGATCGCGGATCCCGAAGACATCGCGAGTTCGGCGGGCATCTCGTTCACGATCAACCACATCGCCGCCGTGATCGTTCCGGCGGCTCTCGGGCTGGTGTGGGTGATCTCGCACTCGGCGGTCTTCCTGATCGGGACCGGCTTCGCTTTCTGCTCGCTGATCCTGTCGCAGAACATTCCGTTCAGGCCCGTCGAGGGCAACGAAGTCAACTGGGGACGCGTCCGCTCAAGCGCTTGAACGACAGGGACTTTTGGTATGATCGAACCGTCTAGAGGCAGGTGACCAGTGAGAGAACGACGGGTCGTATGGACATTGCTGGCGCTTATCGCGCTGGCGGCGGCTGTCACGGGTATTGCCGACGAGACGGCCGAGTCTTATGCCGACGACGCCCTCAAGCGCGCGCTCGTCACGTTTGCCGCGGCCCGGACCCTGAACGGCGTTATCTCGGTGGTGCAAGGCACCGAAGTCGGCGTCGGCGTGACCGTCGCGGTCGGCCAGATCCTGGATCCGGTCAATGACCTGGTCGAGCGGTTTTCCGGCGTCATGCTGGTGGCCGCGAGTTCCCTCGGCCTGCAGAACGTGTTGCTGGGCATTACCGCCTCATCGGGAGTGACTGCTGCACTGGCGGCCGCGACGTTGTTTGCGATTGTCACGATGTGGTGGCCGCGCCTGGAAAACAGCAAGATGACTGCGGCCGCTTCGCGGCTGATACTCGTGATGCTGTGCATCCGATTTGTCATTCCCGTGCTGGTGATTGGCACGAACCTTGTTAGCGATGTGTTCCTCGCGCCGGGGCAGGAAGAGGCCACCGCGGCGCTCGAAATGACAACCAAAGAGATCGAGGGAATGAACGAGGAAGCCGAGGCACCGGCCGATCCGGACCAGTCGATCATGGAACGGCTCAACGCGGCGATCGACGAGTCGCTCGCCGCGGTAAATATCTCCCGGCGACTGGAAACCCTAAAAGACAGCGCCTCGAATGCCACCGAGCATATCGTGGATCTGATCGTGCTGTTCGTGCTGCAGACCATTATCCTGCCGCTGGCGTTCCTGTGGATACTGATCCAGTTGCTGAAGGGTGTTGCCGCCCGGTTGCAGAAACTCTGATAATCGAGCTGTCGATCTCGACCATCCGCACGTTGCCATACGTATTTCTAAGGTCGGGGCGTCTGCTGCTCGCGGACGGCCCGAAGCCGCTATAATCGTCGGACGCGACAGAAAAGCCGGAGGAGTCTTCGAAATATCATGCCCGCTGACCTCTTCAAAGTTATTGCCCGCTTCGAGAACGCCGAAGGCCAGCCGTTTACGGGGTCTGCGTACAAGGTATCGTTGCTCGATAAAGACCGTCTGCTCGATGACAAGCTGGGTTCCACCTCGTTGAGTAAGGACGGCACCGCGGAATTCCTGTTTTCGGCGGCCGACATTCTTTCAATCGACTCCGTCGGCGAACGCAATCCCGATCTCTATTTCCTTATCACGGAGAACGGCAACGAAGTCTTTCGTTCCGAGATCTTTCCCGAAGTCGATTTCGATGCATCCAATCCCGTCACGGGCCGGCAGGACAGCGTGACCAGGGAGTTCGGCCCTTTCCGTGTCACCGGGGACATAGACCCATGGGTCTGATCCCGACTCACGCAAGACCTAGGCAAAACGGTGCAAGCCGAGTTGAGCTGCCGAGGCACGTGCCTCGGCGAATTCACGACTCGTAATCGGGCGATCGAGCGGCGGATTCTCACTGGCCCGGTAACACGGACGGTACTGGTCCATGAGATTGAGGCAGGTATCGGCGGAAATCTCGTCGGCAAGAAACCGGAGCACCGCCTTTGTGCCGGAGATGTCTCCCGGCAGCACGAGATGCCGCACGAGGAGACCCCGCAGCGCGATCCCGTTCTCGTCCGTAACGAGATCGCCGACCTGGCGATGCATTTCCTTTGTCGCGGCGCGATTCACTTCGACGTAGTTCCGGACGTGGGAAAACTGGTGCGCCTGTCTGGAGCTGGCGTACTTCATGTCCGGCATGTAGACATCGACGATGCCGTCGAGTAAGCGCAGCGCCTCAAGACTGTCGTAACCTCCCGTGTTGTAGACGAGGGGCAGCTCGAGACCTTTTTGCGCCGCAATGTCGACGGCCGCGATTATCTGCGCGACGACGTGGCTCGGCGTCACGAAATTGATGTTGTGACAGCCCAGCGCCTGGAGTTCCAGCATCATCGCGGCGAGTTGCTCCGGCTCGACTTCCCGACCGACGCCCTTTTGACTGATTTCCCAGTTCTGGCAGTACACGCAACGCAGATTGCACCCGCTGAAGAAGATCGTGCCGGAACCGTTGCGCCCGCGGAGCACGTCTTCTTCGCCATGATGCGGGCCATAGCCATGCACGACCGCATGCTCGCCGCTCCGACATACGGCTCCCTTGATTGTCTGCAACCGATTGATGCGGCAGTAGCGAGCACAGAGATCGCAGTCTCGCAGACGCTCCCACGCATCGGCCGCACGCGCCGCCAGTTCGCCCGACGCGGCCAGGTTGAGATAAGCGGGCTTCACGGCAACCTATAATACTCCTTGCCGCAAACGTCGATGGGCTGTCCGCGGCAGTCGACCGCTATCGTGAGAGAGCGCACGACCCGGAGAACTGACTACTTGCCTGGCGCGCCCGCTTCCTTGCCGGCCTCGATCGACTCGTTCTGCATGCGGCGGTCGAGGATGGGAACGAGCCATGGCAGGAACCGGGTGACATAGTAGCCGAGACGAGAGTGGCGGTCCGGGAAGACGTGAAGCCGGTTGCGGCGGACGCCCTTGATCAAGGCCGCAACGACGTCCGCCGGTTCCGAGATCAGGTATTCCGGAACGATCCGCCGCTGCTCGTACCCATACTGCGGCGAATCGAGAATCGACGTCCGGGAGAAACACGGGTAGACGTTGGTCACGCGAACGCCGGTGCCTTCCAGGTCGACGGCCAGCGACTCTCCGAAGCCGCGCAGGCCGAACTTCGACGCGCAGTACGAAGACAGCCCCCGGGAGCCGACCCAGCCGGCAAGCGAGGAAATATTGACGATATGCCCACTACCGCGCTCGATCATGCCGGGGAGAAACAGGTAGCAGAGCCGCATCGGCGCCAGGAGGTTGAGCTGCATGAGCGTCTCCCAGCGCTCCCGGGGAACATGATCAAGCCGCCCGGCGACGCCCAGCCCGGCGTTGTTGACCAGGATATCGGGGATGACGTCGCGCGACGCGCAGACTGCACCGACGGCACCGCAACCCTCGTCCGTGGCAAGGTCGGCAGCGACCGCGGCGACAATATCGTCGCCGGCATCTTCGGTGGCGCCACGCATCGCTTCATCGCTGATATCCGTCAGGATCAACTGCGCGCCGGCGGCGCGGAACTGGCGCACCATGTGCCGACCGAAGCCGCCGCCGGCGCCGGTAATCAGGACTGTCTTGTTCGCTGGCTCTGTCATGAGAATCAGGGTCCTCGATTATTGAACAAGATCTGCCCGGATCCAGATGCTCGTACTGTCTCCGCCTTGCGTCGCGATAGTCCTGCCGGTGGCGCTCCGAGACCGCTCCACCTGGCCGGTGACGCCGCCGATTAGCAGCCACTCTCCAATACGCCCGGTGACAGTGGTGCTGGCAGACAGGGTGTCGATCTTGTCATCGCCGGTGTCGCTCCGCGAGTCCTTGAACGGACTGACTTCCAGAATGACGTTGTCGCCGCGGATACGTGGGAGCACGTAGAAGCCGGTGATCGCATCCCTGTATTCGACGGCACCTGCAAATCCTCTGCGCCCGATCCAGCTGGCGCCGTAGAAATACGGTACCTGCTCGCCGGTTTCTATATAAGCTTCGGTGCCTTCAGTGACGCGTACCCGGTGTATCGGGTTGTCTCGCAGGCTCTTTTGCGTGCTGATGCCGTCGATGCTGGCGCTTCCACCAGTCGTACTGTAGGTCATGCTGCCAACGGCATCCTCCCCATTGTCTCCTCCGTTGCCGACATCGGCTCGCGCATCGCCGCTCTCGATCCGGATGCCGGCGCTGATACCGAGTTCGACGAGGTCCCGCTCGCTGCCCTGGAAGACCGATACCTCAAGTGTTCTTGCCGGATTATCCAGGACGGCAATCACATCCCGTACTCGCGCGACGGTTTCCGGCGACGATCGCAGGAAGATCGTGAATCCCTGGCCCGATATCGCGTCACCCGCTTCCAGCATCGGTTCGACGATGGGTATGACCTCCTCTGCCGGGCGATTCTGTAGCTGTATCGTCGAAATCGAATCCGCCTGAACCGCGGAGAACAGCAGCACCAGGCCGAGGAGTGCAGGGAGCCTTTGACCGACTGATCCGTGACTGCATTGCGCAAATGATCGCCTCATCGACCCACAGTCTACTGCAACAGGCGTTTGCCTCGCTACGAGCATGGCCTGCTACTGCTTCTTTTCCTCATGCCTCGTGTGTCAGACTGTGGCTGCGATAGATCGAGGTTTCATGCGATGAAAGACAGTTTTCCGGGCCCAAAGACACTCGCGGCACTCGAACGCGGTATTCCACTTTTCAAGAACGGCCTGCGTTTCAGTGCCGAGATGGAGCGGGCCGGACGGCGCGGTTTTCGTCCGGTGCGGCAGATCGTGATTGACAAAGCGGAGGGTGACTTCGTCTGGGACCTGGACGGCAAGCGCTACATCGATTTTCAGAACGGCTGGGCGACAAACCCGCTCGGTAACTGTCATCCGGAGATTCTCGAGGTGGTCGACGCGGCCAACCGGCGGTTCGGCTTTCACTATGACCACCCATTGCGCTACGACCTGGCCGAAATGCTTGCCGATGTCATGCCGGGAAAGGCGTTGCCGCGAACCAGTTACGAGGTATCGGGGACAGAGGCGGCCGAGGCCGCCGTGCACCTCGCACTCACCCATACGAAGCGTCGCTACATCATCACGTTCAGTTCCGCTTACCATGGCATGGGACTCGGCACGAAGCTCCTGAGCGGGATCGACGGCAACCACGGCACTTACCTCGAAGGCTGGGGCGGCGGCGTTATCAAGGCGCCTTACCCCTACAGCGAACGCATTCCCGCCGGCATGAGCGAGGACCAGTACACCGAATATTGCCTCTGGTACCTGGACAACCACATCCCTTCCTGTATCGCCGCACGCGATAATATCGCGGGTATCCTCGTCGAACCGGGTCTCGCCGAGGGCGGCAACTGGATTCCATCGACACGTTTCCTGACCGGTATCCGCGAGATCTGTGACAGGAACGGCTGGCTGATGATCTCCGATGAAGTCCTGACGGGGCTCGGTCGTACGGGACGGATGTGGGGCATCGAGCACTATTATGACGTCCTGCCGGACATTCTCGTGTATGGGAAGAATCTTTCCGGCGGCATCGCGCCACTGTGCGGAATTTCCGCTCGCGACGAGATTATGGGCGATAACGCCAGCTTCGCGTCCGGCTCGACGTTTGCAGGAACGCCTGCGGGCTGCGCGGCGGCCATCAAGACGCTGCAGATTTTCGAACGGGACCAAATCGTCGCGCACGCGAAACGGCTGGGCAAGATCGCTGCCGGAATCATGGGTGAATGGGAATCGTCCGGTATCGTGCGCCAGGCGCGCGGCAACGGCCTGCTGCTCGGAGTCAGTTTCGAAAAGCCGGAATCCGCCGGCGCCGATGAGAAGGACTGGTGGACGGCTCGGGCGGTTCGCGGAAAGATGCTCCAACACGGTGTGTGGGCGATTTCCGATCGTCAAGATACGATTCGCATGTATCCGGCGCTCAACATGAAGGAGTCCGTGCTGCGCGAAGGACTGCAGATCATGGAAGATGCGATCCGCTACGTCGAGAAGCACGGCCATGATGAAGGCGATGCGGCGGCGTATCCAAGCGGCGTTGCGGGGTTCTAGGCGATTGTCAGCGCGCACCTCGACGTTGTCTGATCGGCGCCGGTTGGAGCGATTCAACGTGCATGGCTGATCAATCAACACAAGTCGAGTCGCATGGGCGGAAGTTCCGTTCGATACTGCTGAACGTCGGCATGATCGTGCTGGTTCTTGTTGCCGTGACTTCATTTCAGTCGCGCAACATGCTGCCGACGGATCGGCAACAAGCGCCCGCACTGCAGGGCGCGACGTTGCAGGGAGCTCAGTACGATTTGGGAGCAACGCCCGCGCGCCCCGTTCTCGTCTATTTCTTTGCTCCCTGGTGCCACTTCTGCGCGGCGAGCTCCGACAATCTCGTGCGGCTGCGGCGCTGGCGCGAGGAAACGGAGCTGGAGATCATCAGCGTCGCGCTCGACTGGCAGAACCTCGAAGAGGTGCGGGCTTACGCCGACCGGCACGAACTGAACATGCCGGTTGTGCTGGGCGACGCGCAGGTGGCACGAGACTGGCAGGTGTACGCCTTCCCGACCTACTACGTGCTCGACAGCCGGCATCGTGTCGTTCGACGCGATCTCGGTTACAGCACACAGGCCGGTCTCTGGTGGCGGTCCTGGGTCGTCGACGTGATGCCGCTATGGTGAGCCCTGGCCCTCGGCGTGGGCCTCGGTGGCAACGGTTCGCATATCGGATCTAGCGCGAACGTGATCTGCGTGGCCGAGGCCGAGCGCATGAACTCCGGTAGCAATGGCCTCATCGGGCCATCGGCGGAATTGGCCAGGTTAGGGTCACTGTCCCCCCAGCAGGGTGGCACGAAAGAGGTCCGCGAAATCCCGTGCCGCGGCAGCATCGAAGACGGCTTTCCTGTAGCGCAGCGTGAGCATCATGCGG
>JABAOD010007828.1_pt2 | contig 21626 bp, 18 predicted proteins | sample 7062151 | NCBI WGS metagenome assembly JABAOD01 (sample SAMN14538626, study PRJNA623070) | marine sediment metagenome | biome: marine biome [ENVO:00000428]; feature: marine pelagic biome [ENVO:01000023]; material: deep marine sediment [ENVO:00002113] | place: India: Gulf of Khambhat ... | reverse complement strand
GACAAGGTGATTTTCCGCGCCAGGGCCAGAAGCAAAGTCAGGGCGTGATCGGACACCTCGTCTACGCAGTAATCCGGCACGTAGGTGACGACGATGCCGGACTGCGTGGCCGCCTCGATGTCCACGTTGTCCACCCCGATGCCAAAGCGGGCAATGACCCGACAGCGCTCGAGCTGCCGGATGATATCCCCTGTGACGGGAGCATATGTGACGAGCACGCCATCCGCCTGGCGGGCGACATCCAGAATCGCCTCCGGAGTTGGCTCGGCAGCCAAGCGCAGTTCAGCGCCCCGGTCGGCCAGAATCCGCTCCGCAGGCTCCAGACTGGGAAAGACCGAGTCCGTTACAGCAACGATTGGCGTCGCCATGCATCACCTCATCGCTTCCTGCATGTGCTCCATCAAGGTAAAGACCACCGGCCCTTCCGCCGTGACCAGCACATTTTCCTCCAGACGAACGGTCTGTTGCAGACCAGGATGTCCGGCGAAGGTCTCGATGGCAAAGTACATGTTCTCTTTGATCTCGGCCGGGTAATCGAGCGAATAGGCGCGTGAGATCCACATCCCTTCATACAGGGTAATGCCAATGCTGTGAGCGAACTGCTGCAGGGTGACGGTGCCGTATTTATCATCATCGTACTCGGGAAACGCGGCCGCTACATCGGCGGTCGTGTTGCCAGGGCGCAGCTGCTCAATGCCAGCGTACATCGAGTCGTAGACTTCGTGATAAAGCTCGATCTCTTTCTGATTCAGCTTGCCGGCGCATTTGAAGCAGCGCACGAAGTCAATGAAGTAACCGGAAGGGCCCACGGCGTTGATGTCAACGATCAGCAGGTCGCCCTGCCGGATGATCTTATCGGTGGCCCAGCGGCGGTAGGGGCTGGTGTTGCCGCCCGAGGCGACGATAATGTCGTAGATGATCTCGCATCCCTGGGACAGCATGAAATCGTGCACTTTGGCTTCGATCTCGCGCTCCCGCACACCCGGCTTAAGCCATTCATATTTGATCTTCCACATGGCCGCATCCCCGATGCTGGAGGCCTGTTTCAGCAGCTCAATCTCATCGCGCGTCTTGACCACCCGTGCGGCCGACATGGCTGGCCAGCCGTCGACGATGTTAATGTCCCGCTCCTGGAAAGCGCGCAGTGCGGCCATGTCGAGGTTATCGATCCCGATGCGCTCGTTCCGGACGCCGTGGGCATCCAAGACGTCGACCACGCTGCCGGCCATCTTGCCGGACATGTGGGGCACCGCACCTTCCGCCCATTGCCAGGTCATGGCAGGGCGGATGCGCCCCGCCATCCACGGTAGGTCTATGATGGCGCACTGCAAGTCTGAGCCGGCGGTTTCGAAGAGGATCGGGTCACCCCCGTTGGGTAAAACGGCATAGCGGATGTTGATGTTGTATTTCCAGTTGCCCTGGTAGGAGCCTGTGACGTAGCGGACGTTGGCCCCCGCAAAAAGAACCAACGCGCCCAGTTCATGAGCATCCATTTGCTCGCGGGCGCGCTGGAGCCGGTCTTGGCGCAACCGTTCAAAATCGACCCGATATTGCCAATCCGCGCCGGTCTGGCTGTATACCCGGCGCGGATCCCATTCATGGGGCTTTCCAATAAAACTCGTGTCCATGCTTCCCACTCCTTTGTGATATTGAGTTTGACCGTTGTGTGATGTCCATGGTGAGGCTTCGCCCCACAACTTAGACCACGCTCCAAGACGAGGCGGTCAGGCCTCCTCAGACGAGGGGAACGAGCTCGACGCCAGGTATTCCAAGGCCTGCTCATAAACCGTCTTCAGATGGGTTTCGGTTTCTTTTTGAGCCTGCACGCCATCCCGGTTGATGCAGGCCGCCAGGATGCGCTCGTGATCGATCCGGGCCACTTCTCTGTGCTCCGTCATGAGGATGTACTGGCGGATATAGGGAGCCATGGTATTGCGAAGGTTTTGGATGAAAGCTAGCAGACGCGGTCGATGGCCAGCCCGATAGATGGTATGGTGGAACCGGCGGTTGAGTTCCACCCACCGATCCGGATCCGTTGTTTCGTTTAACTCGTCCAGAACACCTTTGATGAGAGCGAGGCGCTCCTCGTCCATAGTTGGCGCTGCATCCCGCGCAGCCATGCCTTCCAGCACAACCCGAATCTTGGAGATGTCTTCGAATTCTTCCAGTGAAAGCTCAGCCACCACTGCACTGCGATGGGGATAGACCGTAACCAAACCCTCGGCGGCCAGGGTGCGCAATGCTTCTCGTACGGGGCTTCGGCTGACGTTCAGGAACTCGGCAATTTCGTTCTGATCAAGCCTCTCTCCTGGCTTGAGCTGCCCCCTCAGGATGGCTTCTCGCAGCTTATCCGCTACGTAGCCATCGCGCGTTTTTAGGATTTCGTCCGAGCTGAGGGTCCACTCATCCATGGGAGCTGGCGTAGATCGATTTTGTGCGTCCAGGCCCTGCGGTTCTTCCGGCTGAGGATGGGTTCAGGATTGCATTATGTATACAATATNNAATATACAGTTGATTTCGGATCGAGTCAAACACCATCGGACCGGAGAACGGCAGACCCGCCGGCCCTGGGTCCATCGGGTTCTGGACCGAGAACAGGCCAAGCCGTGAACCCGGCCATCTCCAGACCCACCAAACGGGGGCTCAAAACTGCCTTTTTGCCTCCTTGGAGAAGGCGGCCGCGCCTGGAACTGGTGTTGTCACCCTTCTGGTTTCGGCCATACAGAAGGTTGAGGGGAACCTCGGCAGGGTCGCCCAAAGCGTGCCAGGGGCACCGCAGCCCACCTCTTCGACTTGCTGCCTGGGGAGGCCGCCAGCTTCATTCTGGTAGCGTGCTGGGTCACTCCTCTGGTGATTCTGGACCTTGGTGGGGCCCAGGCAGACAAGGAGAGGAATGCGATGCGCCAGCGTTGGGTTGACAACTTCGAGAGCGGCTCTCCCCATTCTCAAAGCTGTGGCCAAACTACCCACCCATAAGCCCTGCGCACACATGTCTGACGACATCTCACTAGAGGCTCACTTGGACCTTCCCAAAGCAGCGGGAGCAAGAGCGCCAGCAAAGGGCGGCCTCAGTGAGCCGGTCCGGCCTGAGCACACGAACGAAACCGGCCGACTCCAGGACTGCAGAGGGGCTTGATCAGATCGAGGCGGCCTACCGGATATGAACTGCCTGAAATGGATGCTTCCGCTGGAGAACGCCCCTCTGGTACGTCTGCTAACCCAACCTCCGCGGCAATTGCTGGACCCTACCTCGAGGTCACCTTCCTCTTGTCGCCTGCCTAGCCCGCTTCCGTCGCCCGGTTTCGGCCTGCCCACCGCCGCAGGATGGATAGGGTCAGGGCGATTCGCCCAGCTGAGCGGGCGCGGCAGCAGACCCCAAAGCGAGAGCAGCTCTCCGAGTTTGAGCCCTTGCCGGTGGAGGTCTTGCAGGAAGGTCGTCCGGAGGCAGCGCACGGCGCCCCTTGACGGGCTGGGTCCGGGCGCACGAGGCCTCCTGAGCTCACCTCTCCCCCACCGATCGGCTTTCGAACTTGAAGCGGGGACTGATCCACCCCGCCCGGCCACCCCGGCAGCGGTCCGGCGTGGACCGGGGAGGGACCCCGGTTCTCTGGCTACCCGACAGGATCCCTCGAGGTGACGAGCTTCACCCCCTTGGCCCGAAATCGTCCCAGCACCTCGTCCGCCATGGCGTCGAAGTCAATCTCCGGGTGCCGGACGGAGGAGGTGCAGTCGGCAAGCACATGCAGCTTGCTGGTCACCCCTGAATCGTCGCCATATCGGCGCATGATTGAGGTCAGAGTCTCGAGCACGCAATGGCTCTTGGCCTGCCCAGCGATGAAGATCCGCTCATAGCTCAGAAGGTGGTGCAGGAAGGACTCGTTCAGGCCGCCGAGAGGCTCGTCGGGGACAGGCACCTCCGGCTCGAGGAGCGAGTAATACTCGCTCTTGGGGAGGGTGCCTTTCGTCAGAAAGGTGGGCTGCGACCGGCGCGCTGCCGCGTGGTAGGCGATCGCCTCGTAGAGCGCCGGAGCGACCGAATGACCCGGTGTGCCGATCATCGTGTGGAACGGCCAGATCATGAGCGCCTTTCTGGCCTCCTCTTCAAGCCGCCTGACATACTCCTTGGACCACTCCGGCTCGAAGACCGGCCTCCATCTGTCCAGCTCCAGATCTTCTTTAGCGATTGGTGTGAGAGGCTTGGGGGCGCGCCCCTCCCTATCAGCCCACCAGGTCGGGAAGAAGATCTGGTTGGGGATGTGGCTGTCCAGCGAGGTGGCGATGGCCGTGATCCGGGGCGTGTGGCGAAGGATCCACTCGATCGTACGTCGGGTGTCGTCGACGGCGCCCGGAACACTCAGCGCCCCGTCGGGGTGAATGAAGTCCACCTGGGGGTCGACGAGCAGCAGAATCAGGCGGCGCTCGTCCCGCTCGACCGGCGGCAGGCTCGCTCTCTTGCCCGCCTCGACGGCCGCGGCCGTATTCGGTGAATAGAGACTGCCGACCTTTCCGGATTCGTAGAAGGATGCCTCAGCCACAGCGCCCTCCGGGGAAAAGGCCATAAACGGATTCTCGCATCAATTATACAATCGAGGCCGTTCCGCCCTTCTGCGGGGGAGCCCNNGCCCAAACAGAGGGTGTTCGGTTGAGAGCCCCAATCCGGCCGGATTCAAGCGAGACGCCGGAGGACCCCGCCGTTGATCGGTCCCCATCCAGCCTAGAACTTGTGGACCTCCAGCAGTTTGCGTTCGGTCTCCCCCTCCAGGTGCGCCAGTACCTCAACGTAGGGTGCCAGCGTCGAGTTGCTGAGCTTGCGCTTCAGCAGCTCATCCACCTGGAAGACGCCGGCCGAGTTGTTCAGGCGGATATCAATCCGAACCGGACGCTCCTCTCCGGCCTGGATGGTCACCGCCTCGACGGCTCGCGCCGAGACCGAGTGGATGTTGACCTCGCCTTTCTCGAACGGGATGCGGGATCGGCCCTCGCTCATATCCAGGGCATCGGCCACCTTGAGAACACCTGACTCCAGAGTGAGGTTACGCACACTCCAATGGTGGGCGATCACGGCGTGCAGCGCCTCGGATACCATGATCGTGCGCTGGGGATCTTCATACAGGTCGGCCAGAAGCTGGCGCGCCTTGGGGTAGCCCAGCAGCAGACTGTAGGTCTCGTGCTCGTCGCGGTGGATGGCCATACCCACATCATGCAGGCAGGCGGCGAGCACCACGACGACTTCGGCGTCCTCCTTCGCCAGCCCGTGCTCTGAGACGACGCTGGGCTCGACGCCCGCGCCGATCAGCAGCCGCAGGATCTTGACACAGGCGTTGGCCACGATCTGAATGTGGACCGGCCCGTGGTCGCTCATCCCGAGACGGGTCACGGCGTTGGTGTTGGCGCAGGCCCAGAGCTGCTGGAGCTCCGCGTCCTGATTGACCTGGACCAGAAGCGCTTCCAGCTTCCGGTTGCCCTTCGTGCTCACTTTCAAAGTCATGGGGCCTCCTCGGTTTCAGGGTGAGATCACCTAGCCTCATTATAGAAGCCGGAGCTGGAAACTCGATGGATCGGCCGCACAGTCGCTCAAGTGTTTCTCAAGGGTGTGAGCTGGCCTGTTCGAAAGGAGCGCTAGCTTGACCCCATGCCAGTGAAGACACTCTTCGAGAGGCACGCCGTTGTCGGTTGTTCCGTTTGCAGGCCGCAAATGGGGCGCGGCCAAAGGGGAAGCCCCCCGTGCATGGCGCGCCTCGGGCCGGCGGCTGACGGGCTGGCTGCCTGAACTGTACACGATCAGGGGCAGCGGGCGCGCCGGATAAAGCCTCTCGGGCGCCCCCCGTTCCCCCGACTCCGGTGTACAAATTGACTTGCTGCGCGGATCGCTGTATACTGCATCCAATTTTGGATACAATTTTCCTCACTTTAGCCCGTCCCAGCAGTGCACCGCAGCCCCCCGAGATCCCATATTGGACGGCTTCCAGGCAAATCGAGACGACATGACCGACATACCCCAAGACAGACCTGAAGTTTGCGATTACACGGACCAGGAGCCTGTCGTCGATCGTCTCCGGCAGCTCATCCTCAGCCGGGAGCTTAGACCGGGGGAACGCATCGTTCAGAGCGAGTTGGCCGAGCAGCTCGGTGTGAGTCGCACACCGATACGCGAGGCCCTGCACAAGTTGGATTCAGATGGCCTGGTCAGGCTCTCGCCTCACAAGGGGGCCACGGTGGCCGACCACTCCACCGCGGAGCTGGAAGACATCTACAGCATCCGCATTGCGATTGAAGGCTATGGCGCATTCCTGGCCGCGCAGAACATCACCGGGCAGGACCTCGCTCGACTCGAAGGGCTGGTCGAACAGATGAAGGAAGTCTTCGACCAAGGTGATCGGTGGCGGCTTCTTGAAGTGAACCGGAAGTTCTATGAGGTCCTCTATGCCATCGCCGGCCGACCCCGCCTTTATGATCTGATCATGAAGCACCTGGATCTGGCCGACATGTACCGACAGATGGCCTTCGCGATCGATCATTACTACGGTCACACAATCAGCGACCATGAAGAACTCCTGGCGACCTTCAGGCAGCACGACCCCGAGGGGGCTCAGCGGCTGACCCGCGTCCAGTTGGAACAGACTCTGAGAAGCCTGCTGACCTTTCTGGAGGAGACGGGCTAGGTCGAAGGCCCGGACAGAACGGAGAATGCCTGCGGACAGCCTTCCAGATCAAGATCCAAAACCCCTGGCCGGGAGGGTCGCGGTCGTGATCGGCGGAGGACGGGGTATTGGGCGGGCCACCGCGACGCGGCTTGCTTCGGCGGGCGCCAGGGTTGTCCCGGCAGCCCGGACCGCTTCCGAGCTCGAGGAGGTAGCGCAAGAAATCCGCGCCAGCGGGGGAGAGGCGATCCCCAAAGTGGTTGACGTGACTCGGATCGAGCACGTGCAGGCTCTGGCCGAGTTTCTCGCCGAGGCATTCGGCCGGGTAGATGTGCTGGTCAACAGTGCTGGAGTGAGCCTCATCGCACCGCTTGAAGACACCGATCCCGGACGGTGGGACCTTGTCCTGGACACCAATCTGAAGGGTCCGTTCTTCAGCATTCGGGCCATGCTGGACCTGCTGCGAGCCTCGGATGGGGCCCAGGTGGTCAACATCGCCTCCAAGGTCGGGTTGACCGGGCACAAATTCGTCTCCGCCTATACTGCGGCCAAGGCGGGACTCATCGGGCTCAGTCGAGCACTGGCCGATGAACTGCGAGAGGATGACATCCGGGTGGCTGTGATCTGTCCGGGGCCGGTGGACACGCCTATGCGCTGGGCGGCGACCCCCAATATGGATCCCGGGCTGACCATCTCGGCCAGCACTGTCGCAGAGGCAGTCCTTTTCCTGGTGACCCTTGACCGTCAGGCCGTGATGAGCGAGATGGTGCTCGAGGCCATCACCTACGACGAACGAGTGACGGTGCCGATTGAGAGTTGAAGGTACACTCGTCCCGCCCCGCGCCGCCCGGCGCGGCATAGTAAGGAGGTTGGACTATCGAGTAGCTGAATGGTACCGGGGCTCATTGCGAACCTTCGCACCGGGAAAGCCCGGGTGCGAGGCTTCCGAGAACGGCAAAGGAGGAGAAACGTGAGGAAAATACTACTGCTCCTGCTCGTACTGACTCTTCTCGTGACCGCCTGCGGGCCGCGGCCGACGGAGCCGGTTGTGGAACCGCCGCCAACGGAGCCGGTTGTGGAACCGCCGCCTCCCGACGAGCCGACCGCGCCCCCTCCACCTGAAGAACCGGTTTCCCTTCGGGTGACGTTCGCCTGGCCGACCTTCATCGACCCGGCAGTCGGGAACGACTTTTCAAGCTCAACCGCTCTGGCCAACCTCTACGACACGCTCATCTTTCCCAACGCGGAGGGCGGCGTCGATCCATGGCTGGCCGAGTCCTGGGACGTCTCCGACGACGGGCTGACCTACACCTTCAACCTGCGACAGGGGGTCGAGTTCCACGATGGCACCGAGCTGACAGCCAGTGACGTCGCCTACAGCTACAACCGCTTCCAGACCGTCGGAGAGGGTTTCGCCTACCTGGTCAGCGGCGCGGAGGTTTCGGTCGTTGGCGACTACACCGTTGAATTCACCCTGCCCGCTCCCAGCGGCCTGTTTGTTCCCAGCCTGGTCCGGCTGTACATCCTCAATGAGGACCTGGTTCGGACCAATACCCTGGAGGAAGGCCCTTATGGCGCCGAAGGCGACTACGGCAAGGAGTGGCTTCTGACTCATGACGCCGGCTCAGGGCCCTACCAGGCGGTCGAATTCCCACTGGAGGAGTTCCTCCTGATGGAGAAATTTGACGGCTGGTGGAACGCCATGGCTTTCCATCCCAATGCCCCGGACCAGGTGAAGTTCATCGCCACGACGGAGACCGCAACCGTGCGGGCGCTCATGGAGAATGGCGAGTTGGAGATCACCGACCAGTGGCAGACGATTGAAGCCCTGGAAGCGCTGGACGCCATGGAGACCGTGAAGACCATCGCTTTCCCCGGCATGACGTCGTTCTACTACATGATGAACACCCGCAAGCCCCCGCTGGATGATGTGCACTGCCGGCGAGCGATCTCGTACGCCTTCGACTACGACCAGGCGGTGGCCTTGGAGTGGCCGGGCACCCTACAAATGATTGGTCCGGTTCCACAGACCGTGGGAGGGCACAACCCGAATGTAACGGTCTACGAGCGCGATCTTGACAAGGCGCAGGACGAGCTGGCCCAGTGCCAGTACGCCGCCACCGTCGACGATTTCCCGATCGAGGTGGTGTGGATCGCCGAAGTGCCCGCCGAGGAGAAGTGGGCGCTGCTGTTCCAGGCCAACATGGCGGATCTCGGCATTCAGCAGTGGAGGTCGTCTCCAACCCCTGGCTGAGCGTCGTGGAGAACACCAGCTCGCAGGATACCAGTCCGCACATTGTGACCATCTACGTGTCTTCTGCGCTCGCGGAGGCCGGTCTGATGCTGCAGGACCGCTATCATTCCAGCACCGCCAACACTTGGCAGCAGAATGAATGGCTGCTGGATTCCGATTTGGACGCTCGCATCGAGGACGCGCTGTCGACGGTCGACCAGCAGGAGCGGTTCGCCAAGTACGCAGCGCTGCAGGCCGAAATNNACGATCAGCTCGAGAAGCACGGTGTGGCTGAGTACGTGGATTGGCGGCCGGAAGAGAACAGTCCGGTGATGGGCTACCAGATCTACTCGGCCTTCATCGGCGTGACACCGCCATAGTCGGTTCGGCGGAACAACGCGCGGGGGCCCGCTGCGAGTCCACCCCAGAGGGCTCCCGCCCTATCTTCTCTGAGCGGGCATCGCTATTGCGTGATGCTTGAGCTATTGAACGCATGAGAATACTCGGATTCCTGGCAAGACGCATCTTTCAGGCCGTCTTTGTCCTGCTCGGGCTGTCGGTCTTGATCTTCTTCATCGCCCGGGTTCTGCCCGGGGACCCGGCTCGAACGGCCCTGGGCGCCCGCGCGCCCCAATGGGTTGTGGACAGACTGAGGGAGGACATGCACCTCGATGAGCCGCTGGTCGTACAGTATGGCTACTGGCTGACCGACGCGCTCCGCGGCGACCTGGGGATCTCCCTGGTTACCCGCCGGGACGTCACCGACGACATCCTGGAGTTCTTCCCCGCCTCGATCGAACTCGTCCTGGTGGCCGGGTTCATCACCGGCGTGGCCGGCATCGGGCTGGGGACGCTTTCGGCCCGCCATAAGGACAAGTGGGTCGACAATGTGATCCGGATCCTTTCCTACATGGGTGTGGTTACCCCCTCGTTTGTTGCCGCGATCCTGTTCCTGCTCTTATTCGGTCTCGTTCTGGATTGGCTGCCGACCCTCGGGCGGTTGAGCGAGGGCGTTCCCCGCCCCCCGACGATCACCGGCATGATCACCGTGGATGCCCTACTCGCCGGTCAGCTGGCGACCTTTTGGGACGCCCTGATGCATCTGCTCATGCCCGCCCTGGCTTTGTCGCTGGGCTCTATGTCGCAGGAGGCCCGCATTACCCGCTCCACCATGTCGGACAATCTGACCAAGGACTACATCGCGGCCGAACGGGCGCTTGGAATCCCGGAGCGGATCGTGATGGGGCGGTTCCTGCTTAAGCCTTCCCTGATCCCGACGGTTTCGATATTTGGGCTAGACTTCGCCGCCAACCTGAGCAATGCATTCCTGGTAGAGCTGATCTTCAACTGGCCCGGCCTGTCCCGCTACGGCGTCAACGCCATGCTGCGCAAAGACCTGAATGCCATCTCCGCCGTCATCCTGATCTTGGGCGTCACCTTCATCACGGTGAACATCATCGTAGACCTGGTGGTGGGGGCGCTGGATCCCAGAATTCGGCTCCGGGCGGCAAGGAGCGACTGACCGCATGACCCAAGAAGCCTCTATTCGCGAGCTGCCGGAATCGGCCGCCTGGGAGCGGCTGGCCGAACTGGAGCAGGAGACGCGCAGGGAAAACCTGGGGCGCGCCTGGTACAAGTTCTCCAACAATCCGCTCTCCGTCATCGGAGGCGGCACGGTGCTGATTGTCGTGCTCCTGGCCGTGTTTGCGCCCTTTGTGGCCCCCTACCCCGAGCACGCCCAACCCTTTACCGATTTCGCCAATGCCAGCCGTCCCCCGAGTTGGGAACACTGGTTCGGCACGGATGAGATCGGCAGGGATATCCTGAGTCGGGTGATCTTCGGCTTCCGCTTCTCGCTGACGATGGGCATCGTGGTGCTTGCGCTGGTCGTCCCGCCGGGAGTCCTGATGGGACTGCTGGCGGGCTACTACCAGGGCACCTGGGTGGACACGCTGATCATGCGCCTCACAGACGTTTTCCTGGCCGTGCCGCCCCTCATCCTGGCCCTCGCCATCGCCTCTGTGCTGAAGCCCAACCTGTTCAATGCGATGGTGGCGGTCTCGTTGATGTGGTGGCCATGGTACGCCAGGCTCGTTTACGGCCTGGCCAGCGCGCTGAGAACCGAATTCTACGTCAGTTCGGCAGAAACCCTGGGAGCAAGCACCCCTCACATCCTGTTCCGTGAGATCCTGCCCAACATGGTTTCGCCGATCTTCACCAAGATGAGCCTGGATATGGGNNTGCTGAGCTTCGTGGGCCTGGGCGTTCAGCCTCCGAAGCCCGGCTTGGGCACCATGGTGGCCAGCGGCGCAAAGTATCTGCCCGATCAGTGGTGGATCGCGGTCTTCCCGGCGCTCGGGATCGTTGTTGTGGTGCTGGGCTTTAACCTGCTGGGTGACGGTCTGCGAGACCTGCTTTCAGCGGAGGGCGTGTAGGCATGTCACAGACCCCACTGCTTCAGGTCGACGACCTGTCCGTCCATTTCAAGGTCTACGGCGGGCGGCTGCAGGTCCTGGACGGCGTGAGCCTGCATGTGAATGCAGGTGAGAAGGTCGGCCTCGTGGGGGAAACCGGCTGCGGCAAGACCACCACCATGAAGACCATCCTGCGCATTCTACCCGTCCCGCCGGCGGTCGTGGCGGGCGGTGAGATCCACTTCAAAGGCGAGGACATCCTGAAGATGAAGGCGGCTCGCTTGAACAAGGTTCGCGGCCGCGGCATCTCGATGATCTTCCAGGACCCGACCGCGGCGCTCAATCCGGTTTTCACGATCGGGCAGCAGATCGGACCGGTGATCCGATACGCCTCGGCTGAAAACAGGCGCTTATCCCGACGCCAGGTCCGCGACAAAGCCGTCGTTCCCCTGCGTGAGGTAGCGCTGGCCGACCCCGAGCGGTTGCTGGACGCCTACCCGGTTCAACTGAGCGGCGGGATGCGCCAGCGCGTGTGCATCGGCATGGCCTTGGCCACCGACCCGGAGCTGCTCATCGCCGACGAGCCGGGCACCTCGCTGGATGTGACCATCCAGGATCAGGTCTTGCGTCTGCTGCACAACCTGGTGGAGAAGAAGAACACTTCGATCATCCTGATCACCCATACGCTGGGCGTCGTTCGCGAGACGACGGATCGCGTCTATGTGATGTACGCTGGCAATATCGTCGAGGTGGCACCCACCCGCAGACTTTTCACGAACCCGCTCCACCCCTACACGCAGGGCCTGATGGAAGCGGTTCCGCGACTCACCGGCGGCGGGGTGGCGCATGGGATCCAGGGACGGATCCCGGAGTATCTCTCGCCGCCCTCCGGGTGCCGCTTTCACCCCCGCTGCCCCCACGTCATGGATATCTGCCGGGTGCAGAAGCCGCCTCAGTTCAAAGTAGGCCAGGACCAGGAGGTCGCCTGCTTCCTGTATAACGGATCGGCCGACTCTGGGCAGGACGCAGCATGACCGCCGGGATCCTTTCGATCGACGATCTGAAGAAGCATTTCATCATCGGCCATCGCGGTCTGGCGCGGCGCGAGCCGATCACCGTGAAGGCCGTGGATGGCGTTGCCTTCAGCGTGCGAGAGGGGGAGACCTTCGGGCTGGTCGGGGAGTCCGGCTCGGGTAAGAGCACGATCGCCTACATCGCGGTCGGGATGTACCAGCCGACCTCGGGGACCATGTATTTCAAGGGGCGTGATCTGTTCGCCGACGGGCTGAACCGCTCCCCGGCATTGCGCAAAGAGATCCAGATCGTGTTCCAGGATCCGGGCTCCTCGCTGAACCCGCGGCGCACGATCCGACAGATCTTGGAACTGCCGCTGCGGATCCACCGGCCCGAGCTCGATCCGCTGGAGGAGGTCCTGCGGCTGTTGGATCTGGTGGAGCTGCCCCTGGGTTACATGCACAAGTACCCCCAGATGTTGAGCGGCGGCGAAAAGCAGATCGTTGCGATGGCCCGGGCGCTTGCCACCGGCCCCTCGCTGGTCATCCTGGATGAACCCACCTCCGCTCTCGATGTTTCCGTGCAGGGCAAGATCATCAATTTGCTGCTCCGGCTGCAGGAGGAGCTGAATCTGACCTACCTGTTTATCACGCACGATTTGAGCCTGATGCGTAACGTCGCTTCTCGGGTGGGGATCATGTACCTGGGGAAGATCTGCGAGGTCGCCGAGACCTCCCGCTTTTTCCAGAACCCCCAGCATCCGTACACGCAGATGCTCTTGTCTTCCATCCCCGTGGTTTCGGAGGAAGAGGAGGCGCTCAAGCCTGAGAAGATCGTCTCCACCGGAGAGATTCCCAGCCCGGTCAACGTCCCGCCGGGGTGCAGCTTCCATACCCGCTGCCCCCAGGCCATGGAGATTTGCCGGGCGGTGGATCCGGCGATGGTGGAAACGGATCCCGGGCATACCGCACGCTGTCATCTGTTTGAGCAGCCGGCAGAGCTCGTGGACCCATTCTATTCCGAACATCCTGCCGTTGAGGAAGCCCTGCCTTAGCTCGAAGTGGGCTGGCGGACTTCGGGTCTGGGACCGCTGGAAAGGATAAGGACAATGCGCGTAGCGAGTGATATCGGAGGCACCTTTACGGACCTGGCCTTCCTGGACGAGGAGACCCGCCAGGTCGGGATGGCCAAGGTCTCCACCACGCCGGCCGATTTCTCCCAGGGCGTGGTCGAGACGCTGCACAAGGCGGAACTCTCCGTCCCGGAGACGACATACTTTGTCCACGGCTCGACGGTCATCATCAACGCGCTTACGGAGCGCAAGGGCGTCCGGACCGGCTTGATCACGACCAAGGGGTTCCGCGACGTGCTCGAGATCGGGCGAGCCAACCGTCCGGACATTTACAACATGTACTACACCAAGCCCAAGCCCTTTGTCCCCCGCTACCTCAGGCTGGAGGTCGAGGAGCGGGTCAACTACAAGGGCGAGGTGCTGACCATGCTGAACGAGGCCGACGTGCGCGCCGCGGTGGAAACCCTGCGGGCCGAAGGGGTCCAGGCCATCGCGGTGTGCCTGCTTCATTCCTACGCCAATCCCAGCCACGAGATCGAATGTGGGGAGATCATCAGCGGATTGGCGCCCGACATCCCGATCACGCTTTCCCACCAGATCACCCAGGAGTGGCGCGAGTACGAGCGAACCAGCACAGCCGTACTGAACAGCTACGTCCACCCGATCGCACGGACTTACCTGGACAGCCTGGAGGCTGATCTGACCGGCATGGGGGTCGAGCGGGAGGCGCTGCATGTGATGCAGTCCAACGGAGGCAGCGCGACGTTTGCGGCCGCCAAGGCCTCCCCCATCAATCTGGTGGAATCGGGGCCGGTCGCGGGGGTGATCGGTGCGGCCAGAATCGGTGAGCTGCTCGGGGAGCCCAATGTGATCTCGCTGGACATCGGCGGCACCACCGCCAAGACCTCGCTGGTGGAGCATGGAACCCCGAAGATCACCACCGAGTACAAGATCGAAAAACGGCGAGATTTTGCCGGCTACCCCATCCTGGCACCAACGGTGGACATCGTCACCATCGGCGCCGGCGGCGGCTCCATCGCCTGGGTGGACAAGGCCGGCGCGCTGCAGGTGGGCCCGGTCAGCGCCGGCGCCGATCCGGGCCCGGCCTGCTACGGGTGGGGAGGCGACCAGCCGACCGTAACGGACGCCAATGTCGTGGCCGGGCGCATCAACCCGGACTACTTCCTCGGCGGCGAGATCCCCCTGGAGGTTGAGAAGGCCGAAGCCGCGCTGCGCCCGATCGCCGAGGCCTTCGACATGAGTCTGGAGCAGGCTTCGATGGGCGTGATCCGCATCACCGACGCGAACATGATCAACGCCCTTAAGCTCGTCTCGGTCCGGCGCGGCTACGATCCGCGCGATTTCGCGCTGATCGCGTTCGGCGGCGCCGGCGCAATGCACGCCGGCGCGCTCATGCGGGAGCTGCGCTGCAAAGAGGTCATTATCCCGACCGAGCCGGCGGTCTTTTCGGCCTGGGGGATGCTGATGACCGATCTGCGGCGGGATTACATCCGCACGCTGATCACCCGCACCGACCGGGTCGACCCGAAAGAGCTTCACCGCATCTACGCCGAGATGGAGATGCAGGCCTCGCAGGAGCTGGCCGCCGAGGGCGTTGACAGCAGCGAGAGAGCGATGCAGCGCTACGCCGACATGCGCTATCTCGGCCAGGAGCACACGGTAAAGGTCCCGCTGCCGGATGGGGAGATTACGGAACAGGCGGTATCCGAGATCAACGACCGATTCCACAACCTGCACGAGCAAACCTACACGTTCCGGCTGGATACGCCCGTGGAACTGGTCAACTATCATCTCACAGCCCTGGGCAAGGTGAAGAAGCCCGAATACCAGAAGCTGGGCGTCCAGGGGGGCGAGCTGAAAGAGGCCCGCAAGGGCGTGCGCCGGGTCAACTTCGACGAGCTGGGCTTCCATGAAGCCGCCATCTACGAACGCGAAAGGCTGCCCCTGGGCGTGGCCGTTCTCGGCCCCGCGGTCATTGAGGAGCCGGCATCAACCACAGTCGTCTTCCCCGACCAGCGACTGACCCGAGACGACTACGGGTTTCTCCACATCCAGATGGTCGAATAGCTGAGGCAGGAGGCGAGATGGGAAAGGCCAAAGAGACAATCGATCCTTTCACGCTGGAGATCATCAAAGAGGGACTGGTGGCGATCGGCGACGAGATGTTCGTCACCATGCAGCGCACCAGCATGAGCACCATCATCTACGAGGTCCTGGACTACGCCGTAGGTCTCACGGATGCCGAGGGCAACCTGATCACCCAGGGGAACGGCGTGACGCTGTTCCTGGGGACGCTCGACTTCGGCGTGCGCAGCGTTCTGGACAAGTTCGGCGCCGGGAACCTCAAGCCGGGAGACATCTACATCACCAATGATCCTTACAGCGGAGGCGGCACCCACCTTTCGGACGTGTCCATCCTCGCCCCGATCTTCTATGANNCTGGACCGAGGTGGGCGGCATGGCGGCCGGGAGCTGGACCACCAACTCGACCGAGGTCTATCAGGAGGGGCTGCAGTTTCCGACCGTCAAGCTCTTCGACCAGGGCCAGCCGATCCAGAGCCTCTTGGACATCATCCGGGCCAACGTCCGCACGCCCGACATGAGCATCGGCGACATGTACGCGCAGGTGGCCTCCATGCGTATCGCCGAGCGGCGCTTTCAGGAGATGTGCAAGAAGTACGAGGTCGATCTTGTGCTGCGCGGCATCGAGNNCCGCCAGGAGCTCCGGAAGCTTCCGGACGGGGTCTACGAGGCGGTGGACTACATCGACGACGACGGCATTGGCAATGGCCCCTTTGAGGTGCGGGTCAAAGTCACCATCGACGGCGAGAATCTGGTCTGCGATTTCACCGGCACGCACGAGCAGGTGCCGGGGCCGGTCAACTGCGCCAGAACGGGACTGTACTCCGCGGCGCGGGCGGTGTTGATGGCGCTGACCGACCCCTCGATCCCGGCCAGCGAGGGCTGCTTTCGGGCGCTGGAGGTCGTGTGCCCCGACGGCACAATCTTCACCTGCAAGCGCCCGGCGCCGGTCTCAACCTACTGGGAGACGATGCTCTACGCCGCCGACCTGATCTGGAAGGCGATGGCGCCGGTGCTGCCCGACCGCCTTCCGGCCGGCCACTTCCTGAGCGTGTGCGGCACGATCGTAGCCGGCCCACACCCGGACACAGGCGAGCTGTTCCTGCTGGTCGAGCCGCAAGCCGGAGGCTGGGGAGCCGGGGCCGATAAGGACGGCGAGAACGGTCTGGTGTGTGTCGGCGACGGCGAGACCTTCATCATCCCTGTGGAAGTCTGCGAAACCCGCTACGGCGTGCTGGTGGATCAGTTCGGGTTCGATATCACCCCCTCCGGCGCCGGAAAGTTCCGGGGCGGGCGCGGACTGGTGCGCGACTACCGCATCACGGCCGAGGAGGCCTGGTTCACCGGCACCTTCGGGCGCTTCAAATACCTGCCCTGGGGGATGGAAGGCGGCGCCGAGGGATCCAAGAACTACACCAAGATCCTGTTCGCGGAAGGCAAAGACCCGGATGTCTTCGGCAAGGCTGCTCAATATCACTTGAAGAAAGGCGACGTGGCCCGGCTGATTACAGGTACCGGCGGGGGCTACGGCGAACCCGGCGAGCGCCCGGTTGAGAAGGTGCAGGAGGACGTCAAGAACGGCTACATCACCTTGAAGCAGGCTGAAGAAGACTACGGCGTGATCCTGAAGCCGGATACCCTGGAGGTCGAGAAGCTCGTCGGGGCCCGCGCCGAATGAACCCGATCGTCCGGCGGCGGGAGGGCTTACGGGTTCGGCGGCCGCCACCAAGCGAAGGAGCGTGACAGATGCGGATCCTGTGGATCGATCCGATCGGAACCGATATGTTCAGCAGCGACATGCTCGACATCCTGAGCCGGGCCAAACGCCCCGAAACCGAGGTCGAGGTGGTTGCGCTGCCCGAGGACCGGCCCAAGCACCTGGAGTATCACGCCTACGAGGGGCTGGTTATCGGCGACATCACGCGCATCACCTATGAAGCCAGGGAGAGCTACGACGCGGTGGTCATCGGCTGCTTCTACGACGTCGGCTTGCGCGAGGCGCGCGAGGTGTCAGGGAAGGCAATTGTGACCGCGCCCTGCCAGTCGGCCAGCGCCATCGCCAGCAACCTGGGCAACACCTTCTCGGTCCTGGTCGGCCGGCGCAAGTGGATCCCCAAGATGAGGGAGAACGTCCATCTGTACGGCCACGGCCACGCAATGGTGTCGATGCTGCCGCTCGAGCTGGGAGTTCACGATTTCCAGGCCAACCACGACCTGACCTGCGACCGGCTGATGACCGCGGGACGCAAAGCGGTCCAGGAGGATGGGGCCGAGGTGCTCATCCTGGGCTGCACAGCCGAGTACGGATTCAATCAGAAGATGCAGGAGGAACTGGGTGTGCCGGTGATCGATGCTGTGACGGCGCCCTTCAAGTACGCCGAGTTCCTGGCGGATCTGGCGCAGCGATTTGGCTGGCATCCGAGCCGCAAGTGGGGCAGCGAAGCGCCGCCCAAAGAGGAAATCGAAGCGTGGGGCCTGTTCCGTGATCCCGCCCCGATCGGGACCCGCCTGCCCGGAGAAAAGATGCCTGCGTGAGGACGGACCCCTTCACGCTCGAGATCATCGGCGCTATGCTGCGCGCCTCCGCCGAGGAGATGTTCGCCACCCTCGGCCGCACCGCTCAGAGTCCCATCATCTATGAAGTGCTGGACATGGCCTGTGGGCTGGTCACACCCGAGGGAGAGCTCATCGCCGAGGCGGAGGGCGTACCGGGCTTCATCGGCTGCCTGAGCTTCGCCGCCAAAGAGATCCTGGGGAAGTTCGACGCCGGGGCCATGCGCCCCGGCGATGTTTATGCCACCAACGATCCCTATCGGGGCGGCGGCACGCACCTTTCCGATGTCGTACTGCTATCGCCGGTCATCTTCCGGGGTGAACTGGTCGCTCTGGCAGCCAATAAGGCCCATTGGACCGAAGTGGGCGGCATGGCGGCCGGAAGTTGGACCACAGATTCCACCGAGATCTTCCAGGAAGGCGTGCAGCTTCCCGCGATCCAGATCGTGAAGGCCGGGGCGCCCATCGCCAGCGTGATCGATGTGCTGCGGGCGAACGTCCGGCTGCCCGAGATGACGCTGGGCGATTTCCACGCCGGGGTGGCCGCACTTCGCGCCGGCGAGCGGGACGTTTTGGCGATCTGCGAAAAACACGGTCTGGAGGCACTCCAGGAGAGCATGCGTATCATGCTGGATCGGGGCGAGCAGGCCGCGCTCACCAGCCTGGCGCGCTATCCGCCCGGCGAGTACTCGGCCGAGATGTGGATCGACGACGACGGGCTCAGCGACGATCCGCTGCGGGTCTGCGTGAAGGTAACGCTGTCCGCGAGTCGATTCGTGGCCGATTTCACGGGTTCGGCGCCTCAGGCTCCCGGTCCGATCAACACGACCTGGACCGGCCTGGAAGTCTCCTGTCGCGAGATTTTCAAGGAAGCCACCGATCCGCATTTTCCCAACAACGATGGGTTCTTTCGCCCGCTGCGTGTGATCTGTCCCGATGGAACGATCTTCACCGCCCAGCGGCCTGCCCCGGTCTCAACCTATTGGGAAACCGGCGCGTATGTCAGCGATTTGATCTGGAAAGCGCTGTTCCCCATCGCCACCGACAGGCTGCCGGTAGGCCACCATCTGAGCGTGTGCGGCACGATCGTGAGCGGCGAGAGCCCGGACCGGGGCCGGTTCGTCCTGGTGGAGCCGCAGGCCGGCGGCTGGGGCGCCGCTGCCGACCGCGACGGGCAGAGCGGGATGGTTCCGGCTGGCGACGGCGAAACCTACATCATGCCGGTCGAGGTGTGCGAGACGCGCTACCCGATCCTGGTGGAGCAGTTCACCTTCAACACGGGGCAACCGGCAGGCTCCGGGCGGTTCCGAGGCGGATTCGGCCTGGTGCGCGACTACCGCATCCTGTGCGAGCGGGCCGACCTGACGGCGACGTTTGGGCGCTTCAAATTCCCTCCCTGGGGCGCGGGCGGGGGTGGAGACGGCTCCCCGAACGCCGTAGAGGTCATTCCGAAGGGCGCCGAGGAGGCTGTTTTGCGCCGAGGCAAACTGGCTCGCTACCCTCTGCGGCAAGGCGATCTGGCTCGTCTCATCACCGGGGCTGGGGGCGGCTACGGAAATCCCCTGGAGCGCGATCCTGCGCGGGTCCTGCAAGATGTACACGACGAGTATCTCTCGATTGACCAAGCCAGGCAGATCTATGGCGTCATCCTGCAGTCCAGCCCGCTGGCCGTGGATCAGCTGGCCACGCGGTCACACCGCAAGAAGGCGGCAGCCGACCCTATGGCTTGAAGGCTCGCCATGAAGGCTGACTGGCCGCACCGTCGCCCGCCACTCGAGCCTGCCGCGCCGGATTCAGCCCGCCAACCCGGGAGGCCGCTTGTCCGCTGACCCCTTCACCCGCCTCATCATCCAGGAGCATCTGCGATCTGCAGCCGACGAGATGTTCGTGCGCCTGGGCAGAGCCAGCAAGAGTCCCATCATTTACGAGGTGCTCGACTACGCCTGCGCCTTCGTCAGCCCGCAGGGCGAGCTCATCTCCGAGGCGCAGGGGGTGCCCGGTTTCACGGGTGTGCTGCCTTTCGCCGTTCAATCCATTCTGGACAAATACGACCCCGGGGCGATGAAAGCCGGCGATATCTACGCGACAAACGACCCCTACACGGGGGGCGGGACGCATCTCTCGGACGTGTGCCTGATCGGTCCGATCTTCTGGGAGGGCGAGATCGTGGCCTTGGCCGCCAACAAGGCGCACTGGACCGAAGTGGGCGGCATGGCGGCCGGCAGCTGGACGACCGATGCAACAGAGATTTATCAAGAAGGGCTGCAGCTCCCGGCGGTCAAGCTGTTCGACGCCGGTCAGCCGCTGGCCAGCCTGATCGACCTGGTTGCCGCCAACGTCCGGCTCCCCGACATGACTCTCTCCGACCTGTACGCCGGGGTGGCCGCCATTCGGGCCGGCGAGGCGCAGGTGCATGCGATCTGCCGCAGATTCGGGGTTACGGCCTTTCGCCGCAGCGTGAAGGAAATGCTGGATCAGGGAGAGGCCCTGGCGCTCGACCGACTCGCGCAACTGCCCAAGGGAATTTATGAAGCCTCGGACTGGATGGATGACGACGGATTAAGCGACGATCCCATTCCTATCCATGTGAAGGTCACCATCAGCCCCGAGCGCTTCAGCGCCGATTTCACCGGCTCCTCCCCCCAGGTGCCCGGGCCCATCAACGGCACCTGGGCGCGGCTGCAGTCCTCCTGTCGGGTGGTTTTCAAAGCCATCACCACGCCCACGCACCCCAACAACGAGGGCAGCTTCCGCCCGGTCGAGGTCATCTGTCCGGAAGGCACGATCTTCCGCGCCAGACGCCCGGCCCCGGTTTCAACCTACTGGGAAGCCGGCGCCGCCGCGGTAGACCTGCTCTGGCGCGCCTTGTATCCCATCGCCAAACAGAGGCTGACGGTCGGGCATTTCCTCAGCATTTGCGGCACCAGCCTGGCTGGGAAGAACGATGACGGGGACTTGTTCGTGCTGGTTGAGCCGCAGGCCGGCGGCTGGGGCGCCGGTTTCGACAAGGATGGCGAAAGCGGACTGGTCGCCCAAGGGGATGGTGAGACCAACAACATCCCCGTGGAGGTGTGCGAAACGCGGTATCCCCTGCTGGTGGAGCAATATGGCTTTGACATCGTGCCTGAGGGGGCCGGCAAGTATCGAGGCGGACGAGGCCTCGTTCGGGACTACCACCTCCTGTGCGAGGAGGCGACCCTGACGACCACCTATGGGCGTCACCGGTACCCCCCTTGGGGCTTTGAAGGTGGACAGGATGGTTCGGCCAACGGCGCGGCGGTGATCCCCGCCGGAGCGGAAGAGCCGGCCGTCTGGCGAGGCAAGCTGGCCCGCTATCCCCTGCGAAGAGGCGATCGAGCGCGTCTGGTCACCGGCACGGGCGGAGGCTATGGCAGCCCGCTTGATCGGCCTGTCGAGAGGATCCAGGAGGATGTCAAGAACGGCTACGTGACCCTCTCACAGGCGGAGCAGATCTACGGCGTCCGGCTCGATCCAGATACCCTCCAACCCATTAAGTTGGCCCCCCGCGCAAGGCCCGCGCATAACCTGATTTGAAATGCCCGCGCGCCGGGCCCTGTGGGCTCAAGCGGCGGAGG
>JABAOD010014033.1_pt2 | contig 21660 bp, 22 predicted proteins | sample 7062151 | NCBI WGS metagenome assembly JABAOD01 (sample SAMN14538626, study PRJNA623070) | marine sediment metagenome | biome: marine biome [ENVO:00000428]; feature: marine pelagic biome [ENVO:01000023]; material: deep marine sediment [ENVO:00002113] | place: India: Gulf of Khambhat ... | reverse complement strand
AAGCGAAGAACCTTATCCAGGGCTTGAAACCTAACTGTGGTTCTTGGGAAACCAAGATCGTCTTCGAGATCGTTAGGCAGGTGATGCATGGCTGTCGTCAGTTCGTGGCTTGAGCTGTTCCCTTAAGTGGGGAAACGAACGCAACCCTCGTTGCCTGTTATATGTGTCAGGCGAGACTGCTCCCTCACGGGAGAGGAAGGTGAGGATGACGCCAGGTCAGCATGTCCCTTGATGCCTTGGGCTGCACACACGCTACAATGGTACGCACAACGGGACGCAATATCGTAAGGTGGAGCAAATCCCTATAAAACGTGCCTCAGTTCGGATTGCAGTCTGCAACTCGACTGCATGAAGTCGGAATCGCTAGTAATCGCGGATCAGCACGCCGCGGTGAATACGTTCCCGGGCCTTGTACACACCGCCCGTCAAGTCATGGAAGTCGGGAGTACCCGAAGTTCGTGTTTATCACGACCTACGGTAAGCTCGATAACAAGGACTAAGTCGTAACAAGGCACGGCTAGCGGAAGCTGGTCGTGGATTAATTCCAATTGGAGACGTTGTCGTGTTGGTGGTGACACCTTCACAATGATGACTAATTGGTCGACGATTAAGTGCCTCAATTGAGCATTTAATCAGGAAATGATACTCAACATCCTTAACTGGTATCAGACTGTAGGGAAAGACCTATCGATAAAGGATAAGACAAAAGAACTTGCAAAAACGAGAAAACCTCATACACATAAGTGTATGAGGTTTTCTCGTTGTACATATTACTAACCCCCTCTAGCTTTTTACTGGATCACTGTACCACTGTTAGGAGTACTGCCGTCAGGACAGATAAATTCACAATCTGGTCCACTGCGACCAATCATGGTTCCATCGGCACATACAGCTGCATCCATAGTACACATAACAACATCATTGTTATCGGATGATGTGTTTGAAGTTGTATTAGTTTGAAGACCTAGGTTGTCATACGAACAAAAAGATTCAGCAGACATCGGAGTTAAAGTTAAACTCGCTTGAGCTAATAATGGCGCTACTAAAGCTCGAATTTGACTTGGGGCCATGCTGTCGAAATCGTTATTTTGGTAAGCATCAAGCGCTCTTATGTATTGATTTGGCACTAGTGGCGAATTATAAAGATCGAAAAATTCTTGATTTCGCACCCCAGGTTCAATTTGTGAAAGAAGATTGATAGCTTCAATGGTGGGGAACAGATCAGTTTCTTGGTCACCGCGAGGGCAGCTGTTAGTTGGTTGCTCCATTACCCAGACACCGCTCCAGTCCACCAACACATGTTTGATGTTGCGTACCACGCTGTCACACATCAGACGCATGTCTGAAGCGCTTGGAGCCATGCCGTTACCGATAAAGCTGGCGTTCTCTGCGTAAGTTTTTTGGTGAGTGTGCACTATGTACATGTTGTGTGCACCAGCGGCAACTAAGTCGTTTATAACGTCTCCGTCATAAGTAATACCGTTTTCATAGTGTTGGTCAGTTAGATTGGTCCAGCGGTAATCTTCATTTGCATCCAAATAGAAGAGGTAGGCGGTTTGGTTTTGTTCTACGTCTGCAGCCAGCATTAAGGTATCCATGGCAACTTGGCAGGATTGATTATCATTCAGATCAGGTGTACTGAATTGACCACGAGGTTCACCTGGTAAGAAGGACAGTTTGGCGATGTCTTTAGTTTGATTGAAGACAATATTAGCTATTCCAGAAGGCGTATCAGGGTCTTCGGTTGAGTTAGTGGCGGTGCTATTGTTTGCGTCAGAGTTACTGTCTGAGTTTGAAGTGCTGTTAGTGTTGCTATTAGGAAAGCTCATAAAGTTCCCACTATAACTCTCTTGCTTGCACCAGGTGCTTGGTAGATAGTCTGGACAGATAGCTTGAGCATTGCGCACTCCTAAACTGCCAACGAGCATGTTAACGATGCCCCAAATGCTCACTAAGAAGACAAAGGCAGCGATACTGTATATGGCCAATCGCTTGGCTTTAGTTCGCCCCTCTTCACTGTGGCCTTCGACTATGAAATAACGAGTTGCATTGACTAAGAAGACTAGTAGAGCAATAGCAAACAAGAAAGGCATGATTACGTAGTTCAAAAATGAACTGATAGCAGCAATTATTTTCTGAGCTGTAGTTAAGTCAGCGCGGGACTCAGTGTTGGTGGTTAAACCGCCGCCAGAACTGCCGAAAGTGGAGGATTCAGTATTGTTAGTTAAAGCATCGGAATAAAAACAAATGCCGAAGAAACAGTTTTCCTCCGCTTGTACTTGTTGAGGAGTGCTAAAAGTTGCTAGACATAGCAAAAAACACAGTGTGATAAAGATTTTTTTCATACTGTAATGATACCGCATTAAGCAACAGAGAAGGGTATTTTGGCCACAGATTGACTAATTAGTTAAAATGTGGTAATATTATAAATAATAAGGTTGCTGCGCAGTGTAGTGACTAAGACGTGACAAAAGTCACGCAAGTACCTTGAGGTAGAGCAATGAAACACTTTGGAATCTTTCTTCAAATAGCTGGAGTCTTGGCGGTTATCATCGGGTGTGCTGATGAGACACCGGGTCATACCATACCGTTATGGTGGCCACTGGTCTGGGCAGCCGGCGGCTTTGCTGCCATGTTCACGGGCTATAAACTCTACCGCTGCGGCGGTGGACAAAGCTTCTTTGAAGAGTAATCCGAAAGCGGCGTGGTGCGAAAGCAGGCGCCGCTTTTATGTTGAATTTAATTGACTAGTTTGGTAGTATTGCGTGACTTTGTTGTTAAAACAATAAGTTCGACTGACTCCTTACAGGAGCTGTCCACTGTTTGGATAATTTGTTTTGTTGGTCCGGGCATAGCTCAGTTGGCTAGAGCGTTCGACTGATACTCGAAAGGTCCTAGGTTCAAATCCTAGTGCCCGGACCAAAAACGCAAATTATTAAAACAGTCTCAATTAAAACAGAGTAGTAATACTCTGTTTTAATTTTGTAAACACTTAACCTGTTTCAATGATTTGTGCTAGGAAAGGCACAAATCAGGAACTAAATTCGCAATGGTCGCTTCCGCTCGTTTGCTCATTTAACTCGAAAGGTCCTAGGATGACATATTTTTAACGACTGAAAGAAGTATAAAAATAGAAATGACCTTGTGGTGCAAATCCTAGTGCTCGGACAAAGGTTTTTATTGTATCTGCTGACCGATTAGATCAGTGTCTGGAATAAAATATTGAAACCGTAGACTCCTACCGTGTGGTAGATCATGGTGCCTAGAATCATCGGAATCAAAAAGCTTCTTAATCGGACTCCTAAAAATGCTAAGGGAATAATGAAAGCTTCGTTTGGTAGAGGGATAAAAGCGGCATAGATAAATACAAAAACAAATGTCCAGTTTTTATGGTAACGGTCTTTGAATTTTTGCATTCGCTCTAGTGTTTGCGGGTATTTTTCTTTAGCGTAATCAGCGGTGTAATAACCAAATAAGTAACCAATCAGATCGGCTAAGGTGGTGCCGATGGTAAAAAAGATCACTAAGGCTGGAATAGAGATGCCGGCAGTTATGAAAATTGGTACTAGCGTAGCAGGTGGGAATGGTAATAAGAAATTTAAGCCAGAAAATACACCAATCAACAAGGCACCTAAATGACCGTACTTGGCTATGGTGCCTATGATAAATTCATCTTTCTGGATGTAAACAGCCGCTTCAAATGAAGCTAAAAAAAGTAAACTCAAAAAAGTCACTAAAATTAATAATCTTAGTACCTTTTGCTTTTTCTTGGGAATGATTTTAGGCATGATTTGCCCGTTATTATATATGTAGCTCTTCTGAAGAGTCAGCAGAAGCTGATTGTTCTAAAAGCTCAATTTCTGTACTCAAATACTCAAAGTCTTTACTGAGATTCACTGTAGTGAAATAGACAAAAACAGCAAAGCCTATGAATACAGTCCAGGCAATGTATGGAAAGAAGCGATGGTCTTCCAGTGCGTTTTTCATTACTGTCAGTATAAACTTAATTAGGGCCTATATCCACCAAGGGTTGTTGAATAGATAATCTATTCCAAAGACTTGAGTCTTTTGATTTGTTACGTATGATAGGCAGATAAATATGGATCCCACCCTTACTTGTAAGCTGTTGCAAATGCTGGATTTGTTTGGTTTCAGTAAAAGTTGGACTGGGACTTGTGTAATCATATAAATTATAAGTGTCGCAACGAAAGAAGTGGCTTAAAAGTAAGGGTTGGGATGGATAATTTTGCAGAATATTTTAGAGGTAAGAGAGTAACGGTCATGGGGCTAGGACTTCTTGGTCGTGGTGTGGGTGATGCAGCTTACATGGCTGAAGCTGGAGCGGTAGAGGTTTTGGTGACCGACCTGAAGACAGAAGAAGAACTTAAGGAGTCGGTTGAACAATTGTCAGCTTATGACAATGTTAAGTTTGTTTTAGGGGAACATCGAAAGGAGGATTTTCAGGATCGCGATTTTATTTTAGTTGGAGCTGGCGTACCAAGAGAGTCTGAGTTTCTGCAGCACGCCAGCGAAGCTGGCGTGCCTCTGAAACAAAGCGCTGCATTATTTGCTGAATTGTCTCAAGTGCCGATCATTGGAGTAACTGGCACCAGAGGTAAAAGTACGGTGGCACATATGATTCACCATACATTGAGAGTAGCTACAGGTGAAGACATTATTCTTGGCGGCAATGTACGGGGACTATCCAACTTACAACTTTTGAAAATTGTTAAGGATGATTCGTTGGCTGTAATGGAGCTTGATAGTTGGCAGTTGCAAGGTTTTGGCTGGGCTGGCATTTCGCCGCAGATTGCTATTTTTACTAACTTTATGGCTGATCATATGGATTATTATAAAGATGATATGGAAGCTTATTTTGCTGACAAAGCCAATATCTTCCGTAACCAAGAAGATACGGGGGTGTTGATCACTACGCCAGAAGTTTTTGAACGAGCTAAAGGGACTGATATTACTTTGCGAGGAGAAGTGATTTTGGCTGACGCCAGCGTGATTCCTGAAGACTGTTTGCTTGCCATGCCAGGCGAACACAATAGACTGAATGCTGCTCTTACTTACGAAGCACTTAAAGCAATTAGTTTATCTGCTGAATTGATTTTTGAAGGTTTAGCTAGTTTTGGTGGGGTAGAGGGTCGCTTGCAGTTTGTGAAAACCATCGATAATGTTCGTATTTATAACGACAATAATGCAACGACCCCACAAGCTACAGTGGCAGCGTTGAAGTCACTGGATCTAGGTAGTAAGAATATTCTTTTGATAGCAGGGGGAGAAGATAAAGGTCTCAATGTAACTCCACTAATTGATGCTATCGATCAACATTGCAAGCAGGTTATTTTAACTCCTGGCTCCGGTTCTAATCAACTGCTAGATTCCTTACAAGGTGGAGGTCCGACCTCCACCTTGGTAGTGGAAACATTGGAGCAAGCAGTTGAAGAGGCGCGCTTAGTAGCTGAGAACGGAGATATTATTCTATTTAGTCCAGCCTTTGCTTCCTTTGCACAGTATAAGAATGAGTATGAGCGCAATGATGAATTTATGAGTTTGGTAGAAGAAATATAGCATGAGTGAAAAACCAGCAGATTTCGTGAGTGCGGAGGAGAAATTTTTGGTAGATATTGACTCGTTTGAGGTTCAGGAATACAAAGATGCTGCATTGTTGATGCAGAGTCCAGTTGAGTATATTAATAAAAAGTTAACTGACTTGGGGGCTGATCATGAAATGGATAAAGAGGATGCTTTGACAATGATGAGTGAGCTGTATGAAATTTTACAATCTGATGTAGCGCTTATTGCTGGTCATGAAACGATGGGAAATATCGAGGAAGATATAGATTTCTTGTGTAAAAAGGGTTTCCTAGGTCATGACAGCTGGAGGGTTGTCATCCGTCTGTTTCTGGAGGCTGGAATCACGACTGATCTAGTTGAAGAATTTCTTGAACATCATGAAAGTGATGGTAAGAAAGAATCTGAGATGCAAGTACGCGTACTTAAGGGTATTTTGCAGAGTGAGCTTGGGAAGGAGGAAATGGCAGAAGAGGTTGATCTGTCAGCTGTCTATGAAGATGCTAAGCTATTTTTAGCGGATCCAGTGACACACTTGAGCGAATTAAAAGCGCGCTTTGCCGGCATTTATGTAGCAGAGGAGGTGATGAATAGGTTGGCTGATTACGGCAGTGCTTTAACTGGAGAGGAAGTTAAAACTGATAATAGCTATGTGCGAGTTTGGTTAACTCATGATCCGGGTTCAACCGAATCAATTGCGGCTATTTTTACCCTCCTTAAAGAAGCGGGCTTTACTTATGCAGAAATGAAAACTTGGCTGACTATTGAGGAAGGTGAGTTAGATGAGGAAGAAGAATTAGATGCGGGAGACAAGATGATGGTAAATACAATGAAAGTTATACTAGATGCAATTTATGATGAAGAATAACAGAGTACATTTTGTTGGAGTGGGTGGTATTGGCATGAGCGGGTTGGCTCGGCTGTATTTGCATGAGGGTGCCGAAGTTTCAGGGAGTGATGCGGTGGAGAGTGAATTAACACGAAAGCTGGTTGAGGAAGGGGTGGCGATTACCTATGAACAAGTGGCGGAAAATATATTAGACGGCGTAGAGTTGGTGGTCTATACGGAAGCGATGGCAGAGGACCATCCGGAGCTTGTGGCCGCACGGGAGAAAGGTATTCGAACTATCAACTACTTTGAAGCACTTGGTGAGATTGCAAATGAGTATTATCTCATTGCGGTGGCAGGTACACACGGTAAGACTACTACCACAGCGATGCTTATCGATATTCTCGAAGAAGCGAGTTTTGATCCAACCGCCATTGTTGGTTCGTTGCGCACTCGAACTAATAGTAACTACCGAGCTGGTAAGAGTAAGTATTTTGTAGTTGAGGCTTGTGAATATAAGCGTGACTTCTTAACTCTGGAGCCGGATATCTTGGTTATCACTAACCTTGAGCACGAACATGTCGATTACTATAAAGACTTGGAAGATGTTCAGTCAGCTTTTCGTGAGTTAGCTGAAAAAGTTCCGGAAGATGGTCTGGTGATAGCTAGTCTGAGTGATGAAAATATATTGCCGGTAGTCTCAGGTCTTAAGTGTGAGGTGTTGGATTACAAAAGCACTTTTGATCCATTGTTAGAATTACCGCAGCCAGGACTTTATAACCAACTAAACGCCGCTGCCGCTCGGGCGGTGGCCGAATGGTTAGAGGTTGAGAAACCATTCATCCTCAGTGCTTTGGATAATTTTGCTGGTACTAAACGTCGGTTTGAATATAAGGGTACAGTCAATGGTGCGATGGTTTACGAAGATTATGCCCATCACCCGACTGAGCTTAAAGCTGTAATCACTGCCACCAAAGAAAAGTTCGGGAGCAAACAACTGATTGTAGTATTCCAACCACATACTTACTCGCGCACCCATGAACTTTTTGAAGACTTTGTTGATGCATTGAGTTTGTCTGACCAACTAATTATGGTGCCAATTTATGCCGCACGAGAGGAAAATGTTAGCGGGGTAGATAGTCAGCAGATTGTTGATACGATTGCCAGTGCTAAGTATTTTCAAACTCTCGAAGCGGCTGCTTTAGAGGTGAGAGAAACAGTTGGTAAAGACAGCGTTGTTTTGGTGGTTGGAGCCGGGGATGTGACTAAGGTATCTGACTTTCTCACACAGTAGAAACTTTTCTTGATTTGAGTGTGTATAATAGATCGACAACGAAATAATGTATCCAGAGTATGGACGAGGGATTTGACCCGCTGACTCCATCCGCAACCCCTAAGTTTTTAGGAAGGTGCGAACTTCACCCGATTTTGATCGGAAAGATGCCAAACTCCTGGATGCGCCCTAACGGGCGCTTTTACGTTGCAAGTTAGTAAATAATATTGAGACAGTTATGTTAAGAACAGCTGAATGTGTGTCTCCTCGACACCCTGACAAGATTTGTGACCGTATCTCAGACGCGGTTTTAGATGCTTATTTAAAAGAAGACCCTAAGAGTCGAGTGGCAGTTGAGACAGTTGGTAGTCACGGTAAAGTTTGGGTGACTGGTGAAGTTACTTCAAATGCTCAAGATGTTAATGTGCAAAAAATTGCGCAAGAAATTGCCGGTGAAGGAGTAGAGGTCACCACTCACATTGTGGCGCAAAGTCGTGAAATTGCTCAAGGTGTTGATACTGGTGGAGCGGGTGATCAAGGAATTATGACTGGTTATGCTACCCGTGAAACTGATTCATACATGCCTAAAGAGTATGAATTGGCTCGTAACTTATGTCAGACAGTTTACGAAAAGTATCCGTATGACGGTAAGACTCAGGTGACTTTAAATGAAGGTGGCGATGTTACTTCAGTGGTTTGTAGTTTTCAAAATGCTCCAACGGAAGAACTTAAGCCCTTAGTAGAATCAGTTATCCCAGGTGCTGGTGAGTATCACATCAATCCAGCTGGAGATTGGGAAATGGGTGGTTTTGACGCGGATGCCGGCTTAACCGGACGGAAGATTATCGTTGATAACTACGGCCCAGAAGTGGCAGTGGGAGGTGGAGCCTTCTCTGGAAAAGATCCATCTAAGGTTGACCGTAGTGCAGCTTATATGGCACGTCGGATTGCGGTTGACTATCTAGAGAATAACCCCGAAGCAAAAGAGGTGCTGGTGAAATTGGCGTACGCTATTGGTTACCCAGAAGCACTGATGGCAGTAGCAACGGTTGACGGTGTGCCAGAAGAAGTAACTGGTTATGACTTAACTCCAAATGGTATTAAGGAGTTTTTGGGACTTGAATCTCCAATTTATGCTGATACTGCAGCTTGGGGACACTTTGGCCGCAATTTCCCTTGGAAGTAAATTGTTCCCAGTTTTCACAATTACTTCGTTACGTTTCAGCAAAATAACACTCATCGTATAACCACATACGGCTCGCATTATTTTCTTCACGTGCCTCGTACTTGTAAAAACGTGGGAACAATTTAGATTTCGAAATAGTGACTTATTGTAATAAGTTAAAAAAAGAAAAGGCCGGCGCGAAGCGCCGGCCTTTTCTTTTTTATGTATGGGTGTTAGTTTTGTGTCTATGAATGAAGGGGGGAAATTAAGTGTAGTGGCGACACCAATCGGAAACCTTGAAGATATGACACACCGGGCGGTGCGGATTTTAAGTGAGGCTGATTATGTGCTCTGTGAAGATACGCGAGTAACAGGTAAGTTGTGTGCCCGTTATGAAATTGAAACGAAATTGAAACGATATGACTCATGTTTCAGACAAAGTGCATGAGGAAATTTTGAGTGATTTGGAAGCAGGGAAGAAAATTGCTTTGGTCAGTGATGCTGGAACTCCTGGAGTGAGTGATCCGGGCGTGTTGTTGGTTTCTAAAGCACGCGCCGCAGGTGCTCGCATAGAAACTATTCCTGGACCATCTGCAGTAACAGCTGCTTTTTCTATCGCTGGGATCCCAGGTAATCAATTTTCCTTCCTGGGTTTCGTGCCGCAAAAAAAAGGTCGACAAACTTTCTTCGGTGAATTAATTGAGTATGACCACCCTGTCATTTTCTTTGAATCGACCCATCGCATCATAAAAACCCTCAAGACTCTTCAGGAGAGATCTGAAAATAGTCCAATCGATTGGACTATTTATGTAGGAAGAGAGTTAACCAAAATGCATGAAGAAATGATTGTGGGTACACCGCAAGATATTCTCGATCAATTGACTAATGAGCCAGTAAGGCAGAAAGGGGAGTTTGTGGTTATTGTTTCTCGAGCTTAAGTTGCTGTATACTACTTTAAACACGGGCGGAGTCGTACCAATTTGCTCTAGGAAATGAGCAAATTGGTACGTAAGTTAAACATAGTCGCTTCCGCTCGTTGTTTAACTTAATGACGAAAGAAACAACAGTTTTTGTATTGGGAGCAGCACTTATTTTAGTGCCACAGATGGGTATTCCTTCAAATTGGAAAGAGTATTTTTTAATAGTAGCAGGGGTGATTTTAATGATTGTCGGTTATAGCCTTAGACGGTCTGCCTACTTGAGAAGTATAGAGAATGAAGATGGTGAACGTTCTACTGATTATTACGTTGAGAGTACTGGTCATAAAGAGTCAGAACCAGATACAATATAGTTATGGTTCGTAATGTCTCATTAGCATTATTTTTTCTCGGTGGTTTAGTTTTTATTTTCTTTGCTTTTTTGCAAGGACCAAAATTAAGTGCTATCTACTACGACGTAAGTGAGGCAGAAGAATCAGATGTTAGTACAGCGGCTGTTGTGCAAGTTGATGAACCCAGTGTGTTAGATGAGAGACCAGTGGTGCAGCACGTTCCTTTACCTAAGCAGGTTAAGGCTATCTACATGACTTCATGTGTAGCAGGAACTCCAACCTTCAGACAGAAGTTGGTGCAATTGATTCAAGAGACTGAAGTTAATAGTGTTATGATCGACATTAAAGACTATTCAGGCACCATTTCATTCCCGCCAGAAAGTGAAGCATGGAAACCTGCTTGGCAAAATGCCCGTTGTGGTACCAGAGACATGCGTGAGCTAGTTCAGATGTTGCATGACAATGGCGTATTCGTGATTGCCCGTATTACTGTTTTTCAAGATCCTTTTTATGCACCAAAAAATCCAGACTTAGCTGTGCAACGTAAAGATGGTTCAGTCTGGACTGATCATAAAGGATTGTCGTTTGTGGATGTGGCTGCCAAGCCTTACTGGGATCATGTTATTGAGTTATCGAAGGAGGTTTACAATCTTGGTTTTGATGAGCTGAACTTCGACTATGTGCGCTATCCATCTGACGGCAATATGCAAGACATTGCATTTCCGACTAGTATGGCTGGAGAATACGGAGTTGATAAACAAGCTAACTTAGAAGCATTCTTTGTTTACTTAAATGAAAAGCTTGACGACGAAGCGCTTTTTGCTGAGTATCGACATGAAAACACTGGTCGTGCGTCATCTACACCTTGGACTTCGGCTGACCTGTTTGGCATGACCACTACTAACTACGATGATCTATCAATTGGCCAGGTACAAGATCGTGCTGTTCCTTATTTTGATTTTATTGCGCCGATGGTTTATCCGTCACACTACCCAGATGGATCGTTTGGCTACGCTGATCCAAATGATTACCCGTACGAGATTGTTCATTACGCCATGAAAACTGGAGTAGAAAGACTGCAGTCGGTCACTACTCCTATGGCCGGCTTTACTCACAAGCCTCAGTACGTGACCAATGCCAGTGGTACTCCAGTGGCGACAGGTTTATATGAAAAGCCTGTATATGAGGCTAATAAGTTGCGGACCTGGATTCAGGATTTTGATTATGGTGGAGATTACGATGCTGTCGATGTGCGTGCACAGATTCAAGCCAGTTATGACGCTGGGGTAATGGATTGGATGATTTGGGCACCGAGCAATATTTATACGAAAGGAGCACTGAAAGAGTCGGGTTATTTAGAGTTGGCCGAAGCAACTGATGATGGTAGTTTAGGGTTATAAATTTTATGAAAGTATTGGTAACAGGAGGGGCTGGGTTTATTGGTAGCGCTTTAGCGAAGCGTCTTCATGATGATGGTCACGAAGTGGTAGTAATTGATAATTTTAATCAATATTATGACCCTGCTTTGAAGCGTAAGCGACAAGAGCATTTTTTGTCTGATGTGAAAGTGGTGGAAGGAGACATAACTGATGTTGGGTCAGTAGATAAGCTCTTTGCAGAACATAACTTTGACGCGGTTTGTCACTTGGCAGCCCAGGCTGGTGTGCGATATTCAGTGGAAGCACCTGAAGTGTATGTTAGTACCAATGTAATGGGAACTGAGTTGTTGCTTGAAGCCATGAAGAAGCATGAGGTAAAACAGATGGTTTACGCCTCTACCTCTTCTGCTTACGGGGTAACAGCTGAATCACCATTTAAAGAAACCGAAAGTTCAGATCGACCGGTGTCTGTGTATGCGGCTACAAAAAGAGCTGGGGAGATGTTAGCTCATGTTTATCACCAGCAGTGTGGTATCAATACTACCTGTCTGCGTTTCTTCACAGTCTATGGACCTTGGAGTCGTCCTGATATGGCTATGTTGAAGTTTGCTGAGTTAATGGCCAAAGGTGAGCCGATAGAAGTGTTTAATGAAGGTGATTTACGTCGTGACTTCACATATATAGATGACATAGTAGAAGGTTTTGTGCTGGCATTAGAAAAACCACTTGGTTATGAAGTTATCAATCTGGGTAACGGCTCACCAGTGGAGCTGATGGACTTTATTGGTTTGATGGAAAGAGAGATGGATGTGGTGGCTAAAAAAGAATACTTACCAATGCAGACCGGAGATGTTTATGAAACTTATGCTGACACCAGTAAAGCTAAAGAGCTACTGGGATTTGAAGCCAAGACTTCATTTGCAGACGGGGTGGCTGCTTTCACTAAATGGTTCAAAGGCTATCAACTGAAATAATTTTATCTCTCTTGTCAAAGATAAATAAAGGTGNNGATTGGGGAGGGTGGCATGAAAAAAATAATCATGAGCTATAGAGCAGCTTGTTTTGTGTACGCAACGTGGAGTAGGAATGATAGAGAATATTATCTTTTCTTCATTCCTTTACTTGTCTCCCCGTTGGTTGCGGCTGTTATTGTGATTTTGTTCGCACACTGATGCTTGGCCGGATGGGTAAACCTCCGGCCATTACTGGTTCATGGGTGCGTTATAATAACGCTATGTCTTTTGATCCAGAACAGATCACACTATTTGCTAAAACCGATGCTCGTGGTCAGCAGGTGCCTTTTGGTATAAAGGCTAAAGATCGTACCCGTCATGTCTATGTGATTGGTAAAACTGGAATGGGGAAGTCTACGTTGTTGGAAAATATGGCGGTGCAAGATATTCAAAACGGCAACGGGCTTGCTTTTATTGACCCGCACGGACAAACAGCAGAGACGCTTCTACAGTACATTCCTGAAGAGCGTAAAAAAGATGTTTTATATTTTGCTCCATTTGATACTGATTACCCAGTAGCCTTTAATGTGATGGAGGACGTTGGCCCGGACAAACGCCATTTGGTGGTGTCTGGACTGATGTCAGTGTTTAAGAAAATTTGGGTAGATGCTTGGTCGGCTCGGATGGAATATATTTTGCAGAACACGCTTCTAGCCCTACTTGAGTATCCAGATTCAACGTTGCTCGGTGTAAACCGTATGCTCTCAGATAAGATTTATCGTAAGAAAGTTGTTGATAATATTACTGATCCTGCTGTAAAGTCTTTTTGGGTAGATGAGTTTGCTAACTACAATGAGCGTTACATGCAGGAGGCAGGTGATGCGATCAAGAACAAGATCGGACAATTCACAGCTAACCCGTTGATTCGTAACATCATCGGTCAGCCCAAATCCAGTTTTGATATCCGTCAGATTATGGATGAACGAAAGATTCTTATTATGAATCTTTCCAAAGGATTAGTAGGAGAAAGCAATGCTAACTTGCTAGGATCAATGCTTACTACTCGTATCTACTTAGCAGCAATGAGTCGGGCAGATTTGTCTTTGGAAAAAATGAAGGAGATGCCAAACTTCTATTTCTACGTAGATGAGTTTCAGTCTTTTGCCAATGCAACCTTTGCTGACATTCTATCTGAAGCCCGAAAGTATAAACTTAACCTGACGATTGCTCATCAGTACATTGAGCAAATGGAAGAAGAAGTTCGTAATGCTGTGTTTGGTAACGTGGGAACCATCATTTCTTTTCGGGTGGGTCCGTTTGATGCGGAGGTGTTAGAGACTGTATTCTCACCGCACTTTATGGCAACTGATATTGTGAATCTGGGCTTTGCTCAGATTTATCTGACGCTTATGATTGACGGTATTGGATCCCATCCTTTTTCAGCAACTACACTACCGCCAATTGAGCCAGCTGCTGTGTCCTTCCGTGATGTAATTGCGGCTGAGAGTAGGAGTCAGTTTGCTTTCCCGCGAATGGAGGTTGAGGAAAAAATAAACTCCTGGCATGACGCAGCTCAAGAAGAGGCTTTGCGAGCCCATCAAGAAGCTTCTGCTGCTGGTCAAAATAAATCAGCCAACAATCGCTTCAATGGCAATGGACGACACAATGGCAATGGTTCTAACGGAAGTCGTAATAACGATAGGTTTAAGAATGGTCGTGGCAACAACGTTCGCGATAATTCCCGTGGTGGAAAAGATAATTCTTTTAAAACTAATAATCATAATGGTAACGATCGTGCACCAAAAGATCGAGAGTCAAAGAATCATAAACCTAAGTTTGCGACTGAAGGAAAGAGTCTGGAAGATCTGCGTTCAGTTTTAGCGGGGATTTCACAAAATGAAAAAGAGCGTTTGGATAAAAAGAATGATTCTCAGCCGAAAGGTCAGGCTGAGAATGTACAGAAGCATGACGGCAAGAAACACGATAATAGTCATGAAGAGAAAAAAGAGGAAGGCGGTCTTAAGGATGCTTTGGCAGCGGCAATTGGTGAAGTGAAACCAACAGAAAGGAAGCTGCAAGAAAAAAAGTCGCTGCCACATACAGAGCAGAGAAATAAATCAGAGAGAAAAGAGGGTAGGCAGAAGCAGGTTAGGGACGATAATGGGCAAAAGTCATCAAACAGCAAAAGAGAGCGATCAAATAGAAAGTCGGACCAGCAGTCGCAGACAAGACGCATGGAGTCTAAACCTGAATCAAAAGAGAGGGTGCAGCCAGTTTTGAATGTAGAGCATGATTATGCTGAGATGAAGGAGACTAAAAGGGTGTCTACTCAATCATCACAGGCAACTAACCGGCAACCAAAGTCTCAGTTTAAGCGGCAGGTAAAGACTGACGAGCCACTACCGCAGTCTGATGCTGACGGCAGCAAGGTAAAGATCGTTAATCGAGGTTCAGAGATGGTTTTGGAAAATGCACTCAACGAAACTGAGCAGGCAAAAAAAGACGATCCTCTGGCACCTAAGAAGTTAACCCGAATGATGCGGGTGAATGAAGGAGAAAGACCACCTTTACGATAAATATAAACAAAGCCGCGAACCTATGAGGGACGCGGCTTTGCGTTTCTCGGTTCGCGGCTCAAGCCGCTTCAGTCTGGGTGGTTTTCCAAAGTGATCCTAAGGTGTAGTCTGTAGTGTTTAGTCCATTAGGATCAATGTCTACATCGAACTCTGCTTCGACGGTGCAGACAAGATCAACGATTGCAAGAGAGTCAAAGCCTAAGTCATCGTGAAGATGAGATTGCTCGCTGGCTTCTTGGATCTTCCCGGCAATTTGCTCCTTAAGATTAAGTTGGAAAGCTACCCAGTGCTTGAACTGTTCGAAGTTCATATTGTTCATCAGCGCCTCCTGTTGGTAGTGTCTAGTATTTAACTATATATTTTAAATAAATCAACTTTTAGTTGTTTGGTAACATCGTAAGTTATTTTTTGGTAGTATAGATCGACATGACAGGAGAAAATAAAACGGTGTTAGTAACAGGTGGAGCTGGTTTTGTAGGTTCACACCTGTGTGAGCGTTTGGTTGGTGAAGGACATAAAGTTATTTCACTGGATAACTATTTCACTGGCTCAACTGATAATCACGTTGCTGGAGTTGAGTACCGAGAAGGACACACTAAAGATATTGCGACTTTGGTACCAGAGGCCGTTGATATTATTTTTCACTTGGGAGAGTACTCACGCGTGGCACCTAGTCTCGATGAGCCTCAGGTGGTGTGGGATCTTAACGTGCTCGGCAGCTTGGCTGTATTTGAATACTGGAGAGAGAGTCAGTGTAAGTTGGTCTACGCTGGTAGTTCTACTCGCTTTGCAGAAGAGCGTGAAGATGGTGTTCGGGGACAGGATCGGGCACCTTATAATTTCGCTAAGTTTGCTAATACTGAGTTGGTGCATAATTACGGTCGTTGGTATGACTTGTCGTACTCAGTAGCTTATTTCTACAATGTCTACGGTCCGCGAGAGCGAGCCGGGCAAAACGACGGTGCGTACGGCACGGTAGTAGAAACCTTTAAGCAGCACAGTCTAGCTGGAGAACCTTGCTTGATCAATGGTGATGGAAATCAGACCCGAGCTTTTACTCATGTGTTTGATACAGTTGATGCTCTGATGATTCTAGCTAATAGTGGTGAAAATGATGAGTACGCTATTAGTGCTAAAGAGGTTTACTCATTGAACGAATTGGCGGATCTGTTTGGTTTGGAAAAAACNNGTTACTAATCTTGGCGGAGCAGGGGGTGGCGGATGAGTACGCTATTAGTGCTAAAGAGGTCTATTCACTAAATGAATTGGCTGACCTATTTGGTTTGGAAAAAACTTATGGACCGGCCACCAAATCAACCCGCAGCAGTGGGGCAGAGAACACTAGTAAGCTAGAAGCTTTAGGTTGGCAGCAGAGTGAAACTTTAATGGATTACGTAAAATCATGTCAGACACAGTAAGTAAGCCAAAAAGAATTTTAATCTTTTCATTAGATTATCTGCCTGGCACTATCAGTGGGGCTGAGTCTGCTATTGAAGATATTACTGACCGTATTTCACCTGAGGAAATAGAGTTTCATATGGTAACCATGCACTACGACAGTAATGTGCCGCGGGTGCAAAAATTTAAACATGTGACCTGCTATTATGTCGGTCTTTTTGGTCGTCCTGACCCCTCCTTAGAAGAAAGAAAACAGTGGCCACTACACTACAACAAATACTATTTTCAAATCGCAGCAGGAATCAAAGGTTGGTGGCTGCATCGCAAGTATAAGTACGATGGTGCCTGGGCAATGATGGCTCACGGTACCGGTGTGCCGGTATCTATTTTTAATATTCTAACGGGCGTACCTTACGCTTTGTCTTTACAGGAAGGTGATCCGCCAGAATACATTGAAAAGACTATGCGTCCGCTCTGGCCGCTGTTTAAACGATCATTTACTCACGCCACAGTACTGCAATCCATCTCTGACTTTTTGGCTGATTGGGGACGACGCATGGGACATAAAGGTGATATTCCTATCATTCGTGACGGAGCAAATCCAGATAATGTACACCCTAATTTTTCAGAAGCTGATGCGCAACAGGTGCGAGATAAGTTAGGTAAGAAAGAGGGTGAAATATACCTTATTACTGCTGCTCGTCTAGTTGAACAAAAAGCAATTGATAACGTCTTGCGGGCACTAAAGCTTTTACCTGAGCACATTCATTTTGTGGTGTTGGGTGGGGGACCGTTGGAAGAAGAATTAAAAAATTTAGCTGATGAACTAGAGGTAAGTGAAAGAGTTAAATGGATAGGACAGGTTGATCGTAGTGAGGTGCCAATGTATCGAAATAGAATTGTGGCTGATATTTTTGTGCATCCTAGTCGTTCTGAAGGGCTCGGCCATTCCTGTTTGTCAGCCATGGCCGGACATCTACCGGTGATTGCTACTCAGGTTGGTGGTTTTGCTGATTATATTTTTGATAAGGAACGCAACCCTGATCGAGAACCGACTGCTTTTGCGGTTGATGTCGATAAGCCAGAACAGATTGCTGAGAAGGTTGAATTCATTCTGTCTCATGAGAATGAAGTTAAAACAATTACTGATCGTGCTCGCAAGATGGTAGAGGATGAATATGATTGGGATGTAATTACCACTAAGATGAAAGATAAAGTTTTTGCACGATTATGGAATTAGTTGAGAAGGCTCGAGAAATCGCCACTAAAGCTCATGAGGGACAGGTGCGTAAGTCAGACGGTTCTCCGTATATTCACCACCCAGTAGCTGTAGCAGAATTGCTTGAAGAAGCAGGTTTTAACGATGAGGTGGTAGCAGCAGGTTTGGCTCACGACGTACTTGAAGATACAGCTGTGACCGAAGCAGAGCTTCGGTCACAGCTCGGTGAAGCAGTTGTAGATATAGTTTTAGGTGTTTCAGAAGATAAAACACTGGAGTGGGAAGAGAGAAAAAAACAGTACATCCAAACGGTAATCAATGCATCTGAGGCAGTTAAAGCAGTTTCAGTAGCGGACAAGATTCATAATGCCCAGAGTTTTATTGGTACCTACGAAGATGTGGGATCTGATCTTTGGTTGAAGTTTAGCCGAGGTCGTGAGAAGACTTTGTGGTTTCAGCGTGAGCTTTGTGATGAGTTAAATAAAGTTTGGTCTCACTCTTTGTTGGATCAGTACTCAGAGTTAGTGAATAAAATGGAGGACTTGGATTAGTGTAAATCTTGTTGTCTTTCTTTCTCATCTTCACTACGTAGGCTGTCTCGGGTATTTTGGTATTCAGTGACGATTTCTTCAGGCACTTCTTCTTTTCGTAATGTACACTCTAAAACGTTGCCCCAGAAAGCCACTCGAGCTAAGTTGAGATTCTTTAGGTCGCCATCACTTTTACTTTGAGCCTGGCTATAATAGAAAATAATCTCTCCTAGTCTATACAGACGCATGAGCCATAGTGAGTCACTTTCTTCAGCAGTGCGATTGTTGGCTACGTATTCAGTTAGTAGTTTAGTCAGTGGTGGGTTGTAGAGTGTCATGAAGTTTAAGAAGCGAGCCCAGCCTTCGTATTTGTTACCAAAAGCTAATGATGAGTGATCGAGTAGATACATGGTGCTGTTTTTATCTAGACGTAGGTTGTGTGGTACAAAGTCGGTATGGGTCAAAAAACCACAGTATTGCTCAATGGTGGTTTGCTCCGATTCTAGTTTTAATTTGGTCCTGGTCAGGAGCTCAATTAGTTCAGTTTCTTCAGGTAGATGATTTTTAGTTTCGTTTATAAAGCGAGTGAAATTATTTAAATAAGTTTTAGTGTCACGCATTTCGTAAGCTTTTTTGATCAAGCGTCTATGTTTGAAGGTGGTGGCATGCGCTCCCTCTTGAGCTTTAAAGGCTCTAAGAGCTAAGTTAAATTGTTCTTCCAAAGTGTGAGCAAGGAAAGTTTTTGGCTGTTCCACGAATTCTTGTACGCTGATAAAAAAGTTTTGTGCTTCAATCATTGCTATTTCTTTTGGTAGATGAAAAGCTTCTGCTGCAAAATCAATTTTAGCTAGCAGTTCACGACACTGACGTTCGTGTTTAAGTTCTTGTTTGCCGTCANNNAGAAAACGTTCGCCTCGGAGGTTGGGTTGTTTTTCTTCTACTTTATAGCCATGATCATGCAAAAGCGGCTCGAGAATAGCCAGCTCGTCTTCGCAGTAATGAGTCCATTTTTGCTTGGTATTATCCATATTAATTAATTAGGGGGTAGATTTGCGTTAGATGGTTTGACCATGAGTCTTCGTAGCTATCTTCTTCCAATTTACTTAAAGTGCGGAAGGGGTGTATTTCTGGTTTAGGGAGAGGAAAATTATCTTGGATAGAGCAGGTGATTTCTTTCATGGCGGCTTGGTGGACCAGCTTGCGCCAGCCAGTGTAGATAATCTTTTGATCACTGTCGATGAGGCAAATTTTATCTCTTAAGAAGCTGCCAGCAAAAAGCAGAGGCAGTTCAGTCGATGGAGCATTGTGTAGAAAGATGGTGTCGTACTGTTTGCCCAACTTAATTAATTTTATGGTAAATAGAAAAAGCCTGATGAAGCTAGGGAGTCGTTTGCTAACAGTGTTGATAGTTACCTCAGGGATAACTTCAGGTAGTGACCCATACGTCAGTACAGCTACCGGGTTGGTGGAGCTTAAACGAGAGGTTAGCTCTTTTATGTAGGGGGCTGGTTCAGCAATGTCTGGCGGGAAGAGGGCTGACACTATCAGGACTCGTTTTTGGTTCATGTGCACAACTATAACAATAAAAAGCATGGGTTGGTAACAATTTACTTTTAGTGATGGTATTATCGTTAAATGTCAAAAGCGCTAGTGTTAGATGGTCATCTTAAGAGTTCACTCTGTGCGGTGAGAGTTTTAGGTAAAAGTGGGGCTGAGGTGGTGGTGGCGGCAGAGCGAAGCTCTGCTGCCGCCTTGCACAGCCGCTACGCGAAATCTACCTTTGTGTACACTTCGCCAAAAGATAGCCAGGAACAGTTTGTAGCTGATTTACGTAAGTTTGCAGCGGCAGAATTTTCTCGGACTGGTAAAAAATTAGTGGCCTATTGTTTTTCGGATGCAACTTATTTATCTGTCGCTAGAAACTATGATGAGTTGAAAGAGTGGATGGTGATGTTGCTACCATCTGCAGACAATATGGAGATAGCTTTTAGTAAAGATAGTACGTATCAGTTGGCGCAAAAGTTAAGTATTCCAACGATCAAAACTTATACTTTGGATGAGCGTTTTTCCATTGATTATCCAGCGGTGGTTAAAAATACTCATAGTGTGACCTGGCAGGAAGGGGAGTCAGCTAGCGGGACAGCTTCTTTTGTATTTTCAGCAGATGGTTTAAATATTGAGTACGAAACAATCAAGAATAGTGCCGGTGAAGCACCGTTGATTCAAGAGTTTATTGCGGGTGATGAGTACGGGGTAGAAATGATGTGTGATGCGGGTGAGATTGTAGCTGAATTTGCTCATAAACGAATTAGAAGTCTATCTCCACGTGGCGGAGCGGCAGTGGTAAAAGAAACGGCTGCTCACACCTCCGAAGTTAAGTTGATGAAAAACTACGCCCGTGAGTTGGTCGAAGCACTTTCATGGAGTGGTCCAATGATGGTGGAGTTTAAGTTGGATGAACGTGACGGTAGTGTTAAGTTGATGGAAATTAATGGGCGTTTTTGGGGTTCTTTGCCGCTGCCGCAAAAAGCTGGAGTGGATTTCGTTGGTGATTATTGGCAGTTAGCGAGTCAATCAAAGCAACAGTTGACACAGACAGCTGCCGCTTTACCTGTGCGCACTCGGCATTTTTTAGGTGACATAAAGTGGTTGTGGGGAGTGATGTTTAATCATGATCAATTACGATCGACACTTTATCCAAACCGTTTTAAAGCTTTTGTGCAATTTAAGTTAGAAATTTTCCGCAGCCAAGGTGACGTGTGGGATTGGCGTGATCCATTACCGAGTTTGTGGGAGGTAATTGATGTGATAAAAAAGTAATATGCAAGAAATTACCGGAGTGATCCATATGCATTCGACACATTCCTATGATGGAAAGTTGTCGCTCAGTGAACTAAAAAAATTTCTCAAAGAGAAAGGGGTGCAGTTTGCCTGCATGACTGAACATACTGATGAGTTAGACAAAGAAGCGGCTAAGAAATTTGTGTCTGAATGTCGGGAGTTGTCGGATGAAACTTTTGTGTTTGTGCCAGGTTTTGAAGTACCTTACAAGAGAGCTCATGTGCTGCACATTGGAGCAGCAGAATTTGTCTCTAGTTTTGCTGATGCAAAACAGCTACAACAGTGGCGTGATATAGCGCCATTGGTGGTTTTAGCTCATCCGGTACGGAATAAATTTAAAGTGGACGATACATTACTCAGTTGCCTTGACGGGGTAGAGATTTGGAATCAGCAGTATGAAGGTAAGAAAATGGCTCGACCTCGTTCTATGCATCTTTTGTTTAAACTACGTTGGCATAAGCAATTACTGGCCTTTGGCGGTGTGGATTTTCATCGCATTGAACACTTCGGTAGTCCGTTAACAACTATTAAAACGGATAGTTTAACTGAGTCAGATATTATTCAAGCTCTGAAAGCAGGTAAGTTTAATTTCGGTAACAATAAAATTACCTTAGCCGGCTGGGAAGACTGGCAGCCGTCCTGGCAAG
>JABAOD010022737.1_pt1 | contig 21672 bp, 22 predicted proteins | sample 7062151 | NCBI WGS metagenome assembly JABAOD01 (sample SAMN14538626, study PRJNA623070) | marine sediment metagenome | biome: marine biome [ENVO:00000428]; feature: marine pelagic biome [ENVO:01000023]; material: deep marine sediment [ENVO:00002113] | place: India: Gulf of Khambhat ... | reverse complement strand
CTTTGGGCCGAGATTGCCTCCATCGAGCCGGCTGGCCAGGAAGAGACGTTCGATGCTGTTGTTCCCGGCACCCACAACTTCCTGGCCGGCGATATCGTGGTCCACAACTCCGGTGCTATCGAACAGGACTCAGACGTCGTGATGTTCATCTACCGCGACGAGTACTACAACCCCGAGACCTCCGAGTACCGGGGCATGGCCGAAGTGAACATCGCCAAGCATCGGGCCGGAGCCACCGGGCGGGTCCAGATGACCTTCCTTCCCGAGTTCACGTTGTTCGCCGACCTCGGGCGCGACGTCGCCCCCTAGTGGCCATCGAAATCCGGCCTGTCGAAGAGCCGGACATTCGCGAGTTCATCACCTGGCGATACGAGCCGCCGTACGACGGCTACAACATCAGCGGTGACGCCGAGGAGCTCGTCACCTACTTCATGCTGGCGAGTGTGGACTGTCACGCTCTCACAGAAGGCGACGAGTTGATCGGGTTCTGCACCTTCGGGGCTGACGCCCAGGTGCCGGGCGGGGACTACTTCCAGAACCGGCTCGACATCGGTCTCGGTGTCCGCCCGGATCTCACCGGCCGGGGCCACGGAGCTTCATTTGTCGCAGTGGTCGTCGACCATGCCCTCACCAAGCATCCCAGCCTGAGAGTGACGATCGCCCGACAGAACCGGCGGGCAATCCGGGTCTGGGAGGCCAACGGATTCCACCAAACGCAGGAGTTCGAATCGCCATCGAAAGTCATGGGCACCCACGAGTTCGCCATCTTCGAGCGGGACTGACTCATCTCTTCCGATCAGCCCGCCCAGGCGCCACTGCCGCTGGTCGAGGGCGTGGATGTGGCCGCCGATTCGCGGCATCGGTTGGCAGTGATTCGTACAATTCACACCAGCTGATCAGCACGAAGATCAGTTGGTGAGAGCCGACGGACGATCTGTGATCGCAGGTTCGAGTCCCGACGACCCGACCAGCTCCGCAGCGCATGGCAACCAGTGTCAGGTTGGTGGCTGCGAGGCTTCTCGGCACTGGACGTGGGAGGTGCAGCATGTCACTGCGGGTCATCGGGGCCGGAGTCGGCCGCACTGGCACCACTTCGCTCAAGCTGGCCCTCGAAACGCTCGGTTTTGGAAGCTGCTACCACATGGAGGAGCTCCTCCGGCGTCCGGACGATGCCCAGTCGTGGCTGAACGCAGCCGACGGCAAGCCCGTCGACTGGGACGCCCTGTTTCGAGGCTTCCAAGCGGCTGTGGATCTTCCCACATACGTGTTCTACGAGGAGCTCATGGCCCACTACCCGGAGTCGCAGGTTGTACTGACGGTCAGGGATCCGGAGTCCTGGTACACCAGTGCGTCGAAGACGATCTTCCGTGTTGCGTCTCCGACCACCGCCGTGTTGCTCCGGATTCTGTCCGTGTTCAGCAGCCGCTTCCGAGACATGGTGAAGGTCTTGCCCGTGGCCCGGCGGGTTGGGTTGCACGGCTTCTTCGGCAACGATCTGTCGAAAGCGAATGCCCTGCGGGTCTTCGAGGAACACAACGAACGGGTGCGGCGCATCGTGCCGGCTGAGCGCCTCCTCGTCTACGACGTGCGCCAGGGCTGGGAACCACTGTGCGAGTTCCTCGGGGTTGCGCAGCCCGACGAACCTTTCCCACACACCAACACTCGCGAGGAGTTCGGGTCTCGGAACCAGGGATAGTCGGCTTCTCACCGACACGGCGGAGGGGTTGCCGAACAGCAACGACGTTCGCGCCTCTCCGCGAGCCGGCCTCTCGAGCCTCGCCGGCTCGGCGTACCCATCACCGACGAGCCATTCCGGCGCGAAGGTTCCGCCGACCCCTGATCAGGCCGGCGGCCCCAACAGAATCCGACGTCGGACCGCGTCGAGATCGCTCTGCGACTGCCACATCGTTTCGAGCCACCAGGTCGTTCCGGCAGTTTCCAACTCGTCCAGGTGCGATCGCGTGATCAACGAGTCCCCTTCCGTTTCTCCTTCGACCACAACGTCGAATCCTTCGATGTCGACCCCCATCTGTCCCAGCTCTGCCAGGGTCGAGGCCACGATCTGCGGCGTGATCGGCAGCGGCCCTTCGACGCCTTCCATCACGTACGGCAACAGGCCGTCATAGCGGGCTACCCGGGCCATCGACTTGGGTCTTCCGATGGCACCCACCACCCAGATCGGCACCCGGGGTTGCTGAATCGGCGGGGGTGGCGGGAAGAAGTCAGTTGGTGCCACTGTGTAGTGCCTGCCCTGGTACGCAAACGGCTGTCCGGCCCACAGACCGGTCATGATGTCGAGTCCCTCGTCGAGAAGCTCAGCTCGGATCCGACGGTCGGTCTCCTCGCCGAATTCGGCGAACCCGGTGTCGGTGGCCCCCAGACCAACTGACAAGATCACCCGGCCATTCGACAGGTTGTCGAGGGTGGCGACCTCAGACGCGAGTTTCCAGGGCCGCATCCGCGAGAGGGGCGTGATCATGGTCCCCAGCCGGATCCGCTCAGTCACCATGGCGGCGGCCGCCAGCGAGACCCAGGCGTCGATGCCCCACACGGACTCCCACACGAAGAAGCCGTCCCACCCATGTTCCTCTGCGAGCCCGGCGAGGCTTGCAACGGTACGGGCGTCACCCAGGGGAAGCACGAATCCGTGGTGCACGACATCAGTCAACCAAAGAGGCCCCTCCGTTAACCGGGGGGGCCTCTTGATTGTCACTCAGCGGTGAGGCAACAACTGGAGGAAGGGGGTACTCCGTTATCCCAGCCCACCTCTGAGTTCTTGCTTCTGCATCGGCAGATGCAGCTCATTTCTTGAGGAAATCCTCGTGCACGCGAGATGGGGTAGGGCCCCGCTGGCCCTGATACTTCGACCCGGCGGCATCGCTTCCATACGGGTGGTCGGCCTCCGTCGACATCTGATAGAAGCTGATCTGGCCGATCTTCATCCCGGGGTAGATCGCGATCGGGAGGTTGGCGACGTTGGACAGTTCCAACGTGAGGTAGCCGTCGAATCCCGGGTCGACGAATCCGGCCGTCGAATGGATGAGCAAGCCGATGCGGCCGAGCGATGACTTGCCTTCCAGCCGGGCCACCACGTCGGTACCCAGGCGGATCCTCTCGAATGTGGAGCCGAGCACGAACTCTCCTGGATGCAGGACGAACGCCTCGTCGGTCACTTCCACCATCTTCGTCAGATCGTCCTGATTCGCTCTGGGGTCGATGTGGGGGTACTTGTGGTTCTCGAAGACCCGAAAGAAGCGATCGACTCGCAGATCCACGGATGAGGGTTGGACGAAGCTCTCGTCGTACGGATCGATTCCGATGCGCCCCTCGGCGATGGCTTCCTTGATGGTGCGGTCCGAGTAGATCAACGTGCAGGCCCTCCTCCGGGCGGCATTATCGCCTGCCGACTTCAGTCAAGCGAGCGCAGGTGTTCGGCTGAGCGGCTCGTGACTCCAGGAGTGACGTCTTCAGCAGGATTTCAACTCTCGCCTGTTTCTGCCGATAAGAACCAGAGAAGGGACCCGAAGACAGGGTGGAGACAAGCATGGAGCGTGGGGATCAATTCGAATCCCCGGGGGACGTCCTGTCCGCCATCTCGGTGGAGCCACCGCCGCCGCTCGGTGACGCGCCTCGGCATCCGGTGGGTCGCTACATCGTGGGTCTGGCACTGATCGGCGTCATGACGGCGATGTCCACCTTCATCGTCTACCGGGCACTCTCTGAACAAGAAGAGGCCACCTCCCGCATCGCCGACGCCTCTGAACAGGCTGTTGCTGCTCGTGCTCTGGAGGTGCTGATCCAACAGACGGAGCCGGCCGAACCGAATGAGCTACTCGACCTGACCCGGCAACTGGCAGTCGGTCACGTCCTGCGAGAGATTTCTGCTTCTCCAGATCGTCTCGAGCAGGTTCGCAGCGGACTCGAGGAGCTCGTAGCCACGACCGGGCCGGACGGAACACCCGAGGCGGGTCAGCTCATCGGTCTCGGCGACATCGTGGGCCTGTACGCAGCCCAGCTCGACTCGGAGGTACTCCGCCTCCAGGACCAAGCGGTCGCCGGCGTCGACAACATGAGAAAAACGCTCTACATCCTGCTGAGCGGGACCATGGTCCTCCTCCTGCTCGAGGGATTGTTCCTCTTCCGCCCTGCAGCTCGCGACATACGAGCTCAATGGGAGGAGCGAATCGGCTCGTTCCAGTCCGAGAAGGAGGAGNNCGGTTCGTTCCAGTCCGAGAAGGAGGAGGACGCCAAGAAGCTCCAGTTCCTGGCCCGCTACGACCCGCTCACCGGTCTGATCAACCGAACGCTGTTCGCCGACCGCCTCGAGAACGCCCTTGTGCGCGCCAAGCGCAACTGGGGAATGGTTGCGCTGATGTTCCTCGACGTGGACGGTTTCAAGGGAGTGAACGACCGCTTCGGACATGCGACCGGCGATGAGCTGCTCAAGGAAGTTGCGGCACGCATTTCCAGCGCGGTCCGCGAGAGCGACACCGTGGCCAGGCTGGGTGGCGATGAATTCACCGTCATCCTGGAAGGGATCCATCACGTCGACGACGTAGGCCGGGTGGCTTCCAAGATCCTCGAGGCGGTTTCGGCCCCGTATCGCCTCGGAAGCCGAGACCTCATCATCACCACTTCCATAGGTGTGGCGATCTATCCGATCGATGGAGAGAACATCGAGGAGCTCCTCAAAGGTGCCGACATTGCGATGTACTCGGCCAAGGAAGGGGGGCGCAACCAGTACCAGTACTTCACTCGTGACATGCGCGATGCCACGTCCGAGCGTCTCCAAGTGATCGACGGACTTCGACGGGCCATCGAGCAACCCGACCAGTTCGTGCTTCATTACCAACCGAAGATCGACATCTCCCGTCACGAGGTCGTCGGCATGGAGGCGCTGCTGCGCTGGAAGCATCCCGAGTGGGGTCTCGTCTCACCCGGCAAGTTCATCCCGGTTGCCGAAGAGACCGATTTGATCGTCCAGATCGGCGAGTGGGTCCTCCGGGAGGCCTGTCGCCAGATGAGCGACTGGTTGCGAGCCGGTCTTCCCATCACGACGGTGTCCGTCAACATCTCGTCTCGACAGTTCCGCCACGGCGACCTGGTGGCCACAGTGGAGTCGGCGCTGTCCGATGCGGGCCTTGCTCCTCATCATCTCGACGTCGAGATCACCGAAAGCACCCTTCTCGCAGACATCGAGACCGCTACCGAGGCGCTCGACCGTCTGCGTGCCATGGGGGTTCGGGTGAGCGTCGACGACTTCGGCACCGGGTACTCGTCGCTGAGTTACCTGAAGCGCCTTCCCATCGATTCCCTGAAGATCGACCGTGTCTTCGTCAGTGACATCACGGACGACGGTGACGGCTTCGCCATATCTGCGGCCATCATCAGTCTTGCTCGAGCACTCAAACTCGATGTCATCGCCGAGGGTGCCGAGACAGCGCAGCAGGTCGACTCGCTTCGCAGACTCGGATGTAAGAAGATCCAAGGGTTCTACTTCTCGAAACCGCTTCCGCCTCGGCTGGCAGAGGGGTTCGTGGAGCGGTTCATGAAGCAGTCTGCCCTTCGCTCCATGACCAAAGACGGGCGTGTGATCGTGGCTGTGGACGACGACAATCCTGCTGCTGCCCCGCTCTCTTCAGGTGAGCGGGAAGGGGAACTGCAGCCACCACGGCCGGCTGTCGGTGGTCACCGTCGCGACCCACTTGACCCACCAGAAGCCGCGCCTTCCCGGAGCAACCAACCGGACCGGGGCTCCGTGCCCGCGAGTGAGAGGCTCACCTCCCAGCCGAGTCGCTAAGTAGAGATGCGGGGCATCAGAGGCCGGGAAGCGGCGCCGATAGCCGGTCGCGGAGCGGACCTCGATGGTCTGCGCTGCGTCGATCAGTGAGGACAGCGGCACTCCATGCCACTCCTGGGTCGAGTACCAGCCGGTCGTACAGTCGAGCGTGGCCACGATCGGCTGGGAGACCTGGTCCAGATCGGCCACCTCGACCTCCACGCCATCGATGGTGATCGGCGCAGCGGTGGTTGGGGCCCGATCATTGATCCACGACGTCACGGGCAATGCACGCGGGTCGAACGAGCCTCGTTCGTGGGAACCGGTGAAGCGCCGCTCCGTCCCTGACAGCCGGATCGCTCCTTCCGCAAGCACCCACACTGCCCCTGCCCCTGCAGCAACTGCCAGTGACTGGAGAGCTGCCCTACGAGCCGGCTCAAACGGGCGGGGCGCCGGTCGCCGGCGGCTGTGCCACACAGTCAGCAGGGTGAGAACCACTCCGCTTGTGACGTGGACCTGCATCATGGTGAAGGGTCCAACGCCAGGGACCCGACCCGTTGCCTGAGCGATTCCCGAGATCACTGCAACGAGAGCCAGGGCAGTGAGGATGATCTCGACGATCCGGCCCGGTCGATCCCGTTGCCATCCTCGTCGGACGATGGGGATCTTGGGGACAGCGAGTACGACCAGACCGAGTCCGGCGACTCCGTGGAGCACGACGACGATGCGTCCCCATTCTGTGCCGGCGGCGAAGGCGATCCATCCACTCACGAAGGCTGTGACCACGAAGGTGGCCAGGAGTGCATTCGTGAGCGCAGGGCGAGCGGTCATGGGCTGATGCGAATGTCGCCCGCTTGCATCACCATCTTGGGTGTTCTCAGGCCGTCGAGCCCCAATCTCAGGTCGGCATCGACCCACATCAGGTCGGCGATGGCACCGACCGCAATCCGGCCGCGACCGATCAGGCCGAGCCGGTCGGCAGATGCCGCGGTCGCTGCTGACAGTGCTCCCTCGATCCCAGCACCGAGTTGCTGCAGCAACTCCATTTCGGTGACGAGACCGCCGTGCGGGTTGAACGGTGTGCCGGCGTCGGTTCCTGCAAGGACGGTCACTCCTTGCTCAATGGCGATCTTGATCCCGCGGGCGTGGCGATTGGCGGCCTCTTCGACGCGCTCGACCAGATCGGGAGGCAATGACTCAGCGTGTCGACGCATCATCTCCACTGCTGTGAGCGTGGGCACGAGCGCAGTGTTGGTGTCGGCGCACCGAGCGGCCTGCTCTCTGGTGAGACCCACTGCGTGCTCGATGGTGTCGACGCCACCGTCAAGAACAACGTCGATCCCCGCCTCTCCAACCACATGAGCACCCACCTGGACGCCGGCTCGATGCGCCACCCGAACAGCTGCTGCTACATCGGCGGCACTCATCATGACTTCGGGGCCGTGGCTTCCACTGCCCAGTATGCCCCCGGTCGGGAACAGCTTCACTGCCGTAGCCCCGTTGTCGATTTCAGCAGCAGTAGCCGCCGCCACGGCCTCGGGTCCATCGGCGATCACTCCGATCATCCATCCATGTCCACCCGTGGGCGTGATCCCCCGCCCGGCCGCGATGATCAATGGGCCGGGAACCGAGCCACCGGCTTGCTCGGTGGAGACCTGGACTGCCACAGCATCTCGGGATCCCATGTCTCGAACCGTGGTTGCGCCGGCGGCCAACTGAAGAGCTGCATTGCTCCGGCTGCGGGCGAGAGTGTCTGCCGACGGCTCTGACGCCACTCCCTCGATCCTCTCGAGGGTTCCGTCCAGGCACAGGTGGACGTGGGCATCGATCAGTCCGGGCACCACGGTTCCCCCGCTTCCGACGACTTCCACATCCGAAGGATCGAGATCGTCGTTGCCACCGATGAACTCGACCAGCCCATCGGCCCAGATCAGGGTCGTGTCCGGAAGGAACCGGTCGCCGTTGAAGACCGTCGCCCGAGTGATGGCTCTCCGGCTCATCGCATCGCTTTCATCGCGCAAGGCACCGAAACCTTGAGAGCGGGTGAGGGGAATCGAACCCCCGTCTCAAGCTTGGGAAGCTCGCGTTCTACCATTGAACTACATCCGCGGCCGCGCTCGAGTATAGCGGTTCCGAGATCAGCCGATGCCCGGCCCCCTGGTGTAGGCTTCGCGCGATGATCCTGTCGGACCGAACCATCCGGGAGGAGATCCAGGCCGGCCGCATCCTCATCGAGCCCTACGATGCGTCGTGCGTCCAGCCCTCCTCCGTGGACCTCCACGTGGACTCGGTNNCTCGCGTTCTACCATTGAACTACACCCGCGGAGGACGGCGGAGTGTAGCGGTGGGCCGTCATGTGAACACCGAGACCCCGCCCCAGGTCGCCATCACCAGGCCTATGGCGGCCAGCCACAGCGCCCGTCCTGGTCGGAAATCACCTTCGACGCCCTTGGGCTTCTGACCGCGCCGGTTCTGGTACCAGGCAAACCCGTTGCCGGCGAGCAGCGCCAAGCCGACGGCGAAGATCATCTGAGGGAATAGGCTCTCGATATCGAAGATGTCCGACACGCCGAGCAGGGTAAACGGCCGGCCGAAGGAGCCTGACATGCGTCATTGCTACGTCCTCCGTGTCTTCACCCGCAACGGTGAAGGGGGAAACCACCTCGGTGTGGTGACTGACGTGTCCGGACTGAGCGAAGCTGCGATGCAGCAGACTGCCACTGAACTGGGCTTCTCGGAGACGATCTACATCGACTGGCGTGATCTCGGTGTTCCTCGAGCACGGATCTTCACGCCGGTCCGTGAGTTGCCCTTCGCAGGCCATCCGTTGGTGGGCNNGGTGGGCGCCTCGTACGTGCTCAACGAGCTCGGACCCGGTGGGGCCGACCAGCTCGAATGTGGCATCGGCACGGTTGCCATCGGCATGGATCCCGAGCGGGCCTGGTTCGAAACGGTCCTCGACCAGCCTGTGCGTGTGGTCCCCCCGACGCACGGAGCCCGCGCCGGCAACGTGGTCGAGATGCCGATCCCCTACACGCTGCTCGAGTACGGGCTCGGCTATGAGATCGAAGAGCTCGACCCCGATGCTGACTGGCCGGACATGTGCTACTGCTGGGCGCCCACCGGCGAGAACTCGGTGAAGGCGCGCTTCTTTGCACGAGACGTCGGTGTCGTGGAGGACCCGGCCACCGGCTCGGCAGCCACCGCCCTCGCCGCCGTCTTGCAGAGCCGGGGTGAGCTCGCCAATGGACGCACGATCTACCAGGGTGAAGAGACCGGGTTCCCTTCGCAGATCGATGCCGCCTGGGCCGACGGCCGAGTGAAGATCATCGGCTACGTCGAGAAGGACGAGGTTCGGGAACTCGACGTCTGACCTCTCCCTCAGCGCTGCCGGAAGGTCACGAAGTCGATCAGGGCTTCCAGGAAGTCTCGGTCCTCAGTGGGCGGAAGATCCCCGAAAGCCGACTGGAAGGCCCCCTTGGCTTCCAGGGCGAGTCCTCTCGAGTATTCGGCGGCCCAGTCGAGACTGCCGTACTTGTCCATGAGGTCCCGGATCTCCTCCACTGCGAGATCCGATCGAGAAGGGGAAGTCATGAACTCCTCGATCGTGCGGGCGTCCTCACCAGTGGCCGCGTCGAGGAGATGGATGATCATCAGCGTGCGCTTGCCCTCGTGGAGATCGTCGAGGTGCTCCTTTCCGAATGCCACAGAATCGGGCTCCAGGCTCAGCATGTCATCTCGGATCTGAAACAGGGCACCCAGGAGGAACCCGAACCGGTGGAGTGGGCAAAGAATCGCCCGATTCCACGTGCCGATGATCGCCCCGAGCCGGATCGGATAGATGGTGGTGTAGGCGCAGGTCTTGCGCAACACCATCGAGAGATAGTCGGGGGCCTTGACGTCCAAGACGTGATCTCGGCGCCATCCGAGTTCGATGGCTTGGCCTTCGACCGTGATCTCCATCATCCGTTGTACGTCGGCACTGATCAGTTGCGCCATGCGCGAACCGAGCAGGCTCAGATTCTCACGCAGCGGAGACAGTGCGACGATGGCCAGAGCATCGCCGGCGTTGATGGCCAGCGGCAGGCCGTGCTCGAAGTGGAGCGTTGGCGCTCCCCGGCGTCGATCGCTGCCGTCCTCGATGTCATCGTGCACCAGAAACGCGTTGTGCATGAGTTCGAGGGCAGCAGCTGTGGGTACCGCCTCGTCGTCGGGCGCTCCGTGGGCTCGAGCCGATGCCAGGCACAGAGCGCCGCGCAGGCCCTTCCCTGCCCGTTCCGGGTACGTGGCCACGAGGTCGTAGAGCCAGCGACGAGGTTCGCGCTGGGGAAGGTGGGCCTGGATCGTGTCATTGATGGGCTCCGCGTATCGGGCCAGCATCTGGTCGATGAAGAGGCTCATGGGTCGATCACCAGAGTCACCGGCATGCGCGCCGACGGAAGACCCGACACCAGGATCGACCCGAAGTAGCGTCCCGGCAGGCTCTCGGCAGACACGTCGACGGCCAACTGCAGCTCCCGCGACCCCCCGGGGCTGATCGCCCCGATGACGGAGGGTTCGAAGGCCACGTGTCGGTCATTCAGAGTTCGACCGTCATGACGCACCAGATCCGTCAACCGGGGGATCAGATCATTCACCTCTTGCGGTGACAGGTTGTGAATCCACAGGGTGGCGCTGCCTGTGTTCCCGGGCCGGAGGGGGCCCAGAACCAACGCGTCCTCGGCCGGGCTCTGCGACAGGCTCTTCCACGCTTCGCCGATCAGATCACCGACGTCGGCCACTGCATCGAATGCGAGATCCAGAGCCCGTTCGATGTCGGCCCGGAAGCGTCGAGCCGGATCACCTCGCTTGGGACCCTGGTGCAGACGGCCGGCGGGGTGCGACCGCAGTGGCGGACGCTCCACCAGATCCTCGACCTCATCGAAGAGAGCGGCCACATCTGCCTTGGCCTGACTGGCGGGCTCATCCATCCGAGGCTTCCCGCATGTAGTAGCCGGACACGTCCCGTTGGAGATGATGACCCAGGACCACATTGGCGGCCTGGAGCCCGCTGATCACCGCAGCCTCGACACAGCCCGCGTTGAGGCCGCTGTTCGTCCAGTCACCGGCGAGCACCAGACCCTGGAAACCCGACTGGTCGGGCCGGAGCCGGTAGCGATCTGTGCCGGGCAATGACTGCACGTATCGGTCGGACGGGTCGACATTGGCGGTCCAGTACTGACTCTCCAAACGCGCTTCGCCGATGTCGTCCCCGGCGCCACTCAGCAGGTCCCAACGGAATCGTCCGTCGGAGTCCATGGCTCGCGGCCAGTAATGGCCGGCCCGGCGCTGCAGGTAGCCGAGAGCATTGTCATGGGCGACCTTGTCCATGCGCGTCGGATAGTCGAGGTCGTGGCGCCCCGGGGGCGGGGGAGTGTCGAGAGTGCTACAGAAGTAGGCGATCGTGCCAGGCCGGTCATCATCAGGCCAATCCTCGACCTCGATGAGATGGGACATCGACGCGTAGGTGTCGTATGGCTTGTCGAAGCCCGTCATCGTCGACCCGGAGTGGGGCCATCCCAGCTCGGTCTCCGTCGGCGACAGCCACAACTGAAAGGCCTGAGTGGCAACCGTGCCGATCCGCTCTGTCATCGACTGCCAAGGCCGACTGGCTCGCACCAGTTGACCAGCCACGTGGGGGATCATCCCGACGGGGATCGCAAAGACGATCACGTCGTAGTCACGACCGGCTTCGAGTGTCACCTCGATGCCCTCCCGGGGGTCCCACAACGTTTCGAGTTGCCACCAATCGTGACGATCGGAGTCGCTCAGCTGCTCGGTGAGCGGTTGGTCGGGAAAGCACGGGATCCCGCCGACTTCCACCAGTGGTTCATAGCGATCGAGACCCTGACGCAGTTGTGCCTGACGAGCGATGCGGACCTTCTCGACAGTCCGGCCGTCGTCGTCCAGTACCAGTTCATCGATGCGGGAGAAGAACTCGAAGTCCACGCCGCGCTCACGCAGCGCTTCGTACATGGGGGCAAACATCACCTCACCCATGCCCGCTTGCATCTTCCAGAAGATCGAGCCCTTGTAGTCGTAGAAGAGCTTCGCTGAGAGGAAGAGTCCGATGCCGGCCGCGAAACGGGGACGGTCGGGATCGCCATCCTGGTACCCGAACACCAAGTCGTAGACACCGTTGACGAGAGGGGACTGGAGCGTCGACTCCTCTGCGCCGTGCCGCCTCATCCAGTCTCGGTATTCCTCGTTGTTGACAGCCGCGAACCCGTCTGGGTCCACCAAGAGCCCATCAGCGAGGATGCCTCTCACGGAGGTCATCACCAGGTCGACCAACTCGAAGATGCGCTGGGAGTCGATGCTCGCTTCGACCAGCGACGTCATTGCTCGCTTGGCATAGAAGAGCATGTCACCCAGCCGCAGCGCGGCTGACTGTGGTAGCAACTCGCGCAATGGCGTGGTCTCGTCATCGACGATCGCCAGGATCTTCTGGGCGACCGACACGACCGCCGCCACCCCGGCCACTCTGAGTCGAGCGCCCGAGCGATTGGGGGCGCGAGGGCTCGTGCTCAAGACGACAGAGTCGGTTTGGAGCCGATTGTCGAGTGCCGCATAGAAGTCCACCACCAGTCTCAGGCTGCGGCGCACGAATGCGATGGGTGTCATGGCCTCAGACGTGGCATCCGGTTCTCCCGGCAGCTCGTCGTTGCCGGTGAATCTGGCCACCCAGTGTGTCCACTCGCCCTGACGTCGATCCTCGAGCCCGACGGTGTCGGACATCTCGAAGGCATCTCGCCATGTGCGGATGGGGCAATCGGGTGCCCTTCGGGGCCGATCGAGTACGTCGTACACAGCTCGAATGAGCCGGAAGGCGTTGTCGTAGTAGCCGAGCCACACATGGAGGCCGTGCTCCTCGATTCGACCGTGACGACCGCGGGAACTCGCCCCCTTCCCACCCAGCCTCCAGCCGCGCTGGTACACGGTGATGCGTTCGATGCGGTCTTCGAACGCAGGGTCGCTCAGCCGCCATGCGGCAGCCATACCGGCTGCTCCGCCTCCCAGAATCGCCACTCGGGTCACGTCATCCGGCCGGCTCTGCGGTGGTCAGTTGTTCGACGGCTGCATGCTCGGCGTAGCCGTCCGGGTCCGGAACCTGGTCGGCGATTCGCTGCAGGACCGGAAGAGCATCGTCAGGGAGCACGTCAGACGGCAACCGGGCCCGGTCCAACGCCGCGCGCAGACCGAAGACGAAGGCCTCTTGGTCGCCGGCCAGTCGGACCGCTTCGTCGAGGTCCTGGCGAGCCCGCTCGTCGTGGCCGAGATCGAGCAAGATTCCGGCCCGCTTTCGCAACGTCTCACTGTGGTAGTGGAGCTCGGCAGTGGCCAGACCCAGGTCCACCGCACGCGTGATCGTCTCGAGACCCTGCTCAGGGCTGCCGGCGATCGTCTCGAGCTCCGCCTGTTCGGTCAGGAGGAACGGTTGGAACACAGCCAGCCCCAGCTCGCGAAGATGGGACGAGGCCTCCGTCAGAATCTCGATCGAGCCGGTTCCGAGGTTGACATGACAGTCAAGGAGGGCGCGATAGGCCCCACCGAATCGTGACCACATCTCGAACCCGTGCCGGTTGGCGATTGCCTCCATCTCGTCCCAGGCGCGTCGGGCCTCTGCTCGGTCGCCGTCGAGGTAGTAGAGGTAGCCCAGATAGGCATGACAGTACGCCTCGGTGAACGGCCCCGCCGGGTAGTCGAGACCCCGGCACCGCTCGATGATCCTCGCAGGCATGTCGAAGGCTCGGCTTCGTTCACCCTGCACCCAGTACGCAACCATCAGCTGTGACTGGACTGCTCCGGAGAGATCGTTGGGGATCTGCCAGAGGGGGGAGGAATCCATGCCTTCAGGGCGGTGCTCGACGATCCTCAGAGCCTCCTCGAAGCGAGCCCTCGCTTCGGAGTAGCGTCCTCGCCCATACTGGAGCAGTGCATCGATCCCGGCGATCTCTGCGTCATACAGCATGGCTTCGCCGGGGTCGGCTTCCTCGGCCATGCGACGCAACGTGTCCACGGTCGTCCGAGCTGTCTCGGCATCACCCCGAGTTGCGAAGTACGTCGACAGACCGATGAGCAGAGCGATCGACTCCAACCGGTTCGAGTCGGGGTCGATCTTGGCGAGGGCTGACGTGAAGTCCTCGTACGCTCGCTGGGAGCTGTAGCCGTCCATCGCCGCATACGACGCTCCCCGCAGCATCGTGATGCGGACTTCCCACGGTTGCTGTTGGTCGAGCTCCAGTTCTCCGATGAGTGCGAACGCGTCGTCGATGTTCTCGAGAGCGTCGCCTTGGGCCCCCTGACGTTGGGCGGCCTGAATCGCTTCCGAGTAGTAGAAGATCGCCTCCGCAAACCGATCCGCTCGCTGCATGTGGAGGGCGATGACTGCCGGCTCCCCGGTCGCGTCGGCGTTCCAGCGCCGTGCGAGCACATCTCCGATCTTCGAGTGAACGTCGACTCGAGCCCGACCGAGCATGAGGTTGTAGGCCTCTTCGCGATAGAGACTGTGGCGAAAGGAGTATTGGACCTCGGAACCAAACATCGTGCGGTCCATGATCCCGGCCCGGGTGAGGGCGTCCAGGTCGCTCTCGACGCGATCGACGTCCACCTCGGCGACGGTGGCGAGCAGTTCTTTGTCCACGCCTCGACCGGCGGCGGCGGCAATCCTCGCCAGCTCGGAAGCTGGACCGCCGGTGTCGAGGCGTGCCCTGATCACAGCCGAGATCCGATCGGGCAGTGGTCCGCCCACTTCCGGCACCGATCCTGTCCGGACGAGCTCCTCGATGAACAACGGGTTGCCGTCGCTTCGTTCTGCGATGGTTGCCACCGCATCCGTGCTCAGTCCGGCGGCACCCGCCGAAGCGCGAGCCAACCGAAGCCGCTCCTCGGGCTCCAGCGGCGACAGGGGCACGTGAAGGAATTGATCGCTCTCGAGCCAGCGGTTCAGATGGTCAGAGACGTCTGGGATGGGTCGTGCGGTGATCACCAACATGAGACCCTCCGGCAATCCCGCACCAGCCATACGGTCCAACAACCCGAGCGTGGCGCTGTCAGCCCATTGGGCGTCGTCGATCGAGACGATGGTCGGCTTCTGGGCAGCGAGGCCGTTCCACCAGCTGATGATGGCTCGCTCGGTTGCATCGGCCAGCGCCGCGGGCTCCATCTCGAGCTCCGTGTAGCCAGGGGTTTCCGAGAGGCCCAAGATGCGGGCCGTCAATGGGACGAACTCGTCAGGGTCGACACCGGCGTTGTCGGACTCGTCCTCCAGGAGCTTGGTGACGCCGGCACCATCCGCTGTGTCGGTGACGTGGAGGCGACGCAGCAGCATGCGCCGGATGGGGTGGAATGGGCTGGTGCGATAGAAGTCCGAGCACGATCCGAAGAGAGGAGGATCGCCTCCCACCGACGCCCGCGAAGCAATGTGAGATGCCAAGCGGCTCTTGCCGATGCCCGGTTCGCCACTGATGACCGCCGCACGTCCGCCACCGCCGGCGCTTGCCACGACCTCCGACCAGATCGAGTCGAGGGTGGATCTCTCTCGAATCCGGCCGACGATCGGTGTCTGGGGAGTCGATCTCGGGCCGCTCGTGAGGGGCGCCTCGAAGATGTTGGTGACGATGTAGGCAGGTTGGGGCTCAGAGAATCCTTTGAGGACCTGATCCTCGAGGCGCTGCAGCGCAAAGACGTCGCTGATCTGGGCGGCGACGGTGCCACTGACAGCCACGCCGTTGGGGTGGGCGACGTGCTGGAGGCGTTCGGCACGGTTGGGCACCGACCCCATCACATCGAGTTGCTGTCCGATCTCGGTGAGCACCACCATCCCGGCATCGATGCCGACCCGCACCTGCATCTCGACACCGATCGCCTCGGACAGTGCTTCGACCGAGTGGGCGATCTCCAATCCTGCCAAGACCGCTCGTGTGGTGTCGTTCTCGTGGGAGGGATACCCGAATTGCGCCATGACGCCGTCCCCGACGAACTTGGTGATGTGGCCATCGAACCGATCGATGCTCTGGATACAGACGTCGAAGTAGGCCTCCAGGATGGGTTGGAGTTCCTCCGCGGTTCGGCTGGCGGCCATCGCAGTCGATCCCACCATGTCTGCGAAGAGGATCGTCATGGGTCGGCGCTCATCGATCGACCGCTTGGGCCGTCGCAGCTTGCGTTCTGCGATCATGGCGAACCCGGCCGCCTCCTGATTCGACGGATCGATCTCGAGTGCCCGGACAGACCAGTCTCTGAGCCCCTCCCAGTCCTTTCTGTCCAGAGCAGCTTCGGCTGACTCCAGAAGGGCCTCGAGCGATGTCGGTTCGGTCATGTCAGCTCAGAGTGATCGTGGCGACGCTGTCGAAGCTGGGGTCGAGATACGCTTCGTAGGTGTAGGGCCTGCCGTCCACCGCCAGCGTGCCGCTGTAGAACCCGGGGCGCACTCCTTTGGTCTGGATCGTGATTGTCACGGTATTGGGTCCGGGCTGGACCAAGGCAGGCTCGATCGTCACTGCCGACCGTTTGACGGCAATGGGAGCTTGGTCGCCGACCCGCCGCAATCCGCTCCTCATCGGCTTGCAGGGCACACTCCCCTTGCAGTTGACGTCGACTCGCAACGTTGCTGTCGGGTTCACGGGGGCGGGCTGGGCCGGTGGATTGATGAACGAGAGGACGAACCGCATCCAGGCGGAGAACACCGTCGTCGAGGTCTTGGCGAGATCCCCCAACAATCGGTCGAGCTCGTCGGTCGGAGTGATCGGATGCAAGGACGCCGCTTTCTGGTCCAGGTCGAGCGCATGGTCGGTATGGGTCGACACCGCCTCCCGGAGGGCGTCGCTCAGTCCTTGGATGGAGTCTCTTCGTTCAGCTGCGCCCTTGCCTCCCAAGGCTCAGCCTCTCTCCCGTGTTCCGTACGAAGCCCAGAGATCAAGCGTGTTCCTCACGGCCTTGGTGGTGTCGCCGGCCACCTGTTGCCAGAAGTCGGAGATGTAGCCGGTCCAGTTGAAATCCTCGCCGTCGCGAGCGTCCTCGAAGGCCTTCCGGACCCGATCGGCATGCTCCTCGAAGGAGTCGCCGGCGTGGTCCTTGATGCGCAGCCAGACTTCGTCTGGATGCGGCGCTCTGTGGTCGGCGTGGGGCGCTTCCTGATCTGGTTGGTGTTCGCTCATGTGCCTGCTCCTTTGCACTCGCCCATCTTCTGCATCACCTTGGGCCAGAAGTCGGCCACACATGCGGCACCGGCCGCAACGGACAGTTCGCTGAATGCGATGGACTTCTGCGACTCGACTCGGCACCCGCCATCGGGGAGGGGAGTCGCCTGCGTGTAGCCATGGTCGACGAGGATCTGTCCGTCCTTGCTGTCGACCAGGTCGTAGTCCATGCCGATGCCGTTGCCATCGGTGCGCTTCCACACTCGCACCGCCAGTTCAGTGACCAGCTTCTGAAGCCCGGTCGGGCCGGGGTAGGCAACGATCTCATTGAGGTTGCCCGTGAACCCGTCGTAGGTCGGATCGGGCATCGGGGCAGTGGTGTTGGGAAGGATGGCGGTCCCCTCCAGGAAGAACTCCGGGAAACAGTCGTGCCAGTGATTCGGGTCGAGGGCGTATTCGTAGCTGGACATCGGCTGAGTGGTGGTGAACCCGGCCGTGATGCGGAAGGTGCGAATTCCTCCGATCTCGACCGAGTCCACGGAACAGGTGTAATCGGAGGCTTGAGCGAGCGTGTCGGTGATGGCGACGTTCTGAGACAGGAGGTGGGTCACCACGTCGGCCGGGTCGGCCTCGGGGAGGACTCGGGCGTGCGAGGCAATCTCATCGATGAGGTGCTGAGGATCTGCGTCCTCGGTGACGAGCTGTCGGGCAATCGGGGTCACCCGCTCTCGGTGCTTCTCCAGCTTGTCCTGCACCGCCAGCCACTGGAGAACTTGGACCCGATCGAGGTCCGTGATGGCGCGGCTGTCGACCAACCCGTCGAGCGTCTCTTTCAATGATGGAGTCTCGTGCTCTTCTCGGAAGGAGACTCGATCGCTGTGGCCGAGGAAGGCAAGCCATGCGTCGTAGCTCATGATCCTCTCTCGCCGTGGAGCCGGTTCCGAGATTACCTTGCAAGCCGCTCGAGTGCTCCCGATACGCTGACAACGATGACAGCGGGGTACTGGCAACCCAGCGCAACTGATCTGTCCATGGCGTTGGTGGACGTCGTTTCGCCCGTCACCGCGTTGTACGAGCTGGATCTCGAGCCTGCCCTGGACCTCCACGCCTTGGCAGCTGCGTGGCGGCAAGTCTGTGCAGAACATCCCATCGTCGGGACGCGACTCGACGTCGCCGACGACCGCTCTGTGTGGGCACCGATCGGGGACGTTCCGCCGATCCTGCAAACCGTACCGCCCGAGGGCCTCTCAGCGGCCACGAGACGGATTCGGGCCTGCCCCCTCGACATCGCCCAGGGACCTTCAGCCGAGCTGCACTGCCTGTCCACCGACACCTCGAGCCGGCTGGTGCTGGTATTCCACCATGCCGCTCTCGACGGTCAGGGGGCGTTCACGCTGCTGGATCGAACTCGCACGATCTATTCTGCCTTGTCCGACGGGCGCGCCTGGAATCCCCTCCCGGTGGCCAGTGCCCGCAGCGTTGGTGACGTGCTCACAGCCAGGAACGTCCCTCCCATGCTGCGGGAACGAATCGTGAGCACGGCCCTCCGACGCTGGTCCCGACTTCGGCCTTCCTCCCACTGGCAACCCGCCGGGCCCGGACCGGCGACAGTTTCGGAGGACATGGCCGTGATCGATCTGACAGATCTCATCGCTCGAAGCAATGAGGTTCGCACGCGCGAGGGTTGGACGATGACCATGCTCCTGTTGGGAGTCATCGAGTACGCCTGGAATGAGGCGTTCGGGCCTCGAGACGGTCCGTCCGGTTGGCTGGTCACCAACGACCTGCGACCCCGCCTGAGCGCCCAACTGCTGACGGGCAACCTCAGTGGGGCGGAGCCGATCATGTTCGAGAACGCTCCGACCAGCCCGTTGGAAGGGGCCGCGGCAGCCAATGCCGCTTGGAACGCGATTCGCTGGCCAGGCCTCGCTCCGGAGCTGATTGCGTCGGCCTTCCGCTGGCGGCCGGCCGAGGCCGGCTGGGGCCCGGGCATCGAAGCGGCTTTCTCGGCCGGGCGGCGCCACGGCTACACGCGCGTCTTCAGCAACCTCGGTCGGGTGCCTGCGGCGGTCCTCGATTGGGGAACTGCCTCTGCCCAGGGCGTCCGGGTGATCCCGCCGCTGGCCACTGCTCCGTACGTGGCGTTCGGATTGGTCACGGTGGGTGGCACCACCCAGATGAGTTTCCGCGTCTCGCCAGGCTTCTTCACTGCCGATCACGCCGCTCGGCTGGAGGCGGCGCTGATGGCGGCCCCGGTGGGGTGAGCCGCCGTACAATCGTCGCTCATGGCCAGCCAGGGAAGTCGACTAGCCGTCGTTGCCGCGTTCGTGGGCAACGGAGCCATTGCGGTTGCCAAGTTCGTCGCCGCCGGCCTGACCGGGAGTGCCGCCATGCTGTCGGAGGGATTCCACTCGGTGGCGGACACCGGCAATCAGGGCCTCCTCCTGTTCGGCATGCGATCCGCCAAGCGCCTGCCCGATGCTCGTCATCCCTTCGGCCGGGGCAAAGAGGTCTACTTCTGGGGCTTCATGGTCGCGCTCATGTTGTTTGCGGGCGGTGCGGTGCTGGCGTTCAACCACGGCATCGAGGCCCTTCGCGATCCGCATGAGCTGGGGAACCTGACGCCGAACTTCGTCGTGCTGGCGGTTGCCTTCGTGATCGAGGGATTCGTGTTTGCGGTCGCTCTCAAGGAGTTCAACCGCACCCGGGGCACTCGGTCGTTGTGGCGTTCGATTCGCGACACCAAAGACACGTCGACACTCGTGGTGCTCTTGGAGGACTCGGCCGCCATGCTCGGTCTGGTAGTGGCGGCAGCCGGTTTGCTGATCAGTCAGGTCACCGGGGATCCCCGTTGGGACGGGGTGGCGTCTCTTGTCATCGGCGCGATTCTCACTGCGGTGGCGATCGTTCTGGCCCACGAGACGAGGCTCTTGCTGATCGGCGAGGCGGCTACCCGATCGGACCGGGCAGCCATGAGAAGTCGGATGCTGGCGCTTCCGCAAGTCGAGTCGGTGGGCCGTTTGCTGACGATGCATTTGGGGCCCGAGCAGATCCTCGTCAACGTCGATGTGGATCTCGTTGACGGCCTCACCGACAAGGCCGTCGAAGCCGCGATCGACGATGTCGAAGCGGGCATTCGAGAGATTCTTCCCCAAGCGCGGGACATCTTCGTCGAGTTGGAGAGTCGTGGCTGAGGCCTCGGCTCCCGCCTCGTCAGCCAATCTCGGACCTGGCTACGACACCATCGCCTTGGCGTGGGAACTTCGGTGTCGTGTGCGCGCCGAACGGGCGGCCGACTGGGCAGTTCAGCACATTGGCGCCGAGCAGATCGCCTCGGATGCTCCGGATGCTGTTCTCTTTGCCGCACAGCGGGCCGTGGGAGTCGCCACCCCCTTGGCGTTGTTCGTCGACAACGCGGTGCCCATCGGCAAAGGGTTGGGTTCTTCGGCAGCTGCCCTGGCTGCGGGAGCGGCGTCTGCCTGGCTGACGGTGGTGGGTGAGGTGGACCATCGGGATGTCTTCGATCTCGTTGCCGAAGTCGAAGATCACGGCGACAACGCGGCGGCAGCTGTCTACGGAGGCCTGGCCGCAGTCGACGCTTCGGGGGACCCGCTACCTCTCGAGATTCACCCCGGATTGGTCGGAGTGGCGTTGATCCCCGATGAGGCATTGCCGACCGCTCAAGCCCGTGAGGTGCTGAGCGCAACAGTGGATCGCAAGTCGGTGGTTCGGAGCCTGGGCAGACTGGTGGCGCTCGTCGAGGGCCTGCGAGTGGGCGATCCGGAGATGTTGGGAAGGGCGGGGGGAGACGAACTCCACGAAGATCCGCGGCGCGTGTTGTATCCCCCCGCCGACGACCTCATCGACCTGGCGCACTCGGCCGGCGCAATGCACGCAGCATGGAGTGGCGCCGGACCGTCGGTGATTGCGATTTGCGACCGGGACCGGGCCGAATCGATCGTCGACGCGGCTCATCGAGCCGGTGTCCAGGCCCGGCGCCTCGACGTTGCCGCCCACGGACTCGAGCTCACACGCTGACCCCGGCTTGACCGGTTGCGGCTGAGGCGCCAAGCTAGAGCCCGCCCCACCCGCGTTCGGAAGAGGTTTTCTGTATGGGTTCGCTCGTCAAGAAGAGACGCAAGAAGATGTCCAAGCACAAGTACCGCAAGCGTCTCAAGGCGAATCGCCACAAGCGGAAGAAGTAGTGCACACAGCGGTGGTCAGATGGCCACCGCTGCCGCGTAGATGCCCAGGGTGGCCAGCAGTATGAGTACCTGGATCGCCCGCCGGACGCCCGCTCCCAGGTCCCGTGCGGACGTCTGATGCCAGAGGGCGAGCGACACCGCCAACAAGACTGCCAGCAGCTTCAGAGCAAACCCGATGGCGAACTCGGTGCTTCGGAACCCGCCCCGCATGTTCCAGAGCAGTCCAATCCCGGTGGCGGCCGCCAGGCCCATCGCTACCCACGACACGCGGCCAAATGTGCGGGCCACGGCCGAGATCATGGCGTCGTCGCCTCCGGCCCGGCGAATAGTGGGCATCACGGCAGCGACTGCGACCATGCCACCCAGCCACACGGCCGCTCCGATGACGTGAAGCCACAGCAGGAACTGCATCCTCCGCAGGCTAGGGCCTGCCGCTCAAGGCTTCAGGCTTCAGGCTTCAGGCATCGGATGTCAGAAATGCTGGTGGCTGGTGGCTGGTGGCTCTTGG
>JABAOD010027395.1_pt2 | contig 21705 bp, 23 predicted proteins | sample 7062151 | NCBI WGS metagenome assembly JABAOD01 (sample SAMN14538626, study PRJNA623070) | marine sediment metagenome | biome: marine biome [ENVO:00000428]; feature: marine pelagic biome [ENVO:01000023]; material: deep marine sediment [ENVO:00002113] | place: India: Gulf of Khambhat ... | reverse complement strand
TATCCCGAGCGAGAATGGATTCGCCATGAAACTGACCAGGATTGCGGCCGCCGTTCTGGCGCTTCCGGCCCTGTGGTATACGGTCCCGGCCAGCGCGCAGTCTGAGGAGGGCCTGCTGCACGGGGTAAAGCGGCTCGACCCGTTCGTGCTGCCGCTCGACCAGGACAGTGAGACCTGCGGCATCACCAACAGCGGTGTCCACCAAGTGCTCGCCGACGCCGCGAAGGGGGCGCCGTTCACCCTGAACGGCCGCGAGTACACCCTGTTCGTGCGGTTGAGCAGCCTGCCGAAACAGGGCGACTGCTTTTCGTCCATCGACGTCGGCGTCTACTGGGAAGGCGCCGTCGCCCTGCCCGGAAATTCCCGCAAGTCGCGGGCCAAGGTGAAGCTCTGGGAGAACGGCACGATCATCATCTCGCCCCGCAACGTGCACTGGCCGGAGGTCACCGGCATTCTCAAACATCTCGTCGACAACCTGATCGCGACCTGGCGGGCGGACAACAACAGCGCCGGATAGCCATTGTCCTGATCCGGCGACCGATGTGCCCGGCTCTGCGCATTTCATCGACACGGGCGTTCGGCTATGGTGGCTGCACGAACCCGCGGGCGGGCCTTTGTGGCCACGCCCGCAGGCAGCGGCAGCGTGGCAGCCGGTAAACGTTCTTTTTACGGCCGCCGCCGGATGATAGGGACGACATGCCCGGATCGCGGAATGAACTACAAGTCCACGGTCTTGGGATTGAGACGGGACGACCCGGCTCCCCATCGGATGGTCTCGCACGGAGAGAGAAGATGTTGAGGACTGGACTCGTGATGCTGCTGGCAGCCTTCGGACTTGTCGCGTGCCACACGCCGAGCGGAGTCCGCAGCGGGCCGCCCTCCCAACCCGTCTACCAGCCGGCGCCACCGCCGGGATACCAGCAGGGTGTGCCGCCCGGCCAGGGCGGCGTGCCACCGGGCCACGGCGGCGTGCCACCGGGCCAGGCGAAGAAGGGCTACTATGCGCCCGTGGCGTGGACGACCGACGGCCCGCCGCCCTGGGCGCCTGCGCATGGCTACCGCAAGAAGCGACGCGGGACCTATTACGTCTACGATGCGCCCTACGGCATCTACCAGCGGACCTGCTGGCGCGAACAGCTGGGCCAGGCGCTCGGCGCGGTGGCCGGCGGCGTTGCCGGCTATCAGGTCGGCAGTGGACACGGCAAGGCGGTTGCGGTGGTCGGCGGCACCATCATCGGCGCAATGATCGGTGGACACGTCGGCCGCTCGATGGACGCGGTCGACCAGAACTGCATCGGCCAGATCCTAGAGCACGCGCCGCCGAGCCAGTCCATCGTATGGCAGAACCCGCAGAGCAATGGCCAGTACCAGGTGACGCCGCAACAGCCCTACCAGGACCAGAGCGGCCGGTACTGTCGCGAATACCAGACGACGGCCATGATCGGCGGCCAGGCCCAGCAGGTCTATGGCAGAGCCTGCCGCCAGCCCGACGGATCCTGGCAGGTCGTCAACTAGGTCGTTGTCCGCCTGCGTGCCACGGGCCCATCACGGACGCGACAAGGACCGTCCCGGCATCGTCGGACGCGCGAAAAGCGCGACGACGCCTTGAGTTCGCATTACGCCCTTCGTATGGTGTCAACATGCGGTGCGTGGGGGCGGTCGATGCAATATAGAGGGTGGGCCGTTGCCGCCGCCGCGCTGCTTGCCTCCTGTGCGGCGCCGGACGACCATTTCGGCAGCCCCGGTGACGGTTTCCTCGCCGATGCGGCGGAACTTGCCAGCACCGTCAACTGGGCGCAGGCCGAGGCAGTCACGGTCGAGGTGACGGAGTACGAATTTTCACCGGCAACGCTGCGGTTCCGCAAAGGGCAACCCTATGCCCTCACACTGACGAATACAGGATCGAAGCCACATCGGTTCCTGGCACCCGGGTACTTCCGCGCCGTTGCGGCCAAGAGCCTCGTCTATCCGGACGCCGAAGCCAGTTTTCCGCGGCTCGAGGCGATCGCGCTCGAGGCACAGGAGTCGAAGACATTGCATTTCGTGCCGGTGCTGGCCGGCGCGTATCAGGTTTCGTGCGACCGGCCATTCCACGCCACGTTCGGCATGCTCGGCCGGATCGTGATCGAATAGTCCGTACACGCGGCAGCGCGCTGCGCCGTCACGCCGCGGAATTGTCACTCCGCCGATAGGCGACGGCGCAGTGCGCCGCGCAGTAAGGGCGATCCGGTTCGGCCGGTGCGCCGCAGAAATGGAAGCCCGGTTCGCGCGGATGGCCGATCGGCCAGTGACAGTCGCGGTCGGAAACGCGTCGCGGCCGGCTTTCGACCGAGCTCGGCTTCGGCGTCGGCGGCAGCTGCTGCTCCCGATCGCGCCGAATCGGCGACGGTCGCGACTTGAGCCCCAGCCGATGCACTTTGCCGATCACCGCGTTGCGCGTCACGTCGCCCAGTTCCTCGGCGATCTGGCTCGCCGTCCGGCCCTGCGACCACAGCTGCTTGAGCAGCTCGACTCGCTCTTCGCTCCACTCCATCGGAAACCTCTCGCTGTGAACGCCACCCCAACATGCGGCCGTTTTGTCGTTTGGACCGGCAAAGACAGCATATATGTTGTGGCGAAATTGCCAGAGGCCACAATATCCTGCGTGATCGCGGGACTCAAGGCTAGAATTGCGTGACATTGGGCCGCGTCCACGCCGCGCGCCGGAATCGTCGTGCCGAAACCAGTTCAGATCAGAGGAGGCGCAGCTGCCGCTCGAGCACCGCCAGAGCCTCGCCGATCGTTCGGCCATGCTTCAACTGCTGCCGGCCACTGAGCACAACGTAATCGCAGTCCTTGCCCGAAGTCCGCTTGACGATGGCGAACAGGGGCTGGTCGAAGCTGTGGCGGAAGATTGAGAACACCGCCATCGGGCCGTACTGGTCGATGGCATAGTCCTTCCACTCGCCGCTTGCCACGCGGCGGCTGTAAAGGTCGAGCAGCGCGCGCAACTCGCGCCGGTCGAAGAAGATCTTCTGCTTCTGCTTTTTCTTCCGGTAGTCGGAGAGGCGCAGCATCTCGCTCATGATGCGGCCCTCCGGGATTGTGGCCCGCCCGACCGGCGCGATGCCGGCCGGCGGGCGAAATGTGAATCGGCGCTGTTCTCCGAATCGTGTAGCGTCACACGCCATCTCCCCAAACGCCCGGGATGCCCGCCCGGTCGGACGGGCTTTGCGGCGATATTTTGACGCAAGGACCGTTCCGGTGCAAGTATGCGGGGACGCTGGCCCGGCCCGACCGGGCGGGCGCGGCACGTGTAATCGGGCGTCCGGACTGCGATCCCGAGATTCACTCGCAAAGGAGGCGTCAAATGGCCGCACAACCGCCAATCTGCAATTTCGGCTGGCCCGCACCGGATTTCGAGCTTCCGGGAACCGACGGCCGGACCTACCGGTTATCGAAGATAAAGGGGCCGAAGGGAACACTGGTGATGTTCCTGAGCAACCACTGCCCCTACGTGCAGGCCGTGGCCGACCGCATCGCCCGCGACTGCGCGGCGCTGGCGGAACACGGGATTGCGTCGATCGGCATCATGTCGAATGACGTCGTCAACTATCCGGATGATTCGCCGGAGAACATGAAACGATTCGCGGAGCAACACGGGTATACCTTCCCCTATGTCTATGACGAGTCGCAGGACGTGGCGCGTGCCTACGACGCCGTCTGCACGCCCGATTTCTTCGGATTCAATGCCGATCTGGAGCTGCAGTACCGGGGGCGGCTCGACGCCAGCCGCCGCGACGTCGCGCCGCCCGACGCCAGGCGCGAGCTTTTCGAGGCGATGCTGCAGATCGCGCGCACCGGAAAGGGCCCGCCGGAACAGATCCCCAGCATGGGCTGCTCGATCAAGTGGAAGGCGGTGGCCTGACCCCGGCACGGAATCCAACTGTTTTCCCCTTTGCCAGCAGCGGGCTGCGTGGCTATGTTAGCCGCCGTTTTCAAATTGGGAGCCCGCCGTGTCCGACATTATTCGCGAGGTCGACGAGGAACTTCGTCGCGAGGACTGGGAAAAGGTCTGGAAGAAGTACGGCAAGTTCGTCATTGCCGGCGCCGTCGGCATCGTCGTCGCGACCGCGGCGGTGGTCGGATGGCGGGAGTATGACCGCGCGCAACGGATGGAACAGGGTGATCGCTTTGCCGCCGCCGTGGCCCACGTGGAAAACACCGCCAACCCGGCCGAAGCGGCAGATGTCATGGCCGCTCTCGCGACGGAGGCATCGCCCGGATATGCGACCCTGGCCCGCTTCCGCGAGGCGAAATTTCGCGCCGATGCGGGCGATCGCGCGGCCGCCATCGTCGTCTACGATGCGCTGGCTGCAGATCCCGCGGTCGAGCAGGTCTTCCGCGATCTCGCCACGCTGTATTCGGTGCGCATGCAGATGGCGGACGGCGACCCGGCGGTGCTGACCGCACGCCTGGCACCGCTCACGGTCGATGCCAACCCGTGGCGCTTTACCGCCCGGGAGCTGACGGCGGTGCTGGCGATAACCTCAAACGATACCGAGGCGGCGCGACGCCTCTACGCGTCGCTGGCTGACGACCTGCAAACGCCGGAAAGTCTGCGCGCGCGGGCTGCGGAAATGTTGCGCGCGCTCGCCGTCGACGAATGAGCGAATGATGACCAGCCGGCGCCGATACGGCCTTGTGCCCGCGGTATCGCTCCTCTTGCTGCTGGGTGGCTGCGGCGGCTGGTTCGGCGATCCTGAGGATCCGCCCCTTCCCGGCGAGCGCATTTCGGTTCTGCTGTATGAAGGCGATCTCGAGCCGGATCCGCGAATCTTGGACCAGCCGGTGACATTGCCGCCGGCGTACCGGAACGCCGCATGGTCGCAAGTCGGCGGCGGCGCCCTCCATGCGGTTGGCCATGTCGAGGGGCCGGTGAAGATCGCGAAGCCCGTGTGGCGCGCCAGTTTCGGAGCGGGTGCCGGCCGCTATCGACCGCTGATGAGCGAACCGGTCGTTGCACGGGACCGGGTTTTCACGATGGACACGAAATACCGGATCTCCGCGTTCGATAGCGCCAAGGGATCGCGCGCCTGGCGGATCAGCCTCGAGATTCCGAAACGCGACGGCGAGACCTTCGGTGGCGGCGTTGCATACGACGCCGGCCGCGTTTACGTCAGCACCGGATTCGGAACGGTTACGGCCCTCGATGCCGAGGACGGCGAGATCCTTTGGACGAGGTCGATGCCGGGACCGATGCGGGCGGCGCCGCTGGCCATGGAAGGACAGGTTTTCGTCGTCACCGTCGACAACCAGCTCATTGCGCTGGATGCGGAGTCGGGCGAACGGCAGTGGCGGCACGCCGGATTTGCCGAAACGACGGCGCTCCTTGGCTCTGCCGCAGCGGCCGGCCTTAACGAGACCGTGATCGTACCCTATTCGTCGGGCGAGATCTTCGCAGTCCGCGCCGTGAACGGCCGGCCGACCTGGTCGGACAATCTGGCCGCGGTTCGACGGGTGGACGCCGCATCGGCCCTCGCCGACATTCGGGCGCTGCCGGTCACCGACGGCAACCTCGTGTATGCCATCAGCCATTCGGGACGCATGGTGGCGATCGACCTGCGGACCGGGGCGCGCGCGTGGGAGCGCAATGTCGGCGGCGTGCGGACGCCCTGGATCGCTGGCGACTGGATATTCGTTCTGACCAATGAGGCGCAGATCGTCTGCCTCAGTCGGCGCGACGGCCGAGTCCGCTGGATCAAGCAGATCGACGCATATGAAAAGCCGGAAAAGATGGAAGACCCGATTCACTGGCTCGGCCCGATGGCGATCGGTGGACAGCTGCTGGTCATCGGTGGCCACGGCCGCGCAATTGCGATCGACCCCGCCGACGGGACGATACTGGACTCCTTCTCGGTGCCGGGCGAAGTGATGGCGGCCGCGGTTGCCGACGGCACCCTGTACCTGCAGACCGAGGACGCGGACCTGCTGGCGTACCGTTGAGTCCGGGCGTCGTCTGAGGATGCGCCCCGCCGGATACCGGACATGACCTTTACCGTTGCAATCATCGGCCGGCCGAATGTCGGGAAATCCACCCTGTTCAACAGGCTGGTCGGCAAGCGTCTGGCGTTGGTCGACGATACGCCCGGCGTCACTCGCGACTGGCGCGAGGGCGAGGGACGCATCGCCGATATGCGGTTCAGGGTGCTCGATACCGCGGGGCTGGAAGAGGCCGCGGGTGACACACTGGCCGGCCGCATGAGCCGACAGACCTTGCAGGCACTGTCGGCCGCCGATGTGGCCCTGTTGCTGATCGATGCGCGCGCCGGGGTGACACCGGTCGACGAGCATTTTGCCGCCGCGCTGCGCAAGGGCGCAACACCGGTGATCCTGGTCGCCAACAAGTGCGAGGGGCAGGCGGGGGAGGCCGGGCTGATCGAGGCGTTCGGCCTCGGCCTCGGGGAGCCGGTGGCGATCTCGGCGGAGCACGGCGAAGGCATGGGTGACCTGTTCGAGGCATTGCGGCCCCATGCCGACGCTGCCGCCGCGCGCGAAGCCGTAGCCGCGCGCGACGCGACTGAGGAACATGGCGAGGAGGGAGAGCACGGTGAGCCGGGGCCGCTGCAGCTGGCCATCGTCGGTCGGCCCAATGTCGGCAAGTCGACGCTGGTCAACCGGCTGGTCGGCGCCGAGCGTTTGCTCACCGGGCCCGAGGCCGGCATCACCCGCGATGCGATCGCCGTCGATTGGGAATTCGAGGGCCGCCCGATCCGCCTCATCGATACCGCAGGCCTGCGCCGGCGCGCCAGGATCACAGGGAAACTGGAGAAACTGTCCGGGTCCGATGCGATGCGCGCGGTCCGCTATGCGCAGGTGGTGGTATTGCTGCTGGATGCGGAAGCGATGCTGGAGAAGCAGGATCTGACGATTGCCCGCCAGGTGGTGGAGGAAGGCCGGGCCCTCGTCATCGCCGCCAACAAATGGGACCTGATCGACGATCCGAGGGCGGCGCTGGCGATGCTGCGAGACCGCCTCGCCGACTCCCTGCCGCAGGTGCGCGGGGTGCCGGTGGTCACGGTTTCGGCCCTCCGGGGGCGCAACCTCGACAAGCTCATGCGCGCCGTCATCCGCATCTACGATGTCTGGAACCGGCGTGTGCCCACGGCGAAGCTCAACGAATGGCTGTCATTCATGACCGACGCCCATCCGCCGCCGCTGGCCGCCGGCCGCCGCGTACGGTTGCGCTACATCACCCAGATCAAGACCCGTCCGCCGAGCTTCGCGATCTGGACCTCGCGCCCGGCGGCATTGCCCGAATCGTACATCCGCTACCTCGTCAACGGCCTGCGCGATGATTTCGGCCTCGACGGCGTGCCGCTGCGCGTGTCCCTGCGCAAGGGCAAGAACCCATACGAAGGACGGGCGAAGAAGCGGACATGAGTCCGCTGGGGCAACGCGCCGGTGCCGTGCTATAGTCCCGCTCCGGCGGGTTCCTTCAGTGACGGGAGATGGCCATGACCATGACCCTGACGAGCACCGCCTTCCGCGACGGCGAGCCTATCCCGGAACTCTACAGCTGCGACGGCGCGGACATCTCGCCGCCGCTGCGCTGGGCAGGTGCGCCGGTCGGCACCCGCAGCTTCGCGGTGCTGTGCGACGATCCGGACGCCCCGGGCGGGACCTGGACCCACTGGGCGGCGTACAATATCGGGGCCGATGCAACCGGCCTGCGGGAGAGCTATCCCAAGGGCGCCCAGGTCGATCATGTCCGCCAGGCGGTCACCGATTTTGGGCGGCCCGGCTATGGCGGGCCCTGTCCGCCGCCGGGGCACGGGGTGCATCATTACCATTTCCGGGTGCTTGCGCTCGATGTCGAGCGGCTCGACCTTCCCGGCGATGCAACTTTCGACGACGTCGCTGCCGCGGCGGAGCCGCATGTGTTGGCCATGGCGGAGCTGGTCGGGACGTACGCGCGGCACGGCTGAACCGGGCCACCGCTATTGTGCGTTGACGATCTCGCTGTGGCGGGTGCAGCCCGGCGCCGCCAGATCGAGGAAGACCGGAGCGATGTCGTCCGGCGTCGGCAGTGTCTGCGGGTCCTCGCCGGGCATGGCGGCGGCGCGCATCGCCGTGCGGGTTGCGCCCGGATTGACCAAGTTCACCCGAATGGCCGTCTTGGCGACCTCAGCGGCCCAGGTCAGGACCAGGTATTCGAGCGCCGCCTTGGTCGTCCCGTAGGTCGCCCAGTAGGGCCGGGGGTCGCGCGTCGCTCCGGTGGTCACGAAGATCGCCCGGCCGGCATCGGATCGGCGCAACAGCGGCTCGAGGCTGCGAATCAGCCGGTAGTTGGCGGTCAGGTTGATCGCCAGGGCCTCGTCCCATACCTTCGGATCGATGTGGCTGACCGGTGTCAGCCCGCCCAGCACGCCGGCATTGCCGACCAGGATGTCAAGCCGACCGTAGCGTTCGTGGAGCGCCGCGCCCAGCTTGTCGAGCGCGTCGAACTCGCCGAGGTCCTGCGGCACCAGGGTCGCCGTGCCGCCGGCCGCCCTGATCGCATCGTCGAGCTCCTCGAGTCCGCCGACGGTCCGGGCGACGGCAACGATGTGCGCGCCTTCCCTGGCGAACAGGCGCGCCACCGCGGCGCCGATGCCGCGGCTCGCCCCGGTCACCAGGGCGACGCGGCCGGCGAGCCGGCCTGCCTCGCTCATCGGCCGAGTTCCGCCAGCAGCGAGAGCTGGATCCCGTCATTGCCGCCAAGCTGGTCGGTCAGCGCGATCGGATACTCGCCGGAGAAGCAGGCGTCGCAGTACTGGGGCGCGCCGTGCGTGCGGCCCGCTTCGCCGACCGCCCGATAGAGTCCTTCCAGGGACAGGTAGGCGAGGCTGTCGGCGCCGATCTCGGTGCGAATCTCCTCGACCTGCAGTCGTGCCGCCAGCAGCTTGTCGCGTTCGGGCGTGTCGACGCCGTAGAAGCAGGAAAACGTCGTCGGCGGGCTGGACACCCGCATGTGGACCTCCGCGGCGCCGGCGTTGCGGACCATCTCGACGATCTTCTTCGAGGTCGTGCCGCGGACGATCGAATCGTCGACCAGGACGATCCGCTTGCCGGCGATGAACGCGGCGTTCGCGTTGTGCTTCAGTTTCACGCCCAGATGCCGGATCTCATCGGTCGGCTCGATGAAGGTGCGGCCCACATAATGGTTGCGGATGATGCCGAGCTCGAACGGAATTCCGGACTGCTGCGCGTAACCCAGCGCCGCCGGCACACCTGAATCCGGTACTGGGATCACGACGTCGGCATCGACATGCGATTCGCGGGCGAGCTCGGCACCGATGTTCTTGCGTACCGCATAGACGGACTTGCCCTCGACCTGGCTGTCCGGGCGCGCGAAATAGATGTACTCGAAGATGCAAAAGCGCGACTTGGCGCGCAGCCCGTGGCGGTGACTGTGCACGCCGGCCCCGTCGATCAGCACCAGCTCGCCCGGCTCGATGTCGCGCACGAATTCAGCGCCGATGATATCAAATGCGCAGCTTTCCGAGGCCAGGATCCACGCGTCGTCGAGGCGGCCGAGCTGCAGGGGGCGGACGCCAAGCTGGTCGCGCACGCCAATCAACCCTTCCTTGGTCAGCAGGATCAGCGAATACGCGCCCTCGACCTGGCGCAGGGCCGCCCGGACCCGCTCCAGCGTGCCGCCACGGCCGGTCGCGATGAGATGGTTGAGGACCTCCGTGTCCGTCGTCGACTGGAAGATGGAGCCATGGCGGATCAGGTCCTGGCGCAGGGTGCGCGCGTTGGTCAGATTGCCGTTATGGGCGACCGCGATGCCGCCGAACTCGAACTCCGCGAACAGCGGCTGCACATTGCGCAGCAGCGGCTCGCCGGTCGTCGAGTAGCGGCTGTGCCCGACCGCCGCGTCGCCTCTGAGCTGCGATATGACGTTGCTGTTGGCGAAAATTTCGCCGACCAGACCGAGGCCGCGATGGGCATGGAACTGCCGCCCGTCAAAGGCGACGATTCCAGCGGCCTCCTGTCCACGATGCTGCAGTGCATGCAGGCCCAGCGCCGTATGTGCGGCGGCGTCGGGATGGCCGTATATGCCGAAGACCGCGCATTCTTCATGCAGATGGTCGTCGCCGAAGGGATTGGTGGTCGGTGTCACGATCGGTGTATCCATCACTGGTTGCTCTCGATCAGGCGCTGCATGTCATTGCGCTGGTCCTCGCCGTAGCCGGGCTCCGCGGTGCCGTCGCGGCCGACCGTGTCCGCATCGTCGGGTGGCTGGGGCTGCGTGAGCTTGCGCAGACGATCCTCCGCCTCGATCGCGTCCAGGGTTTCCCCGATCGCATCCATGCGGTCGGTCGCCAGGCCCCGGACCGCGTCCTCGACGCCGTCCACCGCGTCCTCGAACCCGTTGCTGTCCGGCTCGATGCGGGTGAACGCGCCGGCCGGCAGCAGGTGGACGAGTGCCTCGGCGCCCGACCGGACCAGTGGCAGCGATTTGGCCTCGGCGATCTGTTCAGGGAAGTCGTCCTCGTCCCAGAACAGCGTGGCACCGATATAGATCAGCGACACCAGCACCATGCCGAGGACCAGGCCGAAGACGAAGCCGAGCGCCCGGTCCAGATGGCCGAGGACGCTGCCGCGCACGCGACTCGAGACCATGTGCGTTACGATCGTCAGGATCACCAGGGTCATCACGAATGCAGCCGTGGCGACGAGGATGTCCCGGATCAGGCTGGATTCGATCAGCCCCTCGAGATACGGGCTCAGATACGGGAAGCTGTAGAACGCGGTCAGCGCGGCGCCGCCCCAGCTGAAGATCAGCAGCAGGAATTTGACCAGGCCCATGGAGAACGCGAGGATCCCGGACATCAGCAGCACGCCCGCAACGACGATGTCGGCGATCACGCCTCCGCCTCCCCCAGTATGGCGGCACGGGGCGACGGGGCCCGGTCGCCGAACAGCCTGGCCAATGCCGATATGTCGGCGATCTCGCGAACCCGCAGCGTGCCGGTTGCGGCCGCGTTGCGGCCGGAGCGCGGCGCAATGGCATGTGAGAAGCCGAGCTTGGCCGCCTCCTTGAGGCGTGCCTCGGTTTGCGCCACCGGGCGCACCTCGCCGGACAGGCCGATCTCGCCGAACACGACACTGTCGGCCGGTGCCGGGCGCCCGGTCAGCGACGAGACCAGCGCCGCCGCAACGGCCAGGTCCGCCGCCGGCTCCGAAATGCGCAGCCCGCCGGCGACGTTCAGGTAGACGTCGCTGGCCGAGAACTGCAGGCCGGCCCGGGCTTCGAGCACCGCCAGGACCATGGCGAGACGGCCGCCGTCCCATCCGATGACGGCGCGCCGCGGCGTGCCGAGCGGCGAGCGGGCCACCAGCGCCTGGATCTCCACCAGCACCGGGCGCGAACCCTCGAGGCCGGCAAACACCACCGCGCCGGACACCGCGTCGTCGCGGTCCGACAGGAAGAGCTGCGAGGGGTTCTGCACTTCGGCCAAACCCACGCCGGTCATTTCGAAGACGCCGATCTCGTCGGTCGGCCCGAAGCGGTTCTTGACCGCGCGCAGGATGCGGAACTGGTGGCCGCGCTCGCCCTCGAAATAGAGCACCGTGTCGACCATGTGCTCGAGCACGCGCGGGCCGGCGATCGTGCCCTCCTTGGTGACGTGGCCGACCAGCAGCACGGTGAAGCCGCGGCGTTTGGCGGCACGGATCAGCTCCTGCGCGCAGGCCCGCACCTGGGCGACGGTGCCCGGAGCGGAATCGAGGGCGTCGACAAACATGGTCTGGATCGAATCGATGACGACGACGTCGGGTGCGTCGGGCCCGTTCAGGGTCGCAAGGATGGTCGCAAGGTCGGTCGCCGCGGCCAGCCCGACCGGTGCGGTGGCGACGCCCAGCCGTTCCGCCCGCATGCGGATCTGGTCGACCGCCTCCTCGCCGGTTATATAGGCGACGCGAAGCCCGGCGCTGAGCGCGGCCGCGACCTGCAAGAGCAACGTCGACTTCCCGATTCCGGGATCGCCGCCGACGAGGAGCGCCGAGCCCGGCACCAGCCCGCCGCCGGAGACACGATCGAATTCCGCAATGCCAGTGCAGCGACGCGCCACCTGGCCGGCCTCGCCGTCGAGCGGAACCAGCGCTAGACGCTGTCCGCCGCCGCCGCGCTTGCCTGCCTTGCCGCCGAGCGGCGCCGCATCGGCGATTTCCTCGACGATGCTGTTCCATTCGCCGCAAGCATCGCACCGCCCGCTCCAGCGCGGGTGGACCCCACCGCAGGACTGGCAGACAAATCGCGTGTTCTTGCGGGCCACTTCAGGCGTCCGTTTTGCTTTGCACGGCGGTTCGGATCACGGGTTACGAACCTCCATCCGGATCGGGCCCTCGGCCCGGCCATGGATGAACTGGTCGACGAATTCGTTGCCAGAACGGTCAATTTCGCCCGTGGGACCGTTCCAGACGATTTCCCCCTTATACAACATAGCGATGCGATCCGCGATCTTTCGCGCACTGGCCATGTCGTGGGTGATCGACAACGCGGTGGCGCCGAGTTCGCGCACGCATTTGACGATCAGATCGTTGATGACGTCGGCCATGATCGGGTCGAGCCCGGTGGTCGGCTCGTCGAAGAAGATGATCTCCGGCTCGGTGGCGATGGCGCGGGCAAGGCCGACCCGCTTCTTCATGCCGCCCGAAAGCTCCGCCGGCCACAGCTCGCCCACCTCGGCCGACAGCCCGACGGCGGCGAGCTTCTCGACAGCGATATCCTTCGCCTCCGGCCGCTTCATGTTCTCGCCCTGGATCAGGCCGAAGGCGACGTTCTCCCAGACCTTGAGGCTGTCGAACAGGGCGCCGGCCTGGAACAGCATGCCGAACTTCCGGTTTATGATCTCCCGTTCTGCCGGCGGCAGGCCAATGACTGGCTGGCCATCGATTTCTATGGACCCGTCCTCCGGCTCCAGGAGGCCGAGAATGCATTTCAGCAGCACGGACTTGCCGGTACCCGAGCCACCGATGACGACCACCGACTCGCTGACGCCGACATCCAAATTCAGCCCGGCGAGCACCACGTTCCGCCCAAACCGTTTGTGCAGGTTGCGGACACGGATCTTCGGTGGCGATGATTCGTGCGCGCTCATTTGCCGAAGAACATCTCGGTGATCAGGTAGTTGGACACCAGGATCAGGATCGAGGCGGAGACCACGGCGTTGGTGGTCGCCGCGCCGACGCCCTGGGCGCCGCCGCGGCTGTGATAACCGTTGTAGCAGCCGAGCAGCGCGACGATGAAGCCGAAGCACGCCGCCTTCACGACGCCCGAGGTGACATCGAGGGTGTCGACGTTGTCCCAGGTGAAGTCGAGATAGATCGCCGGGTTGAAACCGAGCTTGAAGACGCTGACCAGATAGCCGCCGAAAACGCCGATGACATCGCCGACCAGGACCAGCAGAGGCAGCATCGTCAGGCCGGCTATGAGGCGCGGCGCGATCAGGTATTTGTGCGGGTTGGTCGACAGCGTGGTCAGCGCGTCGATCTGCTCGGTGACGCGCATGGTGCCGATCTCGGCGGCCATGGCCGCGCCGATCCGCCCGGCCACCATCAGGCCCGACAGGACCGGGGCGAGTTCGCGGGTCATCGACTGCACAACGATGCGCGGGATCACGCTTTCCGCCACGGCACGTTCGAGGCCGGCATAGCTCTGCAATGCCAGGACCATGCCCGAGAACAGCGTGGTCAGGCCGACCACGGGCAGCGAATAGTACCCGATGTCGACCAGCTGGCGGCCGATCAGGCGCGGGTACAGCGGCGGCCGAACGCAGTGCGAAACGGATATGGCGGCGAATTCGGCGAGCCGTCCCGTCGACTCGAGAAAGCCCCAGAAGGCCCGGCCGATCGGTTGCAGGAAGTTCACGCGTCGTCTCCGCCATTCACATAGTGGCGACGGTAGCGGCGACCGAGGGCGGTGAGGATTTCGTAGCCGATCGTGCCGGCCTCCGCGGCCAGCGCGTCCACATCGTGATGCGGTCCAATCAGATCCACCATGTCGCCGGGTCTGGCCTCCGGTACCCGCGTCACGTCAAGGGTAATAAGATCCATCGACACGCGGCCGACGACCGGGACGGCAATGTCGCCGAGACGGGCCGTACCACGCCCGCTCAGGCTCCGCAGGTATCCGTCCGCATACCCCGCCGCCACGGTTGCCACGCGGGTGGGCCCGGCGAAGCGGTGGGTCGCACCATATCCAACGGTCTGAGGGGTGTCAACGTCGCGGATTTGCAGGATTTTCGCCTGCAGCCGGACGACCGGCGCCATCGGATTCCGCCGCCCCGGCTGCGGGTTCACGCCGTGCAGGCAGACGCCCGGGCGGACCATGTCGAACCGATAGTCCGGGCCCAGGAAGATGCCGGACGAGGCGGCGAGGCTGGCCGGCGCCGCGGGCAGGCGGACAAGTGCCGCGGCAAAGCTGTCGCGCTGCTGCCGGTTCATCGGGTGGTCGGGTTCGTCGGCGCAGGCAAGGTGGCTCATGACCAGAAAGATACGGATGCCCTTAAGCCGGCCGGGATCGTCCGCCAGCGCATCCAGTTCCTGCGGCGGCAGGCCGAGCCGCGCCATGCCGGTGTCGATGTGCAGCACGGCCGGGGCAGGCGCATTGTCGCGGCCCCGGGGGCGCCAGGCGTCGACCTGGCCGAGATCGTTGAGGACCGGGATCAAGTTGTGCGCCGAAAACTCGCCGCGCGTTCCGGAAATCAGGCCATTGAGGACGCAAATCGCAGCCTCGGGAAGCAGCGCCCGCAGCGCGATCCCTTCTTCCACCGTGGCAACGAAGTACGTGCGGCAGCCCGCTCGCGTCAATGTTCGGACGACCGGCTCGAGCCCGAGCCCGTAACCGTCGGCTTTGACCGCGGCGGCCGCCTCGGCCGGCGCCGCCTTGTCCGCTAGGAGCCGGTAGTTGGCGGCGATGGCACCAAGGTCGATGGTCAGCAGCGCCGCGGGAGTGCTCGTCATCGGCGTGCTTCTGCCTGCGGCTCGCCCAACATCAGAATCCGCTGTCGTCCCCGTGGTGCCGGTCGAGATCGGCGAATTTCGTCAGCGTGCCGTCGAAGAACAGGCTGATCGAGCCGACCGGGCCATGGCGCTGCTTGGCGATGATCACGCTGGCGGTGTTGCGCGCCTCGACCATCCGTTCCTGCCAGTTGGCGTGGCGATCCTCGAACTTGCCCGCTTTGTCGTCGACGCCGCGGATCGGCTCGGCCTTCTCCAGGTAATATTCCTCGCGGAAAATGAACATGACGACGTCGGCGTCCTGCTCGATCGAGCCCGATTCGCGCAGATCGGCGAGCTGCGGCCGCTTGTCCTCGCGCTGTTCGACGGCGCGGCTGAGCTGCGAGAGCGCCAGCACCGGCACGTTCAACTCCTTAGCCAGGGTTTTGAGGCCGCGGGTGATCTCTGAGATCTCCTGGACGCGGTTCTCGCTGCGCCGGGTGCTCGTGGGCTGCAGCAGCTGCAGGTAGTCGACGACGACCAGGTCGAGCCCGCTCTGGCGCTTCTGCCGCCGCGCCCGTGTGCGCATGGTCGAAACGGTGATGGCCGGGGTGTCGTCGATGAACAGCGGTACCCGGCTCATCTCCTGGCTCGCCACGGCGAACGCCTGGAATTCGTCGTTGCTGATCTCGCCGCGCCGGATCTTGTCTGACGGAATACCCGATTCCTGGGACAGGATGCGCGTAGCCAGCTGCTCAGCGGACATTTCCAGCGAGAAGAACAGTACGCGATGCGTCTCACCTGCCTGCCGGTCTCCGTCGGTCGGCTTGTTCGCGCGCGCCGCATTGTAGGCGATGTTGGTGGCAAGCGCGGTCTTGCCCATCGACGGTCGGCCGGCGAGGATGATCAGGTCCGACGGGTGCAGGCCGCCGAGCCGCCGATCGAGATCCTTAAGGCCCGTCGAGACGCCGACCACATGACCTTCCCGCTTGAAGGCCTGTTCCGCCTCCTCGACGGCGACCAGCGAGGCGTGCTTCAGCGAGACGATTCCGCGCTCGGTCTCGCCAATGGTGGCGAGATCGTAGAGCCGCTGCTCCGCCTCTTCGATCTGGTCGGTCGCGGACCGTTCGAGATCGTGGCAGAAGGCCTCGTTGACGACGTCCTCGCCAAGCCCGATCAACTGGCGGCGCAAGTACATGTCGTGCACCGTGCGGGCGTAGTCGACGACGTTGACGACGCTGACCACGGAGGCCGCGAGGTCGAACAGATACTGGCCGCCGCCGACCTGGGCCAGGCCCTGGTCCTTGTCGAAGAAGTGGCGCAGCGTCAACGGGCTCGCCACTTGGCCACGTTCGATGAGCCGGGCCGCGGCCTCGTAAATGCGGCCGTGCACGGGCTCATAGAAATGCGTAGGCTCGAGGAGCTCCGAAACCTTCTCGAAGGCGCGATTGTTGGTCAGGATGGCGCCGAGCAGGGCAGCTTCGATCTCGGCGTTGTGCGGTGGCGTGCGATAGCTGACGCTTTCACCGCCCTCGTCGCGCAGGGGCGTGACGGTGTTGTCGGGTGCTGTTGTTGTCATGGCCCGGCAAGACTACACCCGCCGCGCGGCGGGTGTAACCGTTCAATAGAAAGTATATCGGGGATAACTTCGCCAAATCGGCGTCGCGGCGCCGTTTCAGGCCTTGTCCCCGGTTTCGTCCGGAGCCTCGGTGTCGGCCGATTCGCCCTCCTCGGCTGCCGACTCGGACTCATCCGCCGCCTCGGCCTCCGCCAAGGTCTCGGTGAGGTTCTCCTCCGGCGGGCTCTCGAACAACGCCGCCGCCGCCGCCGCCGCCTCCGCCGCTGCCGCGGCTTCCTCGTCCTCGCCCACGGTCACGGCGCGGCCGGTCTCCGCCTGGCGCACGGCCTCTTCCTGCGAGCGGGCGACGTTCACGACGACCGTGACATTGACCTCCGGATGCAGGGCCACGCGCATGTCGTGCAGACCCAGCGACTTGATCGGATGGCCCATCACCACCTGGTTGCGATCGATCGTCACGCCAGCGTCGGTGACGCCGGCCGCGATGTCGCGGGCGGTCACGGACCCGTATAGCTGGCCGCTGTCGCCGGCGCTTCTGATCATGACGATCTTCATGCCGTCCAGCTTGGCCGCGACCTTTTCGGCCTCGTCGCGGCGCTTCAGGTTGTCGGCCTCGAGCTGCTTTTTCTGGCCCTCGAAATAGGCAATGTTCTCCTTCGTCGCACGCAGCGCCTTCCTGCGCGGCAAAAGGTAGTTGCGGGCAAAACCGGGCTTGACCTTCACGATTTCGCCCATCTGGCCCAGCTTTTCGATGCGCTCGAGCAGTATGACGTCCATCTTCAAATCCTCCAATGCTCCCGCAGGAGCGAATTCGGTCCTTCGTTTAACGACAAATGCGCGATAAGGCAATGCCGCGCTATGTGCGGTCCCCGCCGCCCATGCGGCGGCGCAACCCGACGATCTGCTCGACAAGGCCCAGCAAAACCAGGATGACGGCGACCCAGCCGAGGACGATCAAGGTTACATAGAAAACCGCCAGCAGCATGCCGCCGCCACCGGTCCGGCGCGCCAGCACGTGCACCACGGACAGGCCCTGCAGGAAGAACGGGATCGCCGCGATGAACACCAGATTGCGGGCGAAATAGCCGAGTTCGCCTCCCAGGATGACCGCGGCCAGCGCCGCAACGGCGCCGGCCGTCGCAACCCACCTCGGCAATTCCAGCGCGCCGATATCCGGGGTCGGCCGGAGTGCACGATTCGCCGCCGAAAGCAGTCCTTGTGCCAGCGCGCCGTTGACCACCTGCACCAGCATCAGGAAGCCGACGGCGGCGCCGGGCAGGATCGGGTGAAGCAGCCGGACGAACATCTCCCGGTCGTCAACCGCAACCTGCATCCAGTCCGCCAGGTTCGTCAGCATCTCATCAACCGTACCCGACAGACCGCCTGGCTGAGCTGCCATCAGCAATGCGAACAGCGCGAGCGTGAGTGCACCGATGCCGCACAGCCAACCGGCGAGGGCGCCGGGCGGATACCATTCGACAACGCCATCGGGCGTGGTCCGCGACAGCATCGCCTGCCGTCCGAGGATGGCGGCGGGCGCCGCCGCGAGGACGGCAAAGTTGAGACCCGTCTGAACACCCCCCGCCAGCAACACCGGGAGAATGCCACCCGCGGCGGCAACGAAGCCAGCGGCACCACCGAGACCGAGCGCGGCCGCGAACACCGGGGCCGGCGAGGCGTAGACAAGCAGCAGGCCCGCGTACACCCCTTTGTAAATGGCCAGCATGCCGGCAAGAAACACAACAGCGCTAAGCAGACCGGCGGCGCCCGCCAATAACCAGAAACGATTCATGAGCAATGTCCCGCAACGGCAGTCGCGGGCCCCGGTTGCCGTTACTGAACGATGTAGGGCAACAGGGCGAGAAATCTTGCCCGCTTGATGGCACGGGACAGCTCACGCTGTTTCTTCGTGGATACGGCGGTGATGCGGCTGGGCACGATCTTGCCCCGTTCCGATACGAAACGCTGCAGGAGCTTCACGTCCTTGTAGTCGATCACCGGTGCGTTGGGCCCGGTAAACGGACAGGTCTTGCGGCGCCGGAAGAACGGGCGGCGGCCGCCGCCGGCAGGACGCGATGCGGGAGTCTCGGTGCTCATTTCCTGTCTCCATGCTTGTCGCGGCCATCCTTGCCGGACTTCTCGCCGCGCGGTCGCCGGTCATCGTCGTCGCGCCGCGCACGTTCGCGGTCACCACGCCCCTGCATGACGACGGACGCGCCCTCGGGAGCGGCATCGAGGCGCACGGTCAGGTGCCGCAGCACGTCCTCGTTGAGGCGCATCTGGCGCTCCATTTCCTGCACCGCATCCGGCGCAGCCTCGATATTGAACAGGACGTAGTGACCCTTGCGGTTCTTCTTGATCCGATAGGCGAGGGTCTTGAGGCCCCAGTATTCCCGGCGATGGATTGCGCCGCCGGCGCCGCTTATCACCTCGGCAAACGAGTCGGCCAGCGCATCGACCTGAGCCGCCGACACCTCCTGCCGGGCAATGAAGACGTTTTCGTAGTGTGGCATACGTCGCGTGACTCCCTATGGCTGTTTGCGGTCCGGCGTCGCCGCGGCCCACCCGCGGTGTCGATCGTTCCGGATCTAGCCGGCCCCGTCAGTTCAGAGCCGGCAAGGAGCTATGAAGCGGCGCAATATACACAAATCCCCGCATGGGAAAAGGGGAAATCGCGCAAACGCCGCTACTGCTGCTGTTCTCCGCGCTGCCGCTCTTCCTCGCGCATCCTGCGGCGGATCTCCCGCTCGATCTTGCGCCAGTTGCGAACGTTGCGCTCGTGCTCGGCCAGGGTCTCGGCAAAGACGTGACCGCCGGTGCCGTCGGCGACGAAATAGAGCTCCTTGGTATCCGGCGGATTCAGCACCGCGGCCAGCGAGGCCCGCCCCGGATTGCAGATCGGTCCAGGCGGCAGGCCCCTGACGCGGTAGGTATTGTAGGGGTCTTCCAGCTCCAGATCCTTGAACAAGAGCTGCCGGTCGAGCCGTCCCTTACCGTCGCTGAGCGCGTAGATGATCGTGGGATCCGACTGCAGCCGCATGCCCTTGCGCAGGCGGTTTACGAACACCGCGGCGACGCGGGGTCGTTCCTCCGGGATTCCGGTTTCCCGCTCGACGATCGAGGCCAGGATGACGGCTTCTTCCGGCGTCTTGATCGGCAAGTCGGGGGCTCGATTCTCCCACAGTTCCGCGAGAGTCTTGTCCATGGCGTCGCTCATGCGCGTGACGATCGCGGCACGATCCTCATTGCGGGTGAACGTATAGGTTTCGGGAAGGATCGAGCCCTCGGGCGGGATCTCCACAGTGCCGGTCAGCGGCCCGGCCTCGTTGATCAGGTCGGCGACCTGGTAGCTCGTGAGCCCCTCGGGGATGGTCACCCGGTGCAGGACAGTTTTGCCGGCCACCAGCAGGTCGAGGATCTGGGCCATGCTGGCGCCGGCCGGAATTTCGTACTCTCCGGCACGCAATTTCATGTCCGCGCCGCGAAGACGGACGTAGAGCCGGAACAGCCGGCCGCTGGTGATAACGCCGCCGGCTTCCAGCTCGGTGGCAATGCGGCGGACTCCGGCGCCGCTGGGGATGACGTGAATGCGGGACTCAGCCAGCGGCCCCGGGGCGTCTATCCGCTGAAACCCCCATGCCATCGTACCCGCCGCTGCGGCCGCCACTGCCAGTACGACGGACAGGCCGGCAATCGCTAGCTTGGATTTCAGAAACGCAGGCACGTCGCCGTGTGTGCGACCAGTGGCCGCCTCCTCAATCGAGCGCGGATAAGATCAGCGAAGCATTGGTGCCGCCGAAACCGAACGAGTTGGACAATGCCGTCCGCACCCTTCGCTCCTTGGCTTTCAGGGGCACGAGGTCGATGTCGCATCCCTCCGACGGGTTCTCGAGGTTCAGCGTCGGGGGGACGACTCCGGTTTCCAGCGCCTTGATTGCGAAGATCGCCTCGACGGCTCCGGCAGCGCCGAGGAGATGTCCGATCGCCGACTTGGTCGACGACATCGATAGCTTATAGGCGGCGTCGCCGAACAGCCGCTTGACGGCGCCCAGTTCGATTTCGTCGCCGACCGGCGTCGAGGTTCCGTGCGCGTTGATGTAGTCGATCTCGGCCGGATCGATGGCGGCCCGTTTCAGCGCCGCCTGCATCGCGCGGTACCCGCCGTTGCCGTCTTCCGGCGGGCTGGTGACGTGGTAGGCATCGCCGGACAGGCCGTAGCCCCTCACCTCGCAATGGATCCTGGCGCCGCGTTTCCTGGCGTGCTCGAGTTCCTCGAGGATGACAATGCCCGCGCCTTCGCCCATCACGAAGCCGTCGCGACCCACATCCCATGGCCGCGAGGCCCTTTCGGGCGTGTCGTTGTATCCGGTCGAAAGTGCCTTGGCGGCGCAGAATCCCGCGAAACCGATACCGCAGATTGCCGCTTCGGCGCCGCCCGCCACCATCACATCGGCGTCGTCCCATATGATCAATCGGGCGGCGTCACCGATCGCGTGTGTGCCGGTGGCACAGGCGGTCACGACCGAATGGTTGGGGCCGGACAGGCCATGCCGGATCGACACCTGGCCCGACACGAGATTGATGAGGTTGGCGGGAATGAAGAACGGGCTGATGCGGCGTGGCCCGCGCTCGCGCAACGTGACCGAGCCTTCCGAGATTCCCGGCAGACCACCGATCCCGGAGCCGATCAGGACACCGGTGCGGTGCCGATCGGCCTCGCCCTGCGGATGCCAGCCCGCATCGTCCAGCGCCATGTCGGCCGCGGCTACGCCGTAGGCGATGAACGGATCCATCTTGCGCTGGTCCTTGGTCTGGATCCACTCGTCGACGTTCCATTTTCCTTCGGATTTGCTGCCGGGAGGCAGTTGGCCGGCAATGCGCGAGGGCAGCGCGGACGCGTCGAACCGATCGATGGCGACGATGCCCGACTCGCCGGCGGTCAGACGGCTCCAGACATGATCGACACCGAGCCCCAGCGGGCTCACGATCCCGAGCCCGGTGACGACGACACGCCTCATAGACCTACTCCGGAAGGGCTGGGGATGTTGCCGGCCGGCAACTCAGCTGTTTTCCTCGATGAAGCTGATCGCGTCCTTGACGGTCAGGATCTTTTCGGCAGCGTCGTCGGGTATCTCGCAGCCGAACTCTTCCTCGAA
>JABAOD010014312.1_pt4 | contig 21760 bp, 24 predicted proteins | sample 7062151 | NCBI WGS metagenome assembly JABAOD01 (sample SAMN14538626, study PRJNA623070) | marine sediment metagenome | biome: marine biome [ENVO:00000428]; feature: marine pelagic biome [ENVO:01000023]; material: deep marine sediment [ENVO:00002113] | place: India: Gulf of Khambhat ... | reverse complement strand
GGAGGCGGGACGGAGCCGCAGACTCCGGTGATCGCCATCGACGGTGACGGCGCCGCGGGTCCGAGTCCCATGCTGGCCCTGCTCCTTGCGTGCGCGGGGTGCTCCGGCGCCGATGTGGTGGTGATGCTCCAGAAGATGCGAGTCCGACTCGAGACGCTGGCGATCGACGTGCGGGGCACGCGGCGCGATTCGGAACCCCGGCGCTACGTCGAGATTCGATTCCGGTATCGTCTGGGCGGCGAAGGTCTCGACCGCGCCAAGGCCGAGCGCGCCGTGTCGCTGTCGCTCGAGAAGTACTGTTCCGTGGTGCACTCTCTGGCTCCCGACATCACGGTCGGGTACGACATCGAGCTTGCGTAGCCTACTCGTCGGGTTCGTCGCCGTCACTGCCGTGGTGCCGGCCCAGGCGCAAGCCGCGCGAGAGCTTCAGCTCCAGGGCCTGGCTACCGTCACGGGTGCACGGTTCCTGGGCGGCGGCTTGGGCGTGGGATTACGCTCCCGGGGCCGAACGCGTGCTGGGCTCACCGTGAGTGCGGGCGACGTGGACGGACGCTTCGGCGGGCGGGTCGAGCTGCTGTTGTCCTACCACGCCAACCCCTTCAAGCGGCATGGCGTGACGCCGTATGCCGCGGGAGGGGCCGCAGTAACCGTCACCGGCTCGGAGAGCGCGGAGTACATCGTGTTGGCCATTGGCATGGAAACGAACCCGGGGGGCCGTGCCGGGTGGTTCGCCGAGCTTGGTGTGGCGGGAGGGGTACGGGTGTCGAGCGGGCTGCGCCTGCGCCATCGTGCGAGGCGCCGTAGAAACAAAGGAGCCCCACGGCGGACGCGGGGCTTCTGGGCGGGGGGGTTTACCGGCCGGGCCTAGTCGGACGCCCCGACCGTCGACCCGTGCGTGATCACCGGTTGGCAGTAGCGCTCGCCAAGCTGTCGAAGCTCTTGGAGTTCCCCTTCGCTCAGCGCCGGATAGCGCTCCGCCATGTACTCGAGCGTATCGTCGAACCACTCCTGCTGGTGCTCGGGCTGCGCCCGCAGCACGCCACACCGAAGAATGAGGCTGTAGAGTTCGTCCCGCGCCTTGTCGAGCGAGCTCGGGCGCTCGTGCTTTCCGGACCGTCGTTTGCCCATGCGGGCGGCTCCTTTCGCATGCATTTCTTCGCGGGGAATTCTACATAGGTGGAACCGCGCATGCAAACGAGTGTTCGATGATGCGCGTGCGAATTGCTCCAATTGATTGCGCGCGTTTATGATTGTAGAGCTACCTGGTCATTGAGCTGTGAGAGCGGGCCTATGCAGGAACCAGTATACGACGACGCGCGCGCGCGCCGGCTCGTGGAGTTGCTCCGCGCACTGGCGGCGCGGATCCGTGAGTTGACGGACGACGAGGCGTTGCTCGCCGCGGGGCCGGAGCTCATTCGGCTGATGGGCGACGCACGGAGCGAGCTGTTTCATTATGAAGTGCGGTGCACCTACGACACCCCGGAGATTGCCGACAGCCGGCGGATCGTCGAGCGGGCCAAGGAGCAAGTGGACGATCTCGACTTCGGCCCGGGCAGCTGGGATCCGGACGACGAGGAGGGAACGAAGCCATGGCAGGAGTGAGGGGCATGCGATGGTTCTACCTCGCACTGGGGCTTCTCGCCATCGCCGGGGTCGCGGTCATTTGGGCGGCGCGAGGGAGCAGCGACGAGGACACGGCCCCCGCGGTGGGGCCGCTCGCCGTGAGTGCGGGCGATTTCGAGGGCCACATTCTCGGGAGTGACTCCGCGCCGGTCGTGGTCATCGAGTACTCGGCATTCGAGTGCGGCTGGTGCGCCCGGTTCGCGTTGCTGACCAAGCCCGACGTGCGCGAGCGGTTGATCCGCACGGGGATCGTGCAGTGGAGGTTCCGCGACTTCCCAACCACGGGTGAGTGGAAAGGCGACGCGGCCCACCTGGCGGCCGCCTGCGCCGGAGAACAGGGCAGGTTCTGGCCCATGCATGATCAGATCTTCTACAACCAGGGCCGCTGGGCCCGGGAGTCCAAGCCGGATCGGATGTTCCGGGATTACGCGCGCGCCGCAGGCGTTGACCTCGGCCAATATGATCGCTGCTTCGACGAGCGGCGCTACCTCGGCCGTATCGAGGCGACCAAGCAAGGAGGCCTCGCCCTGGGCGTGCAGTCCACTCCCACGTTCATCATCAACGGTACGAAGGTGCTGGGGTACAAGGCCTTCGACGACTTCCGCGAACTGGTGCAGCAAGCGCTGCCGAGCGAGGGCGAGTGAAGCATCGCATGGCGAGCGCAGTGCTCGCCCTCATCGGCTTGTTCATCTCGCTGTACCTCTGGCTCTGGAAGACCGGGTTCCTCGGTTCGCTCGCCTGCGGGGACGGCGGGTGTGAGACCGTCCAGCTCAGTGAATACGCCGACGTGGCCGGTGTCCCCGTGTCCGTCCTCGGCATGGTCGGCTACGCCACGTTGCTCGGCGTCAGCCTCGTGGGTCTGCAACCCGGCTGGCTGGGGCGCCGCGCACCCACCATTGCGCTCGTCGCCGTTGCGGGCGTCGGCGTGGCGTACAGTGCCTACCTCACCTACCTCGAGGCCGCGGTCATCGGCGCGTGGTGCCNNTCGGCCGTGGTCATCGTGCTGATCCTCGGAGCGGCCCTGATCGGGCTGCGCGAGCGCCTGGCGGCACCCGAGTAGCACCGCCTCTCGAGCGAATCCGTCCCGCGCGGGTCGAAGCTCACTGCGTCTGGCGGCCTCCCGGCCGAGCTTGTTGTTTGCACGAACAAGGAGCGGTGCTGTGAGCGGTGGCCAGCGGGATGAGCGGATCCTGGTCGCGCCGGAGCGGCTCGACCTGGATCATCGCGAGACGTTCCGACGTGCGGCGGAGGCGCTGCTGGATGCGCTGCCCGTCGGGACGGGACGGCTGGTCATCGACCTCGCGGCGACCGCGGATGCGGACAGCACCGGCCTCGGAGTGCTTATCATGGTGCGGCGCCGAGCGCAGGTCCGACGGCAGGCGGTTCGGCTGCGCGCCGTGGGGGAGCGGTTGCGAAGCCTGCTGGAGCTCACCAAGATGGACAGCCTGTTTGAGTGGGAGGCGGAAGAAGACCGCTGAGCGGCGGGTGGAAGAGTGCGGTGCTATATTGCGGCGCTTCCACCACGGGTGTTCCGACTTCGAGCCTCACGTCCATGAACTCGACGACCCAGTTGAGAAAGGTCCTGTTCGTCGAGGACGAAGCCGAGTTGAGTGACGCCTATCGGCGCTACTTCGGCTCGCGCTACCTGATGGCGTTCGCGGCCACCGGGGCCGAGGCGCGGTCGCAGCTCTCCGAGTTCCGGCCGGAGGTCGTGGTGCTCGATCTCAACCTGCCCGATACCGACGGCGTCGATCTCTTGCGGCACATCCGGACCGTATACGGAAGCGTTCCGGTGGTGGTCACCACCGCCTACGCCAGCCTGGAGCCCGTGCTGTCGGTCCTCGGCATGGCGCACAGCGGCTATCTGCTCAAGCCCTACGGCCTGGATGAGCTTGCCGAGCGGATCGATGCCGCTCGCTGAGCACCCCATTCTCCTGCGGGAGGTCTCCCGGCGGTTCGGCCACCGCTGGGTGGTGCGCCAGGTGTCGCTGGACGTGCGAGCGGGGGAGATGCTGCTGCTGATCGGCGGCAACGGTGCGGGCAAGACGACGCTGCTGCGGTTGATGGCGGGACTTTTGAAACCGAGCCGGGGGGCGGTGGAGCGCCGTGGGGTGACCGGTATGGTGGCCCACCACACCATGCTGTATGACGCCCTCACGGCGAGAGAGAACCTCGTGTTCGTGGCGCGGCTCTATGGGATCCAGGATCGCTCACGCATCGACCGGTTGCTAGATCGGCTGGGACTGCTCCAGGTGGCGGGAGAGCGCATCGCGACCTTCTCGCGGGGCATGCTGCAGCGGCTCGCGATCGCGCGATCGCTGCTGCACGATCCGAACATCTTGCTCCTCGATGAGCCGCTCAGCGGCCTCGACGATGCCGCGTCCCGCATCGTGCTGGACGTGGTGCGTGAGCTGGAAGGGCGCGGCGGGGCGCTGGTCATCGCCACGCACCAGCTCATTGAGCTGGTGAGCCTGGCGGCCCGGGTGGGCTACATGGTGAGTGGGAAGCTCGCAGCACTCGAAGCGGCGGACGGGAGGGATGCGGGCGCCGTGATGCAGCGTTATCGGGACTTGGTGGTCGATGCCGCATAGCTCGCCCCGACAGGTCATCTTCGCGGTTGCCGCCAAGGACCTCGCCATCGAGCTCAGGACCNNCAGGACCAAGACGGCCCTGGTCTCGTCGCTGGTGTTCGCGGTGCTGGTCCTCGCCGTGCTCTACTTCGCGCGGGACAAGACCATGGTAGGCGATCTCGACCTCGCGCCCGGCGCGTTGTGGGTGACATTCACCTTCGCCGCGATGTTGGGTCTCAACCGCGCATTCCTTCTCGAGCGCGAGAACCGAGCCCTGGATGGGCTGCGGCTTACGCCCGCCACGCCCGCGGCGATCTTCCTCGGGAAGGTGTTGGGCAACTTGGTGTTCGTTGGTGTGGTGGAGTTGGTCTCCCTTCCCCTCTTCATCCTGTTCTACGACGTCCCTATCTGGCGGCAGCTGCCGGTGCTCGTGGGCGTCATCGCGCTGGCCACCGTGGGATTCGTGTCGGTCGGGACGCTGCTGAGCGCCATGGTGGTGCGGACCCGATTCTCCGAAGTGATGTTGCCGGTGCTGCTGCTTCCCTTCTTGGTCCCCCCAGTCGTGAGCGCCGTCCAGCTCACGTGGCGCATTCTCGCTCTCAGGCCCTTGAGCGAGCTGTCGGGCTGGCTTAGCTTGCTCGGCGCGTTCGATCTGATCTTCTTCACGCTCTCAGTACTCTTGTTCGAGGCGATCCTCGTCGAATGACACGTCGTGATCGCGCGCTGAGACTGGCGCGCACCGGGACCATAGTCACCGCGCTAGCGCTGGTGGGCTTCGCGGGCATCTACGTCCGGGCGCTCGCCTTCACGCCGGTCGAGCGCTTCCAAGGGCCGGCGCAGAAGATCTTCTACGTCCACGCACCGGTAGCCTGGGCGGCGCTGCTCGCGTTCTCGGTCACCGGTCTGTTGAGCTTGCTCTATCTGATTCTCAGGGACCGCAAGCTCGATCTGATGGCCTCGGCCTCGGCGGAGGTGGGCGTCGCCCTGGCGGTGGTGATGCTGGTGACCGGCCCGCTGTGGGGGAAGCCGGTGTGGGGCACGTGGTGGACCTGGGACGCGCGTCTTACGTCGACCCTGTTCACGTTCCTGCTGTTCGTAGGGTACCTGGTGCTACGAGGTGCCATCGCCGACTCCGAGCTGCGGGCGCGGTTCTCCGCGGTGCTCGGCGTGCTGGCACTGGTGTTGGTGCCGTTCATCCACGTCACCGTCTACTGGTTCCGCACGCTGCACCCAGAACCCGTGCTCCTGAAGCCGGAAGCACCGTCGCTGCCGGGCGCCATGCTGGTGACCCTGTTGAGCTCGGTGGCGGTGTGCACCGTGATGTACGTGGGATTCATCATGATGCGGTACGCGCTCGCCGTGCTGCACGACGTTCGCGAGGAGGAGGCCGCCGGTGGAGTACCCTGACAACGGTGCCTACATGGTGGCCGCGTACATCGTGACGGCGGTGATCGTGGTGATCTACGCGGTGTCGCTCTACCTCAGAATCAANNCGCCCGGCGCGTTCGCTGTCCCGCCGGCACCACGCCCTGCCGGCGTCACCAGAGCGCCACGATCCCTAGCGCGGTCAGGGCCCCCATCCCGGACGCGGCCAGGTTGACCGCGTTGTTGCCGAGCCACGCCACTCCCCGGACCGGATGGGCCGTCGTGCCGCAGCCATGGGTCCGACGTTCCGTCTCCCGAGCGCAGGCGGGACATCGGTAGACCGCCTGCACGGTGGCGCCCAGCAGGGAGTCGCCCAGCATGCCCAGCGTGCCGGCCGCCGCGCCTGCGACCGCGACATCCAGCCCCAGTCCGAGCGCCCCCGCCACCCCGCCCATCGCCGCCGCCCCCGCCACACCTCCCAGGGTTCCCAGCGGCGTGACGCCGCCGGAGGTGCCCGGCGGTACGGGGCGGCCCGTCGTCAACAGCCGCGGGGGCGCCGCGGCACGCGCCCCGATCTCCGTCGCCCAGGTGTCCGCCTGCGCGGCGGCGAGTGAGCCGGCGATGATACCCCAGCCTTCGGCGCGGCCCGTCAGGAGCAGGGCCGCGCCGGCCGCAGCCCAGCCGCCGTTGGCCAGCACCTNNCCGACCGCGTAACTCCGCCGGCTCGATCCAGGCCGGGATGCCAAGCGCATAGGTGAGGACGCTGCTCGAGACGAAGAAGCACCCGAGCAGCACGGCGCCGTCCACGCCGCCGCCCCACAACACCAGTGCCCCCACCGGCGCGGCGGCGAGGGCACCGTCGAGCGCGAGCCAACCGAGGGCGCGTCCGGCCAAGGCGAGGCCGCCGGCGAGGGCGACGGCGGCCGCTGGCGTCATGCCGAGCTGGTGGCGCCGGGGTCGAACAGCAGCCGCTCGAGAATGCGCTTCCGTAGGTGGGGGGGCGCGTTCATGGCTCGGGTGCGGGCTTCGAGGAACCGCAGGTACGCCGACTCGAATCCCGATAGCGCCAGGCAGGGCGCGCACTTCGCGAGGTGGAGGCGGACCTCCTCTGCTCGGACCGGAGTGAGTTCCTCATCCAGGTACTCGTACAGGCGGTCCAGCGCTTCGCCGCAATCGATGTCGCGCGGTTCTTGGGTCATGCCTTGCGTGGCTTGATGTAGCCCATCTCCACCGCGTAGTCGTACAGCTCCTGCTGCAGCGCCTGCCGCGCCCGGAACAGCCGCGACTTCACGGTGCCGATGGGAACCTCGGTGATCTCTGCGATTTCCGCGTACGGCAGGCCCTCAATGTCGCTCAGCACGAGCGTTTCCCGGAACTCATCGGGCAGCCCGTCGATGGCACGCACGATGTCTTCGTCGACCAGTTGGTGGAAGAACCGGCCCTCGGGATCGGTGTCCTGCACGTCGTGGAAGACCGTGTACGGCTCGATCTCGCCGATATCGACCTGGACCGCCGCTCGGCGGGCTTTGCGGTATTCGTTAATAAAGGTGTGCCGCAGGATGGTGAGGAGCCACGCCTTCACGTTGGTGCCGCGGCGGTACTGGTGCCACGCCCGGTACGCCTTGAGCATGGTCTCCTGCGCCAGGTCCTGCGCCTGCGCCTCGTTGCCCGCGAGGCGCAGGGCCACGCGGTACACGGTGTCGAGGTGCGGGAGCGCCTCCGCCTCGAAGGCCTGGCGTTGCTCGTCGGGCGTCGAAGCCACGGTCAGTCGATTCCTGGTCGGCGTCTCGGGGGCGTCATGCCCGCGATAGAATCGCTCAAGGGCCGGGCGCACGCAACGTCCTCTGGTTTCCGGTCGCGCGTTCCAGTAACTTGGCCGCCGTCATCACGCCTCGCGGTTCCACAAAAGGTGAACGTCCCGACCGCCCCGTTGGTTCACGCCATCATCCCGCTCGCGGTGTTGGAGGCCATGCGATCGCTGGATCTCCCCGCGCCGGACGGAGGGGAGTACTACGCCGAGCTTGTCAGAAGGCGGCTCGGCATGAGTCTCACGGTGGCCAAGCAGATCGATCGGTACGCCGCGCTCGCCGAGAAGGATGCCCGGGTGGCAGCGGAGGAGGCGGTGCAGCTGCTCCGACTCGCGGGGCGCCGGGCCGACGCTGCGCTCGTGTTTGCCGACGCGGGTCGGCGCGCCGCAACGCTGGCGGTGGCGCGGGTGGGTGCCCCCAGCCGGCTGCTGCGGCGGGCCCTGCCGGGCGCGCTGGGAAACCGCGTCGGGTGCGCGCTGGCGCTGCGCGCCATTCGGAGCATCTTCGACCTGGACGTCAGACGCGACGGCGACGCCGTGGTCGCGGAGACCGCGCATCCGCCTTCCGTCAGCGCGACGGCGAACGGTACGGCATGCGGGCTGTACGGATCCGCGGTGGCGGCCGTGCTGCGCGCGCTCACTGATTTCGACGGCGCGGTGTTGCACGACGAATGCCGCGCGCGGGGCGGTCCCGCCTGTCGGTGGCGAACGGCCGCTCCGAACGGGGCCTGACCATGAGCGCCTTGGCGCACCTCGATCTGGACGAGCTCCGCGCGACGCTCAAGCAACGTGGCCTGGACGGGTGGCTGATCTACGACTTCCACGATTCGAACCCCATGGCGAGACGGCTCCTGGGAAGGATCGGCACGCTGACGCGCCGGGTCTTTCTCTGGTTGCCGGCGGTCGGGGCGCCACGGGCGGTGGTGAGCAGCATTGACCGGTTGGCGATCGGAGAGTTCCCCGGAGACCTGGACATCTACACCACGTGGCAGGAGCTGCAACAGGCGCTGGGCGGGCTCGTGCGCGGCCGCCGCATTGCCATCGAGACGTCGCCGGAGAACGCCGTGCCGTACCTGGATCTCGTGCCAGCGGGTGTCACGGAGCTGCTGGCGCGACTGGGTGCGACGCTGGTGCCGTCGGCGCCCCTGGTGTCCCAGTTCGCGTCCAAGTGGTCGGCGGCCGAGCTGGACGACCACCGGGCGGCGGCCGAGACGATCGCGGAGATCGCGCGTGCCACCATTCGACGGGCGATTGCCGAGGTCGGGAGCGCCACGGAATACGCCGTCCGGCGGCAGGTGATCGAGGCCATCGATCGGGCGGGATTGCACCAGGAGGAGCCGCCGATCGTGGCGTTCGGCGCGCACTCGGCCGATCCGCATTACGAGCCGCAAGAGGTCGGCAGCCGAACACTGGCCGAGGGCGACGTCGTGCTGGTCGATCTGTGGGCCCGCCGCTCGCCGTCCACGGTCTGGGCCGACCAGACCTGGATGGGCTACGCCGGCGCCGACCCGCCGCACGAGGTGGTCGGGGTCTGGGAGGCGGTACGGGACGCGCGCGACGCGGTGGTCGAGCGGATCGCGGCGGCCGCCCGGTCCGGCGAGCGGCTGACGGGCGCCGCGCTCGACGGCACAGCCCGCGCGGTGATCACCGAGCGCGGCTACGGCGCGGCCTTTGGCCACCGCACCGGGCACTCGATCGACCTCGATCTGCACGGGTCCGGCCCGCATTTGGACGATTTCGAGACCCACGACGTGCGGGAACTCCTGCCGGGCGTGGCGTTCTCGGTCGAACCGGGGGTCTACTTGAGGGGGCGGTTCGGCGTGCGGAGTGAGATCAACGTGGTCATGGGTGCCTCGGGGCCCGACGTGTCACCTCAAAGGCCCCAGACGGAGCTCATCCGCGCGGGGAGGGCGTAGCCGGCTCGCCAACGCGGGCGCGGTCCCGGCCCGCTACCCCCCCGGGATTGGGAGAATGGCGAGCGTTCTCGTTGCAGACCCCGGCAACCATTGCGCGCCGGGATTCTTGACAGGGGTAACGGCCGGGGTACATTGCGCTTATCCATGCAAGGGGGTTCGAGTTACGTAGCACATCCGTCAGCCGCAGGTTCCCGACACATCACCGATTGACCGTTCCGTTCACGACTCTGCATCGCGTGGCAGGTTCGCCCGTGGTCACCGGTGGGGTGTCGACGGACTTCCCATCAAGCTCACGTCATTGGAGGACGAGTCCATGACCGACAAACGTCGAATCGCCTTGCTCGTTGCCCTCCTGCTCTCGTTCGGCGCCTCCGGGCTGTCGGCGCAGGGGACGACGGGCAAAGTGCAAGGCACGGTACTCGATCCCACGGGTCAGCCGGTGGCGAATGCCCAAGTCTTCATCCTGGGGACCTCGTTCGCCGCCTTGACCGATGCGGACGGGTTCTACTTCATCAACTTCGTGCCCGCCGGGTCCTACTCGATGCGGGCACAATTCATTGGGTACCAGCCCGCGGAGGTCCAGAACCTCCGCGTGCTGGCCGGTCAGACGCTCACGGTGAGCTTCGGGCTGTCGGGTGCCGTCGCCTTGGAGGCGATCACCATCACGGCGGCGGAAGTTCCCATCGTGCCGCGGGACCAGGTGACCTCGAAACCGATCGTGGTTGGGGCGGAGGTCGACGCCCTACCGGTGGACGACGTGCGCGGGGTCCTGAGCCTGCAGCCCGGCGTGGTCGAGTCGGGGTCGGGCCTCGGGCTGTCGATCCGCGGCGGCCGACCGGGTGAGGCGGCCGTGTATGTCGACGGCGTGCTGGTCCGCAGCGTGCGGAGCGGCGCCTCGGCCCTCACGGTGGGGACCAACGCGCTGGAAGAGGCGTCGATCACCACCGGTGCGCTGGGCGCCGAGTTCGGCGACGCGCAGNNCCTTTGTGACGCGGGCTGGCGGGCCGACCTACGATGCGTCGCTGTCGTATCAGACCGACGAGATGTTCGGCGACGCGACCAGCGTCGGGTTCAACCGCTTCGAGGGCTCCCTGAGCGGGCCGGTGCTGGGGAACCTCACCTTCTTCCTCGGCGGCACGCTCGAGGGCCAGAAGGGGGCGTTCCGCGGAATCGGGGCGGACACGGTGCCGACCTATGTCATGGGCGGGCTCGACACCACCGTGGCCATCCCGAATGGCCTGGACACCAGCGTGGTTGAGATCCCGCGCTTCGTGCAGTTCAGCGGTGAGTGCGATGCTCAGGCCAATGCCGGATTCGCGTGCCAGGGCCGGCGCCTCCCGTACGACTGGCAGACCAGCGCCACGGCGAATGCCAAGCTGCAGATGACCTACGGAAGCGGCTCGCGGGTGTCCGTCTCGGGGCTCTTGAGTCAGAACCAGAACCGGGAGTGGTCGCGCTTCCATGCGGCTACCAACCCGCAGGCGCTGCGCGGGGGCCGCAACACCCAGAACGTCTACATCCTCAACTGGGTGCAGCAGGTGTTCCGCAGCGCCGAGCGCGCGTTCGCGTTCGACGTGAACCTGTCCTATCAGACGGACAACAACACCTTCGGGATTCTCGACCGCGATTGGGAGATCAACAATCGCGACCCGTTCCTGGGGATCGGGATCTCGCGGATGACGCACCTGGTCGACAGCGATCACTACTCCGACGACACGGGTGACGGCGCGATCACGCAGCTCAAGACCCAGGCCGACTGGGACCAGCTGATGCTCAACACCCGCACGAACCAGGGCACGCGGGTGCCGTATTTGGACCGAACGGATCTCTTCCTCCGGCAACCGTATCGCATGAACCCCTACGGGATGCCGATCGACTACTTCACCGACGGTCTGGATCGGGCATTCGTCCTGGATGAGGAGCGACGCTTGTACGGTCGGGTCAACGCCGACTGGCAGTTCGACCGCTACAACCGCTTCAAGTTCGGCGGGGAGCTGCAACGCAGCCGCGCCAACTACATCAACGCCGGCATGCTCCGGCAGAACTTCGCCTGGGTGTTCTCCGACGAACCGGTCAGGTACGGTGCCTACGCGGAAGACCGCCTGGACCTCGGCGACGTCGTCATCGTGCTGGGGCTTCGGTGGGATTACTACGACGCGCGGACGGCATTTCCGACGGTACCGGGCCGGATCTTCTCGCATCCGGACTTCGACCCGAACAATCCGGATCACGTGACGCCGGAGGCGCGGATCAAGGAAGGCACGTTCACCGATTCCACCATCTGGACGCCCTCGGAGAGCCACTCGTCGCTCTCGCCGCGCATCCAGGTGTCGTTCCCGGTGACGGACCGTACCGGCTTCCGGTTGTCGTACTCGCACCAGGTCCAGACGCCGTTCTTCCAGTTCATGTTGCGGGGGCGGAACAACGATCTCTCCAACACGAACACGAACGACGACTTCGGCGGTGACGTCACGTTCGGCAAGACGATCCTGTTCGAGTTCGGGATCCGTCACGCATTCAGCCAGGACATGGTGCTGGACGTGTCGGCCTACAACAAGGACAAGGTGTCCGACCTGGCAATGCGGAAGCTGGAGTTCTTCGACCCGCAGAACCAGCGTGATCAGCTGATCAACGTGCTGACCAACCTGGACTTCGGCAACGTCCGCGGATTCGACGTCAACCTCATCCGCCGGATCGGCAACTTCTTCAACGGATCGGTGGCCTACACGTTCCAGGTGGCCAAGGGCACGGGTTCCGACCCGCGCACCTATTTGAACACCTTGGCACGGCAGCAGTCGGCGATCACCGGGCAGCCGGTCGATCCGCCGCAGGCGATCCTGCCGACCAACGACAACCGGACGCACAACATCGCGGGTTCGTTGGCGGCCAACTTCCCGGGCGACTTTGCGCCGGGAACGGCGTGGGGCGCCGTGCTCAGGAACGCTGGGGCCTTCGCGACCTTCCGGTTCGCCAGTGGGCTGCCGTATACCCGGCTCATCAACAGTGGCGGCGGCGAGTTGGCGCCGTTCACCGGGTTCGGGCTCGGCGCGCTGCAGGACGAGCCGCTCAACGCGTCCAGCATGCCGTGGATCAAGTTCTTCGACTTGCGTCTTACCAAGGGCTGGCAGCTGGGCGGCACCGACTGGACCGTGTTCGCGGATATCCGCAACGTCTTCAACTTCCGGAATCGCAACGCGCTGTTCGCCGAGACCGGCGACATCGTCAACTCGGTGCACCGCGACGCCGTGGTCGACCCCGAGGTGGACCGGCTGGAGAGCCAGGCCGGGTCGTGGTTCCGTGAGGTGACGTTCGCGGACGGAACCCGGGTGGAAGCCATCGACCTCACGACCGGCAGGTGTGCCACCTATCCGGACGGTCCGGTGAACTGCGTGATGCTGAAGCGCGCGGAGGCGCGGTTCGGAAACGAGATCTACACCGTCGACGAGTACACCGCCGCGTTCAACGCGCATTACAACCTGCGGTCGGGCATCCAGAACTTCCTGGGGCAGCCGCGCCACATCCGGTTGGGTGTGGAGCTGAACTTCTAGCGAGGAGCGATCCGCGCGGCGTCGGCGCACGGTGGCCGGCGCCGCTCGATCCGGTCTCTAGCATGAGGATTAGATGACTATGAGTTCGACCTTCGTCACTCGCGCCCTCCGGACCGGCCTCGCGGCGGCTGCGCTGTTCGCGTTGGCGGCGCAGTCGGCCCAGGCGAAGCCCGGAGAGCCCGGCAAGCGCCGCAGCCGAGCGTTCGACTTGAGGGCGAGCGTGTTCACCATCTTCGAGGTGAACCGGGTCGCCTGCGGCGTGAACAACCTCGGCGAGATCTGCGTCGATCCGGGGAACTCGCCCATCGGCGGCGGCGGCTTCTGGCCCCGCGGCACCCCGGACCAGTACATCTTCAACTCGGGCCTGCAGCTGGCCGGCATCATTCCCGCCGCCGCCCTGCCGGCCGGGCACCCCTGGGCCAACGACACCGTGGGCGCCTTCTTCATGGACCCGCGAGGCACGCAGCAGCAGGGTGCGGGGGTCACCCCGGTGTACAACTCCCTCGACCCGGCGGACGTGGCGGACTGGCCCAACGGAGCGGTGGTGCGGGACGCGGCCATCTACAACCCGGTCCTGCTCGATCGCAACGTGATCTCCCAGCAGGATCTGTGGACGCGAGCGTGGGACGGGAACCCCAACCTGCTCTCGGGCCGGACCCACCCGATGGGGATCCTCGCCGAGATCCGCGGCCTGGCGTGGAACTTCCCGACGGGGAACGAGGACCTGCTGTATTTCGTGTTCACGTTCTACAACGTGTCGGCNNCAGTACGCGGGGCTCGACCCGGCGATCCAGAGTGAGATCGCCGCCATCGGTGCCGACTTCCAGAGCGGGGTCGAGAGCACGCTGGGCGTGGACGTGCCCGACGACGGGTACCGCATCGAGAATCTCTACGCGGCGTTCTTCATGGACGCGGACGTGGCGTTCTTCGAGACCAACTACTCGACCGCGGTCCTGCCGTTCGACATCGCCATTTCCTATGAGAGCGACTTTATCGAGGCCGGCTGGGTCTTCCCGCCGGACATCTTCGGCGCGCCGTTCGCGCCGGCCGTGGGGTTCGTGGGGGTGAAGTACCTCAAGAGCCCGGACGACCCGGTCACGGGCCAGCCCGTCGGGCTGACCATGTTCTCCACCACACGAAACCCCAGCTCGGTGGGCGCCGACTTGCCGGACCCGGTGGGCGTCGTCCAGCTGTGGCGCTACCTGTCCGGGAACATCGATCCGGCCCAGGGCGACCAACCCTGCACCTTCCCCAACCCCATCGAACGGCGGCTCTGCTCGCTGTCCCAGACGGCGCAGGACACGCGGTTCTTCCAGTCGTCGGGGCCGTTCACGCTGCAGCCGGGCCAGTCGGCGACCATCGTCGTGGCGTACATCCACGCGGCGCCGGTGGGCTCGGTGGTGACGCCGTTCATCGGTGGTGACCTCAAGCCGGGGATCCCGTTCCCGGGCGACTCCCTGGCGGACGATCCGACCAAGGTGCGGACCATCGAGCGGGCCACCGGCTGGGTGAGCGCGGCCGATACGCTGGACGCCGACGGCCTCCCCGGCTCGGACGGCGTGATCTCGCAGAACGAGGTCACCACCGTGCCGCGGTCGCTGCTCGACAAGGCGAAGGTGGCGCAGGCGATCTTCGACAGCAAGTTCCTGCTGCCGTTCGCGCCCGAGCCGCCGACCTTCTTCCTGATTCCAGGCGACGACCAGGTCACCATCGTGTGGCAGCGGTCCTTGACCGAGGACGCGGTCGACGGGGGCGACCCCTTCTTCGCCGTGGCCGGCGATCCGGGGAACGCCTTGTACGATGAGAACTTCCGCGAGTTCGACGTCGAAGGATACCGGATCTATAAGGGCCGGACGCCGGGCGATCTCTCACTGATCGCGCAATTCGACTACTCCGGCACCAGCTTCATCGACTACACCGGCGCGCTCGACACGGACGCCAACTGCGCGCCGGAGATCGGCATCACCAGCGGGTGTGCGGCCGACTACCTGGGCGGCGAGACGGAGGCGCACGACCTGTCCGGCAACGTGGTCCAGGTCCCGCCCGGCGGTCGGGTGGAGTTGGCGGCCGGCGGCGTGGTGATCCTGAAGGCGGACACCGCGGTGACCGGGGCCGGCAGCAGCTTCCCCGGACTCACCAACACCGGCGTCCCGTTTGCGCTGGTGGACGAGCAGGTGCGGAACTCCTTCACCTACTACTACGCCGTCACGGCGTTCGACGTGAACTCGGTGAAGTCGGGTCCCAGCTCGCTCGAGTCGGCGCGGATCACCAAAGCGGTGACCCCGCGCGCGCTGGCGTCGAACCTGAACCCCACGGTGTTCGTCAAGTCGGTCACCGGCGACGACGGGGTGCCGCTGGACGTCGAGGCGGACTTCCCGGCAATCGATGCCGATGCCGGAACGTTCGGTGGCCCCATTCCACCGGTGAACACCGGAGAGTTGGATTTCCTGGCGGCGGTCCTGGAGGCGCTCCCGGCCGGTGATATCACGGTCCGGATCGACTCGGTGGGACTCGGCTGGGCCGGCGGGTTCGGCGCGCCGCCGCCCGTGTATTTCANNGCCGCCCGTGTATTTCACGCTGTCGGCCGGTGGATCGAGCATCCAGCAGTCGGTCACGGTCACCGAGCCGCGCTTCAACTCGCCCACCCCGAGTTCCTTCACCATGTCGGCACCGCTGGTCCCGTACGACTCGGCGGCGGCCCAGCTGTTCGGCATCCAGTTCACGCAGGACGTGCGGATGCCGGTGGAGTTCTCGGGAACGACGACCCCCATGGCGTTCGCCTCGCCGTCGGTGGCCACGGCGGTGGGCCGCTACGGGGTGTCCGGCTTCAACGACGCCACCCGCTACCTGGCGCACTCGCGATGGTTCGACGCGGGCGGCAGCGAGCCGGCCGATCCCACGATCACCGCGTACGCTCACGCCTCGCAGAACGCGGGGAGCCTGACGGGTGTCACCCGCATCTGGGCGCCCTCGGCGTACCGGCCGGCCACCAGCGACCTGAGCGTGTTCCTGCGCGGCCAGGGCGCCAGCGGCATGACGGCGTGGTATCCCGCGGACTTCATCGTGACGTGGGACGGCAGCGGCGGTGTCACCGTGCGCGACACCACGCACCACGTGACGCTGCCGTTCACCGCCACCGGCGGGTCGGGGTACGGGTTCCTGACACTGACCAACATCCTGGCCACGGGGATGGACCAGGCGACCTTCGATGTCCAGGTGGCGGACGGAATCGGTGCGCCGGCCTATGACGTGGTGAACTACCAGCACCTGTACATGACGGAGCCCACCTGCTCGAACACCTGGTGGGCGATCCCGTCGTACTGCGTGGCGCTCAGCCAGACGGCCGAGCTGATGGCGCTGGACTTCGATGCCGACGGCACCGCCGACGGCAACGGGATCGTGATCTACGTCAACGGCGAGTACTTCTTCATGGAGATGGCGGCGTTGCCGTCGGCCGGGACGCAGTGGCAGCTGCGCGCCGTGTCGGGCTTCATGACCGCCGACTGCACGCCGGCGATTCAACCCGCCATGACGGACTGCAGCAACTACGAGTTCACGCCGAACAGCGTGCGGCCATCCATCGTGCCGGGGCTGCGGTACAACATCACGGTGACGCAACAGTTCTCGGTGGATGCTGCCAACGCCGGGGATCTGTCCAACGTGCACACCGTGCCGGATCCGTACTACGTCACCAGCGCGCTCGAACAGACCGCGACGGTGAAGCAGCTCAAGTTTGTGAACCTGCCCAACCGGGCGATCATCCGCATCTACTCGGTGAGCGGCGTGCTGGTGGCTATCCTCGAGCACAACGATCCCGCCGGTGGCGGTGAGGCAACTTGGGACCTGCGGAACCGGAACAACCAGTTCGTCGCGTCGGGTGTGTACTTCTTCCACGTCGAGGCGGCCGACGGGCAGGAGCGCGTTGGCCGGTTCACCGTGGTGAACTTCGCTCAGTGATCTGACACGTGCGAGGGGCGGGGCCGGGTGCCCCGCCCCTCGATCGGAGGCAGGCATGACAAGATCGAAGCATTTGGCAATCTGCGCGGCGTTGGCGCTGAGCGTGGTCACCGTGACCGAGGCCCGCGCGCAGGGAGATGTGGACAACACGGCGTACGGCACGACGTCAGCGGAGTTCCTGCTGCTCGGCGCCGGCGCGCGCGGCGCCGCGCTTGGCGGCTCGTTCGCCGCCATCGCGGACGACGCCACCGCGCTGTACTGGAACCCGGCCGGCGTGGCGCTGATGACGCGCCCGAGCCTCGCGGTGTCCACGTACGATTACCTGGTCAACACGCGGTACAACTGGATCGGCATCGCGTTCCCGTTCGGCGGGGGCGAGCGGGCCGTCGGGTTCCACGCCGCCTCGTTCGGGTTCTCCGATCAACCGGTGTACACGCTGGAGGATCCCGAGGGGAACGGCGAGACGTACAGCGTGTCCGAGGTCTATGTTGGCTTGACCTACTCCCAGAACTTTTCGGATCGGTTTTCCGCCGGCCTCACGGCGAAGGTCATCTCCGACAAGCTGGGGCGCGCCAACGGCCTCGCCGCGGCCATCGACTTCGGGACCAACTTCCACGCATCGATCGGCCCGCGCCCGATCCGGGCGTCGTTCGTGATCCAAAACCTGGGTTCGACCCTGGGACACGACGGCTCCGGGCTGGACGTGACGGTGACGCGTGACGCGCCCACCGGCGTCGACGACCTCCCACAGGAGGCCGCGGCCGCCCGACTGCGCACCAAGGACTTCCCGCTACCGATCGTGTTCCGGGTCGGGCTGGCATACGACGTGTTCAACACGACGGCGAGTCGCGTCACCCTGATGTCGGAGTTCACGCAGCCCAACAACTCCCGCCCGACCGCCAACGGCGCGTTGGAGTGGGCGCTGACCGACATCGGCCAGACCGGGTTCAGCTTGGTGGGTCGGGGGAGCTACACCTATCAGTCGGACAACAACCTCGATCCGACCGGTGCGGCAGGATTCACGACCGACTTGGACTCGAGCAACAACATGGATGGCCTGGCGGTTGGCGGAGGGCTCGCGTTCCATCGGGGAACCTTCGGCATCGCGGTCGATTACGCCTACCGGGATCTGGGCATCCTCGGCGGGACGAACTTCTTCAGCGCCAGCATCAGCTGGTAGAGGGAATCGGCGGTGCGGCGGCCCCGCGGCATTAGGCAGTAGCGCGCGGGTGCCGCCGCCCGCCGGGGCCAAACCAGTGGATTTGGCAGTCACGATGGTGATGGCGTTGACGGCAGCGCCGGGCGCGCCGGCGGGCGAGGTGCCGCAAGAGCCGGAGCCGGCCTTGGAGGTCCGCGCCTTGCGGTTCTTCCGGCCGCCGGGGACGACGCTGGTCGAGGGCTTCTGTGAGGTGCCCTTCGGCATCCTGGAGCCCATCGCCGGCGAGGTCGNNTGTACACGGTCGTGCTCATCGTGCGGGACAGCACCGGCCTGGCGCTCTCGTCGTCCTCGTGGCGGAACCAGGTCCCAGGACCGCTGCTCGCCGTCCAAGGGGCATCCTCGGTGGAGACGTTCCGCTTTCGGGCCGACCCGGGGCGATACGCCGTCGAGATGACGGTGGCCGATTCGGCGTCGGGTCGCACCGTGCGGAAGGTGGTGGAGTTCGAGGCCTTTGAGCGTGCGCCCGCGGCGTCGGACCTGTTGCTTACGGGTTCGATGCGGGACGCCGCCGGGCCGGACGCGGTGCCGGCCGTGGGGGAGATCAGGAAAGGCAACGTGTTTCTCACCGCCACGACCACGCCCGTGCTCACGGCCCAAGAGTCGGAGCTGTACTACTACGTGGAGCTCTACACGGACAGCGCCACGACCGTGGGGCGCCAGGCCCGGGTTCGGACGGTCGAGGGAGAGCCGATCATCGCCGCGGCACCGGACGAGGTGCGGGTCGGTACCGGTGGAGGCGTGACGACCGGTGGATTGAATCTCTCGGGCCTGCCGCCGGGAGCGTACGAGTTGGTGCTGGAATTGCGATTCGGCGACACCACGGTGACGCGGACCGGCGCGTTCGACATCGGCGGTTTGACGGCGGAGGCGACGGCTGCGGCAGCGCTGACGGAGCGCACCGCGGACCCGTTCACCTACTTCGCCGAGCACCAACTGGATTCGCTGCAGGCCCCGCTGGTCTACCTCGCCGGGCACGAAGCGCTCGGGGTGTACCAAGGGCTGTCGGTCGAGGGCAAGCGGAACTTCCTGCGGCGCTTCTGGGAAGAGCGCGACCCGACGCCCGGCACGGCCGTGAATGAGCTGCGCGAGCTGTTCTATGCCCGCATCGCGGAGGCGAATCGGCGTTACCGCGAGGGAGGTGCGGCGGCGATTCCCGGGTGGCGGACCGACCGCGGGCGGATCTTCATCCGGTACGGCGAACCGGATGAAACGCTCAGCCGACCCCAGGCGGGTCCGACCAACCCGTACGAGGTATGGAAATACACACGCGGCAGGCCCCGGAAGTTCCTCTTCCTGGACGAGACGCGCTTCGGGCACTACGTGCTGATCTACACGGACGAGCGGCGCGAGCCCAGCCGGCCCGATTGGGAGGACATTCTGGGGCAGGAGGCCGCTGATGACGTCAAACGCTTCTAGGCGAGGTTTTCACGATTCATTGAAGTGAGGATCGCATGAGACGGTATTTCTTTGGAGCACTCGGCGGAGCGGTCGTTGCCGTGTTGGCTGCGGGCTGTGTGGAGGATCCGACCGGCACGCTGCTCACGGACCCTGACCGTGTTGTGACCTCGGCGACGTCCGTGAGCATGTTCGTCGGCGACTCGGTGTTGGTCACGGCACGCACGCTGGACGAGCAGGGCAACCCGATGGCCGCGCTGCCGACCCTGGCGTCGGCAGACGAGGCCGTGGCGACGGTGCGGGATACCACGGTGCCGCCGCTGCCGCAGTCCGCCTACTACATCAGGGGCATCGGGGCCGGTCAGACCACCGTGACCGCCTCCGCGGGCGGCGTGTCGCAGGACATCCGCGTGATCGTGATTCCGACGAGCTTCGGAGGCAGCGTCACGGTGTCGAGCGGCGCTCGGATCGACACGGTGGTGATCGCCGCGAGCAGCAACGTCACGTTCGACGCCTCGGGATCCACCACCGTCGAGATCAACGGAACACCGGCGGACATCATCTCGTTGACCGCGGACGAGATCAAGGTGTCCGGATCGAGTGCCGGCGGCGCGACGGGTGCGACGGTTACGCTGTTTGACCTCGTGTTCCTGGGCGGCATCCCGCTCGACGAGCTCGACGCCGCGACCACGGTCGACCTGGCGGCGGACCGTGACGAGCCGACGAATGACTCGTTTTCGACGCCCACGGCCATGGCCATGGGCAGCACCCAACTTGGGACGGTCGATGCGAACGACGTGGACGACTGGTTTCAGGTGACGCTCGCCGCCGACGGCACGATCACGTTTGACCTGGAGTTCGTCGGCGACGGTGGACACCCCGATATCGATCTGATCGTCTACGACGCTTCGCTCAGCCTGGTCGGCTTCGCGGCGAGTCTGGCGAATCCGGAGTCATTCCAGAGCGGAACGCTGACCGCCGGCGACTATCTGATCTGGGTGAACCTGTGGGACGGCGCGGGAGCGCCGGAGCCCTACTGGTACCGGCTCACGGCCAGCACGCCGTAGCTCCGGGCAGGATCGGAGTTGTGCGCCCCCGGAGGCTCCGCTTCCGGGGGCGCGGTGTTCCCGGCCGGCAACGCCGCGGACCGCGCGGAGGGGAGGCGCAGGCCGGGCTTCAGCGCTTGGTGTGCCAAGCGGGACGAGCCGCTCAGGTGAGGCCGAACGTCAGGCTGGCGCGGGCGACACCCGCCGGGCGGCCTGGAGTGGTCGCGCCACGGCGAGCCACGTCAAATACACCAGCCCCACCCACACTGCGGTGCCCAACGCCGCGTGCAGCGCGCGCCAGAACGGGGGAAGGTAGGTGAGCACCATGATCGCGCCGGCCGCCACCTGGGCCACGGCCAAGCCGGCCACGACCCAGCCGGTACGCTGAAGGGGCGGCGGCGCGTTCTTGCGCGCGAGGCCCAGCGGGACGCCCAGCAGGTGGAAGAACAGGGCGTAGGCCAGCAGCCGGTGCGTCCAGTGAATGTGCTCCAGTCCGCTTTCCCCGGCGGTGGGCCAGAACTGGCCGTTGCAGAGCGGGAACCCCTGGCATGCCGGGGACGCGCCGGTCGTGGCCGTCATGCCTCCCAGGAGCAGCACCGCGGCCCCCAGCACCAGCGCGGCGATGATTCCACCGCGGCCCGGGCGGTCGCCGAGCGAAGCGGGCGCCTCGAGGGCGCCGGTCAGGACCCCCGCCCTGAGCCCGACCACGAGCAGCGTCGCGAGCAGCGCCATGCCGGTGCCCAAGTGCAGCACTACGGTGTGGGGCGGAAGCTCGAGCCGCACCGCCAGCGCGCCGAACAGCGACTGGAGGACGAGGAGGCCGACCGCGACGGTCGCGGGACGGAGCGTACCGCCGGGGCCGCCGCCGGAGCGCCCCCTGAGCCGGTACGCCACCAGAGCGAGCGCCACCGTGAGCCCGCTCAGGCCGAGCGCGGCCAGGCGATGGGTGTACTCGATCACCACGTCGGCGCTGTGGAAGTTGGGAATGAGTCGGCCGTTACAGAGAGGCCAGTCGTCGCCACAGCCCATGCCCGAGTTCGTGATCCGTACGATGAATCCGAGCACGATCAGGGCGTAGGCGAAGCCAGCGGTGACGAATGCCAGAGTGCGCAGGCGGCTTTTCATGGTGGGAACGATACGGTCCAGAAACGGGAGACGGGAGGGGGCGCCGTGCCGTTCCATGTTCCCGGTTCCCCCGCCTACAACATGATCCCGAACACCACGAAGAGCCCCGTCGCCCCTGCCGCCGCCAGCATGGCGTACGGCAGTTGTGTCCTGACGTGATCGATGTGGTCGGTGGCGGCGGCCATCGAG
>JABAOD010008813.1_pt1 | contig 21775 bp, 23 predicted proteins | sample 7062151 | NCBI WGS metagenome assembly JABAOD01 (sample SAMN14538626, study PRJNA623070) | marine sediment metagenome | biome: marine biome [ENVO:00000428]; feature: marine pelagic biome [ENVO:01000023]; material: deep marine sediment [ENVO:00002113] | place: India: Gulf of Khambhat ... | reverse complement strand
GCTTTCTCGCGCTGCGAGCGCCCGTAGCTCAATTTGGATAGAGCGTCTGACTACGGATCAGAAGGTTGGGGGTTCGAGTCCCTCCGGGCGTGCTGCTGAAGCCCCTGCGCAGGCGGGGTTTCTGTCATCTTCCGCCGAGTTCGATGCCCCGTGACGAGCGGTTGGGCCGGCCGCTCGGAACTGTGATACTCCCCAAGTCGACGACACGTGGAACGAAGGGCACGCCATGGCCGAGCGCATCGGAACCGTCTTCATCGCAGCCGACCCTGACCCGGAAGGCTTGACGGTCATGTTCCACGGGTACTGGGACAGCGGCGAGTCTGTGCTGGAACAGATGCCCGAGACGGACAAGGCAGTCGACGCCATTCGTTGGGGGTTGAACCGGACCGACGATGTCCGTATCCGGTTCGACGGCTGGACCTACCTCTGGGCAGGCGTCGGTCCACCACCCGCAGATCAACCCGGCGGCGGAAGAGTTGTCCTCGGCAATCAGCCCTCTTCGTAGCCGACTCCGGCGCAACGACACGAGGGCGAGTCCGGTCAATGACGCTGCACCAGAGCCAGAGTTCTGGAGCAAGAACGATCCGGTCCCCGAGCCGCCCAGAGCGGCACGTCGCGGAGTATCGAACGTTGGCCTCGACCGGTCAACCCTCGCCGAGCCGGGCCGGCGCCAGGTCCCCGGGACGCAGCCCCAGTACGGCCAGGTCCTCGGGCAGCACCCCGTCCAGGATGAGGCCGGCGGCGGCCCGGGCCAGGGCCGGAGCCGTCTTGATGCCCGATCCCCCTTGCCCGGCCAACCAGAAGAAGGCGGGATGGTCCGGCGCCCATCCGGCTACCGGGATGCGATCGGCGACGAAGGAGCGCAGCCCGGCCCAGGCATGGCGGACGTGGCGGATCTCGAGGGTCGTGGCCGCCTGGATGCGCTCGATGCCCAAGGCGACGTCGACCTCGTCGTGGCGCACGTCGCACGGCTCCATCGGCGTTTCATCGGCCGGTGAGCCGAGGAGGAGAGGCCCCTCCGGCTTGAAGTAGAACTCCTCGTCGACGTCGACGACCATCGGCCAGCCCTCGTGGGCTTGCCCCGGGGGTGGGGCGAAGGTGAAGGCGGTGCGGCGCAAGGGCTGGAGGCCGACCGGCGCCACGCCGGCCATCCCGGCCACCTCGTCACACCAAGCACCGGCGGCGTTCACCACCACGTCGGCGGCGATCACCTCCTCGCCGATGGAGATCTGCCAGCGGGTTCCGTCCCAGGCGAGGTGCTCGACTCCGGCGTCGGTACGGACCCGGCCCCGGCGGTCCCGAAAGGCGCGCAAGAAGCCTTGATGCAGGGCGTGGACGTCGAGATCGGCGGCTTCGGGTTCGATGACGGCTCCGGCCACATACCTGGGATCCAGCACCGGGCACACCCGGGCGGCGGCGGTTCCGTCGATGAGGTGGATGGAGGCCACCAGGGCGGCGCCCTGTGAGAGGGCATCGTCGAGGTGGGCCCTCTGATCATCCCTTCCGACGAACAGGATCGGCCGTTTACTCGAGAGCCGATCTTCGAAGGGCTCCGGCGGGTGCTCCAGGAACGAGCGGCCGGCCATGGCCAGGCGGCGTACGGTGGGGTGACCGTAGGCCTCGGTGAAGGTGGCCGCCGAGCGTCCGGTGCTGTGCCGTCCGCACCAGGGTTCGCGTTCCAGGAGCACCACCGATTGTGTGGCGGACAGCTCGTAGGCCGCCGAAGCCCCGGCGATGCCGCCCCCGATCACTGCGGTGTCGTAGCCCTCCATTTCGAGCAGCGTAGGCCTCCCCCCGGCGGTGAAGCCGGTCAGCGACGCGGCCGGTCGGCTACCCCCGGGCCCGCTCCAGGTCGTCGAGGGTGTTGACCTGAAAGGGCTCGGGCCGATCGGCCGGTAGGGGCACCGCCACCGCTCCGGCGGCTTCCAGCAGCCCATTCATGTCGAGCCGGCCGGCAGCGATGCGCTCGGAAACCAGCGGGGCGATCGAGCGGCGGTAGAGGGCGAACAGCGGCTCCCACCGCTGCCGCTCCCGAAAGGCGACGGCAGCCGCGTCGGGGGCGGCTGCCTGGAGTGTTTCCACCCACGCCGGCCGGGCCTCGACCAGGTCGCACGAGGCCAGCAGCAGCTGGGAGCCGCCTTCTTCGTGCAGGGCCGTGTCGAGCCCGCCGATCGGGCCGAGGCCGGGCACCCGATCGGCGATCGTTCTCAATCCGAGATCCCGATACTCGTCGGCGACCCGGGCCACGACGGTGATCCGGGAGGCCACCGGAGCGAGACCCTCGGCCACCCGGATGATCAGCGGCTTCCCGTCGAGCATTGCCCGGGCCTTGTCGCCCCCGAAGCGAGTGGCCCGCCCCCCGGCCAGGATGTACACGGGAACGGCCGACGACCTCATTCCGACTCGTCGAGGGGCGTCTGGTCGTAGTCGCGTCCGTGGCCTTCGCCGCGCAGCATGTCGATGGCATGCGGGAGGACGTCGACGAGCGCCTCCAGGCTCTCGACCGCTCCCCGTTCCGACCCGGGAAGGTTGATCACCAACGTGTCCCGGATGGTTCCGGCCACTCCGCGCGACAGATAGGCGAGTGGCGTCGACTCCGCTCCTCGAACTCGTACCAATTCCATCAGTCCCGAGTGCTCGCGCTCCATCACCTGCCGGGTGGCCTCCGGGGTGACGTCGCGGGGCCCGAGCCCGGTGCCGCCCGTGGTCACCACCAGCTCGGGAGCGCCGTCGTCGCCGGCCCACTCGGTCAGTTGCCGGGCGATCTCGGCAGCTTCGTCGGGAACGCAGGCGGTCGCTTTGGCGACGGCGCCCAGCTCGTGCTCGAGGAGTCGTCGCAACGCCGGCCCGGCCGTATCTTCGGCCAGGCCCCGGTAGCACCGGTCCGACACGGTCAGCACCGCGAAGCTGAATCGACCATTCATCCCGGTGGGTCGGGGGCTCGGAAGTCGCCGCTGCGGCCCCCGGTCTTCTCCAGCAGGCGAATCCGCTCGATGACCATGGCCGGGTCGATCGCCTTGCCCATGTCGATCACGGTGAGGGCGGCGACGGCGACCGCCGTCAGGGCCTCCATCTCGACCCCGGTGCGGGCGGTGGCCTGGACCGAGGCGCGGACCCGCACGTGGGGGCGCTCCACCCAGGCCTCTACGGAGACATGATCGACGGGGAGCGGGTGGCACAACGGGATCAGCTCGTCGGTGCGCTTGGCGCCCTGAATGCCGGCCAGCTTGGCCACCTCCAGCAGGTTGCCTTTGGCCAGCTCGTCGCTCTCGACGGCGTCGAGGAGGGCATCGGAAGCACGGATGAGGGCTTCGGCCACCGCCCGGCGCCGGGTCACTTCCTTGTCGCCGACGTTCACCATACGGGCCCCCCTCTCCTCATCGAGGTGGCTCAGCCCGTCAGCAGGCATGCCACGAGTAATAGGGCCATGGGCCCGGACCGGCTTCACCGGGTGGGACTGCCACGAAGCCGGTGCTCCGGGCGGCCGAGACCAGGTCGCCGGATCCCCGGGTGGGGACCAGCCGGGCCCGTCCCGGGCCGATGAGGCAGACGAGCCGATGCCACCACAGATCGATCCGGTCGGCGTCGGGGTCCTCGACGGTGACCATCGCCGGGGGTGGATCGACGTCGGCGAATCCGGCCATCCGGCGCAATGCCACCATTCCGATTCGGCGAGCGCTCACCGCCACCGATACCGGGTTGCCGGGGAGGCCCAGGATCGCTTCTCCATCCGGCCCGACCGCCCCCAGCATGGGTTTCCCGGGCCGCTGGGCCAGTCGGTGAAACACGATGTCGGCTCCGGCATCTTGTAGCACCTGGGGCACGTAGTCGTAATCCCCCATCGAGACCCCTCCGGTCAGCATGATGACCCGGCAGTCGCCGAGCATGCGCCCGAGCGCCTTGCCCAACAGGTCGGGCTCGTCGGTGACTCGTTCGAAGGAGCCGGCCTCGGCCCACGGCAGCCCGTCGACCAGCGTCCGCAGCGTCGATCCATTGGAATCACGGAGCTGCCACGGCGTCGGGGCCGCCTCGGGGGGAAGCACTTCGTCCCCGGTGACCATGACCCCGATGCGGACCCGCTGGAACAATCGGGGTCTCACGATCCCGAACGAGGCCAGGGCCCCGGCGACGGCGGCGTCGACGGCAATTCCTTTCTCGATGACGACTTCCCCGCCGCCCAGGTTCTCTCCCTTTCTGCGGATGTGCTGGCCGGGCGAGATGTCGAGGGCGCCGGGGAGCCCGATTCGGCCTGCTCGCTCCTCCACCAGCTCCCGGGGGATGACCGCTTCGGCACCGGCGGGGACGGCTCCCCCGGTGAAGATCATCACGGCGGCGCCGGGAGCGAGTTCGGGCGGCTCGGTGCCGATGGCCACTTCCCCGCTCACCGGAAGCTCTGTGCGATCCAGGTCGGCGAGTCGGACCGCGTATCCGTCCATGGCGCTGACGTCACAGGAGGGGCTGGGACGGTCCGAGGCGATGTCTTCGGCGAGGACCCTGCCCCCGGCCTCGTCGAGGTCCACCTCTTCCCCGCTCACCGGAGCGAGCCGTTCCACGAGTCGGGCAATCGCCTCGTGGGGCGATAGGAGCGCAGTGGGGGCGGCCATCCTCACATCCCCGGCTCTTCTGCGCTCGACCAGATCGGTTTCTTGAAGATAGGCACGTCTTGCTTCATCCGGGTGATGAAGTCTTCCAGGGCGGCCAGCCCCTCGGCGCGGTGTGCGGAGGCGATGCGAAGCCGGAAGGCGCATTCGCCGGGGGCGACCGCCCCGAGGCTGTGTTCGATGTGCATGGCGATCAGGCTGTGTTGGCCGATCAACTCGGTGCCGAGCGATTCCAGCATGCGTTCCGCCATGGGGCGGTAGGCGTCGTAGTCGAGGGCATCGATCCGGCAATCTTCCTCGATCGGTCGAACCATTCCTTCGAAGGTGAGCACGGCCCCGGCGCCGTCCGGCGACCAGGGAGGAACCTCTCGGCCGAGAGGTCCCGGGACGATGTCGATGGAGAGGCTCATCCGCCCGACACCGCTCCGATGATCGCCACCTCGTCTTCAGCGTTGATCGGGTGGTCGTCGTCGACGAAGCGGTGGTTGACGGCAAAGCGGCAATGCTCCATGTGGTCGGCGAGGACCGGTTCGGCTTCGGCGATTGCCTTGCGCAGCAGTCCGGGTGTGGTCTGTGGTCCGGGGACGTCGACCTCGATCGTGCGGCGTCCCAGGGCCATGGCTTCGGCACCGAAGAGCTTCACGCGGTGTCTCATCGGTCGTCGGAGGCGCCGGGCGGGTCCGCGCCGGTGAGCTCCGGCCGGTCGTGGGTCCACTGGTGCGTGGCCCCATTGTTCGGACGATTCGCTGCCATTTGGCTCGTTCTCTCACCGCGTGGTGGCGGTGCGGGTCCCTCTCCGTCGGTGGGTTCTGGTGACGATGCTACCGCTGCCGCCGCGTCGGCTGGGAGGCCGGCCGGGCAGCGCCGTCACCCTTCACTGTCGTATTCCAGAGGGCCGATCCGCAGGCCCTGATCGCGGGCCACTTGGCGCAGGGTCCTCAGCGAGGTAACGCCCAGGGCGCGCTCGGCGCTCTCGGGGACCTGTTCTACCCCGGGCCCCTTGGCATCGAACTCGTAGATGATGCAGCCGCCCTCGAAGAGGTGGAACCAGGCGGCGTTGTAGTGGCCGTCGGTGGCGTGGTCTTCGATGCGCTCGATGACATCGCCGAATTCCAGGCCGAGTTCGGGTTCTGCCTGCCCGGGTATGTGGAGGGACAGCCGACGCTGCGATTCCTCGCTCGTTCCCAACAACACCGCGAACCGGCCGTCGGCCAGCGCCTCGCCGACCCGCGCCTCCGTCGAGGCGGCTCGGTCGTCGAGCGAGAGCTGTAGGGGCCTGCCCCGGATGTGGACGCCGGAGAGTTCCACACCCACTTCGGCGGCGTAGTCGTTGTTGTCGGGCGTCGCCGGAACAAGCGTGATCGGTATGGGCTGGATCTCTTCGGCGACCTCGACGTACCGCTCGACCCGTTCGTCGCCGCCGGGACGGGGGACTGCGCTTCCCGGATCGCAGCTCTCTTGGAGGGTGACCTGGAGGAAGCCGTCCCCGACCCGATCGGAATCCAGCCAGAAGCGAGCCTTGCCGCTCTCGATGACCAGGTGGCGGTAGCTCCAGCCCACCTCGAGTTCGTTGAGGCAAGGGCCGTACTCGGCGGTGGGCACGGCCTGCGCTTCCATGATGAGGGTCAGGGGAACCCCGGTCACCTCGAATTCGCATGCCGGGGTGTCCCGCCCCAGCCGGCCGCAGGCGGCGGCCGCCATCGCCAGCATCACCACGACGATCGCCCGACGCCTCACAGCAGCCCACCCCGGGTGATGTTCTCCACGGCCAGCCCTACCAGGACCAGGCCGGTCCCGGCCACCGCGGCGGCCAGACCCAGCCGCCGCACGCTGAAGCGTTGCACGGAGATCGGATCTCGGGGCGGGGCCAGGCTGCGGAACGCCTCCACCAGGTCCAGGTTGTCCGCGTGTTGCCGGGCCTTGAGTTCGGTCTGGAGCTGGCGGGGAATCGTGATGCTGCGAGTAGCGGCAAAGGCCTCGGCGATGTCCTCGGGAGCGAAGTACCGCAGCGCCCGCAGGTAGACCCTCTCCGGTTCGCAGTGGAGGGCGAGCACCAGCATCATGTTGGCCAGGTCGACCGCCTGCCGCCACGGCGTGGGCCGCAGCGTTCCGAACGCCACGTCGATCAGCCGCACCCGCCCCTCGCGGACCATGACGTTGGAGGGCTTGATGTCGCGATGCGCCAGGCCGCCGTCCCAGAGCTGGCGGACCGCAACCAGCGCGGCGTCGATGATCTCGTCGTCGATGGCGGCGTCGGTGATCTCACGGGCGTCCTGGAGAAACTCGGTGACCACCAGATACTCCCGCTCCGGAGTGATCTCGACGATGCCGTGGGGCTCTGCGGAGGGCACCCCGGCTTCCCGCATCGTGAGGAGCATGTAGTGCTCGTATTCGACGAGTCGGCGCACCGAGGTGAAACGCACCTCGTCCTCGAGGGCCCCATACAGGATCGTGCGCCCCAGCTTGTACCAGCGGTCGGCGCGCAGGTGACTGGAGGCGTACAGCTTGGCGAACACGGCCGGAGCCGGGCCACCGCCGATCCAGAGTCGGAGCGGGGTGGAGCCTCCCGATCCCGCCAGCCCAACCGGCTCGAGATCGGTCACCGCCCACCCGAGCTGGTCGGCCACGGCATTCCGGATGGCGCTCCCGCGGGCCCCGCCCACGTCGAGGTGGGCCGTTACCCCGCGCCGGTACCTGACCGGGAAGAGCGCCTCGGGAACGAACAGCCGGAACATCACCACTGCCACCGAACCGCCGATGAGGGCGGCCACGATTCCGTCGGTGAGGTGATCGACCCCGAGGTACCCCCTGGCCAGGATCAGGACACCCACGGCCGCCACCGAGGCACCCATCCACCAGTTGCGCCACCGTCCCTTCGGGAAGAGCGAAAATCCCATCAACGCCAGCGTCACCGACAGTGAGGCCACCGGCTGGGCCGGATGGGAGTAGCCGCTCCAGGCGCCGATGATCTCGACGAAGGGCCGGGGCCGGGCGATCTCGTTGACGATCCAGGCCAGCAGGGATTCGACGCCGACGATGGCCACTGCGGCGGCCAGGAGATGGCGCCAGCGGCGATAGGCGATGAGGATCGCCACGGTGATCCATCGCAGCGGTCGCCACGCCCAGACGGACCCGAGGGCGTGGGTCGCCTTGCCGACGGCCGTGGCCGCGTCGTTCCGCAGGTCGACGAACCAGTTGAGGAGTTCCAGGTCGCGCTGCGTCCACCAGTCGGCGGTTTGGGGCCAGGCGAACAGCGAGATCCACAACACGACCGTGATCACGCCGATGACCAGCCAGAACCAACCGCTGGCCCGGAGCTGGCGGGGGAGGGGGGGTCGCTCTCCGGACGGTCGACGACGCTTGCCGGTAACCCGGAAATGGCCGAGACGAATCTCGCGCCGCTCGCCCACCCCCTCCAGGTGCTGAGCGACCCGCTCGCCGAGTTCGATCTGGTCGAGGCTCAGCTCGACGGGTTGGCTCTGGTCCGGGCCAAGGTCGTCGCCGGTCGAATTGGACAACAGCAGACCTCCGCGCCTCAACCTAACAACTCGGCGGGGGGTCTCGATTCGCCGGGTAGGGTCGGTGGCAGGCTCCATGGACGACCAGCAGCGCTCAGCGGTGGCCGAGTCACCCCCGAGTCGAGCGCGTCGCGTCACCAAGGCGGCGGTGTCGATTGCCATCGGCCTGGCGCTGCTGATCGGAGTGCTGCCCCGGATCGCAGACTTCGGCGAGGTGTGGGCGACCATCCGCACGATGACGGCCTGGGAGGTGATCGCGCTCCTGGCCGCGGCGGCGTGGAACATCGCCACCTACCTGTTCGTGATGATGTCCGCCCTCCCCGGGCTGAGCGCCGGACAGGCCTTCGTCGCAGGACAGCTGTCCACGGCCATCTCCAACACCGTCCCCGCCGGCAGCGTGGTCGGCATCGGCGTCACCTACGCCGTCTTGTCCTCCTTCGGCCACGCGACGGGCTCGATCGCCATTGCCGCCGTGCTGACCGGGGTATGGAACACCTTCGCCAAATTCGCCTTCCCGATCGTCGCCCTCGCCATCCTCGCCATCTTCGGCAACACCAATCCGGCACTGGTGTCTGCGGCGATCTTCGGCTTGGCGCTCCTGGTTGCCGCAGTGGGTCTGCTGGGTGGTGCGCTCTCGAGCGATCGACTGGCCCGCACGGTCGGAGGTTGGGCCGGCCGGGCCGTATCGGCGCTGCGGCGCCCATTCCGCAAGCCGCCGATCGAACGATGGGATGAGTCGTTCGCCAGGTTTCGCCGCCAGAGCATCGGCATACTGCGGCGGCGCTGGCACTGGCTGACTCTGGCCACCGTTCTCAGCCACCTGTCGCTCTACGTGGTGCTTTTGCTGGCGCTGAGGCACCTTGGAGTCTCCGGGGATGTGGTGACGGCCTCGGAGGCCTTCGGCGTCTTCTCCGTGGTCCGTCTGGCCACCGCGGTGCCGATCACTCCCGGCGGGCTGGGCCTGGTCGAGGTCGGTATGACCGCCGGCCTGGTGCTGGCCGGGGGACCGGAGTCCCAGGTCGTGGCGGCGGTGCTCGTGTATCGGGCCTTGACCTACGCCTTGCAAGTGCCGCTCGGCGCCGCCTCCTACGTGATCTGGCAGCGCCGGATGGTGCGGGTCGCTTGAGGGTTGGGAGTCTCTGAGAAGCTCAGGTGTACTCGGTGGGGTCGACGTCGGGGACGCGGGCCCGACGCAGGAGCAGGTAGCCGGCGGCTCCGGCTGCGATCGTGGCCGCCAGGATCCCGATCTTGGCCAGATCGGTGATCGCCGGGTCGGTGAACGCCAGACCGGTGATGAACAGGGACACGGTGAAGCCGATGCCGGCCAGGGCGGCCAGGGCGACGATGTGGTCCCATCCGGTGCGCGCCGGAAGACGTCCCAGGCCGAGCCGGACTGCCAGCCAGGTGAAGAAGGTGATTCCGACGGTCTTGCCCACCAGTAGCCCGAGCGCCACGCCCAGGGTCACCGGGTGGGTTGCCGCCTCGACGAGATCGAGGCCGGCAAACCGGACCCCGGCGTTGGCCAGGGCGAAGATGGGAACGACGACGAAAGACGACCAGGGGTGGAGCGCCTCCTCCAGGCGGGTGAGCGGCGATACCGCCTCACGGGCCACGTTGGCCATGCTGAGCACCTCGTGGTCGACGTGCTCCCGGGCGACCACCGTCGACTCGTCGGGCGGGTAGGTCTCGATGATGGTCCGGGCGACGCGGTCGAACTCGGCACCCGAGTAGAAGGCGTGGGTCGGAGTGAGCCAGCCCAGGAGAACGCCGGCCAGGGTGGCGTGGACGCCTGATTCGAAGGTGGCGAACCAGACGAAGGATCCCACGATCCAGTAGAAGGCCATCGATCGCACCTGGGACTGCTTGGCGGCGTAGACCACTCCGTAGGCCAGCACGGCGACCGCCAGCCAGCCCAGCGACAGGTCTTCGGTGTAGAAGACGGCGATGACGGCTATGGCCCCGATGTCGTCGGCAATGGCGAGCGCCAGCAGGAACAGCTTGGCTCCCGAGGGGACCCGCGACCCGAGCAGGGCGATGACGCCCAGGGCGAAGGCGATGTCCGTTGCCATCGGTATTCCCCAGCCCCGGGAGGCTTCGCCGGTCGGATTGAAAGAGAAGTAGATCAATGCCGGGACCGCCATGCCCCCGAGGGCGGCCAGCGCCGGGAGGGCGGCGACCTTTCGGTCGCGCAGATCGCCGAGCCGGACCTCCCGCTTGATTTCGAGGCCGACGACGAAGAAGAAGATCGTCATCAGGGCGTCGTTGACCAACTCACGGAGGCTCTCCTGGATCTCGATCGGCCCGGCGACGAAGTCGATCTCGGTTTCCCAGAAGGTCTGGTAGCTGTCGCCGAACAGGCCCAGATTGGCCCACAGCAGCGCGGCTATGGCCGCCGCCAGCAGCACGATGCCCGACGACGCTTCCAACTCCATGAACCGGAGGGCCGGGCGCATGAATCGGGTCGGTATCCATCGGTCTGACTCGAGCCAGGTCGGTCGCTGGGCCATGGACGGTCAATCTACCCGGCGTCGGCTCGGAGCCTGCGAGGAGGCCCGGCAACATTCCGGGGCCCAAAGCGGTCGGACCCGATGCCTACCTGGTCGGTCCGGTGGCTCCGGCCCGGCCGCGCCGACGCACTGCCGTTCGCCCGCCGCACCCGAGCATGGGACGGCTACGCCCTCGGGTTGGTGAAGACGCTCCGGATCAATCGGGCTCGCCGGTCACCAGCAGGGCCAGGACGCCGCCGGCAGCTCCCAGGCCCACCCCCCCGACCGCGTCGAGCGGGAAATGGGCGCCGACGTACACGCGCATCAAGGCCACCGCCGCAGCTACCCCGCCGAGCAGTGACCTGTGGGCGGGGAAGACTCGTCCACCCACCACCGCCAGGGCGGCGGCCACCGCCGAATGGCCCGACGGATAGCCCAGTCCCGACTGGGGGCGTCCCCGGACGTTCACCCCGTCGAGGTGGTCGGAGGGCCGGCCCCGGCCGATGAGGTGCTTGACGACCTTGCAGCCCAGCCACATCGTCCCGCCCCCGAGGGCCAGGGCCGCAGCAGTGGATCGGCGTCGGGCCGCCACGGCGATAGCCGACGAGGCGACTACGGCACCGAGGCTTCCGGCCTGCATCACGACCCAACCGGGGAGGTGGAGGGCCTCGGGCCAGCCGTTGACAGACCGGAACAGCCTCTCATCCAGAGGCCCCACCACTCCGTTAGCCGCCCGCCCCGCGCCGGCGGCAAATACAGCCGTTCCCGCCGCCGCCACGGCTCCTCGTAGCCGGCGACTCACCGGCCGGCGCGCCGCGGTAGGGAGTGTTCCCAGTCGGCGAGCAGGGTGCGCAGGGCGGCCACGAAGGCGAGCGGCTGGTCGAGGAACAGGTGGTGATGCGCCTCGGGGATGGTGATCACCGGAGCCTCGCGTCCCATCAGCTCGTACATGTATTCGGCGGTGTCGGCGGGGACGACCACGGAATGGTGGCCCCGGATCAGCGCCACCCGGATCTTCACGGCTGCCAGCTGCTCGTTGAGAGGAACCATGGTGTGGGTGAACAGGTTGGGGTCGAACTTCCACGTCCAGCCCTCGTTGGTCTCGATCAGCGAGTGGCGCCCGATGTGATCGAGGATGAAGTCGTTGTCACACGGCTGGGGCGGGATGAGCCGGAAATGCGTCATCGCCTCGTCGAGGGTGGGGTAGACCCCCGGCGAGCGGAAGGCGGCTCCCCGGGCCCCCTCCTCGGATTCCGGGTCGGGGCGGCGCACCGGGGAGTCGACGATCACCGTCCCGGCCAGGGAGTCGCCGTGGGTGACGGCCGCTTGGATGGCTACCAGGCCGCCCAGGCTGTGCCCCACCAAAACGGGGGGCCCCGGGAAGTGGGCGTGCTCCGCCACCGCCATGATCTCCGCCGTCCATTGCCCGTACGAGTAGCGCGGGCGCCGGCCGCTGTCGCCGTGGCCCGACAGATCGAGGGCGACGACGTGGTAGCGGTGGGTGAAGAACGGGGCCACGAACCCCCACCAGTGGGCGTGGGCGGCCCCCCCGTGGATCAGCACCAGGCCCGGCATCCGTTCGGTCCCCCAGTCCATGTACCGAATCGGCGTTCCATCGACGTCGATGGTGCGCTCCGAAACGGCGGCATCGAGGGCGGTCTTGAACCAGGCGGGAGCCTCCATGACCACAGGGTAGATAACGGTCGCGTTTGCCCGTCGTCCGGCCGGTCCTCGGGGCGAAGGGCCGCCCGGCCCGGGCGACCCGGCCGCCGGCCCCTGCCGGCGCCGCCCACGGCCTCCTACGGTTGGGCAGCAGTCGGAACGACGGTGTCACCGCGGCGGCGCGGTAGCCTGGTGGCCACGCGGCCCCGAGTGGGCCGGTGACCCCGCAGAAGGAGGGATCTGTGGCCGATCCGATGACCAGGCGCAAGTTCCTCGCCCGGACCACCGTTGCCATCGGAGCGGTCCTGACCGCCGGCCTCGCCGTTCCAGCCGTCGCTTACGTGCTCGGCACGGCCGGCCAGAGGGCCCGTACCCTGGAGTGGAAGCCTCTCGGGGCGGCCGGCAAGATCGAATTGGGCATCCCGACCCTCTTCAAGATCACCGTCGAGCGCACCGCCGGCTGGGTGACCCAGGAGGAGGAGATCTCGGTGTACGTGATCACCGAGAACGGTCGGGATTTCGTGGCCCTCTCCAACGTGTGCACCCATCTCAGCTGCCGGGTGCGCTGGGTCGACGATCAGCAGTCGTTCTTCTGTCCGTGCCACAACGCCGTGTTCTCGAAGACGGGTGAGGTCGTGTCGGGTCCTCCGCCGCGACCGCTCGACCGGTTCGAGGTCAGGACTGAGGCGGGACAGGTCCAGGTGGCGGTGGAGGTTTGATGTGACTGAGGGGCCCGGAACCTGGCTGGAGGAACGGACGGGCGCCCGGACCGTCTGGGAGACGCTCTTTCTTCGCAAGATCCCCAAGGTGAACTGGCTCTACACCCTGGGGAGCGCCACGCTGTTCGTGGTGGTGAACCAGATCGTCACCGGGATCCTGCTCACCATCTACTACGTGCCCAGTCCCCAGGACGCCTACGACACCGTCAACTTCATCGACAGCAGCCTTCCGGCCGGATGGCTGATCCGGGGCATGCACCGCTGGGGCGCCACCGCCATGGTGGCCCTCGTGCTTCTCCACATGTTGCGGGTCCTGTACCACGGTGCTTACAAGTATCCCCGGGAGATCACCTGGATCACCGGCGTGATTCTGCTACTGATCACCCTGGCCTTCGGATTCACCGGGTACCTGCTCCCGTGGGATCAGAAAGCCTTCTGGGCCACCACGGTGGGGACCAGCATCATGGATGCAGTTCCCGGTATCGGCGACTGGCTGTTGCGCGCCGCCCGCGGCGGAGAGGAGTTATCTGCCGTAACCCTGTCCCGGTTCTTCGGGATCCACGTGTGGATCCTTCCTGCCGCGCTGCTGGTCACGCTTGGTTTCCATCTCTACCTCGTGGTCAGGAACGGCATCACCGAGCCGCCCCGCAGGAAAGACTGATCTCCGATGAAAGATGAGGAGAAGAGGGAGTACCTCGAGGAGTACCAGGAGGCCAAGAAACGGGGCATCCCGTTCTTCCCCGACGCGATCTTCAAGGATGCCGTTGTTGCCCTGCTGGTGTTCCTGGCACTGGTCGGTTTGGCCGCCTTCATCGGCTCCGAGCTCGACGAACCCGCCGATCCGGCCGCCGAGTTCGATCCCCGACCCGAGTGGTATTTCCTGTTCCTCTTCCAGCTGCTGAAGCACTTCCCGGGAAACCTGGAGTTCGTCGGCGCGGTCGTGCTTCCCACCGTGGTCATCATCCTCCTGTTCGCCCTGCCCTGGCTCGACCGCTCCAGGCGCCGCCATATCCTGGCCCGCCCCGTCGTGCTCGGAGTGAGCCTCTTCGTGATTGCCGGCGTCGTGCTGCTGAGCGTTCAGGCTCTGCTGGAGACCCCGCCTCCCTCCGGTGTCGAGGCGGCCGGCGATCCGGTGGCCGCCCTCTACACCGACAACTGCGCCGGTTGCCACGGGGGAGTGGTCACCGTTCCCGAAGGCGTCGACCTGATCACAGTGATCACCACCGGCGGTCACGAGGGCATGCCCTCCTGGAGCGCCGACCTCTCGTCGGACGAGATCGACGCACTGGCCGGCTTCATCCTTTCGCCGAGCGGCTTCGCCGTGTTCGAGTCGTCGTGCGCCGAGTGCCACGAGGTCGCCGACCTGAGCGCTGCCAGCCCATCCGACTTCCGGGCGGCCCTCCAGGAGGGCACCGACTTCGCCCCCCACGCCGGTGCCGGGACCCCCGATTTTGCCGCGGTCCTGTCGCCCCAGAGTCGCACCGCTCTGCTCAACTTCCTGGTCGCTCCCGACGGCCAGCGGCTCTTTGCCGTCAACTGCTCGTCGTGTCACGGGAGTGCGGTGGCCTGGACGGGGAGCCGAGAGGAGCTGCGCCAGGTCATCGAACAAGGAGGGCAGCACCTCGACATGCCGGCAATGGGGGCCATCCTCAGCGACACCGAGGTGGCCCAGCTGGCCGACTACGTGGTGATGCCGACCGGTGCGACCGAGGGCAGCGCGCTGTTCGCCCGGCACTGCACGACGTGCCACGGTGGCCGGATCCCCACCGCCGAAACCCTGGAAGAGGCCACCGTCGCCATCACCCAGGGTGGAGGTCACGAGGACATGCCGGTGTGGGGAGAGATCCTGACCGAGGAACAACTCGACGCGCTCACCGATTACGCGCTCGAAGCGGCGCGGGGCACTCCGGTCATGGCCGGCCAGGAGCTGTACGCCGCCAACTGTGTGGTCTGTCATGGGGAATTCGGCGAGGGCGGACCTAACCCGGCCAACCCCGCCCAGATCATTCCCCCGATCAGCACCGCCGGCTACCTGTCCACGCGCGATGACTTCACGCTGCGGGCCATCATTTCCCAGGGCCAGCCCGACTTCGGGATGTCTCCATTTGGCCTGGCCTTCGGCGGCTCTCTCGATGGGGAAGACGTCGACGCATTGGTGGCCTTCATCAGGTCGTGGCAGGACAACCCGCCGGTGGAGCTGCCTCCCGAGGTCCAACGAGGACCTTTGGCGGGAACTCCGGCCGAGGTGTACGAGGAGTTCTGCGCCCAGTGCCATGGATTGGAAGGTGAAGGCGGAATCGGGCCGTCGTTCCAGGATCCCGCATTCCAGACGGGGATGAGCGACGCCGAGCTCGTCGAGACGATCGATCTCGGACATGCCGCCACCGCCATGATCGCCTGGGGGGAGGTGCTCACCGACCCTCAGATCGAGGGCCTGGTCGAGTTCATCCGGCGGCTGGGGGGAATCGAAGGAGCCGAGGTCTCGTTCGCCAACGATGTGCTGCCGATCTTCGAGGCCGAGTGTGTGGTGTGCCATGGGGCGTCGGGGAACTGGGCCGCCGACAGCTACCAGGCGGTGATGGGGACCGGCGATTCGGCCCCGGTGGTGATTCCCGGCGACCCGGATGAGAGCGTGCTCGTGCAACGGCTGGAGGGGACCGAAGGGGCGCTGATGCCCCCGGCCGGGAAGTGGCCGGACAGCCAGATCCAGCTCGTCCGGGACTGGATCGCCGCCGGCGCCCAGGACAACTGACCCGCCACCCGCTCCCATCCGGCGGCCCGATGGGTCGCCTGCCCGGGCCGGTGCAGGTCCCCACCAACGGCATCGAGCTGAGCGTCGTCGTCGAAGGTGAGGGCTACCCGGTGGTCCTCCTTCACGGGTTCCCGGAGCTGGCCTACTCCTGGCGGTTTCAGGTCCCGGCGCTGGCCGAGGCGGGCTTTCGAGTCATCGCCCCCGATCTGCGCGGCTACGGAGGCTCGGACAAGCCGCCCGACACCGAGGCCTATCGGCTGTCGGCCCTGGTCGCCGATGTGCTCGGCGTGCTCGACGCCCTCGAGGGGGAGCGGGCGGTGGTGGTGGGCCACGACTGGGGCAGCATCATCGGCTGGAACCTGGCCCTGGCCCATGCCGACCGTGTCGAGCGCCTGGTGAGCCTCAACGTTCCCTACCGTGGGCATCCCGGCGGTTTCCCCAACACCACGTACATCCGGGAGCATCTGGCCGACCGGTTCGGCTACGTGCTCTTCTTTCAGGAGCCCGGCCCGGCGGAAGCCTGGTTCGCCCAGGATCTGGCGCTGCGGCTTAGAACGATCTACCAGGGGGTGGCCGCCGACCCCTCGTTCATGGGCGACGACGAGTTCGCCGTCTATCTGAACGCGTTTCGGGCCGGGGGTATGACCGGTCCGCTCAACTATTACCGCAACATAGACGCCAACTGGGCGGCCACCGAAGCGTCGGCCGGGTCGCCCGTCCGGGTTCCGGCCCTCATGGTCACGGCCGACTCGGATCCGGTGCTCCCGGCATCGCTCGCCGAGGGCATGGATCGCTGGGTTTCCGAGCTGCGGGTCGAGCACATCAGGCGCTGCGGGCACTGGACGCAGCAGGAACGGCCCGGTCCGGTGAATGAGGTTCTGTTGGACTACCTCGGAGATCTTCGCTAGCAGGGCGCCCGGGCACCGCCCCGTCTGCCCGGCGGAGGGCTAGTAGCCCGATGTCGGGGTGTGGCACTGGGTGCACTTGATGGTCTTCCACACCTCGCCGATGTCCACCGGGTGTTCGAATTCCAGCCCGGCGATGTCGTCGTCGAGCTCCATCAGGTCGTCGGATGGGCCCTGGGCAACGATAGAGTGACAGCTCTCGCAGTCACTCGAGATCCGCTCGCCGGCCTCGTTCTCCAGCTCGGTGAAGTGGCACCGGAAGCATCCATCGTTGACGAAGTGGCTGAGATGGTTGACGCGGGCCCGATAGTCGGTCTTCATCTCGGGGAAGAAGTTTTGGTTGTAGATCCGCTGCAGGACGTCTCCCGCCTGCTCGACCTTGTCCCTCAGGACTTCCATCTCGTCGGGGTACTGCGTCGAGTAGAACTCCACGAGCCCGGTCCGGATCGCTTCGTTTGCCTCTTCCCGGGTCTCGTACGAGTCGTTCAGCAGCTCGAGACCGACCTTGCGGATGAAGTGGAGATCCTTGGCGATGGTGCCTTTGGCCAGCTCCAGGTTCATCGCCGTGGCCGGTGGTTCGAACGTGTGGCTGGGACGGTTGTGGCAGTCCATGCAGTCGAACAGGCGGATCTCGGTGTCCCCGTCCTCGGGGTCGGGGATCTCGGCGTTGGGGTCCGCGTACACAGTCACGCTGCCGTCGCTCGGGTCGGTCACTCGGACCCAGGGGATCACTTCCCGTTTCTCGTCCGTGGCGATGTACTCCACCTGGGCGCTGCTCAGCATGTGCCAGTGGATCCCCTCGAGCTTGCCGGTGCGGGGATTGCCGCCCCCGATGTTCATGAGCAGGCTGATCGTCCACGGCGAGTTGTCCTCGTCGGTCCGGTAGTAGCTGCGGTTGACCAGCTTCTGTCCGATGAACTGCTGCGGCCAATGGCAGCCCTCGCAGGTCGCCTGGGCGGGCCGGAGGGTTTCGACCGGAGTACCGATGGGCCGTTCGAAGCTGTTGGTGGCGGTGGCGTAAACCTGACGGATGCCGTCGATCTTCGATTTGACCCAGAACGACCCGCCGGGACCGATGTGGCAGTCCACGCAGGGCACTCGGGCATGGGGTCCGTTGGCGTAGGTGACGTTCTGCGGATCCATCACATGGCACGACTCGCCGCAAAAGCCGACCGAGTCGGTGGCCTCATATGCCTTGAACCCGCCCCAGGCCACGACGGCCACGAAGACGCCGCTGAGGCCGAGGAAGAACCACAGGTTGCGCATGTAGTGAGGGTCGGAGACCTCGATCCGTAACACGAAACGAACTCTCTCTCCGCGCCTTCGAGCCGCCCGGACCTGAAGCCATATGGCGACCAAGAAGAGAATCACTCCGATGGTGACCACGGCCGGGGCGGCGACGAAGGTCACCAGCGAGCGATAGGGGTTCTCGGACTTCGTGGCGATGTCGACGGCGGCGAGGACGACGAACGCGAATACGCCGGCGACGATCATGGCCCCGCCCACGGCCGCCAGCGGGTGGCGGTACAGGGTCCTCGTTTCGAGTTCGCCGCCCGCGGGTTCCGGGCCGTTGCCCGAACTTGGGACCTCGTCCGGCTCCCGGTACTCCTCCGTGGGGCCTCTATCGCTCAGGGCGCACCTCGCTTTCGGTGCGAACGTAGGTGAGGCTCACCCTCGGGTCGTAGGGTCCAGAGTCCCAAGAGTAGGGGACGTTGGGCCGGGTTCCGCCGTGTGGACGACGGCGCCGGCTCATCGTTGTGGGGCGCCCGCCAGGATCCAGTCGCGCACTGCCTCGATCTCGTCCTCGGTCAACTGGGCGGGATGGCCTCCGGCGACCTGTGTAACCAGCACCTGGCTCTGCTCGGGCTCACCGGCTACGATCCCCGGTCCGCCGGCGCCACCGGCGATTGCGGCCTCATAGGAGCTGAGATCGAGGCCGGCGGTGGCGTTGGCCGAACCGTGACACACGCCGCACTTCTGCGAGAACAGCTCGGCAAATTCGCCGTCCCAGGTGGCGGCCGCAGAGGGCGCCACCGTCGTAGCTCCGGGTGCCGTCGAAGTGGTCGTGGTGCCGGGCGAAGTCGTGGTCGGTGCCGGAAGGGTCGTTTCCGTGAGGGGGGCGAACACGGTGACCGGCTCGGCAGGCTCGATGGTCTGAATGGCGGTCTCCTCGAAGCTCACGAACAGCCAGATGCCCGCCAGCATGATCCCGGCAAAGGCCCCGTAGGCCGGCAGGTATCTGCGACGACGCTGTATCCGCTCTTCGGGATCCGTTCGGCCTCCCGACTCCCCTGCCTTTATGGCGGCCAGCTCGAGGGCGTGCTCTTCGAGCATCTCCTCCCGGGAGATGTACCCGGTGAAGATCGTGGTCTTGAAGGTTCTGATGTGCACGTGGTAAATGTGCCAGACGACGATCGCCAGCACGGCCAGCAGCGCTTCGCCGCCGTGGATGGCCCTGGCGGCAGGGATGAACTCCCCCGGGAGGAATCGGGCGCTGGCAATGGGGTTCCACAGCAGGAAGCCGGTGACGATCATGATGACCGTTCCCCATACCAGGGACCAGTACTCGATCTTTTCCTCGAAGGTGAACCTGCCCTGCTCGGGTCTGCGGTCGCGCCACCCCAGGTTGTAGCCGAGCGACTGCCAGGCGGCCCGCAGATCGTCGACCCCGGGGATCATTGCCCGGGGGGTGCGGAGGACGTAGGCACGGTATCCGGCAACCCCGAAGTGATACACGACCGCCACCATGAGGATCGCGGAAAAGACTCGGTGGATGATGCGGACGGCCTCGATGCCTCCGAGCAGGTCGATGATGGCCTGCGAAAAAGACGCAGCGTGATACCGCTGCACCAGACCGGTGACCGCCAGCGGGACGAAGGTCCCGATCTGGACCCAGTGCTCGGCCCGATCCGAGATCGAGAAGCGTTTGTAGCGTTGAGCCTCAGTCACGGCGCCGCCTGCGATTGCGGAGGAGGCGCCTGCCGCCGTCGATGCTCACATAGGCGAGCATCGCCCCGATCACGACCGGAATGATGATCTTGTAGAAGAGCCTCGCCGCGAACACGAGCGGCGAGTGCTCGACGGTGGGCTGGTAGTGACTGAGCCAGGCGGCCGGAAAGTTCGTGGTGGCGTCGGGGTGACAACGCTGGCACGTTCCCAGCAGGTTCTCCCTGAAGACCGAGCTCCCGGGGTCCTCGGCGGGAACGATGTGGTGCACCCCGTGGCAGTCGATGCACACCGGCTTGTTGGTCTCCTGGTCCGGGGCGAGCTCCTCGAAGAGCAGCACCGTGGTGCCGTGGAAGTCGGCGATGTACGTCTCGAACACCTCCGTGCTGATCCCGTATTTGCCCATGAGTTCGGAGTCCGCATGGCATTCGGCGCAGATCTCGGGCGAGAACAGATGGAACGGCGAGTCGGTGGGACCCTCGACGCTGTGCACACCGTGGCAGTCGGTGCAGGTGGGAACGTCCTGGTTGTCCTCCTCGAACAACGCGGCGCCGTGGACGCTTTCGGCATAGAGGTCGTAGATCTGGGAGTGACAGGCCCGGCAGGTCAGCGGGATCGCCGTGCTCGTTTCGCCGCGACGCACCACATCGTGGGAGCCGTGGCAGTCGGTACACACCGCGGCCTCCTGGTTCCCCTCTTCGAGGGCGTGGGCGTGGACGTTGTCGAGGGTGGCGGTGTACTCCGGCTCGTGACAGACCGAGCACGACTGGTAGAGGTCGAGGGTGAACTCGCGTCGTGACTGTGCCGTCAACGCAGGATGGGGGAAGCCTTCGATGTTGGTGTGGCAGAGGACGCAGGGCAGCTCCAGCTGGCCGTGCACGGACTTCTCGTAGGTGGTCCGATCGACCACTGCGTTGAGTATTTCTCCCGAGGGGAGGGGCACCTCCAGGCTCTCCACATCGTGGCAGCCCAGGCAGAACTCGTTGTCCCAACGCTGCTCGTCTTCGGCCGCGACCTCGCCCGCCGGCCCCCAGGCGAGCAGGATCACCGCTGTGGCGAGGACCGCCGGCAAACCCACAACCGGTCGCCACCACCGGCCCAAGTGCACTCGCGAGGGCGTAGGCCCCCCAGCGGATTCGCTCACACGCGGTCCTTCCTACCACCTCCGACGCTAGCCCCGGCGTGCAGAGCGCACGCAGGGCCGAGAGTCCCCATTTCCTGGGACCTGCACCGGCGAACGGCCGCGGCGGGGAGGCGCGGCGACGCGAGGCGCTGCGACGCCGCAATTCTTGGCCCGAAAACGCCAGCCGGCGAAGACCGGTTCGCGGCGTCGTGACGGCCACACCCCCTTGGTCCGGTGATGGGCTGGCGACTGCCCGGCCCAGCCGCAGCGGGAGCGTGCTCCCTGCTCCGACGGACCCTTCCGAACGGTGCCTTCGACCAGTTTTTCGCGGGTTTCCGACAAAGGGTCGAAAGACCCTATGGATTGCCACCAATCATTCCCATATGGTGTGGCAGAGTGATTGTGAAAGAAGCGCGTAGGGAGGACGCCATGCGCCGACAAGGCCGACGTCTGCCCATCAGCCGGCAGATCCCGATGATTGTGATGGTGGTGGCCGCCCTCATCGCGTTGGCTGCCTGCACCGGCGAGGAAGGTCCTACCGGTCCTGCCGGTCCCGCCGGTCCGGCCGGTCCGGCCGGTCCCGCCGGCGAGCCGGCAGCGATGGACGACCTCACGTGTACGGAGTGCCACGACAGCTCGACCCTCATCATCTCCAAGCAGGCGCAGATGAGGGAAGAGTCGGTGCACGGAACCGGCGAAGCGTTCATCCGGGGCGAAAGCGGAAGCTGCGCCGGATGCCACGGCAGCGAGGGCGCCGAGGCGCGGATCGAGGCCGGGCTGGACCCCCGGGACCCGTCGGTCGAGGGCATCGTCAACGTGTCGCCCTACAGCTGTCGCACCTGCCATGACATCCATGAGACCTACACTCGCGCCGACTTCTCCCTGACCGGGGATGCCCGGGCGGTGTCGCTGGCGACGACCGGCGGCACGTTCGATGGCGGACTCGGCAATCTGTGCGCCAACTGCCACCAGATCCGCAATGAGTTGCCCGAGGTTGTCGGCTGGTGAGATCACGACCGGGACCACCCGGTTCGGGACCCACCACGGCACCGAGGCGCAGATG
>JABAOD010009569.1_pt3 | contig 21787 bp, 17 predicted proteins | sample 7062151 | NCBI WGS metagenome assembly JABAOD01 (sample SAMN14538626, study PRJNA623070) | marine sediment metagenome | biome: marine biome [ENVO:00000428]; feature: marine pelagic biome [ENVO:01000023]; material: deep marine sediment [ENVO:00002113] | place: India: Gulf of Khambhat ... | reverse complement strand
GAAAATGGATCAAAGATGGTCAGGGGAACGTCGTCATTCTGCGCGGAGTGAATTTCATAGGTTATCAGGTGACTCAGTATTTATCGACGGGATTTTCTGATCACACAGAAGTAGACTATCAAAAAATAGCCGGATTGGGTTTTAACGTCGTCAGATTACCAATTTCTTGGCAACATATTGAACCAATTGAAGGATATTACAATGAAAGTTACTTCACAGAATTCATAGATAGAGACATCGAATGGGCAGAAAGACATGGAATATATATTATCATAGATCTCGCACACTGGGGATGGTCACCTTATTTTGAATATACTGGTAGAAATCCATACGGTTTTCCGAGTTGGTTGTTCGATGGTGGATATCCTAATTCTGAAGAGGGTAAGCTTCAGTCTATTAGTGACTTTTGGTTAGGGAAATCACCAAATGGAGTTGAACCTACATTAGAAAACCCTTCTATGCAAGATAGGATGATTGAGGTGTGGAAATATCTTGCAGAAAGATATAAAAATAATCCAACTGTTTTGGGATATGACTTGTTCAATGAGCCTCCTCAAGGGTCTTTAGGAGTAGATTCAGCATCAAACTACCTCTACTCTTTTATCGAAAGACTTATAGGTGAAATCAGAAATGTCGATTCCAACCATATCTTTATTTATGAACCGATTCTTGGGCGTTGGGATTATGCACCGCGTTTTTTGGACACACCAAACACGATTTTCAGCATTCACATCTATCCACACCATAACGATGCTACTAAACTCGGATATTCTGGCGACATTACAGTTTTGGAAAGCCAGCTACTCGGATATTTGGAACACCCACAATCAAACCCGAGCAAAAACTGGAATATTCCCATTCTTGTGGGAGAATTTGGAGTATCCACAAGTCCATTCTATTCCAACAAGGTTCTTTGGGTGAATGATATGGCAGACCTTTACACTAAATACAACATTCAATGGACTTATTGGGATTATGGTCTTAACTCAGGCAATAAGTGGAGCGTAGTTAATCCTGATAGGACCGAGGTCAAGGAAAAAGCGGAAGCTCTGGACAAGCCTTATCCTAGGTTGAGTTCCATTGCGCCAGTAGAGTTTTCATTCGACCGAGATACAAAACTGTTCGAGGTCGTGTTCAATGGCGTTGGTAATGTTGAGACAGAAATTCGCGTTCCTTACCGATATTATCCTGATGGTTTTTCAGTCAACTGCAACTCGAGTCAATGGACCAAAAACTGGGATGAACCGAACAGAATTCTAACAGTCAACGCCTCTCTGCAAAGCACGGTGCAAATAACAATTAACCCAGGGCCCTCCCAGGGTAATGCCCTCATCATTGGCAAAGTCACTAACACCGAAACAGGAGTGGCCGTCACAGGGGCCACCGTTGCTGCTAATGGGTATCAGGCCACTATAGGGGCGGGTGGAACTTATTTGCTTGAGGTCGCATTGGGTACCTACAGTCTTACAGTTAGCGCGAACGGATACAAGGGAAAGACTCAGACATTAGACGCTTCTGAAGAAGAGACATACACTGTGGACTTTGCCCTGACGCCCCTATCACCTGATCAACCTAGTCAAGCTATACCTCGAAATGCAATCATTATCGGTGGTGTAGCAGCCATTATAGCAGTAGCTGCTACGGTAGCACTATTGGCTAGAAGAAAGAGAGCAAAAAGCGTTCACCGATAAGTGCCTGACTGCAGACACCACAATTGAGGCATTTGATAATCTTCATACCACATTTGTTTGGCGCGACTTGATAGTCTTTTGAGTTTCTTCTTCGAGTTCTTCAATTCGCAGCTAACAAGACTGCACTCTTGGAGCCTTCGTTTCTGAGCTTTTTGTAGATTTCAAGATGGGATCTTGCCACGTTTTCCCACGAATAGTTAAGAATTAGGGAGCTTAAAATGCGGCTCCAATCTCTGGTTTCATTGGATTTGTTGTTTAGTATCGTGAGAATTGATTTGGCGAGTTGTCTTGGGCTATTCGTTTCCCGCTCTATACAGACAGCGCCTAAGTCCTCGGTGGCTAATGCAGAAGGCACGTGTTGCGATGCAATGACTGGTGTGCCGCAAGCTAAAGCCTGAATGAGCGCAATCCCCCAACCTTCACTAGTAGATGGCATTACTAAAACATCGGCTGCTCTGTAAATTGTTGGCAAAACGTCCTCTATCGCATAGGGCAACTCGATAAAATACTCCTTAAGCGAGGGAAAAAGTCTGGCGTATTTTTCGTTCACTCTTCCAAGCACAAGTAATAATATTCCAAGGCGATCTAATTCACCGCTTTCACGCATGAAATCGAGCGCGTGTAGGAGATGTGGAAGACCTTTCCGCTCTTTTGATCCACCTACGTGAAGCAACACTTTGGATGATGATTCTATTTTTAGAGAATGTTTGGCATCAGCACGACTCACGAAATATGGATTAAACCTTTCCGGATCAAAGCCTGGTGGAATCACGTGTATTTTGCCAGCAACGAGGTTGCCGTACAACTTGCTCAGCTGATTTGCAACAGTGACGTTGTTAACGACGATTTTACTCGCTCTTTTTGCAGACAACAGCTCCAGAAACATTTGGAGCCAATAGTGATCGATCAAATAGGGAAGACGACGCATTCCCGCCTGTCCGATGACATTCGACTCTCTCGCAAATTCATGCGCCATAACATCGTGAATTGTAACGACAAATGGACTGATATTGTTCCTGACAAAGGGGTATGCTCTCAAATCAAGTAGGTGAAGTACATCAAATCCTTTCAGTCGATCCGATAAACGCCTGTACCTGATGTTTTTGATCACTAACCTCAGAAAATCGCTTTTCTTCAGTCTTCCAACACGCTTTACAGTTATTTTTCTGTGTTCTAGGGACGTGTAAGCATCTTCGTCGAAGTCTTCACACACCACATATATCTCATCAACATCGCTACTTTGTGCCATATATCTTATCAAATTAACAGAGAGATTTTCAACTCCACCTTTATGAGTCAAACACAGCCCGAAGAAGCATAGTCTCATTATTTATCATATCCGAAGCTCTTTATTCAGCACAAAAGCTTAGTTCACTAGGAGGCTTTCATAGAGGCTTATATGTCCTTTAACAGTGTTTTCTATGTGAAATTCGGAACCTTGCTTCAAGGCTTCTCTTCCCATTTGACACTTTAGCTCAGGGTCGCGCAAAAACCGCCTCAGTGCTTCAGCTATACTGTGTGGGTCCCCGATCTTCACAAGAAAACCCGTTTTGCCATGCTTAACTAGAGACTTGCTTCCAATCGTTTCTGTTGCGATTACAGGTTTTCCGTGAGCCCAGGCTTCAATTAACGGTATTCCAAAGGCTTCATAATAAGATGGCAAAACGAGTACGTCGCACCATCGCAGGTATTTTATTTTTTCTGGTTCAGAGAGAGGCCCCAATATTTTGACCACGTTGTTTAATCCCAAATCATCAATAATCTTTAGCACCGTCTCAAGATAACCCCAATCGGGACCTATGCAGGCTAGTTCGAGTTTGTTTTGATCGTAGCCCTTTTTAATTATTTCATTTATCGCGTATAACAGATTCTTGATTCCCTTTGCTTCGATAATTCTACCAACGAATACAATCTTTAGTTTTTCATCGTCCGTGAAAATTTGCGCGTTTACGAAATAGTGAGAGGGCACTCCTTCGGGTATCAGGGAGACTTTATGAGCACCATACGCCTTGGCGAACAGCTCTTTCTGCAAAGAACTTACAGCTACAATACGGTCCACACTTTTAAAAACCCTTTGCGGTATACCTAACAACCAGTAAATTCTGCCTTTTGCACTTGCGCCTTTATATGTTGGTGAAGGCATCCCAGCTGCATGCGGCGTGAGAACTAGGGGCTTTTCTGCTTTGAGCTTTTTCATCATGAGGATGAGGACTTCATTGCAGATTTTCGGGAAATCATGAACATGGACCACATCAAAGTCATCGCATGCTGCGATTGTCTCTCTGACATAAGATAGAGAGAGGGGTTGTTGATTCCATGAACCTCTGAAATCTAAAAGTTCGTTAAATGACACCGTATGAAGATTGTTAAGTTTCAGATCGAAGTCAAGAGCACTAGTTGACAAACTGGGCTTTATAGTGTGCAGGCGTACGTGAACTCCATGAGCTGCAAGCCCTTTTGCCAAATGGTAAACGTGAAGTGAAACACCGTTTATTACTGGAGGGAGAAAAGGCGACACCATCAAAATCTTCAAGTTAGTATCGCTTCCATGCTTGCTCATTGATTGCAGAAAATTTAATTCAGATAGATGACGTCATTTGCTAGCACGCTTCCATATGTAGGAAACGAGTTTTCGTCCTTGACATAGCCACGAATCTCTGAAATCCTGCTACATGTAACCAAGATTTTTCAGTCTTTCTGCAATCTGTTCTTCTTCTGACAAACGATGTTTCTTCTCCTTCGCTTCTTGCCATTTTCTTTCCCTTTTTTCGTATATCACCGGTCTTTTTGCAAGCTCGCTATTCTCCTCAAAAATCTCTTTTAGAACGCGACCGTCCACGTCTGTTGGGATAGGTAGACCGAAGATATGCAGAATCGTGGGAACCAAGTCATAAATAGTTGCTTCATCGGTTTTTTCTCCTCTTTTAATAGCAGGGCCATTGGCCATAAAAATCCCATTTAAACTATGGGTACCTGACCAACCTTTCCTGGAAAAATCCCATACATTTTGCGCCGAACCACTAAGAGGCGTAGACATGAAGGTATACCCATCTTCGGGGATTATGATCAAATCAGGAAGTTGATGTAGGTATTTACCTTCAAAAAGTTCCTCCTTTCTTTTTACATCTCTAACCACCTTTTCGCCTGATTTCGGATTCCTTAGATTCCTAATCTCATCTATCAACTCGTTCTCAAATCCCAGGTCGTTATCGTCAACTGTTATGTACATGCAATCCTGATCAACAGAGAGAACTTTGGTCTTTTTCCATAGAATATTTTGTGCCTGAGTGCTGCGTATCTTCTCTCTAGCTGAGCGTTGTTGGTTTATGTTAAAAAAGGCTCTACCAAACTTTATAAGTATATTACCCAGCAAACTTAACGGAAATCTCATATGATATGGAAAACCAAGTTTTATGCGCACGCGTTCAGTCATGTTTTTAAAAGAATGACTTCTGAGATGAAGGTAACCCCTTAGGTTCAACCACAAATTTAGTCGAAACGCTCCCTTTGATGCAGTTGCTCCATGGTCAGACATTATGATAGTATAGCAGTCTCCATTCACTGAATCGAGCAACTTGCCTATTCTCAGGTCCACGAGTTTCCAGCAATCTTCAATCGCATTTCCATATTTTGGGTCACCTTCTTCCATGTGTTTCCAGAAGTGGTGCTGAATTGGGTCTGTGAGGAAAATCACATGTTGAAAAAAGTCGAAGTCAGATTTCTTAAGAAGTTTCTCACCGAGCAGAAAATGTTTATTGATCAGATCGGCTATTTCTGATATCGCTTTGTCCTTGTCAATAGATAAGTCGAATTTTGGGTTTATTCTATAGCCGTCTTGTTTGATTTCTTTTTCTAGGTCTGGTGGGTATGTGCAACCTTCGTCTGGGTGTGGAGGACCTGTCACTAATACCCCGTTAACACACTTTGGTGGAAAAGTGAGGGGCATGTTGATGATTCCACATTTGAGACCGTGTTCTCCCAAAATATCCCATAATTCTTTGCTCTTGAAAGATCTCGAGGATACTAATGAGATGCTCTTATCGTTTTTGTCAAAAGACCACCAACCGATTGCGCCAAGTTTCCCCGGGTTTTTTCCAGTAGAGTAGCATTTCCACGCGGGAGATGTATAGTAATATTCACATGATTTCAGATTTCCCCAAACGCTGCTATCCATCAGTTTTTTAATGGTTGGAAGTTTACCTTCTTTGACTAATGGTTGTATTACATTCCAAGACCCGCAATCAATGCCTATAACTAACACTTTGACCATTTACGTTCCTCCGTTTTCGCAAACAGCCAATGGCGCAACTAAGTTTTCCATGCTACCAGCTCTCCATTGTCGTAGATGCGGTTGTGAGTGGTTGAAAGGTTGTCGATGTCTTCAACTACTCTGGTGAGATTATGGCTCAAATACAGCGGCATGTAGCGCTTACTGTAGACTTCCGTGTCTATTATGACTATGTCTTGAGGCGTCGTACCCTGCGCACGCGTTGTTATGACACGTCCCAAGGGAAGAACTTTATATGGGTCATAATAAAAGATGAGACCAAAGGTGGTATAGTAGTCTGCTACTAAGTTTACGTTTGCGTGTTGTGCGATGTAAGATGCCCCCGAAAGCACAAACTCGTTTATATAGGTTCTCCTCTGGGGCGAGTCAAAGCGGAATGAACTATTTTTGTCGTACAAGTATGTCGGAGCTGGATCGAAGGTTGCGAAGAGCTTAAAAGGTCCCGGAACGATGATTATCAATAAACATATCGCAAAAATGATCTTTTTGTAGGATTTGTTCTTGTCAAGTCGATACATTATCCTGGCTGTAAGAAGAAAGACTGGGATTAAGAGAAACAAAGCGTGTCTCATATCTGTAAGGTGTTCAATGAAAGTAGTAACGAAGACTAATGGCAAAGGTGCCAGAAAGAAACCGTACAAAAACAGTCTGTGCCGATTTTTTTCCTTCATCAAAATTAGAAAACCGCTGATAGATGCAACTAGAAGAAATAATAACCTTGCAAATGATAGAATGTCAATTATATTCATCGATGTCGTGATAGTACTTTCATATCGTGGCAATCCTCCCGCGTCTCTCATGTTGACAACGCTGCGAAGAATAGTGAAAAACCTTGCAGTGAACAAGGGAAGAATTATGTCACGGGCGTAAGTAGTCCAGTATAGAAACATGGAAGTACCCAAGAAAAGCCAAAGAGTCACAGGGAATAGGAACCGATCTTCTCTTGTTTGGCTTTCAGGTTTTCTGCCTTTTTTCCAAAATGGGAAACGAATGTTTTTCCCATACTTTGAAAGTGTGGTAAGCACGATTGTGAACCCGAGTATGTAGAATATTTCCATGGCGGTCAGATGATGGGCTATGGGAAGCACACCGAAAGAAAACAGGGACAATGCCAGCATTTTTTTGTCAGTTTTGCCTCCTTTGATAAAAAGATAGAAAGCCATGAGTGCTAAAGGATAAGCCATGCTTTGTCTTATTATCTGAGTGCCAAGCCACAGCATGTTTAGAGAAAACGTTGCGTATATCAGTCCAGATAAAGCAGCGATTCTCGAGTTTCCGAAAACGTGTCTTGCAAGCAAATATACGAAAAGGATGCTCGTCAAGTCAAGCAACGGGGGGAAATAGGTGAAAACATCGAACAAAGAAAGGCCAGTCGCTGCACTAACTGATATAGTCAGCACATGGACTAGAGGGAATCCAGAATAATCTCGCAGATTAGGAACCGCGGCATAAGGAAGAACACTAACGGTACCGTTTCTCTGAAATTCCATGGCGGCTGCCATGTCATAAACAGGGTCCTCGTACATTGGCTGATTAACCTTTATTATAGGTATGTATCGCAGACTCGGAGAAAGCAAAATCAGCAGGATGATCAAGCTTCTTTCAGAGGATGTGGTGAGAAAAGAATATACAGTGACCCCAGTAAGTATCGCAACACCAACGACGTATAAGATGAAGTCTCCTGCCAAAGTAGCAAGAAAGATAGAGACTAAGCTAACAAAGAACGCAGAGAAAAGAAATATTGTACGAATTTGGCTCATGTTAGATTTAGCCTCTTAAACTTGTGTTGAATTCAGCACTTTCGTGCAACAATTGAACCATGGAATTTCATTCTTTTTTAATAACTAAATGGAACAAATTAGTGAAGATGGATCCGAGGTACTCTTAAATGTAGCCTAACTTTCTCAGTCGGTCTTTAATCTTCTCCTCTGTTTCGTCAGACCGTGTTTGTTCTCCTCCCTCTTTTCTTTCAGCAACGGATGATTGATATCTGACTTCTCTCTTGCTCAGCTCTGATTCTGCCGCAAATATCTCTTTCAAAACCCTGCCGTTCATGTCTTTGTCAACAGGTAGATCAAAAATGTGCATGATTGTGGGTGTGATGTCATAAATTCTGGCACCTTCAATTTTCCTTCCTTTCATTATTTGTGACCCATATGCGAGGAAGATGCCGTTTTGCTTATGGTCACCATCTTTGCTTTCAATGAATATTCGGTTATATCCGACCCTTGCGTTGAAACCTCCTATGTTATCATCGATCTGGATCATTAAATCTGGTGCTCGGTCTAGATTTTCTCCTTCGTAAATCTCTTCTTTCTTGTACACCTTCGCCGCGACTTTCTCTCCATTTGCTGGGTCTTCAAGGTTTCTCAANNCTCAATTTCTGGATTATCTCATTTCTGATTCTTTCATAATCCCCAGAATCAACTGTGCCATTAGGTTCTCTACCTACCACATTGAGGTACAGGTCGCCGCACACATGCTCAGATGGCTGGGTGAAAACCACTGTTTTCTCCCAGTTGATGTTGGAATCCTCAACTATAAAGTAGTTTACCCTGGCGTTCAATGACCGTGAGAGTCTTGAGGGCACAAGCTTCATTATGGCCTTTATAATGGGTAGAAGCTTGAATCCTCTGAGTATGTTAGCTGTCTTAGTCCAGTTGGAGTTGTTCTCGGTTTTGAGCTCCAAGTAGCCCTCTTTCAATGCCCATTCATTTATGTTGAAATCTCTCTTCTTTAGGCCGAAGCCATGATCGGAAACGATTATGATAGTCGTGTCTTCCTCTATCATCGACAGAAGCGTTTGAAGTTCGCTATCGATCTTTTTGTAAAGGTCTAATATAATGCTCTTATTAGTCCAAAACCTGTGTTGAATCCTATCTGTGGCGACNNAAATCCCATCTCTCCCTTAACAGAAGCCTGATGGCTTTGAACCGTTTCTCAAGCACTCGGTGAACTCTTTCCAAATACCTTTCATCTTCTTCTCTCTTCGCAACAGTTCTCGCAAATTCATAACGTTCCTCCACATCTGAGGCTATGTCAGCGTCTAAGACATCAACCTCGTAGCCACCAACCGCTTCATCAAGTTTGTTCTTCAGAGTTTTAGGATACGTCAATACTTCTTTGTCCAAATACAGGAAGCCTGCTAACATGTAGCCGTTTACCCTCGAAGCTTCGTGCACGTTCGGGGGGTTTACAACTATCACGGCTTTGCCCGCGTCACTGAGGATATTCCAAACGTCAGTTTCCTTAGTGTACAGAAATTCAGGTTTAAACTTGTAACTTCCATTTTGCCTGGACGCAAAATGTGTGAAGCCCAGCTTCCCAGGGTTTTTTCCAGTTGAAATCGCATTCCAAGCAGGAATTGTCCACGGGGGGATTGTTGATTCCAGCTCTCCGTGAACTCCCTCTTCAATCAGTTTCTTGAATGTGGGCAGATGTCCTTGGCTAGCCCAAGGTTTGATTAGATCCCAAGTGGCTCCATCTATTCCGATCAACAACACTTTCATAGCATCACAAACACCTGTAACTTACATTGTGCAATAACTTCGTTCAGTACGAGTGCCAACAAAATCATGCTCTGGTTCCAATTCATAGCGGGTGAATGCTTTTTCTATCAACATAAATAGATTTAAAATCTAGAAACTTAAATTGGTTCATGCGGGATACTGTTGAGTTTCGACATTGCCATAGTGGGAGGGAGTTTCGCTGGATTATCGGCAGCCCGTGAAATATCACAGAAGTGTGACGCTAACATAGTCATAATTGAAGAAAATCCTGAGATAGGAAAACCCGCCCGATCCTCAGCTTTCACCTTCGCAGATACGATAAACCAATATAAGCTTGACAAGGCAGTAGCTCGATATTACAGCAGGGTTGGATATTACTCTTTTTTCGGAAGTAAAGCATTTTTTGAGCTTGGCGGTCACAAGTTAGCAGCCTTAGACTGCACAGGGGCATGCCGAGAAATGCTTAACAAGTCAAAAAAGACCAATATAGATATCCTCAGTGGCGCTAAAGCTATCGGGATTACGAGAAAGAATGGAAAAATGAGTATTGATATCGCAGGAAGAACTGAGAAACCTGTTAGATGCGATCTCCTAATAGATGCTTCCGGCGCTTCGTTCTTCAGCGCAAGATTCGTTCCTTTCAGAATCCCGCGTTTCTATTCTCAACCTTATGGTTTTGAACTGGAAAACTGTGACATTCCTGAGGACTTTTTGGATCAGTTGTCACTTTTCGTCGGTACCTCAATAGGGAGCGGAGGAGGCTGGTTTTACCCTATCGCCAAGACGGTGTGTAGATTCGGTGTCGCCGAGATAACGCGAACTCCAAATTTTCCGATTGGCCGGCTTGTGAAATATTATGACTTTGCCAAGCAGAATATGCGACCTTTTTCATGGATGATTAAGGATGCAAAGCCTCGCGCGATGGAAGCCGGCACGATTCCAGCTGAGCCGATGAAACATTTGGTATTCGATAATGTTATGAGAGTTGGAGATTCTGCTGGTCACGCGACGCCCCATTTTCTGGAGGGTGTGAGGCCGGCACTTGAGTTTGGAAGGTTGTGTGGCAGCATAGCTGCAGAGGCATATCAGAAACGCGACTTCACAAAGAGATTTCTGCAAAAATACGAGAGATTGTGGCATAAACGGCACAAGCTATCATATCTGTATCTTCTTTCTTCTGGAGAGGTATTTTTCTCGTATGACGATAGTGGAATTGAGAGAACGGTTATTACTGCAGCAAGAGCAAAACTGAGTTCAGGATCATACTTGAAAGGCTTAAAGGGTGAACAGGCATTCCCCTATGCTTTGGTTGCGTCTAAGCCTAGTTTTGATTATTTGAGAAAGTTTGTCAGATTTGCGTTCCACAATTTGAGATGGTTTCTAGAATAGTTGTTTTGTTGTTATGACCCATGGAATAAGAGTGGCTTGATTAATGCAAGACCAACATTAAAGATTTTTCTTACGTTATAGTATCTTTCGAGGAAAATCTGGACTTTCATGTACTCGTTGACATGGTTTTCTATTCTTTCAAAGATTCGGCGTTGAATTGCTATTTCCTGGCCAGTCTCAACGTTCCATCTCTCTTGATATTTGCGGAGTGCATTCTCAGAAACGTCGCCCTGAGACACGGCTTCAGTTACGACACTTCCGGCCAAAAATCCTGCTTTCATTGCAGTGTATATGCCAGCTCCAACCATTGGGTAAACCTGACCTGCGGCATCACCTACAACCAATATACCGTCTCCGAAAATTTTAGAACTTGGTTTAACTGGGATACAGGCTCCCTTAAGATTAGACATATCGGATATTTTATTTGGCTTTGAAAGAATCTTTGATGCTATGGGATGTTTGTAGATGAGGTAGTTGAGATTTTGAATGAGCTTTCCTGGCAAACTGGATAGAAGACAGCCAAGTCCCACAGTGTATCCATCTTTCTTAGGATAGATCCAACCGTAACCGCACGGGGATACTTTATTCCCATAAAAAACAAAGTACGTGTCATCTCTAACTTTAGATCTACAGTGAAGTTCATATTGAACGCAAAGGGCGACATCGGAAGTATCAAGATGAGATTGAAGACCTGCTGAGCGTGCAGTTACCGAATGAAAACCATCAGCTGCGACAACTACGTCCCCGAATATTTTTTCCAAGCCTTTAGAGGAACGAGTGATTATACCAACGACCTTATGGTTCCTTTTCAAAACTTGGATACATTGGGTTGAATTGAACAAATTTGAACCCGCAGCTATGGCCGAATCTGCTAGGTAGCGATCAAATTTCTCCCTGTAAACGGTTGCAGACTTCTCCTCCGCTCTAATTACCCATCGATTCTCTCCGCAAATGCAGACCTGCTGCGGATAGCATTCAACAACGCTGTCTTCTATGTCAAATTCCCTCAAAATCCTAGGTTCCAAGCTTCCTGCACATACCTTCAGCCCGGCTTGCTTGTGCTTTTCTATAAGGGCGACCTTTAATCCATTTTCTGCACATACTTTAGCTGCAGTCGATCCTCCCGGACCAGCACCAACAACAATAACATCATAATTCAAAAAGATAATCTCCTAGAATGTGTAACTCTAACGGAATTAATAAGAGAGGGCGGGGCAGGAAAGACGAAAACGGCGTCAAACCAATGCGAATGGGAGCCGGAGTCAAATTTGGACCATGTCAGTGCGCATGTAAAAATAAAAGCATTCTACTTCGCATCCTCAACATAACAAACACTCATTCCAAGACTCTTAACCACTCATAATAAAGCTTCAAGTTTTCTTATAACCCTAAGACCAATAGGCGCGCGTGCACGTTGGAGCTTGTGAATCATCTTGAGATGTTTTGAGCCCATCCAGTTCCATTCGTTAGAGTCATTATTGTTCCGTTTAAATATGTGAATGTTCCGTTCATTCTTATGTTACTGATGTTATAGTAAGGCTCAGTTGCACTTGCCATATGTTGAAAGCCTTGGACCTGTCCAAAAACTTCAAGGGTGCCGTTGCTCGTGATAGCGGAGAGGGAAATCTCTATAGGAACAAAAAACCGCTTTGCTGGGTTGTAAGCCCAATCTAAGTATTCTATCGAAAAATTGTCAACTACAAGGTACTGCTCCTCTCTCATCAAGTAAATGCCCCCATCTGTATAATCATCTATGGAGGTGAGTAAACCGTAAAGTTCATCGAAGTGAAACCACACAAAATCCATATTCCCAGCATCTTTCGGGATCCATCGATCCGCCCAAAAGTGCTCGAGTAAGCCGTAACCGTTCAGTTGGACTATATTTCCGCTGCTTACAAATACGCCTTCTACAGTGGAGAAAATTTCGTATCCCATACTTTCACCTAGTGAAGGTGAGTAGAATGGATCTCCTTGGTTAAACCAGAAAGGCATCCCTCTAGTATGAAACTTGAGCTCAATGTAGCCGTTCCTTGAAGAAGCTCTTGCAATGTGAAGATCAGGTGGTTGGAAGGTGAATTCAACTTTTAACCATTGGATATTCCATCTCTTGACGAAGCGCTGCTTAAGAGTGTAAATGACCAAATCTGGGAGTTTCTGAACTGTTATAGGACCTTCAGCTTTGACCCTGACGAAGGGATTTTCTTCAATGATATTGTGGGTTCCGTTGAAGTATATGGAGGCTGGTTCATTGTCAAATTTGATCCTTGATATGTCTATGTCTGTTGGTCTAGATACCAGATAGAAGTCTATGTAATAGTCTCTGCCGTCGCTTCCCTTCATGTTAGCCCAAAAGTCGAAGTCTTCCCAGTCAGTTAATTTGAGCAAGTCATCACTAAGTCTGATGGGACGTATAGTGTAGATAGGCTCTGTTACTCTAAAAGTTGCACTGTCTGTTGCGGTGGCTCCACCGTTGTCAAAAACTGTGCAAACGACTATGTAATCTCCTGCGGTTGATGGAACATAATCATACAACCAAGTTGTAGAGTTTAGTCTATGAAATCCTGATGAAATGTCACTCCCATTTAGTGTAACCTCGGCCCCTATAAGGTATCCATCTGTATCGCCCGCGGTTATGTAGATAGAAAAAGTTTCGTCAACAAAACCCTCAGTCGGAACAACATTTACTGTGACAAACGGCGGTTCGTTGGTCGTTGTCGTCGTTAGAGCCAAGGCTTGATTTATCAGGAGTGACACGAAAACTGCCGCTGCAATTAAGTCTATCAATCTTTTGAAGTTAAAAATGGTCATTTCCCTCTCCCTTCTCATTCAAATTACGGGCTATATTCTATTTTAATCTTTGGCATATACCAGAAGAATTCATGGTGATCCACCATACCCGCTATATAGGTGGCCCCGTTGCTGTGATGAATACAGGTATGCCGATGTAGGCCAGAAATGCTGCTTCAACCGTCGCAAAAGATTTGATATACCGAGTGTGTACCGTATAGTAAGGTAACTCTCTGGTTTCCTTGAGGGGTATCATCGGACCATATCCTGCAAACTCGATATATAGAGGGGGTATTGGTCCTACTCCTTCCGGCAAACTTGCGAAGACCGTCCTGTCTGCTCTCCATACTTCCAGCTTTTCATCTGCAACTGTATAAGCATCGTAGTCAGGGTTGACCGGTGAGAACCCTGCCTCTAGGAGGGCTTCGCATTTCCCTGTCGGTTCGTCTGTGACACTTGCCACGGGAACATGGGCGCCATAAGATTCCACCCAAATGTAGAATGTCAATATGTCATGTGGCCCAAACGACGTGAATTTGAAGTTCGCAGCCTCAATAATGCTTGGTAAGTCTGTTATTATCCCTTCTGGAAAAAACGCCTTGCCAAAGCTACCTAAGTACCAATAAGTCACGCTTTGATGGTGAGCACTGGCGAGAGAAGGAGTAGCAGCAAAAACTGTGATCATGAGAAAAGCCGATGCAACGACCAGAAACTTCATATAACCATATCCTTCCCAACTTTGGTATTTTCATAGCGTTCCTAACTCGGAGCTAAGAGGAAGAAGTGAAGTTTTTCTGCACGCTCCCCCTAGTTACGCTTCGAATTAGATTTGATACCCGCATGTAATAACACTTTTGTACTATTTCTCTGTGTTTCTCTTCCTAAATGTGAATAATATGTTTCAGAAATGAATGGACGCATGCCGGGATGCTATATCTTGTCGTCCTATGAAATCTAAGTGAAGTCACCAATGTTTGTAGAGCATCTCTCGATGGCCCAATCAATTTAGAAAATCAAAAAAAATACTACAATCGATACAAAGATGGCTCCCCACATCGGACCTATAGCATTGTAGACAACCCTAGGAATATATTTCCTAAGGTAGTACCAAAACCCGAAACCAAAGAGGTAAAATAAGCCTAGAAAAAAGAGAAACTCAAGGGAAAACCAGCCGAGGAAGAAAAGAATTAATACCCCAGAAACAGCAAGCACCACACATATTCTGCTTATCACTTTCGCGGCTTCTTCACCGTAAACAATCGCAACAGTTTTTTTTCCAGTATTAAGATCAATATCGCGGAAGCGTCGCTCATGGATCAATCTCCAAAAAACCTGTGTTAGAACAAAAAAAGGTGTAACAACCACTGCCCTAGAATCGATGGTGCCTAAGATTGCATAGCCGAAGATGAAGGGCAAGAAACTTCCAGCAATTTCTCCCAATGTGGAGAACGGAAATTTTTGTTTATACCTAATCGGAGGAACAGAATAAGGGGTGCTCAATGTCACAATTAACAGGGCAATAAAGAACGAAAGCTCGGACACGAACCATGAGATTGCCAATCCTATCAATAACATGATTGTAGAAACAAGTAGTGCATCTCGAACCGAGATTTCTTCAGAAACAACGATTTTCTTGTTCGTATACTTGCTTTTAAGTTTGTCCTCCTCTACGTCGAAACAATCGTTGATTGCCATAAGATAACATAAGATGAGTAGGAGGCTTAGAAGACCCCCAAAAAATTGGAAGGGGTTGAAACTAACTTTGAAGACCTCGATGGAGTATAAGAAACCCAGTGCGGATACAGCTATCGGTTTGTTAATTGTTTCAAGTTCCACAAGATGATTGAAGGCAATAAGTGTTTTAAGCACGCCAGAATTGCGCGATATCTGTTTCTCAACTTCAAACCGCTTCAGTTGCTTCACGAAGCTCCTTTTGATTCATTCAGAAATATACGACTGAGATTCTTATGAAATAAAGGTGGAAACCTGCTCAACTTGAAACTTTCCAAAGAGATCGAATATNNAGTTACCATACTAAAGAGACTGAGTAAGAGGCACATTTGTGAATGTAGAAAAGCAAATAGGGTCGTTAAAGGATTAGGCATTCTTTTGCTTGGAGACGCCAATTTTGAGAAGATTAACAGCACCATAGCTGTCATAAGAAGTGCTGCTGAGATAATGGCGATCAATGTGCGAAATGGGTTAGTTATGATCATCAAAACGAAGAAAAACGCAAGAACCAAGAGTAAGATTGGAGAGACAATGTGCATGAAAAATTCACTTGGCAAGATTATGAAACCATATTTTCCGTAAGCAAGATTGAAAATGAGATATTTGAATCTAATGAACTGCTGGATTAAACCTAGTCCCCTCCGCTGCTTTTGTTTTAGCCTAGCTCTTAACGAAGGAGGCGCATATTCATAGAATTTTGCATCTGGATCGTACACCGCTTTATAGCCTTTCTCTCTCACCTTAATTGCAAGTTCTGTATCATCTGCAGCACTATTGCTTGATACTCCTTCAATCAAGTCTCGTCTGAAAGCCGCGAGTTCACCATGAAATATAGGAGTAGAGTCAAGTCGAGATTCTCCTATTCTGATGATCTCAAATAAACTTCGGTAGCTTCTTTCAGTGCCAGCAGCTAGTGACTGTCCCGTATTTAGAAGAACTTGCCTCCCGCCGACCGCCCCAACCGAAGCATCCGCGAAGTTAGATACTACTTGCCGAAGAGCATCTTCATGCAAGAGGCAATCCGCATCGGATAGAATAAGTATGTCTCCATTACAAAGGCCCCAAACGTCATTAAGGGCACATGCCTTTCCCTCCCTTGATTCTTGCTTAACTAGAAGGATGTGAAGCTCATCGATGTTTTCATTAATAAAATCTTGAACAAGATTGGGGGTATCATCTGTTGAAGCGCTGTCAATAACAATTACTTCAATTAGGTTCCTTGGATATTCCAGCTCCTTAACGTTATTCAATTTTTGAACAATAACTTCTTCCTCATTGTATGTGGGAACAATCAGAGTGACCAATGGGGTGATTGGACTTTTTTTGATATTGTTTGGCTTTCTTGCCGAGAAAACCATTAGAATATAGTAAGCGATGTAGAAAGTAACGAGTACGCCAATACTTGACCAGAAAACTAGTTCAATAACGTCCAAGGTCCTCACCTTTCGCCTCAGATCTATTTTTCTCAAAATCTTCAGAGGTTAACTACTTTTCAGTTTGGATAGAAACAATCACTTCTTCACGACATTGGGGGACCTTCGTAGTCTCCACTCCAGAATCAGAAAATGCCAAAGAATATACACGCTGTTTCTAGGCGCGCGCACATAGATCATTTAATTATATTACTTTGAAGTTAATCTGTTTCTTATTTGACGTCTATCGATGAGTTCCTCTAAGATAGTTCTCAAAATGCGGAACCCATCTCGAAAAACGTTTAGGTTCGATTTGCCTTGCCGTCTCCTGAATTCAACACTCGGGACCTCAATGACCTTGAGTCCCAGTTTCATAGCCTTAATGAAAACCTCTGTTTCGATCTCAAAGTTTTTCCCCTTCAAATGGGGATTTAGTTTCTGAATCGCCTCTTTTCTAAAAGCTGCAAACCCGTAACACAAATCCGTGTAATTGACTGACCAAAACCAGTTAACTAACAAAACGAAAAATTGATTTCCAATTTTACGAATCAGATTTATGTCCTCTGAGTATCCATAAGGTAAGAAACGTGAACCCTTTGCCAAATCTGCGCCCGAATCCAAGGCTTTAATCAGCAATGGTATTTCCTTAGGATTCATTGATCCATCAGCATCCATCATCACAACCATATCATCATTAAGATCTGCATGGTTAAACGCTTGGCGCAAAGCAGCACCCTTTCCCCTTCCATTCTGAACAATAACATTAGCTCCAAGTTCTTTAGCATTCTCAACAGTTCTATCCCTAGAATTGCCATCGACGACCAAAATGTTTTCATAACCCGTTTGATTTAATTCCCGAATTATCTCTGCTATGCTTCCCTCTTCATTGCGGGCAGGAATTATGACCGTGACGCCTTGATGCAAAACTCTATTCATTTTTCAATTTCCTCACAATCGCCCATTCGCACGCGTCCTTTTCCCACTGTTTTCTGAGCGTTTGCTACGTTACAAAAGAGCAAGAAAACGCCAAAAGCCAGAAAGGAACATGATGCGTTTAAGATCGCGTTAAGGCAAATTCATACCAGTGCAACTAACGAAGAATTGAATGCTCATTTCTACAAGACTAGTTTTTGCTTCTGCCATTCGTCATCGTTTTGGTCGTATTTAAGCTTCTGTGAAGTTTATGCGTTGACGTCTTCGCCAAGCCTCAAACAGCAAAAACAACAATATGGCAAATGCAAATCCAAAGTAATTTGTCAACGATGTCATCAAATCTGCATTTAGTGAGTTATGCGAAACAAGAATTTCAGTTGCAATCCAAAACCCGTACGAAAGAGCGGCAAGAATTGTGGCTAGACGTACGATAGTTTTTGTTGCTCTGCTCTCAATGCGCGAGCCCGCTTTGGAGTAAAACTGTTTTCCCTCATTTCGCAGCCTAGTTGAATATATCAGTGTTCCAGTTAGCTTTGCTATCATCAGTGCAAATACTGCAATCAGGAAAAGTGTCCAGCCCGGTACAGTGTCATCGATATCTACTGGGACTTCTTTCTCACCAATGTTATTGGCTTTGTCGTACACCATAAGCTTCACAAGGTAGGTGCCAAGCATGCATGTTTATGATGCACCATGCCTTTTCCAAGGCTCACTCTTCTGTGTTTACATTTGCGCGCGCTTTCTTTGCGACCAAGCTTTTAGTTCCCTCAGAAGTCTCCAATGTTATAAAGATACATTCTGCTTTCGAGTGCACTCGCATTATGGCGGCAAAGTACCGAAGAACCAGTAGTAATAAGCCACCACAGAAGCTGCAGCTATAAGGATAATGACTAATACGAGCCAATATTCCTTAAACCATTTACCCACGAAGGCCATTTCGCGCGCGCGCAGTTCTTTTGGGGTTACAACTTTTTCCTTCTTTTTTCTTATTTTGGTTATGTACGTACCTGTTCCAATCAATGCAGCACTTGTCAGTGCGAATGATGCAATCAGGGCCAGCGTCCAGCCAGGCACAGTGTTGTCAATGGTTACAGAGATTACTCTCTCAGAGATATTCCCGGCTTTATCATATACAGTAAGCTTCACGATGTAAACGCCGTCAGTATATTTCGTTGTATCCCAATAGTAAATTTCAGAACCTTGTTGGTCCCATGTCTGAACAAGTTCTCCTGAAATGTACAGCTCCATCTTATTAAAGTTAGTATCGTTGCCAGTGACTCTTATAGGCACAACACTTTTGAGATAACTTTCATGAGTCGGATCATCAATCCTGGCTGTGGGCAGATACCTATCAGTTACTGTATAGGAGTAAATATCCAAAGTGGCCACATTTTGAGCGTAATCGAAAGCCCAGATGGTGCAAGTGACCGATGTCCCATAAGGTAGGGGAGGTATCATCGCCGTGTATAGCTTATCTCCCAGCGCCATCGTGATGTTTGTCCATGCCGAACCATTCCAATAGCTGAGTATTACCAGTTTTACGCCGCTGGCATTAGGTGGTTCGCTGACATTAGCAGATATAATAACGGTTTCATTGTACTTCGGCGAAACAGGAGTTCCTCCCACGTATGAAATAGTCGGCGGTTGAAAATCCGCCACTTTATAGGATTGCGTCCCCGAAACTATTAGTTCTCCTCTCGCATGTTGTGCAGTGACTTTATAGTACACGGCTGTATTGTACGGCTGAGACGGAATTAGAGCGGTGAAAATACCAGTGCTAGGCATCATACCGACACTGACCCAATTACTATTTGCTGATGTTGAGTAGCTCAAAACTACAGGCCCGGTCAAGATTCCTCCGTCCGCGGCATATGCTGTTACGGTTACATTTTCATCATAACTCGGTGTTTGCGGATAATTCGATACTCCTACTTTTGCAACTACTGGATCATATGTGGCATAAATCGACGTCTCTACAGGATAGAATTCTGGAGAGCCAAAGGTTGGTGAGAAAGAGTAACTGTAGAGTTCAGGGGTTCTTGCAGTTTGGTCAGGAAAACCAGGGTCGTAGGCAATTATAGCGTTCTCGGAGTTTTTCCAAGACATCCCGTAAAACCCAGAAAACAGGAAAGTTCGTGGAATAGTAAAGTTGTGCCAGCCTATTGAAGTGATTGCTTCGCTTTGACTTTGAACCAAGAGTATTCCATCTGGATTCGTATAAATAGCAACTTTGGCGTCAAACCCTGAATTGCCAAACCACATTGAGATGGAGGTAACCCAGCCGTTTTCGGGCATGAGGTGCCTAGTTATCTCTTTGTAATCTTTATATGAGGTGGCGTTGTACTGTCCAACTTCTGTTTTGCCAAACTGATGAGCCTCAATAGTGACAATTACATTAACATTGTCAGACCCAATTGCAATTCCCTGCTCAGACAAAAGGTTAAACGTAAATGTGTAGTCGCCTGACGCAATCATTGCCGACAACGGCAGATTTAGTAGTGGAATACTAGACCATGTTTCACCCTGACTAACGTTTACTACGCCGCGATCTTCGTGCCACAGCACTCGCCCAGATTCATCTGTTAGTGTAAGTACTTTGTTCAAGTTTATCATATTGTAGTCAAAAGTTGCAGAAACGTTGATGTGACAAATGGTTCTCCAAATTCGTAGAAAACTTTGTTAGCAGTTAGACTTGGTTTAACAAGCGGGAAAACTGGGTTCTTGCTGAAGTACTCAGCAAATGCCGTGACGTTCTTCTCGCTAACAGGGTCATGCGTGAGAGCAATCATGGCGCGATAAGTCTCTGTGGTTATATTGTAATCGACGTTGAACTCGTGGACTGCCCCGAACTCGGTACCACCACGTCCATTTGCGTTTGTGAAAGAATCAGATTTCCACTCAGTTATGCTAGAGGAAATGCCCAGGTCATAAACGAGGATAATGTTGTTCGTTCCGTCGCCTCCAAGGCTCGTGTTTGAGAAGGGAGCTGCAACGCCGAAGTATCCTGTCTCGTCTCTGGGAAGCTCAGGATAGTTCGCATAATCGTTTTTATAGGTTGATATGGAGACGTTGTAGCGGTAGGCATATGTTGTGTTAAAAAGATAAAATGTTGCATCGTTGTTAAATCCGGTTGTACGTATCAAATAGATTGGATACCAACGATAATTGCCTTGTATAACGGCGTATCCCTGTGTGTAGAGTGTTCTTTCTAGAAATATTAATCCGTCGTTGCGTATTAGCCACGTAGACTTCACATAATTTGCATTGCCGTGCGCATCTTCGAAAATACCACCACCTGTATCCATGATTCTAGTAGTAGCCTGCAGAATGACATAGTCCAAGCCATCCTTTGTGCCATTTCCAAGAATCGTCAATGTTGCGTTTCCATCTCCGCCTGTGGAGCCTACTGCTCTAAAGTTCTCTATGTTAGGATTATATAAAATTGAAGAGAACAAAGGATAAAGATTATGTGGACTCGGCTGCTGATAAGACTGATTAGCAGGCAAAACCAGATTATGAGCCCGCAACGGATCATTACTCAAATCGTAGTAGCGTGTAACCTCACCTCCATTAGTAGCGTTGAAATAAAGTTCAAATCCATTAGTTAGTGTTACGTTTATCCCTTGGCTATCACGAGTAGTCAAGATGCCTTCTGCTTGCTCAGCATGTACAAAGCGAACATGAACTATCAAGTCTATATGTATCAAAGAGGCTAATATAACTAGAGACACAAGAAAAGAAACAACTTTGTTTACTTTCAGTTTCCTGCTCATTCATAATCGAACTCCTTCGATCATACGAAACTCCCTTCGTTGTAAACTTCCACGCCTCAGATTGTCCGACACATAACAAGATGCATGCATGGTAGCTACATTATCGTTATACTATTTAAAGAAGTAAGAAAAGAGCTTCTGGGGGAAAAACCTAGAGCTTTTCTCCATTTTTCTAAAGAGGTTCGGTAAAAGGCATGCGCAGGCGCGTGTATTCAGATTTAGGTCAAAAGACTTTTTGGAGTTTTTGATTTCGCTGGTGTTGGCGCATGAGTCT
>JABAOD010000197.1_pt4 | contig 21792 bp, 24 predicted proteins | sample 7062151 | NCBI WGS metagenome assembly JABAOD01 (sample SAMN14538626, study PRJNA623070) | marine sediment metagenome | biome: marine biome [ENVO:00000428]; feature: marine pelagic biome [ENVO:01000023]; material: deep marine sediment [ENVO:00002113] | place: India: Gulf of Khambhat ... | reverse complement strand
ATATCGCAAGGCGGTCAACGCCTCGAATGCACAGCACATTGTGGCGGAGGTTAACCCCGAGAGCGGCAAAGTCCTGATTTACGCCGAAAAAGAGGTTGTCGATAGCGTAAACGACGAACGCACCGAAGTCACGCTCGAGGATGCCCAGAAGGTGGACCCGGAAGCGGAAATCGGGAGCATCGTGATCGTCGAAAGCACACCTGCCAATTTCGGACGAGTGGCCGCACAAACCGCCCGTCAGGTGATCCAACAGCGCATTCGAGAGGCGGAACGCGATGCCCAATACGACTACTTCGGCAATCAAACCGACGAGATCGTCAACGGGGTCGTCCAGGCGGTCAGCTACCAGGCGATCACTCTCGGTCTGGACAAGCGCGCCGAGGGCATCATGCCGCGCAATCAGCAGATACCGGGCGAGCGCTTCCGGGTGCACGATCGCGTGCGCGCCCTGTTATTGGAGGTAAAGCAGACCCCAAGGGGCCCCCAGATCATCCTTTCCCGGGCGCACCGGAATTTCCTGCGGCGCCTGTTGGAGGACGAAGTCCCCGAGATCTATCATGGTTTGGTGGAGATTCGGTCCATTGCGCGGGAGCCGGGCCACCGGTCGAAAGTGGCGGTCGCCGCCCTCCAGGCCGGGATTGATCCGGTGGGCGCCTGCGTCGGGATGCGCGGCGTGCGCATTCAGGCGATCGTCCGAGAGCTCAATGACGAAAAAATCGACGTCATCGAATGGAACAGCGACCCGGCAGCCTATATTGCCAAATCGCTCAGCCCGGCGCGGGTGAACGGCGTATACCTGGACAAATTTACAGAAGGCACAAAAACCGCGACCGTCGTGGTTCCTGAGGATCAGCTCAGCCTGGCCATCGGCCGCGATGGCCAGAACGCCCGGCTGGCAGCCAAGCTCACCGGCTGGCGCATCGACATCAAGAGCCTGCCGGAAGCGGCTTCCGACGCGCTCTACAAGTTACAAAATGATCCCGACTACGCTGAAGATGCGGAAGCCGAGGTTGAAGTGATCCCGCAGATCGAAGCGATCCTGACCAAGAAGACGGAAGGGCGACCCGTCACGCCAGAAGAGTACCAGGTGCTCAGCAAGTTTGTCGACCGGGTCGAACAGGGCGTGATCCGCCGACAGCAGGCCGAGCTCCAGGCCGAGCAGGCGCGTCAGGAAGAAGCCATGGCCACCGTACCTGGGCCGGCCCACGCAATGCCTCTGGAAGACCTGGGGCTTTCCACCCGGTGGGTCACGCTGCNNTGCTCACTGAAGCCGGGTATGCGACGGTCGGCGACCTGATGGTGCAAATGTATCTGGATTCCGATCAAATCCTGGCGTTGAACGGAATCGGCCCAAAGGCCATGGAGGAAATTGAGGCCAGGTTGGCTGTCGTCGAATTTCCGGTCGAAGAGGTGGTTGAAGAGGCAGAAGAGGTCACCGAACCGGTCGCAGAGACGCAGCCGGAGATCGAAGAAGCCGTGGCGGCTCTGCCAGAGGTTGAAGAGCAAGCTGTGGCCGAGGAAGCGGAGGTCGCAGAGGCGGTCGCCGAGGCTGAACTTGAGGAAGCTGAAGGCGTGCCGTTGGAAGAGGTTCTGGAGGAAGAACCCGCTGCAGAGGTGGCCGTCGAAGAGCCGGTCGAGGAGGAAATGGAGGCTTCCCTTGAAGAACTCTTCACCCCGGAGGCACTGAAACTCTCGCCCGCTTTCATTGAGGATGAGAGCGAAGAAGAGGAAGAAGACGAGGAAGCCCTCGACGAGGCCAAACGCGGCAAGAAAAAGAAAAAGAAAAAGCGCAAGAAACACGTCGAGATGGAATACGACCCCGACCAAGACGTTATGATCGTCAAACGCAAGCATAAGCGCGATCAGGACGAGTGGGAGGATGACTGGGACTACTAGCGAGGCTGTCTCGGGGCTCAGAATCTGTCTCCCGCCGCGCCGGACCACGCGTATGATTCGATAGACAACACTCCAACCCAAGAACGCTGGTGGAATCAACGAGTGAGCAGGAAAAAAAGGAGAAGAGGGAGACACGTGCCGCAGCGCACGTGCGTGGGTTGCCGATCGGTCGTCGCCAAACGATCATTGATCCGCATCGTAAATGGTCCTGAAGGCGTGGCCGTTGACCCATCAGGCAAACTGGCTGGCAGAGGTGCATATTTGCATGCGCTGCGTTCTTGTTGGGAACGTGCTTTGAAAGGATCGCTGGATCAGGCCTTAAAAATTGAACTAACTGCTGAAGACAAGAACCGTTTAATCGTGTTTATGGAAACCCTTCCGGAAGAGTTGCCTTCTGTGGAGGAAGGATATGCTGGTGAATAGCGGCAAGAGTCTTCATGAAGACTCTTGCATCGGCCAGCGAGCGGTGTGTGTCGAGATGAGCGCGTAGGTCTTTACGCCTCAGCGGGTGGCGTAAGCTGGGGACCCATCAATCCCCCGGTTTACCCCACCACTTGAGACGGAACTGGAGCCGGGCCTCCTCGCTCATGTGAGCACGCCGTCAGCGGCCTCAAGGAGGTGCCATATGAGCGAGAATGGCCATAGCAACAAATCGATTGAACTCCCTTCGAGCCTGACTGTCCGGGAGCTGGCGGAAACAATTGACGCCAGCCCGATTGAGGTCATCAAAACCTTGATGGCCAATGGGGTTATGGCGAACATCAATCAGCAGATCGACTTCGATACCGCTGCGATTGTCGCCGCAGAGATGGGCTACGAAGCCACACCGACGACTCCAGAGATCATCGAAACTGAGGACGCGGGGGAGATCCCCATCTGGCGGCAGCTGATTGCCGATGAAGACCCCCAGCTGCTGTCGGCTCGCCCGCCGGTGGTGACCATCCTGGGTCATGTCGACCACGGAAAGACCACACTGCTGGACGCGATTCGCCGCACGAACGTGGTTGAGGGCGAGGCAGGGGGCATCACGCAACACATCGGCGCATACCAGGTCGAGCACACCGGACGCAGGATCACATTCCTGGATACGCCTGGTCATTCTGCATTCACCGCCATGCGTGCGCGCGGCGCGCAGGGGGCCGACGTGGTCGTCCTGGTCGTAGCGGCGGATGACGGCGTCATGCCGCAGACCCGCGAAGCCCTGGATCACGCCAAGGCCGCAAGAGTGCCAATCGTGGTGGCTTTGAACAAGATCGACAAGGCAAACGCCAACCCGGAGCGCGCCAAACAGCAGCTGGCTGATGTCGGGTTGGTCCCCGACGAATGGGACGGTGACACGATCGTTGTGCCGGTCTCAGCCAAACAAAAACTGGGACTCGAGGACCTCCTGGAAGCCATCCTGCTGGTCGCCGACAACACCGAAATTCGCGCCAACCCCGAAGGCCCGGTGATCGGGACTGTCATCGAGGCGGAACGCGATCGTACCCGCGGTGTCTTAACGACCTTGCTGGTGCAGAACGGCACGCTGTCGGTCGGCGAAGTGGTCCTGGCCGGGACCGCATACGGCCGCCTGCGGGCCATGTTCGACCATCTCGGCCAGCCGGTGGAGCAGGCCGGACCCTCAGCGCCAGTCTCGGTGATGGGCTTGAACGATGTCCCCACAGCTGGAGAGCTGTTCCAGGTGGTGAGTTCTGACAAAGAAGCGCGCGCACTGATCGAGAAACGCAAAGAAGTCCAGGTTCAAAAGGCAGAGACCGCCAGCCCGGTCACCCTGGAGAGCGTCTTTGATCGGTTCCAGGCAGGCGAGGCAAGAGAACTGCGCTTAATTGTCAAGGCAGACGTTCAGGGGTCGCTCGAGCCGATCGTCTCTTCGCTCGAAGCACTCAGCGCCGGGGATATCGCGGTGAACATCTTGCGGGCCGAAACCGGCAACGTCGGCGAGAATGACATCATGCTCGCTGCCGCTTCGAAGGCTGTTGTCCTCGGATTCAACGTGGAGGCGGACACCGCGGCACGTCGGCTGGCCGAATCAGAAGGGGTCTCGCTGCGCTTGTACGACATCATCTACCGCCTGACAGAAGACGTTGAAAAAGCTCTTAAAGGGATGTTGGAACCCGAAGAGAAGACCAAGGTTATCGGCACGGCCACCGTGCGGGCCATCTTTCGAATCCCTCGAATTGGCAACATTGCCGGGTGCTACGTCATGGAGGGAGAATTGCGCCGCAGCGCCCATATCCGGGTGATACGGGATGACGAGATGCTCTACGAAGGGGAGATCGCTTCGCTGAAACACCATCAGGACGACGTCCGAGAAGTGCGTCAAGGCTTTGAGTGCGGCCTGGGTGTGAAAGGATTTGATGATTTCGAGGAAGGGGATGTGTTAGAATGTTTTATCCGCGAACTGGTCCCGGCAAGCTGAAGGATGTCTCGTTATTCCATGGTGTCCCGTCAGAGCGCACCGATCATCTGACGGCGCTGCGTTAAGTGTTGGACGATGGTATCAAAAGTACGCGCACAACGGATCGCGGAACGCATCCAAGAAGAACTTGCGGAGATCATCCTAAACGTGGTAACAGATCCACGCCTTGGATGGGTCTCCGTCACCGATGTAAACGTCGATCGAGAACTTGCTTACGCCAACATTTTCGTGTCGTCGATCGAAGGCCCAGAACGTAAGCAAGAGATTATGGACGGTCTGTCTCACGCGCAGGGGTTTCTCCGGCGCGAGCTGGCCCGGCGGATCGATCTGCGGACTTTCCCCAGGCTGCGGTTCTATTGGGACACGACTCCCGAAAAGGCCGAACGGATCGAGCAGCTTATCGCCTCTCTGCATCCAGAATCGGATCAAGACCAGGAAAGCTCGCCGGACAAACCGGCTCCGGAGTCATCGTCTCCTAAGGGAGAGGCGGACCCGAATGGATGATGCGCTGCTACGATTTGCCGGTCGGGAGATTCGGGAGGCCAAACGGATCTCGGTCGTTTCGCACATCCGACCGGATGGAGATGCGGTCGGTTCCGTCCTCGGGTTGGGACTGGCTTTACGCGAAGCGGGGAAACAGGTGCAGATGATTTTGGCTGATGGCGTGCCATCAACGTTCCGCCACCTGCCCGGTGCGGACCGGGTGCGCCCCCATCAGGAAGGGGATGTCGATCTGGTGATCGTACTGGATTGCTCCGATTTCTCGCGGGTGGGAAGTGGCCTGGACTCCAAAATCCTGCCCGACATCAACGTGGATCACCATTTGACCAACTTAAATTTCGCGCAGATCAATCTGGTGGACACACAAGCGGTCGCCACCGCCGAACTCCTGGCCGAATTCATGCCGCGCTGGGGCCTGCCCCTGAGCCAGCCGGTGGCCGAAGCCCTTCTCACCGGCTTGATCACAGATACTCTGGGGTTTCGGACCAACAACATGACCTCCCAGGCACTGCGCATCGCTGCCGATCTTGTGGACATCGGCGCCGATCTGCCGGNNTGCCGGAGCTGTATGCCCGGGCGCTGATCGAGCGCTCGTTCGAAGCCGCGCGTTTCTGGGGAGTTGGCCTCTCAAAGCTGACGCGCGACGGTCCAATCGTATGGACCAGCATCACGATCGAAGATCGCCGCTCTGCTGGCTATCCGGGCAAAGACGACGCGGATCTGATCAATGTGCTGGCCTCCATTCAAGGCTGCGCGGTCTCCGTCATTTTTGTCGAGCAGCCGGGTGGGCGCGTCAAGGTGAGCTGGCGAGCGCAACCGGACATCGATATCACACCGGTTGCCGTCCAGTTTGGCGGCGGCGGTCATCCTTCCGCTGCCGGAGCTGAGCTAAAGGGAGAGATGGAAGAGGTCCAGGAGGCTGTGCTGAAAGCCACACGCATGCTTTTATCCAGCCCGGCCATCCAAAAAATGCGGGATGCCAGCGCTGAACGCATCTGATCGCTCGCTCTCATCCGCAGGCGCTAGAGCAGCTGGGGTCCCCCGTATTTTCCTGTCAACGATTGATGAGACGCAACACTGAAGGTAGCACAAGAACAGGGGCAAAGTCAACCAAACCAACACCTTACCAACTTGGGAAATGTTCTGAGATGGCCTCGCCATCAGATCCGTAGGCTGGGACATTGTCACTAGGGGAGATTGAATGGACAACAGGGAAAGAGATCAGAATGTTTTAAAGAACGTCGTTTCGGGCGTGTTGGTGGTGGACAAGCCCGTCGGGTTGACTTCCCATGATGTGGTACAGACGATCCGGCGGGGTACCGGGATCCGCAGAGCGGGGCATACCGGTACGCTCGACCCACGCGCTTCCGGCGTTCTTGTGGTGCTTATCGGCCCAGCCGTGCGGTTGAGCGAATTCGTTTCGGCATCCGACAAACGTTACCAGGCCACAATTCGGCTCGGCAGCAGCACCGACACCTACGATTCCGAGGGTAAGATCACCGGTTCCTCCCCGGTTCCGGAAATTACGGAAGAAATGTTTGAAGAGGTGTTAACCCAGTTCCTGGGCGAAATCGAACAGATGCCTCCTCCTTATTCCGCGGTGAAAGTAAAGGGCAAGAAGGCTTACGAGATGGCTCGCAAGGGGGAGCCGGTCGATCTCAAGCCGCGCAAGATCAACGTCTACAGCCTGGAACTTTTGGAGTGGGCGCCACCGGAAGCTGTCATCGATGTGTATTGTTCATCTGGAACCTATGTCCGCTCGTTGGCAAACGATCTGGGGAACACGCTGGGATGCGGCGCTCACCTGGTCGGCCTGCGGCGCACCAAGAGCGGCCGCTTCTCCCTGCGGGATGCGGTTTCCCTACGAAGACTGGAGGAAGCCTTCGAAGCTGGCAACTGGTATCAGTTCCTGATCCCTGCCGCAGAAGCCCTCTCAGACTGGCAGCTGGTGGAGCTTGACGCCGACCAGGTGGAAAAGGTCCGGCATGGACATCGCATTAAGGCCGAGCCTGAAGCGGAGGGCTGGGCTCGTGGTGTGACTGAACAGGGTGATCTGGTCGCCCTGCTGGAGGCCGTCGCTGGCGAATGGCAGCCGCGCAAAGTCTTCTTCCTCACCTAATCCCGCCTTGCCCTCGCGCGGTAAACTGTCTGGAAGAGGCGGGTGTGGGCCCGAATTTTTCCAGACATTTTTGAGGATAATCGCGCCGTGCAGCATTTCACATCGTTAGAGGGCGTCTATCTCAAGAGAACCTGGCTGACAGTAGGGTCCTTTGACGGCATCCATTTGGGTCATCAGGAAATTATCCATAAACTTATTTCGGGCGCCCACCAGGCTTCTGCTCAGGCTGTCGTACTCACGTTTCATCCCCACCCATCCATCGTATTAGGAAAACGACGCGACGGAGTGTACCTTACGACACCCCAAGAAAGGGCTGTGCTCCTGGAAAAGATGGGCGTCGACGTCCTGGTGGAACACCCATTTGATCTCACCGTGGCATCCCAATCGGCGCGCGATTTCCTGAGCTACCTGACAGAACACCTGAATTTTCGACAAATGTTGATTGGCGATGATTTTGCGATGGGTCACAATCGGGAAGGGGACGTTCCAACCCTGCGTGCGCTCGGCGAAGAGCTGGGTTACCAGGTCCAGGTTATCCCGCCGGTAGAAATTGACGGTATGCGAGTTTCCTCAAGTCGCATTCGGGCACTGCTTGCCGCGGGCGAGGTGGACCGGGTGGCCCGTGTGCTGGGTCGGCCCTATCGGGTTGTCGGTCTGGTGGAAAAGGGGCAGGGGCGCGGTCAGACGATCGGAATCCCTACAGCAAACCTGGCGATTTCGGGGGGGCGGGCCATTCCATCCAAAGGGGTTTACGCCTGCCGGGCGCGGCTTTCAACGGGGGTCTTTGGCGCGGTGACGAACATCGGTGTGCGACCCACTTTTGAGAATCCGGCTGATCATTTGACGGTCGAAGCGCACATCCTGAATTTTGNNCGGCGAATGGCTGGAGCTCGATTTTATCGGTCGGCTGCGAGGTGAAAAACGCTTTCCCAGTCCTCAGGCGTTGGCTGACCAAATCCGCACTGATATTGCAGACGCTCGCGAGCTTTTAAAAACAAAAGTTTAACTCAGCCGACCGGTTGCGTGGCACAACCCGGAGGGCGCGCCTCGCAGGCCAACGGCGCCCATGGTTTCGATATGTGTTTGTAGAGCCATTCCGATTCGGTATATTCTCAGCGAGGAGCTTCAGATGAAACCTTACCTGGATCTGTTGGACGACATCCTTGAGAACGGCGTCGCCAAAGACGACCGCACCGGGACGGGCACGCTATCGATCTTTGGACACCAGCTGCGCTTCGATCTTGCCGAGGGCTTCCCACTGGTAACCACCAAAAAGCTGCATCTTAGATCCATTATCTACGAACTTCTGTGGTTCCTCCAGGGAGGCACAAACATCAAGTACTTGCAAGATCATGGGGTGCGCATCTGGAACGAGTGGGCCGACCAGGACGGTNNTACGGCGCCCAATGGCGGCGTTGGAACACCAGCAACGGCCCTCCGGTGGATCAGATCTCCGGCGTGATCGAACAGATCAAGACCCAGCCGCACTCTCGTAGGCTGGTGGTCAGCGCCTGGAACGTGGGCGAGATCCACAAGATGGCGTTACCGCCGTGCCACCTGCTGTTTCAGTTTTATGTGGCCAACGATCGGTTGTCCTGCCAGCTGTACCAGCGATCAGCGGATGTCTTCCTGGGACTTCCCTTCAACATCGCTTCCTATTCACTTCTGACGATGATGGTCGCACAGGTGTGCGAACTGCAGGCGGGGGATTTCGTGATCAGCCTGGGGGACACCCACCTGTACAACGATCATCTGGATCTGGCCCGGCTGCAGCTTACTCGCGAGCCCTACCCGCTGCCGCAGATGAAGCTCAACCCGGCGGTCCACTCCATCTTCGAGTTCGAGTTTGAAGACTTCGAGTTGCTCAACTATCAGGCTCATCCGCACATCAAAGCAAAGGTGAGTGTGTAGGTTTGATCCTCTCCATCATCGTTGCGATGAGTGAAAACAATGTGATCGGGGCGCAGGGCGACCTGCCCTGGCGCCTCTCGTCCGATCTCCGCCGCTTCAAGTCGCTTACCATGGGGCACCACCTGGTCTTGGGCCGCAAGACCTTTGAATCGATCCGCCGCCCGTTGCCTGGCCGACGGGTGATCGTCCTGACCCGAGACCCAAATTACCAGCCCGGGGACAGCCCGATAGAGCCACAGGTGGCCCACTCATTGGAGGCGGCTCGGGCGCTCGCCGCAACGGCCGGAGAGGACGAGCTGTTTATCGGCGGCGGCGCGCAGATCTACGCCCTGGCCCTGCCAGTCGCCCAGCGCATGTACCTGACCCGCGTGCACGCTCATCTCGAAGGCGACACGCATTTCCCCCCGTTCAACCAAAACGACTGGGTGGAGATCTCATCCCGCTACCACCCGGCGGATGAGAAAAACGACTATGCGTTTACGTATCGCGTATTGGAGAGTTCGCTGACATCCGGGGTGGGATCAGCTTAACCATTGTCCTGCCAGGTTGGGTGGCGCTCGTGGCAGCGCACCAACGATGCGGAAACAACGCCGCACGTTCTCAGCGAGATGCTCCGTCTGCTCAGATGTTTGGTTTCCTCCCCACAAAGAGCCCGTAGCCAAAGGCTTCGAAAAACCCTTTTGGAAGGCGTCGCCTCTCCCGGGTATATCGCCGGAAGACAGGGCTGCGGATGTAAAGCGAAAGCGAGCGGGAAACCATCCCCAAAAGATCTCGGAGCCGATAACGGCCGAGCTGTGTGGCTTCGCGGCGCGCGTCGAACCGTTGGGTTCGGACCTGGACGTCTTCCAGGCCGCATGATTCCATCATTTGCATCCAACTGTCGGCGGTCAGCACCGCGGTATGGATATCCCAGGTGTGGGCGACGTACTCCACGAACGCGGCGGGCGGCGGCGTTTGAAGCCAGATTTCCTCATTGAGTCCGACAGATCCCCCTGGCTTGGCCACACGCGCATATTCCTGCACCGCCCGCAGCTTGTCGTCGATAAACGTTGTGACCGACTCGCAAAGGACGATGTCGAAGAGATCGTCCTCAAATGGAAGCTCCTGGGCGTCTGCTGTGCGAATCTGGACGCGGTCCGCAACGCCCTCCTGCTGCGCCCGCTCTCGGGCCAGCGCCACCATGTCTTCAGAGATATCCACGCCAATGACCCGACAATCATGGCGCTTGGCAAGGTAAACGGGAGTTGCTCCAGCACCACAGCCCACGTCCAGGACATGGTCGCCCGCCTGAACAGCGCAGAGCGCGATCAGCTCCTGGGTGCTTTTAAGCCCGCCCAGATGTTTTGTGGTGCCGATGTAGGCCTGAATTTCGAAATAAGAAGGGCCCTGAGGGGATACCTCCTGCTGCTCAGTATACTGTTGCTCTTTGGGATATTGCATCTTTCACCCCCGATCAGAAATCCCCGGCCGCCAACCCCATCAAATGCCGATTGGCTATCCGCACATTGACCAGTCCGGCCTCCAGCGCCGCTGCTTCAGCCTCCTCTGCATGACGTACCGAGGTGAAGGGCAAGTCATAAAGATAAAAATTTGGCGCAAAGCCGAGTAACACATAGGGGATCCGGTGGTCGATCCCGGCGATGAACGCGGCGATCTTCTGGACTTGCTCCACATCGACATACCCGGGTACCAGGAGCGTGCTTGCCACAACCAGGGGCAGTTCTGGCCGCTCATCGAAGCGCCGGGCTGCGCGGACGACGTTCTCGAGCGTTCTGCGGTTGGAAACACCCACCAGTGTCTGGTGAAGCTCTTCGTCGTAAGCCTTCAGGTCGAATTTTATACAGCCCCCTGTCCGTAAAGAATAGCGCAGCGCAGCGTCAAGAAACCGCGGGTGCATCATCCCACTGGTCTCCCAGCACACCCGCACCCCTCTCTCGGCGAGGCGCCTGGATGATGCCAGTGCATGCGGCATTTGGGAGGTGGGATCACCGCCAAAGTAACAGACACAAAACGTCCGGTTGTTGGCAGTCTGGGCCAATTCTTCCGCGCTGAGGGTCTGACCCACGGTGGGTGAAACATTGCGAAAATGCCAGTTCTGGCAAAAAAGACAGTTCGCCGTGCAGCTCTGATAAAAGACCGCCAGGTTATGCCAGCCCGGATGCTTCTCACCTTCACAGACCCATGCGGCCACGCAGTTCGTCGGGAGCGGATCGCGATACCACTGCAGCAATCCGCGCGCCGGCGTTCCCGCCAGGTGCACGATCTTCCCATCACGGACTGTGCGCAGCCCACAAAAGCCGCGCTCGCCCTCGCGAATCTCGCATTCGTTGCTGCACAGGGGGCATCGGACACCATCCGGGCTTCGAGGCGGCTGGGTCGGCAGGTCGAAGGCCGAGCGCGAAAGGGCATGCGCGGCCTCAGCTCTTTGGCGCGCCTGTTGGGGATGGGTCCGCAGGCAGTCGGCACAGACTCCCAGAACCAGCGATAGGTGCGGTGACTTTTGATGACAGATCAAACAGCTTTCGGCAACCATCATGCGACCACCCCGGAATGATGCCGAAAAGGATCCCCTTGGTGCCTCGATGTAGGTCCGTCACCCGACGGGCTCACAAATGAGCAACGTCGGCTCCGGATGAATTCTTCGCGACCCCACGGTCCTGGCTCAGCATTGGAACGCAGCCCACAAGAGCCGGTGGTCAGAGATGTAATAACGGACGTAGGCGAAGAAGTCGTCCGGTCCCCGCTGGTGCCAGAGCGTCGAGAAGATCGGACCATCGAAGTCAAAAACCCCGGACTCAAGGAAGGCGGCCTGGGTTGGACCCGGGAAAAATGCGATTTGGTCGTAATAGCGGTCCTTGCGGATACTAGAGCCCATCTGCGTCGAGTGTTGAGGGATGTGGAGCCCTCGCTTCGTGAGGGCATCGAATATTGGATCGCCTTTTTCCAGCTTGGGCAAATTGAAATCCCCCAGCGGGATAATATTGGCGCTGAAGGCAAAGGGGCTGCGCCGGCGCAGGTCGGCCCAGCGGCCAACGGCAAACGCCTCCAGGCTACGCCGGTTCATATCCCGTTTGGAGGCTTCCTCCTTCCCCTCTGAGCCAAAATACAGATGGACATTTACCAGTACAAAGGTCAGGTCCCGGATCTTGAAAGCGGCCAGGTAGGGGTTGCGATCAAAACCCCGGAACTTCTGCGTCGTGCCGGCCAGTTTGATATGACGCTGCGCGGCAGGTGGGATCGCGATTTCGCCGACTTTCTCCAGGAGGGTTATTTTTTGAGAGTCGAAGATGAATGCCAGGCGCTCATTGTTGCCCGCTTTATCCGAGAACAGCACCTGGTATTCGCCGGGAAGCTGGGCGACGACCGCCCGCAGACCTTCCAAATTATCATGGACTTCCTGGAGCGCAGTGAGATCAAACCAGCTCACCAGCTCGGCGATGAGCCGATAGTCTTTCTCCCGCCGTTCCTGAAGCCCCAGGTTGGCGATGTTCCAGGTGGCCAACAACAGTCGATCGTCAGCTTTCTCCGGGATCTGCCGCCCGGGCTTGTGCTCCCGCCATTTGTGCAGCGCCTTGATCTGTGCGGCGAGCTGATAATTGTAGGTGAAGGCCGGTTTCTCGAACGGAGGCATTTTGCGTCTCCCGGTTTTACCATCACGATCGGGGCGCAGCAGGCAGCGCTCGGTACCCCCGCTGCCATCGTTATACTTTGAGTGTATATCAGTTGGAGAGCCGAGTCAAATAGTACTGACCTTTGGGGCCGGGATTTCTGTCAGACTGAAGCAGATTGTTGTTTTTAAAAAGGCCTGGCGGCCCAGCTGGCCGACGATCTGTCTCAACAAGCTATATAATACCTGTGCATGTCCATTCTCTCGCCCACGCCCCTCGATAAGCTGGTAGCGCGCACGCGGCTGCCCTGGATCTGGTTCGTCGCCATCACCGGCGCGGCCCTCTTCGTGCTGCCCTTTGCCGTGGCCTCCCTCGATGGCTTTACGGAGGAGTTCATCTACCAAGGCGTGTGGCGCAGGTTGCTCCTGGCGCCGGCCGTCATCGTCTATATCCTGGCCATATACCGTCCCTTGGAAAGGTACCTCATCCGCGCAATCGAAGCCCTGCGGCAGCTGATTATGCTCGACAACGACGCTTTCGATCGGCTGGTCCAAGCGGCCACCGAGGTCGACGATCGGGTTGAGCTGGCGGCCTTCAGCGTCGGGGCGATCTTCGGTTTTTTAAGCGGCGCACCCTGGCAGATCACCGAAAACTACCCCTATTTGAAAATCTACCTGCCCTTTGCAAATGCTTTAATGTTCGGCCTGCTGGGCTGGATCATCGTCAGCGCGCTGGTCAGCACCAGGCTGCAGTCGACCCTGCACAAGCAACCTTTAAAGATCGATATCTTCGATACGCGGCCTTTCGAGCCGATCGGTTATTACAGCCTGTTCGTTGCGCTCGCTTTTGTGGGCGGCAGCGTCATCAGCGTAATCCTCGTCAATCCGTTGGCGGAGGGTCTGGACGTCTTATCGATTGCGGTCTACGGAATCATGGCTGCCGTCGCCGTGCTGGTCTTCTTTCTCGGCATGCAACCCACCCATCGCGTCCTGGCGGACACGAAAGCGCAGGAACTGGCCGAAGTCGAGCGCAACATCTCCGCAACGCTCCGCCCCCTCACGGCGCGCAAAACTGAAGGCCTTGACATAGGCAAGATCTCGACCGAACTCAACCTGTGGATCAAATATGAGGAGCGGCTCAAACGCGCCAGGACCTGGCCGTACAATACCGGTATGCTGCGGACGATCTTCCTTTCTGTCTTGTTCCCACCGATCGCCTCGCTGGCGCAACGATTCGTGGTCAGCCTCTTGATCAAGTGAACGAGCCGCTTTCCGCGGCCAGGCGACCGCGTGGCAAAGAAAACAGGCCTGCACGCCTAGCGATTCCCCCCCTGAAACGATCTTTTCACCGCCCGAGCCCCGCCGTTCTGTGCGATACCGGCAGGGGTTATGATGTGTCTCTGCCCCGCACCCGGCCCACAACCGGCGCGCCGTTAACGCACAGCAGCGGGAGGTTCTCGATTTCCCTCCCGCTGCCTGCGATCTATGCTGCTGGTGCGTTTGTACAATCACAGCGGCCGAGCGGTCGATTGTCTCGCCTGGACCCGATCTTACAAGGTGATCAACCCTCTCCGGGCCCCCAAACGCACCGCCTCCGCCCGGTTTGTAGCGCCCAGTTTGCCGTAAATTGACGAGACATGGAATTTCACCGTGTGCTCGCTGATGTTCAACGTCACTGCGATCTGCTTATTGGACAGCCCCTGAGCCAGCACCTCCAACACTTCCACCTCCCGCTCCGTGAGTGACTCAACCGCCTCACCGCGCTCGCCCACCTCGGTCGCAAGCCGACGGGTCAGCAGCGGCTCCATAACTGGCGGCGCCCCCACCACCAGGCCTTCGTGCACGGCCCGAACAGCCGCTGCCAGCTCCTCGGCGGAGGCATCGGAGGGGAGCACACCCCAACCCCGGACGGGCAGCCCAGACACAAGCTGTAGAGCGCCCGGGTCGTCGGTGATCAGCAGCAAACCCACAGGCTCCGCCGCCAGTTCGAGGAATTGCTCCAGGTCCGCGCTTACGGCAGCTTCATCGCCCAGTACGACCACGTCCGTCTCGGCAGGGAAAACCTCAACCTCTGAAGGCATGGCGGCGCCCTCGAGGACCTCGAAGCCCTCCTCGGAACGCAGCAGGGCGCGCAGGCCGGCGCGCATGGCCAGGGCCGGCGCGATCACCAGGAGATGGATCACATTACCCGCTCCAGGGGCGCCAGTTCGGCCTCCACTTCCTGCCACTGTCCGGCGCGCAAGATGCGCACCGGCACTCGCTCGCCAGCCGTGCGATCGGTCAGCGCCCGTAGCAGAGCTCTCGTCCCTTTCAACGGCGTCCCCCCCAGCTCAACCAGGATGTCCCCGGGGATGAGGCCGGCACGGGCCGCCGGTCCGCCCGGGGTCAGGTCGATCACCAGCAGCCCGGCCTTCTGGGTTTGCCCTTGCGCTGAATAAGCGAACGCTGGCAGCGGGGTCGGCTGCACGCTCACGCCCAAGACCACCTTTCGATCCAGGGCTTCTGTCACAAAAACGCCGGCCAGCTCGCTGGGGATCGCCACGCCCTGATCCCCACCAACGATCATCGCGTTGATACCGACGACCGCGCCATTGGCGTTGACGAGGGGACCACCGGAATTGCCGGGAGCCAGCAGCACGTCAGACCGAATGATCGGGACCGTTTCGCGAGGCCCGCGGGTGACGGCGCGACCCAACGCGCTGANNGCTGATCACGCCGGCGGTGACCACGCCGCGCTGTCCCCAGGGGTGCCCTACGGCGATCACCAGCTCGCCGATTCGCAGGCTCCGGGAGTCGGCGACCAACGCGGTGGGTAGATCCTGCGCATCGACCTTCAACAGCGCCAGATCGACCTCCGGGTCCTGGTCGATAAGCTCAGCCGAAAAAGTGTGGCCGTCCGGCAAGCCGACCTGCGGTCTACGACGCTGCACGACATGATTGTTGGTCAGGATCACGCCATTGTGACGCCAGATGACACCAGCGCCGACCCCGCGGCCGCCGTTTTGCACGGTTACCAGGCTGCGTTGCACACGCTGCACAAGCGCATCCAGTTCATCGGTGATTTGGTCTGGAAAACTGACCATCGTCTTTCCTTCCAATACTAATCTAGCGGCAAGCCCGGCGCGCCCAGGTCTGCCGAAAACCGCTATCTTTCTCCGACCGTCACACGCAGGGTTTGTGGCTGACCACCGCGCAGGACCTCTATGTCCAGCGACTTTCCGACCGTCGCGCCCAGCAGTTGGCTTTGGAGCTCGTCGATATCCGCGACCACCGTGCCCGCCGCACCGACCAATATATCGCCGACGATCAACCCGCCCTCTGCGGCTGGACTGCCGTTCTCGACCCCCACGATCAAAAGGCCAGAAGACTGCTCTCGACCCAGCGCCCCCTGCTGATCAGCAGGGATGTTCACCGGTTGGCTGCGGATGCCCAGATACCCACGGCGCACGCGGCCGTGCTGCTGAAGCGTCTCCGCGATCTTCCAGGCCTGGACCACCGGGATGGAAATTGAGGCTCCACGAGAAAGCCCAGATGTGTTGATCCCCAGCAAGCGGCCTTCGCCGTCGATGAGCGGCCCGCCCGAGAAACCTGGATAGGGGATGGCATCCGTGCGGATATACCGCTCGAGCATGCCTCCCTGGCGGGTGCGCACCGGGCCCTCCACTGCGCTGACAACCCCCAGGCTGGCCTGAACTCCTTCAGACGAAGGACGGCCAAGCGCCAGTACGAGCTGCCCAACGCGGGCCTCGCTCTCGCTCGGGGTCGCAACGGATAACACGGCGCGGTCGATTCGCAAAAGCGCCAGATCGCTGCCGGGATCCCGGCCGACAACCGTCGCCGAGAGCTCGGTGCCATCGGGCAGCAACACGCGGATATCCTCGTCCCGCTGAACCACGTGATCCGCTGTGAGGATCAGATCGCCCCCATAGCCGACACCGCTGGCCGGGAACCGTCGCCGGGCGTCCACGGTAACAATGGCCGCGCTGGCCCGCTCGACCGCCTCGGCCATCGCGTTCGACAGAGATATCAGTGCGCTTTCGGTACCAGATCCTGAAGTCATCTTTCCCTCCAAATTCTATCAGTCCGATCTTTCTAATCCGAGTATACCGGTCTGGGCATCACCGGACATCGCCCGAACGGGCAGTTTGGACCCGGAAAAACGGGGGGTTCGGGGTGCGCTCGACCAAGCCCTGCCAGCATCTTTACGATCGTGAAAGATGAAGAACCAGGGCCCGACCGCGCTCGATCAATCCAGGCCGGTAGCCGGATCGGCGTGTTCTGCGGGCAAAATCCTCCGTGTAGACGATTATTGCGTTAGAATCCCACTATGACCACGCCCGATAGGAACCTGTTTTGGTCCCCAACCGTACGATGGTTCGGCGCCACGCTTGCGGCGATCGGCATAGCCTGGCTGTTCTACGTCTCAAGCCCCCTGATAGAGTCCCTGGTGATCGCCGCTCTGCTGGCCTATATTCTCGACCCGGTAGTGCACGTCCTGGTACGAGGAACTCGACTGAACCACGCGCTGTCGGCTCTGCTCGTTTATCTGACCTTCCTGCTGGCCCTGTTAAGCATCCCCGCGTTGCTCGGGACGCTCGTCATCGGCCAATTCCACCGGCTCGAAAACAACCTGCTGACAGCCCTGACCGAAATGCAGTTGCTCCTCGGCCGCCCCATTAACTTCCTGGGGTACCATTTCGAGCCACAAGTCGCACTGAATTACCTGGCGGAGACCTCCGGGAACACCTTCGCTGCCATCCCGAGCGGATCGTTAGGGATCCTCGGTGGCGTCACCGCAAATCTGTTCTGGGGCCTGGTGACCCTTGTCAGTCTGTATTATTTCCTGAAAGACGGCCACAAGATCAAGCAATTTCTTGTGAACCTGGCGCCGATCGATTATCAGCACGACGCCGAGCGGTTGCTGAACGAGATCAACCGGGCATGGGGGATCTTCTTACGCGTCCAATTGGTGATTTTTCTCATCCTGGCGCTGCTGCTGCTGATCGGAAGCATGCTGATGATCTGGCTGTTTCAGATTGGGCTGCTGCCGCTCTCCACCATCGGACTGGTGATCGTCCTGGCGGCGTTCTACACCCTTGTCCAGCAGGTGGACAACCTCTGGCTCCGCCCGCGCCTGATCGGCCAGCGGATGCGCCTTCATCCTGGCCTGGTTTTTGTCGTGCTGCTCGGTGCGCTCGCGCTGGGAGGTGTGCTCGCCGCCATCGTCGCCGTCCCCGGAATCGTGACTCTGAAAATCTTGCTGCGGTATTACCAGCGGCGGATGCAGGGGCTTCCGCCGTGGCCCGAGGAAGAACTGACGCCGGATGAGACAGATGAGACAGCGGAAGGGCAAGCCATCGAAGACCAACAACAAGCGGAGCAAGACACACCGATCTCGATGACCCGGCAGCCTGGAGAGCCTTCATAGATGACGATCAGGGATTTTGAACGACCGCCAGTACAGGAGAGGGACCACAGGGAACCGCGACCCTGGCATACGCTCTCCTCCGACGAGGTGTTGTCCCGCCTTGGTGTCGACCGCGAGTATGGCCTGACCGGTTCGACACTGGCAGACCGGGCGCAGGAGTTTGGGCCCAATGAACTGATTGAACGCGGGGTCAAAAACCCCTGGCTGATTCTCTGGGAACAGCTCACCGCGATCATGGTCGTCATCCTGATCATCGCGGCGATCGTCTCCGCTCTCCTGGGGGATTTTAAGGATGCCATCGCCATTGTGGCTATTGTGGTGCTGAACGCCGTTCTGGGATTTACCCAGGAGTATCGGGCGGAGCAGGCCATGGCTGCGCTGAAAAAACTGGCTGTGCCGACCGTTAAGGTAAGGCGAGAAGGCCATATCCGTGAAATTTCTGCTCGCGAACTGGTCCCAGGTGACATCGTTCTCGTGGAGGCAGGCGCCCTGGTGCCTGCCGACCTGCGCCTGATTGAAGCTGCCAATCTGCGCGCTCAGGAATCGGCCCTGACCGGCGAATCGGAACCCGTCGAGAAGTCCAGTGAGGCCCTCCCGATCGAAGACCTGCCGGTAGCCGACCGGTCGAACATGGTCTATATGGGCACGGTGGTGACCTACGGCCGCGGGGTCGGGGTGGTCGTCCATACGGGCATGAACACCGAGCTGGGGAACATCGCCGAGCTGATCCAGGCGGTCGAACGGGAGCCAACGCCTTTGCAGCGCCGGCTGGATCAACTGGCCCGCGGGTTGGCCGTGGCTGCCCTGGGTATCGTCACGGTGGTTTTCGTGCTCGGCATCCTGCGCGGCGAGGACCTGCGTCTCATGTTCCTGACTGCCATCAGCATGGCGGTTGCCGCCGTACCGGAAGGCCTGCCTGCGGTCGTGACGATTTCGCTTGCCCTTGGCGCGCAGCGGATGCTCAGGCGACACGCCCTGATTCGCAAGCTGCCCGCAGTCGAGACCCTCGGATCGGTCACGGTCATTTGTTCCGATAAGACCGGCACCCTGACGGAAAACCGCATGACCGTGACCGTCCTTGACGTGCTCGGAGAAACACAGCAGGTAGACACCCTTTTGCGGGCAGGCGTACCGGTTATTGATGCCGAGCTTAAGCCCGAGCAGCGACCGCCCGTCCGCAGCCTCGGGCTGCTGGTGAAAGCTGCTGCACTCTGCAATGACGCGGCGTTGGAAAACGTGGATGGGGAGGAGGGCCGCTACCGTACGATCGGCGACCCGACGGAGGGCGCCCTGCTGGTCGCCGCGGCCAACTTTGGGCTCATGAAGCCGGAGCTGGACAAGCGCTGGCCGCGCGTCGGCGAAGCCCCATTCAGCTCGGAACGCAAGCGCATGACCACCATTCACCAGGTTAACGTGGCGCGCGATGAGACCGACGCTCCCTGGCGCGACGCACCAATTGTGGCTTTCTGCAAAGGGGCGGTAGACGGACTGGTCGAGATATCCGAGCAGATCTGGGCAGGTGACGAAGCTGTTCCGATGACCAACGAGCTCAGCGAACGCATTCTGAAAGCCAATGAAGAGTTGGCCAAGCAGGGCCAACGGGTGCTGGGTGTGGCATTTCGGCCGCTGGACGACCAACCCGAAAAGCCGGACGAGGCTGAGTTAGAACGCCAGATGACCTTCATCGGCTTGATCGGCATGATCGATCCACCGCGTCCCGAAGTGAAAGACGCCGTACACACCAGCCAGACGGCCGGTATCCGACCGGTGATGATCACGGGAGATCACCCGGCCACAGCGCTGCAAATCGCAAAAGAGCTTTCCATCGCCAAGAATGGAAAACTGTTGACCGGTCAGGACCTGGCTCGCAAGAAACCCGGGGAGTTAGAAAAGATCGTGGAGCAGACCACGGTCTACGCACGTGTATCCCCCGAGCACAAGCTGAGAATTGTCGAAGCCCTGCAAAAGCTGGGCCACGTGGTGGCGATGACGGGCGACGGCGTCAACGACGCGCCGGCGCTGAAGAAAGCCGATATCGGCATTGCGATGGGTATCCGCGGAACGGCCGTCGCCAAGGAAGCGGCGGAAATGGTTCTGCAGGATGACGACTTCGGTACGATCGTTTTGGCGATCGGCCACGGTCGGGCGATATTCCAGAATATTCGCAAATTCGTGATATACCTTCTGTCCTGCAATACGAGCGAGGTACTCGTCGTCAGCCTGGCGACGCTCGCCGGTGCGCCCTTGCCATTGCTGCCGTTACAGATCCTGTTCCTGAATCTCGTAACCGACGTATTTCCGGCGCTGGCGCTGGGCGTCGGCCCGGGAAGAAAGTCACTGATGCGAAGAAAGCCCAGGCTCGCGCGCGAACGTATACTCGACCGCGGCCACTGGATCGAGATAGGGATTCACGGCGTGATTCTTGCGGCCGTGACCTTGTGTGCGATGGCCATCGGCATGACGAAACTCGGTTTTTCGTTAGAGAAAGCGGTCACGGTTGCGTTCTGCACGATTGCATTGGCCCAGCTCTGGCACGTCTTCAATATGCGCGGCAACATGCGGAGCGTTGTCAAAAATGAAATTACGCGCAACCCGTGGATCTGGGTCGCGCTCGCGGTATGCCTCGGCCTGATTCTGGCGGCCGTCTGGACACCGCTGCTAAGCGGCGTGCTGCGGCTGGTCGATCCGGGCGCTGCCGGATGGCTGTTGATCCTGTTGTTCAGCCTGGCTCCGCTGGCGGCAGCGCCCCTTGTACGGCAGGTCACGGACTCGTTGCGATAGCGTCCAGACCACCCTGCAGATAGTCGGCCAGTAATGAGGTGCCGATCAGGTAATCGGCTGTGTGGTCGGTCCAGGTCTGTTCGGCATATTTGAGCGCATCATCCCAATCCTCGCCTGAGTAATCACCGCGGCCCAGCCACATCAGGGATACGAGTGTCCACTGCTGGTCCGGGTCGAGATCTTCGACCATGGCCTTGAATTCGGTGTAGAAAGGGTCGCCCGCAAAACTGGCGGCCACCTCTTTGGCCCACTGTTCGTCGCCGCCTTCCGAGGCATCGGGAAAGGTCACTTCGAGTCCGGCCTGAAACTCATGTGCTTTATCGATTAGTGATTGCACCGTGTCGCGATTCAGATCTAGTTCAGTCATATCTATTACTCAACGGCCTGTCCCGGCAATTCATGCCTTTTAACGTGGCCTCGCTGGATTTTCAGGTGGTCCTGCAGCTGCCGGCGTGCGGCCTTGAATGCATCTCGAATAGCGACGTAGATGTCCTCGTGCGCGGACTCATCATCGGGCATGCGACTGACGGCTATCTCATCACCCTCTGTTCTGACGTCGATTACGATGTGATACAGCCGGCCTTTGTGCTGATGCTTGTGCGGTGCCTGAACAGTAACGCGGCAGCTGACAATGTCGTCGCGAAACAGTTCGAGTTTCTCCGCGTGCTTGCGAACCGCCGCTTCGATAGCCGGTGACGGCCCGAGACCTTGAAAGTTGATCTGTAACGGAACGTGCATGTCAGTCGAATATTGTCGGAACGACGCGGCTGAAATAGCACCGCGTGCCGTCATCGAGAAGGATGGAGTTGTAGCTCTCGACGTCAGTGTCGAAGACCGAGACAAATGACAATGCGGTGGCGTCCGCGAGGCCGTGGCAGGCTGGCGAGAACGTCACCCGATATCCGTGCGTCTCATCTTCGGCAAACAGCAGCAGCGTCTCGTCATCAACAGGACGCCATGAGACGAACGTGGCTTCGGCAAGGCGTCGGGACGTTGCCATCGCCCGAGCTGCCAGCGCCGGCTCCGTTTCCGTGCGGGCCTTGAGCTCTGCTGCTTCTTGCGCATCGACAGGTTTGATCAGTAAATCCCAGATAATGTTCTGGGCAACGACGTCAATTCGATATTTGCCG